>Ga0209573_1003527_pt1 | contig 17007 bp, 17 predicted proteins | sample TNRBio252014_DNA_FD_185870 | JGI IMG/M metagenome (GOLD analysis project Ga0209573, IMG submission 185870) | Wastewater treatment Type I Accumulibacter community from EBPR Bioreactor in Madison, WI, USA - TNR Reactor_6/25/2014_ DNA (SPAdes)... | ecosystem: Engineered > Bioreactor > EBPR >...
CCCAACGAAGTGCGCGTGATCGACGGCTGGGCCGACGGGCGCGTCCAGGCCGTGCGGCTGACCCCCGAGGGCAGCCCGGCCGCCAACTACGGTTTCGACGTGACACCGGCGCGATTGGTGACCGGCCTGATCACCGAGCGCGGCGTGTGCCCTGCCTCGCCCGAGGGCGTCCTGGGCCTGTATCCGGAGAAACGCCTCACGGCCGCGACCGCCTGATCGGCCGCGCCGTCTTGGGAGAACCAGCATGGACCTGAACGACTACGTGGAGTACCAGCGCCGCGAGTTCTGCAACGACCTGCCCTGCCCGATCCAGACCCTGCTCAACGAGGCCGAGGGCACGCCGCGCTACGACACGATCCGCAAGATCTGTCAGACCGACTGCATCCACACGACCTACGAGTTTCACCACTGGTTGATCCAGAAGGGCTATCTGGTCATCCGACAGCGCCCAACTCAATAGCAAACTCACCTGCGCGGGGTCATGCGGCCCGGGCTTCGCCCGGGCCGCATGACCCCGCGCAGGACCCTACCCTCCGAAGGAGATCAAATCATGGACTGGGGAATGGCCAACCGTCTGGCAAAGACGATCCGCCCGGATGGGCGTTGCTTCTACCTCGCCGTCGACCACGGCTACTTCCAGGGACCGACCCACTGTCTTGAGAACGCCGGCGCGACCGCGCACCCCCTGCTCAAGTACGTCGACGCGGTCTTCATGCCGCGCGGCTCGGTGCGCGCCTCGCTCAACCCGCAGATCGACACCCCGCTCATCCTGCGCGTCTCTGGCGGGAACAGCATGATCGGCGACGACCTCTCGAACGAAGAGATCTCGGTCTCGACCCGCGACATCATGCGCCTGAACGCCGCGGCCGTGGGCTTTTCGGTCTACGTCGGCGGCAAGTACGAGCACCAGACGATCATGGCGCTCGCCAAGCTGGTCGATGAGTGCATGGATATCGGCGTGCCCGTGATGGCTGTGACCGCCGTCGGACGCGAAGAAGAGAAGAAGACGGCGCGTTATCTGGGGCTGGCCTGCCGCGTATGCGCCGAACAGGGCGCTGCCGTGGTCAAGACCTACTACTGCGATGACTTCGAGAAGGTCGTGCGCGGCTGCCCGGTGCCCGTGGTGATCGCCGGCGGCCCACGCACTGAGGACGACCTCGGCACGCTCCAGTTCGTGTACGACGGCATCCAGCAGGGCGCGATCGGCGTCAACCTGGGCCGTAACATCTGGCAGAACGAATGCCCCGAAGGCATGGCCCGCGCACTGCAGGCCGTGATCCACGAGAACCACACGCCGAAGGAAGCCTTCCAGCTCTACGAAGCGATGAAGGCCGCCAAGGCCGCCTGATTGAAACGGCCGGGTTGGCCGATCGACGGCCCGCCCGGCCACAGGAATACACCCATGACGACACAGTCCCCGGCGACGCCAGCCGCGATCGCCGCGCGCCGGCGCGAGGTCGCGCTGGTCATCGGCCGACCCGTGCGGCTCAACGCCCTTGCCTCGACTCCGGCCGAGGCCGTCGCCGGGCTCGAAGGCCTCGCCGCGCATCTTCAGGTCCACACCGACCCGCCTGCCGCGATCGTCTTCGACGACCTGGGCGCCTACACGATCGACGCGCCTGAGCCCGATAGCCCGGCCTTCATCGGCGAGGTCGCGCTGATCTCGGGCGGCGCCTCGGGCATCGGCAAGGCGATCGTCGCCAGCCTGCTCGAGCGCGGCACGGCCGTGGTCAACCTCGACCTCAACCCGGTCGTGACGACGCTGTTTGACACACCGTTGCACCTGGGCATCCAGGTTGACGTCACGGACGAGGCCGCTCTCGTCGGCGCTTTCGATCAGGCGACCCGGCGCTTTGGCGGGCTCGACATGCTCGTGCTCAACGCCGGGATCTTCCCGCCCGGCGTGCGCATCGAAGACCTGGCGACTCAGGCCTGGGACCGTGTTCTGCGGATCAACCTCGACCCCAACCTCGTCTTGCTGCGCGAGGCGCACGCGCTTCTCAAACTCGCGCCGCGCTACGGCCGGGTCGTGGTCAACGCCTCAAAGAACGTGCTTGCGCCGGGCGCCGGCGCCGTCGCCTATTCGTCGGCCAAGGCCGCAGTAACGCAGATGGCGCGCGTCGCGGCGCTCGAATGGGCCAAGGAGGGCATCCGCGTCAACGTCGTCCATCCCGATCAGGTCTTCGATACCGGGATCTGGACCGAGGAAGTGCTCAACGCGCGGGCCGCGCACTACGGCCTGACCGTCGAGCAGTACAAGCGCCGCAATCTGCTTGGCGTCGAGATCAAGAGCCGATACGTCGGTGAGTTCGTGGCCGAGATGCTCGGGCCGATGTTCGAGAACATCACGGGCGTTCAGATCCCGATCGACGGCGGCAGCGACCGGATCATCTAAAAAGGGCGTTTGATGTCCGACACGATCTTGCACGAGTTGGTCGCGCTGACGCGGCACCTGGGTGAGCCGGAACGACGCTATGTGATCCTGGGCGAGGGTAACACCTCGGCCCGGATCGATGCAGAGCGCTACTGGGTGAAATCCAGTGGATTTCCGATGCACGAGATCACGGCCGACGGCTTCACGCAGGTCTACATCCGGCCGGTGCTCGAGATCATCACGGGCCCCGACCTCGACGACGCCGCGATCCGGGCTGCCTTGGCCGCGGCCAAGGTCGACCCGGCGGGACGGCACCCATCCATCGAGACGCTGGTCCATGCGCTGGCGCTCGATCTGTGCGGAGCGACGTTCGTCGGGCATACCCACGCCGAGGCCGTGAATGCCATCCTCTGCAGCGCCGGTGCCCGTGAGGCGCTGGCCGGGCACATCGACGCCGAGAGCGCGTTGTATCTCGGCGCGCACCCCCTGATCGTGCCTTACGCCGACCCGGGTGTTGCATTGGCACGCGCCGTTCGCGCCGAGTTGGTCCGTCACCTGGACGCGCATGGCGCGCCGCCGCGCGTGATCTATCTGCTCAATCACGGCCTATTCACATTGGGCGCCTCGGCCGCCGAGGTCAAGAACATCATGGCGATCGCGGCCAAGGCGGCCACGATCCTGCGTGGCACGTACGCCTTTGGCGGCCCGGCCTTCCTCAGCCCGACCGAGGTCGACCGGATTTGCACCCGGCCCGACGAGGCTGCCCGTCGTCGGGCCGCCAATGCCGGGACGCAGCCCGATCCGCCGTAATCAAGGAGAACGTATCCGATGACTGCATCGCCCAGCCCCACCGCAACCTGGCAGACTGAGGCAACCCGCGTCGCCGCCGGGATCCGTCGGCGCGTGCTCGAGCACGTGCTGCGCCACAACGGCGGCTACATGAGCCAGGCGTGCTCGTCGGCCGAGTTGTTCGCGGCGCTGTACACGCGGATCATGAAGCTCGGGCCGAGCATCGCGCCGGCCGTGCCGCTGCCCTTTGCCGGCGTGCCCTCGGCGACAAACCCGCACGCCTTCACCGGCGCCGGCTACAACGGCCCAAAGGCGCCCGACCTCGACCGCTTCATCTTCTCGCCCGCCCACTACGCGCTTGTGCTGTACGCCACGCTGATCGAGACCGGTCGGATGGCGCCCGAGGGCCTGGCACAGTTCAACCAGGACGGGAGCACGGTCGAGATGATCGGGGCCGAGCACTCGCCGGGCTGTGAGGTGACGAGCGGCTCGCTCGGCCAGGCCATCAGCCAGGCGGCCGGGATCGCGCTCGCGCGCAAGCGCCGCGGCGAGACAGGGCGCACCTGGGTGATGCTGACCGATGGCGAATTCCAGGAGGGCCAAACCTGGGAGGCCTTCGAGGTACTGAGCGCCTACAAACTCGACCGCGTCGGGGTCTATGTCGACGTCAACGGACAACAATGCGACGGGCGGATGGAGGATGTGCTCAACATCGAGCCGATCGCCGAGAAACTCGCGGCCTTTGGCGCCCGCGTGGTCTCGGTCGACGGCCATGACCTCGACGCCCTCGCCGCGCCGGCCGAGCTCGAGCCAGACGGGCGCCCGCTGGTGGTGCTGGCTTACACCGACCCCTGCCGGTGCCTGGAACCGATGCGCGCCCGCGCGCCGAAGTTGCACTACCTGCGCTTCACCTCGCCCGATGAACGCGCCGTCTATCAGGCGTTCTACGAGACCCTGCTGACCGGGACGAAGGAGTAAGGTCCACTATGGAGATCCAGACCAAGGTCTATGCTCGCCGGTTGGCCGAGTGGGCCGCCGACAAACCCGAGGTGCTCGTGCTCTCGGCCGATCTGACAAGCTCGGTCGAGGTCGACGTTTTTCAGAAGCGATACCCGGACCGCTTTCTGTCGATGGGTATGACCGAGCAAAACATGCACAGCCTGGCCGGCGGGCTGGCGCGCGAGGGTTTTCTGCCCTTCATCCACACCTTTGCGGTGTTCATCTACCGCCGTGCCTACGATCAGATCTGCGACTCGATCGCCTACCCCAACCTACCGGTGCGCATGGTCGGCTTTCTGCCCGGTGTGCTCACGCCGGGCGGCATCACCCACCAGGCTATCGAAGATGTGGCGGTGCTGCGCGCGCTGCCGAACCTGACGATCCTTGAGGTCGGCGACGCGACCGAGATCGAGAGCGTGCTCGACGTCAGCCGTTCGATCAAGGGCCCGATCTACCTGCGGATGCTGCGCGGCGAGGTGCCGCGGCTGTTCGCGACCGATGAACCCTTCGTCTTCAACAAGGCGCGGCAAATCACCCGCGGCGACGACGTCACGTTGTTCTCGTCGGGCGTGAGCACCGAGGAGGCGATGCGGGCCACGTCGGTGCTGCGCGAGCGCGGCGTCTCGATCAACCACCTGCACATCAGCACGCTCAAGCCCTTCACCGACCCGGCCGTGGTCGAGGCCGCTGCGGCAGCCCGGCACGGCGTGATCACGCTCGAGAACCATTCGATCATCGGCGGGCTCGGCACCTGCGTGGCCGAGGTCATGGCCGAGCACGGCGTGGGCAAGAAGCTCATGCGGCTCGGCCTGCCCGACGTGTTCGCGCACGGCGCCAGCCGGCCCTATCTGATGCGCGAGTACGGGCTGGATGCGCTGGCCCTGGTGCGTGGCGTCGAGCGCCTGCTCGGGCAGAGCCTGAACATCAGCGAGGCGGATCTGAACGCGGTGCGGCTGCAGGAAGTACACAGCGCCTCGAAGGCCGAGGCGCTCTAGCCGATGAGCACTGAACTCCGTTTCACGGTCACCTATCGCGTGCAGGGCGCGGCTGACGAGATCGCGGCACGGGCCGATGCGATCCGTTTCGAGCAGACCGTCGAGTTCCCGATGGATCTGACCCCCGAACGGATCATCGAAGCCAGCGTCGGCCGGGTGGTGGAGATCGCCCCGGCCGCAGCCGGCGGCCATCGCGTGGTCATCAGCTACCCAAGCGCGATCGTCGGCAAGGAACTGACGCAATTCCTCAATGTGGTCTTTGGCAACACGAGCATCCAGCCCGGCGTGCGCGTCGAGCGCTTCGACCTGCCACCCGAAATGCTTGTGGGTTGTCGGGGTCCGCGATTCGGGCGCCAGGGGTTACGCACACTGCTCGACGCCGCGCGGCGGCCGTTGCTGTGCACGGCGCTCAAGCCGATGGGGCTATCGGCGCGCGAACTGGCTGATCAGGCGCGGCAGTTCGCGCTCGGCGGCATCGACATCATCAAAGACGATCACGGACTTGCCGATCAGGGCTTCTCGCCCTTTGGCGAGCGCGTGCGGGCCTGCGCGACCGCCGTGGCCGAGGCCAACGCCCGTACGGGGTTTCGCAGCGTCTACGTGCCCAATGTGACAGCGCCGCACGATCAGGTGGTCGATCGGGCACACCTGGCGAAGGCCTACGGCGCGGGCGGGATCTTGATCTCGCCCGGGCTGACCGGCTTCGACGCCGCCCGCAGGCTGGCCGATGACGATCAGCTGGCGCTTCCGATGATGAGCCACCCGGCGCTCCTCGGAAGCTTCACGGCCTCGCCCGACAACGGTATCTCGCACTATGCGCTTTACGGCCAGATCAACCGGCTGGCCGGCATCGACGCCGTGGTCTTCCCGAGCTGGGGCGGGCGTTTCGCGTTCACGCGCGACGAGTGCCTGAGCATCGCCGCCGGCACGGCCGAGCCGTTGGGCACGTTGGCCCCGATCTTCCCGGCCCCCGGCGGCGGGATGAAGCGGGACAGGGTCGTCGAGATGCGGGAAGCCTACGGCTCGGACGTCATCTTCTTGATCGGCGGCGATCTTCATCGCCCGACGGCGGATCTGGCGGCCAACAGCCGTCGATTCCGCGACCTCGTGGAGAGCTACATATGACCACCACCATCCTCGGTCCGGATGATCCGGCGCTTGCGGCTCTACAACAGGAAATCACCGACCACCCCGAGATCGACGCTCGACTCGAGATCATCGCCTGGGCCGAGTACCAGGGAGCGCTCCACACGGCCCTGAATGCCGCCGAATCGCCTTATCAGGCGGTCTGCGTGCCCGGCCACATGTGGCTGCCGGATCTGGTCGCCGGCGGCAAGATCCTGGCGCTCGGGCCGATCATGGAGACGCTCGAGCCGGGCCTGGTCGAAGCCTATGCCTTCGACGATGTGGTCCCAAGCATCGCGCGCGAGTGTCGGATCGATGGCGCGCTTGTGATGCTGCCGCTCTTCACCGACGGCCACCTGGTGTTCTATCGCGGCGATCTGGTTCAACTCCCGGAGAAGGTGCGCGTCAGCGACTGGCCCCAAATCGTCAGCGACTGGCAACTCCCGGAGGCGATGTGGCCATTGGCGCTCAAGGCCGATGCCAGCGAGATCCTGCTCGATTGGCTGCCGATGCTATGGGCGCATGGCGGCGACGTGCTCGACGCCGACGGCCGCGTGCGCTTCGATGATGCGCGAGGTGTGACGGCCCTGGAGGCGTACTGCGCCCTGCGCGCGCTGGCGCATCCCGACAGCTACCGCTTCGGCAACAACGACGTCGCCCGGGCGCTGGCGACTGGCGCGGCCGCGGCTGTGGTGAGTTGGGGCGGACAGGCCGCCGCGATCTTCGACGACGCGACCAACCCGTGGCATGCCGTGATCAAGACCGCGCAGTTGGCCGACCCATGGAACGCGACCTGGGGGATCAGTCTGCCGGCCAATCAGCGCCTTGCGCGCGCTCGGGCTGCGGCGGGCGATCTGCTGGCGCTGACCGGCCCGGCGCTCGATCAAAAGGTGACGCAGATCGCTGGCAGCCCGACCCGCAGCGCCAGCTACTCGCCGGACGCCTGCGCGCGCTACCCGTGGCTCGCGGATCAGCGCGACATGTTGGCCGCCTGTCGGACGCTACCGGCCTCGGCCACACGTGGGCCGCTGCTCGGTGCTCTGTATGGCGCCGTGCATCGGGCCTTCACCGGCGCCGCCACGCCGGTCGTGGTGTTGGCCGAAGCCGCTGCGGTGGTTTCCGGCTGAGTGAGCCAACCTACATCGAATCGAAAACGCCGGGCGGTTGAACGCCCGGCGTTTTTTGTCGAAGGGGGTCGCGGCTACGGCAGCGGCGTGCCGGCTTCGGTCGGTGCCGCGGTCGAGGTCGGGACAACCGGGGCGACTTCAAGCTCCGCCGGGACGTTCGGGTCGCTGACCACGCGCTCGGTCCAGATGGGCAGCAGTTCGACCACGGGCGTGCCGTCGGCGTTCAGGGCCGCCTGTTGCTCGTCGAGCCAGGTCTGCAGCCGCGCCGAGCGGGCCTGGCCCAACTGCGTGGCCGTTAGCGGTCGTTCGCCGCGCTCGAGCACCTGGATCAGGTGCCAGCCGAACTGCGTCTGGAACGGCGCGCTGATCGTGCCGACCGGCGTGTCGTAGGCCTTGGCGACGAAGGTCTCGTCGAAGCCCGAGTAGTTGCCGAACCAGCCTAGATCACCGCCCTGCGTGGCCGACGCGTCAGTGCCGTACTCGGCGGCCAGCTGGTCCCAGTCGACGCCCTGCTTGAGCAGGTCATCGATCTGCTGCGCGGTCTCCTGCGTCTCGACCACGATGTGGCGGGCGTGGACCTGTTCCTCGACAGCGGGAACCTCAGCGCCAAAGGCCTCATCGAGCTTAATGCGATACAGATCGCTCTCGATGAAGTAGCGCAGATCATCCTCGCTCAGCCCGGCGAGCGACCGCAGATTGCCCGTGAAGCCGGCCACCTGCGTGCCATAGGCCTCGGTCGATACCGGGGTCGAGGTCGGGAACGCCGTGCCGGTCGGGAACGGTGTCGGCGACGGGCCGGTTGTCGGCGTAGCCGTCGGGGTCAACGTTGCGGTCGGCGTGATCGTCGGCGTTGCCGTCCACACGGCAACGACTGTCGGGTTGAGCGTCGGCGGCACATAGGTCTGGAACTGCGCCGGCAGATCGGTCGCCGTCGCTGTGGCCGTCGGCTGGCCGTTCGGGTAGAACCCGAAGTTGGCCTCCAACCGTTCCTGGATCTCCTCGGCCGAAACCGTGATGCCGCGGCGTGCGGCCTCCTGGCGGACGAGTTTGTCGTCGACCAGGTTGAGGACCACGTACTGCCCGAATGACTGCAGGTTTGCGGCCGACATCCCGTCGACGATTTGTTGAGCCTGCTGCTCGACGTACGGCGCGAGCTCGGGCGATTCACGCTGAAGATCGCGGTACTGGCGCAGCGTGTCGACCTGCAGGAAGCGCGTATAGCGCATCGCCCGCTGGAACTCGCGGGTCGTGATCGTCTCGGTGCCGACCCGAGCCACGGGCTGCTCGGGCTGAACGACCGTGTAATCGTAGAGCGCGAAGCCCAAGACCGCCAACAAGGCGACGCCAAAGATGATGGCGCCGATGATGATGTACCGCTGCGCGATCATATCCCGTTCATGGCGCGACAGCGGCCTTCCCGGGATGTTGGTCATCGGCGATCCATCTCGCGGTCGAAGGGCAGAAGCGCCAGATGGCGGGCGCGCTTGACGGCGTTGGCGATCAGGCGCTGGTGCCGGGCCGTGATGCCGGTCTGGCGGCGCGGGCGGATCTTGCCCTGATCGGTGACGAACTGGCGCAGGAACTCGATATTCTTGTAGTTGATCTGCGCGGCATCGCTGATGGTGATGCGGCGCTGCTCGCGCATGCCGCGCGGGCCGCGGAACGACGGGCCCTCGTTCTGGGAGGAACCCTCTTCATTGCCCGAGGAGGACGGGCGTTCCTGAACTTGATCTTGATCCATGGTGTAAACCTCGCTTGCGTAATCGTGCGTGTCGTTAGCCTGCCGGATCAGAACGGGAAGTCTTCGGGTTCTTCACCGAAGGGCCCGGTGTCGCCGGTCGGCTCGGACTGGCTGGGGCGCAGGCGGTCGCCCAGCATCAGCATGCGATCGGCAACGATCTCGGTGCTGAAGTGCTTGCGGCCTTCCTGATCTTCCCAGCGTCGGGTCTGCAGACGACCCTCGATGTAGATCTGCTGCCCCTTGACCAGGTACTGCTTGCAGGTCTCGGCCAGTTTGCTCCAGGCGACGACGTTGAACCACTCGGTTTCTTCGTGGCGCTCGCCGTCGGGGGAGCTCCAGGTGCGCGACGTCGCGACCGTGAACGATGTCACAGCCCGCCCCGAGGGCGTGAAGCGCATCTCGGGATCACGACCAAGGTTGCCGATGATCATGACCTTGTTGAGACCGCGGCTCATCGCGACACCTCCTTCAGCCGAAAGGCAGCGGCTCGCGCTTACTCGTCTGTGCGCAGCACAGCGAAGCGGAGCACCTGCTCGGTGTAGCGCAGGCCGCGTTCGATCTCGGCCGTCGCTTTTGGCTCGAGCTGCGCCAGGATGAACACGTACTGGCCCTCGGTCTGCTTGCGGATCGCGTACGCCAGGCGGCGGCGCCCCCAGAGATCGATCTTGGTGATGGTGCCGCCCGATTGGGTGACCCACCCCTTGGTCTTTTCGATCAAAGCAGTCAGTGAGGGCTCATCCAGGTCTGGCTGAGCCACGAGCGCGATTTCGTATTCTCGCATCGTGAGCTATTCCTTTCTACGGGATATGCCCCTTTGTGCCGGCGTGCGCCGGCCTACCGGGAGCAGAAAGCTGGCTGGGCAAGGCGCCCAACGGCTGGGAAGTATAGCCGACGGAGTCGGTACGGTCAAGGCGCTGCCGATTCTAACCTTTCACCTGACAGGTCCATGCAGGAACCCCTAAGATACAGGCCTCTCGCAAGTCCAGTGGAACAAAACCAGGTCGGTTTTCTAACCTTGTGCCAGGGCCTGAAGGCCGCCTTCGTCCAGCCGGCACACGCGATGGTCCTCGAGCACACGGGCGCCAAGGCTGCGATAAAGCGCCAGCGCGCGCGCGTTCCAGTCGAGCACAAGCCACTCGAACCGCGCGCATCTGTGTCGGGCCGCTATGCCGGCCAGGTAGCGCATCAACGCGCGCCCCAGGCCGAGCCCCCGATACGCCGGATCGACGAAGATGTCATCCAGCCACAACCCGCGGCGCCCGGTCATCGAGCCAAACGTGAAGTAGTAGATCAAGTAGCCTACCGGCTCGCCCTCCACGAACACGATCTCAGACACCGCCGCCGGCGGGTCGCCGAAGAACGCTTCGTGGAGCGTCTCGACCGTGGCTTCAGTGGCCATGCGCTCGTAGTCGGCCATCGCCTGTATGAACGCCAACAGGACCGGCAGATCAGCCGGCGTCACTGGACGGGTCTCGGCCGGCGGGCCGCCCCACTCAAGCCGGGTCATCGTCAGCCCAAGAGGCCTTGGCGCACAAGCAACTCGCCATTGAGGATCGCGCCGCCGGCCGCCCCCCGAATGGTGTTGTGCGACAGGATCGCCATCCGCAGCGTGAAGAGCGGATCAGGCCGGATCCGCCCGACCACGGTCGTCATCCCACGGCCCGCATCGCGATCCCGGCGCGGCTGCGGCCGATCGGGCTCGCTGCGCACCTCGATGACGCGCTCGGGCGTCGATGGCAGGCCGCGCACGACTTCGGGCGACTGGAAGGTCGCCAGAGCCTCGGCGGCTTCAGTGGGCGTCGCCGGTTGCTGGAGCCCCAGGCTGACGACCACCAGATGGCCGTCGAGCACGGGCACGCGATTGGTGTGCGTCGAGAACACCGCAGGCAGGAAATCGATCGAAGAAGCGTCGCCGTTGAGTGCGCCGAGCATCTTGCACGGCTCGGCCGCGAACTTCTCCTCCTCGCCGCCGATATACGGCACAACGTTATCCAGGATGTCGAGCGACGCCACGCCCGGGTATCCGGCGCCCGAGACAGCCTGCATCGAGACCAACACGCCCTTCTCCACCCCAAAGGCGTTGTGCAGGGCGCGCAGCGCGATCGTCACCCCGGTCGACGTGCAATTGGGGTTCGTGACGATGAAGCCCTTCCAGCCGCGGTTGCGTCGCTGCGCCGTGACCAGCGCGGTGTGATCGGGATTGACCTCCGGGATCAACAACGGCACATCCGGCCACATGCGATGCGACGACGCGTTCGAACAAATCGCCACCCCAGCCGCCGCCAGCGCCGGCTCGGCCTCTTTGGCCACGTCGGTCGGGAGCGCCGAGAACGCCAGCTGCGCGTCAAAGCCCGGCGCTGTCGGGAGCACAGGCAGGTCGCGCACGTACTCGGGAACGCTTCCCGGAAGCACCCAGCGCACACCGTCGCCGTACGTCCCACCCACAGTCCGATCCGACCCCGTCAGGGCCGTCACCTCGAACCACGGATGGCCTTCCAGCAATTGCACGAAGCGCTGACCGACGGCGCCCGTGGCTCCAAGGATGGCGACTTTGACTTTGTTTGGCATAGATCCCCGATCTCCCGATCACACGATCAATTTGTGGATGGCGCGCACCGCATCATCAGCCTGTTGCGCCGAGACCACGCAGCTGATCCCGCATTCCGAGCCGCCCTGGGCGATGGCGACGACGTTGACGCTCGCATTGCCCAATGCGCTGAACATCCGACCGGAAACGCCCGGCGTATGCACCATCCCCGCCCCGACGACCGTGATGATCGCCACCGGGTCGGAGGCCGTCACGCCGTCGAGGTCATCGCCAGTCAGCTCGCGGCGGAACTCGTCCTCGAGGGCCGCGACGACGGTCTGAGCAGCCGGGTACGGCACGACGAAGCAGATGCTTTGCTCCGATGAAGCCTGCGAGATCAGGCTGACGCTCGTCCGCGTCCGCGCGACTGCGGCAAACGTGCGGGCTGCGATGCCCGGAATGCCGAGCATGCCACGACCCTCGAGCGTGATCACGCATTGCGCCTTGATCGCCGTCACGGCCCGGATCCCGCCGTCGACCCAGCCTTCATCTTCAAGCACGATGCGCGTGCCCGGGTTCGCCGGCTCGAAGGTGTTCTTGACCCAGAGCGCGATCCCGCGCTCGACGACGGGGCGGATCGTTTTCGGGTGGAGCACTTTTGCGCCGAAGTGCGCCAGCTCCGAGATCTCCCGATACGTCAGCACCGGGATGGTTCGCGCATCGGGCGCGATGCGCGGGTCGGTGGTCATGACGCCGTTGACATCGGTCCAGATCCAGACCTCATCGGCCGCAAGCGCCACGCCCAGGATCGCGGCCGAGTAGTCGCTGCCGCCCCGCCCCAGCGTGGTGATCGCGCCGCGCCGGTCGGCGCCGATGAACCCCGTCAATACGGGCACGCCGCCGCCGACGAGCACGGGTTGGATCCGCGCCGTGGCTCGTTCGTGCGTCGCCTCCATATCCGGTGTGGCGTTCAGGAAATGCGAGTCGGTCAGGATGATGTCGGCTGTGCTGATGGACATCGAGGGGATGCCGCCGGCCTCGAGCGCTGCCGCCACGAGCGGTGCGCTCATCCGTTCGCCCAGCGAGGCGATGGCGTCAAGCGCGCGGGGCGAAGCCTCGCCCAACACGGCGATCGCCTGACACAGGTTGACGAACTGATCCAGGCTGTCGGAAATCAAATCGCGGATCGCCTCGGCGGTCGGCGCCACGTCGCGCAACGTGCGGAGATGTCGCTCCAGTAAGGTCGCCGACGTTTCCCTAGCGCGCGCGGCATCCCCGTCGGCGGCGGCATGCGCGGCCCCTAGCAACAAGTCGGTGACGCCGCTCAAGGCCGAGACCACGACGGCCGGTCGATCGCCGGCGTCCCGGGCCGCCCTGACGATAGCGGCGAGGCTGCGGATCGCCTCGGGGCTACCGACCGATGTGCCGCCGAACTTCATCACAATCGTTTTCATGGTTCCTGCCTTCGGCCGACATGCGGACCGGGTGCAACAAAAAGCGCGGAGCCGCCGGCTCCGCGCTGGTGAGTGTCGTCGCTGTTCAGGCGTCGGTCACTGACAATGCGAAGCCGCGGCTGCCCCCTGCGGGGTAGTCGTAGTGCGCATGGTCGTGGTCATCCAATGCCAGGCACGCATTGGCATCGAGTGTATGCAGAATCGAGCAGCCTGTCAATGGAAGATGGGATGACGGCGGTGGGTGATCGCTCGCGTGGGGAGAACGGGTGACCAGGTCGCCAGGTCAGCGAGAATTCTGCAACTCGGCGACGGCTTCGCCGGGCCCACCGGCCAGTGCGAAATCGAGCGCGCGCCGGCCATCGTCGGTGCATTGGGCGGCGTCGGCGCCGGCGGCCAACAGGAAGCGCGCGACCTTGAGATGCTACCCTGCGGCCGCGGTGTGCAGATCCAACCGGGCACCGGAGTCGGCCAACGCCTCCGCGATGTGTGGATGGCCGTCGTAGAGCGCGAGACGCACGGCCGGGACACCGTCCGCCTCGGTATCGATCGAGGCTGGATCGGTCACTGCGAGTCGAAGGACCTCAGCCAGGTCGCCCGCCTTGACGGCAGCGATCAGAGCGCGATGAGATATTCAGGCACGACCCTTTCCCGGAGAAGGATCGTGCGTTGGGCCGGCTTTGGGGCTTACAGCGGTCGCTTGGGCTTGGGCGCCGGCCGCAACATGCGTCGGATCTTGAGCGCGAGGTGTACGGCCAGACGGGTGTCGGGGTTGTTCATGTCGATACCCGCGATCTGGTGGATGCGCTCCATCCGGTACAACAACGAGTTGCGGTGAATAAACAAGCGCTCGGCCGTCTGACTGAGGTTGCCGAGTTTCTCGGAAAACGCCTCGAGGGTCTCGAGCAGGTCGCCTGCGCCCTCGTAATCCATCAACGGGCCAAGCACCTCACGGCAGAAGGCCTCGAGCTCCGGGCTTCGCTCGAGCTGGAACAACAGGCGATAGACCGAGAGATCGCCGAAGAACAACGGCGCCCGCTCGTTGAGCCGCACGGCCATCATCAGGGCCTGTGTGGCCTCACGATGCGAGTCGCGCCAATCTTCAAGCTCGCCCGCGCTGCGGCCCATGCCGCCATGGGCGACGTGGGTTGGGTATTCGGCGGAGGCTGCGGCACGGACCTCCTCGGCAAGGCGCAACGCCCGTTCGGGGCGTTCGCCATCGGGAACCGCGCAGAACACCACGACCTCATCGCCCCGCGGACGCACCAGAGCGCTCAGGCCAAGCTTGACGACCGATTGGTTGACCAGGGTCTCAAGCCGACGCAGACTTGGCCGCGGCTCCTTGCCATCCCAGCGCCAGACCAGAGCGGCATGCGGCGGCTCGATATCGTAGCCGATACGGCCGGCCCAGCGCACCAGTTCCTCGAGCGGCAGCGATCCGGTCAGCACAGCGTCTAAGAAATCGCCATGGGCGCGCTTTTCGGCATCGCTGACCGCCTTTGCCTTGGCCATCTCGAGCGCGCACGCCTGCGCTCCGTTCTCGACGACGAGGCCGTCGAGCGCGTCAAGCTCGCCTGCAAGGCCGATGATCGTCACAAACCCGCGCGCCATACCCTTCGACACGATCGGGCTGACAAGCCGCACAAGCCCGCCGGCCAGCGACTGCTCGCGCGAACCGCCGAGCGCCGCCTGACGACGGTCGCGCAGGCTCTCCGGCAGGCTGCTGAGCAGGCTGAGCGAGTTGAGCACATCCGGCCAGACATGGCTCAGCCCGGGGGTGACTGCCTCGGCCAGGGGCTTGAGGCGTTTGTCCTGGATGAGCACCGACTTCCCGGTTTGCTCAGACATCGCGTGCGCGAGCTCCGAGAGGCCGACGCCTTCGAGCAGGAGCCGCGACAGAGTCTGATAGATCTGGGCTCCGCGAGTGACGAGGTACGACTGGCGATTGACGATCAACTCGAGCGCGGCGCGTTGCATGTCACGCAACGAAGCGTCTACGGGGAGCTTGATAACCGGAAGCTCACTGTGGGCAGGTGTGGATGCGGCCAGCGTGGCAACGGCCGAGACACCCACATCGGCCCAGTGGTTCAGATCCCTCTTCGTGGGGGCGCCGCCGCACAGCACAAAATCGTCGGCCTGCGGCACCACGCCCGCGCCGGCCATGACCACCCACCGCACGGGACGATCCCGACCGACACCCGTCGGCACGGCACTTCCGCGGGGTAAGATCAGACGGACCAACTCGCCAAGCGAGATCGTCGAACCAGCTGCCACCGCCATCGCCATTTTGAGCCCGTCTCCTCCGTCCGTGTGCGGGATTATAACTGATTGGGCAACTTGCACAGAATCGGTGGGCATGGTCCGGGCGATCGCGCGAGGGAAAGTGCACAATTTCCGGCTGGCGGCCTTGGAAGCGAGGGCCAAACCAGCACCTTGAATCGCAGCCCGCCCTCACCTAGAATCCCGATGCATCTTCAGAACAACCCAATGCCCGCCAACCCGGCGATCGCTGCCGCCGGCTATCGAGGAAGCATGACCGTCCTGACCCACTGCCTGATCGTCACCCCACGTCGGGCCGACGACCCGCGTTCGCGCGGATTGCTGCACGATGCGCACGCGCTTGGACTGCGCGACGTCTCGCACATCACGGCTTCCGATCTGTACTTCATCGAGGGCAAACTCACGGCGCACGACCAGGAGCGTCTTGTGGCGCTGCTGTTGAGCGACCCGGTCGCGGAACGGGCCGAATGGAGACGCACCGACCACGCTCGGCGCGGGCCGAAACGCGCCCAACACATTGTTGAAGTGGCGTACCGACCCGGCGTCACCGATCCGGTGGCCGAGCAGATCGTCCGTGGCGCGCATCGGCTTGGGGTCACGGCGGTCACACGCGCCGCGACCGGGCTGCGCTTCGATGTGCGCAGCCGCGCCGGCAGTCCGCGCCTGCTTCACAAACTCGCGCGCGGCTTGCTGGCCAATGACGTCATTCAGCACTACACAGTCGGGGAGATCACGCCGCACTTCCCCGCCGACGCCCTGAGCTCAAACGCCACAGAGATCCTCACGGTGCGCGGCTTGAGCGATGCCGCACTTCTCGCGCTCTCGCAGGAGCGTCGCGCGGCGCTCGACCTGGCCGAGATGCGCGCCATCCAGACGTACTACGCAACCGAGGGCCGCGACCCGACCGACGTCGAGTTCGAGTCGATCGCCCAGACCTGGAGCGAGCATTGCGTCCACAAAACGTTCAAGGCGTTGATCGAGGTGGCGGCAGACGGTGGACCGCGTACCGCTGCAGCACACGGCGAGCCTGGATACCCCGGCGAGCCGCGGCCGTCCATCGACGGCCTCCTCAAGACCTATCTCCGCTCGGCGACCGAGGCAATCCAGGCCCCGTGGGTGCGTTCGGCCTTCGTCGATAACGCCGGGATCATCGACTTCGACGATGACTTCGAGATTTCGTTCAAGGTCGAGACACACAACCACCCTTCGGCGATCGAACCCTTTGGCGGCGCCAACACCGGGCTGGGTGGCGTGATCCGCGATGTGCTCGGCGTAAGCGCCAGGCCGATCGCGGCGACCGACATCCTGTGTTTCGGGCCGCAAGACGCCGACCCAGGCCGGCTTCCGGCCGGTGTGCTCCATCCACGCCGGATCCGCTCGGGCGTCGTCGCGGGGATCAAGGACTACGGCAATAAGATCGGCCTGCCTACGGTCAACGGCGCGATCTGGTATGACCCCGGTTACACCTCGAACCCGCTGGTGTTCGCCGGCTGCGTCGGCCTGGCGCCCAAAGGCAAGCACCCTCGCGCACCGCGCCCCGGCGATCGCGTGATCGTGCTTGGCGGGCGAACGGGTCGCGACGGCCTGCGGGGAGCGACG
>Ga0209573_1003528_pt1 | contig 17005 bp, 17 predicted proteins | sample TNRBio252014_DNA_FD_185870 | JGI IMG/M metagenome (GOLD analysis project Ga0209573, IMG submission 185870) | Wastewater treatment Type I Accumulibacter community from EBPR Bioreactor in Madison, WI, USA - TNR Reactor_6/25/2014_ DNA (SPAdes)... | ecosystem: Engineered > Bioreactor > EBPR >...
ACCGATTCATCGCTCAAAACATTTTTAGGTACTTCAAATTAGAACCTAACTTGCTCGAAAATCCCGACTTCCTCCGAAAAATCCTCAAAATCGGCTGTATCGCCGCTTAAGTTTGTCCGAAGTATTGATTAATTAAATATGTAATATATTTATCATAAAAAATAAACCATGCGAATTAAATTCAACGGATATTTAGAATTTTGTTTCTTGAAATTATTGATATTTTAATATAAAAATTATTGCGATTATTGTGCGATAAATATCATCATTTTATTTACATATAATTATTATTTCAGTATTTAATCCACAATACCGATAAATCGTGTAGAAAAACAGTCGGAAAAAATTATGCCATCGGGTATTGTACCATGTCGAAATTATCTGTAATTTTATGCTTTATTAGAATAGGCTAAAATGGCATTCAACGATAACAGCATCCCTAATCCTTTAACCAGTGAACGGCGCAAAGCCCCCCTCAATCCCATCGCCTCGGGTTATAGTATGGCTTCCAAACTTCCGCCGCAAGCTACGGAGTTGGAACAGGCAGTACTCGGTGCATTAATGTTGGAAAAAGATGCTTTATCAAAGGTCATTGATACCTTACGTCCCGAAGTCTTTTACAAAACAGCTCACAGGCACATTTTTGAAGCCATCGTTTCCCTCTTCCAAGCCTCTGAACCTGTTGACCTATTAACTGTAACCCATCAGTTGCGCAAGCAGGGACTCTTGGACATATCCGGAGGACCGCACTACGTCTCCGAACTGACCACGCACGTTGCCTCCGCCGCGAATATTGAATTTCACTCCCACGTATTATTACAGAAGTTTATTTCGCGGGAACTCATTAAAACCTGTGATGATAGCGTTAAGCAAGCCTATGAAGATACTGCCGACGTTTTCGACCTCTTAGACGGTTTAGAGCAAAAGCTGTATCAGCTTTCCAGCGACAATTTGCGCAGAGAAACCCAATCCATGGAATCGCTCACCTTGCAGACGATTCGCAAATTGGAAGAAATGCGCACCAAAGCCGACGGCGTAACAGGCATCACCACCGGTTTCAAACGCTTAGACGAACTCACTGCCGGCTGGCACAAAACCGATTTGGTCATCATCGCCGCCCGCCCCGCGATGGGTAAAACGGCTTTCGTCCTTTCCATCGCCCGAAATGCCGCGATCATGGCGAAAAAACCGGTCGCTATCTTTTCCTTAGAGATGGCGGCGACCCAGTTGGTACAACGTTTATTGGTCTCGGAGGCGGAATTGGATGCTCAAAATGTGCGCACGGGTCGCCTTGCTGAACACGAATGGCATCAACTCAATACCCGCTTAGGTGCAATCAGTAAAGCACCAATCTATATTGATGATACTCCGGGTTTGAGTGTGTATGACCTGCGTGCTAAGTGTCGCCGACTGAAAGCAGAAAAAGGTATTGAACTTATCATCATTGACTATTTACAACTGATGGAAGCCGACAATCGGGGCGGAGCAAGAGGCGGAAATCGAGAACAAGAAATTTCGACCATCTCCCGCGCGTTGAAAAAATTAGCAAAAGAGTTAGATGTACCTGTGATCGCCCTTTCACAGCTAAGCCGTGCCGTTGAAACACGGGGCGGAGACAAACGTCCGATGCTGTCCGACTTACGGGAATCGGGTGCTATTGAACAGGATGCGGATATGGTTATGTTTTTATATCGTCCCGAATACTACGGCTTAGAATCCTTAGAGGACGGCACACCGTCGCAAGGTGTCTGTGAAATCATCATTGGTAAACAAAGAAACGGTCCTACCGATACCGCACGCCTGCACTTCATCAACCGCTTCGGTAAGTTTGGTGATTTCGGCACAATGAACCATTATTATAGCGGTAATCAGACCTTCAGTTCGAGCATCAATAACGAGGTTAGCACTACGCCCGTTGACTTTAAGGCAAACGATGATTTCGACTTTGGCGGATTCTTGCCGAGCTAATCATTTCATCGTAGGTTTATAATTCATCTTAACGGTAACGTCCACCTCTTCGGCGATATTTTTAACGACTAAGGTTGGTATCTTGATGTCATAATCCGCTACCTTGATCTTGAATTTAGCGTCGGCAGTAATGCTTTCACCCGAACGGACGAGAACGCCTTTGTGTGTTACTTTTTGAGTTTTTCCATGAATGGTAAGGTCGCCCGTGATGGTTACATTAAACGTACCATCTTTTTGGAGGTTGACGTTGGCAAAGTCCATGATTCGACCCGAAAAGTCGGCTGTGGGATATTTCTCCGTTTCCATGTAATTCTCGTTGAAATGTTCCTGCATGGTGGCGTTCGGGAAGATGAAACGGTGATTCATCACCTTAAATTTTATCTCGCCCGTTTCTATATTTAAGACGGAACTGACGTTGTTGTTTTTTGCCTCTATGTCTTCTAAAGGGGCTTTAGAATAAAAAGATATGAAACCCTGATGGGTAAAAAACATTTTTTGGCAATAGGTAACATTTGCCGAAGAAAAGAGCAGAATAATAAAAATACTGAAAATAAATTTCATGGTGATTTAGTTGTTAGGTTTTCCTTTATTGATCCAAGCGGTGATCTTATTGATGTTGCAAGTGCTAAGTTTGCCATCTTTAGGCATTGCCGAGTAACCGGATTGTTGATTGATCGCACCTAATAGGCGACCACCATTGGCAACCTTAACCGCTCCATCATACGAACTTAAATCCATACCGTTGATGGGTTGTGAACCGGAATGACAGCTTGAACAGTTACTTTGAAAGACCGGTAGCACGTCCTTACTAAACGAAACGGATGTTGTATCACAAGTGGTACTATTATCTTTAGGAAAGAGTTTTTCTTCGTTGTTTTTGGCACAACCGAATATCAAAAAAAGCCAAGCAAGTAAGAGTATTGATATGATTTTCATCCACTCAAGATATATGTTATAACACGAATTGTACTGCCAGAAGGTTACAATAAGTCGGCAAATTCCATGCGAATTACGATAAAATAACGAGAAGCTGTTTACCTTTGCAATATGAAAATCGGCGTAATTACTTTTCCGGGTTCTAATAGTGATACGGATTTGCTGTATGTATGGAAAAACATTTTAGGGCAAAATGCTATTTCCCTTTGGCACAAAGATTCGGATTTACAGGGTTGTGATTTGGTTTGCCTGCCGGGCGGGTTTGCGCATGGTGATTATCTACGAACGGGAGCTATCGCGCGCTTTTCTCCGATTATGAAGGAAGTCGTCCGCCATGCCGAAAAAGGAGGCTACGTTTGGGGCATTTGTAATGGTTTTCAGATATTGACGGAGGCGGGAATGTTACCCGGCGTTCTGATTCGGAATCAAAATATCAGGTTCATCTGTCAAAATGCGTATATTACCCCGAGAAGCTCGGATGCTCCCATAACCAAACATATGCCCGTGCAGGCGTATTCCATTCCGATTGCACACGGAGAAGGTAATTATTATTGCGATGCCGATACCCTAAACCGAATAGAGAATGAGGGTCAAGTGTTGTTTCGATACACCAACGCCAAAGGTGAATTGACGGCGGAAGATAATCCGAACGGTTCGCTTAACCATATTGCCGGCATATGCAATACACAAAGGAACGTATGGGGAATGATGCCCCACCCCGAACGCGCGGCGGACGTTTATTTAGGCAATCAAAACGGCTTACCCTTTTTTGAATCTATCTTGAAGGCTTTAGCTTAGCTGTTCGGAGGGTAATTTGATGCGGTGCGGGCAATCTTCTAAGGTACAACTGCCATGTAATACCAACGCATGTTGGGAAATCTTAAACTGAAACAACTGCCCGACCATTCGCTCAATGTCTCCCAATCGGGGGTCGCAAAATTCATGTACGTGTCCGCAATCGTTACAAATCAGATGGTCGTGTTGCTTAAAACCGAATGACTTTTCATATCGGGCGGTCTGCGTACCGAATTGGTGCTTAGTAACTAAGTTACATTCCACCAGTAGATCAAGTGTATTATAAACGGTAGCCCGGCTGACCCGCGAACCCTTATTTTTCATCTGAATATAAAGGGCTTCCACCTCAAAATGGTCATTTCGGGTATAAATCTCTTCTAAGATGGAGAATCGCTCCTCCGTTTTACGTTGTTTTTTCCGATCTAAATAGGAGGAGAAGATGGCTTTGACTTCTGCCAACTTTTCTTCCTGTACTTCTTTGGTGTGTTGAGGCATAAGGACACAAAAATAAGAAAAGGTTACATACGTGAAACAAAAACAGGTATTGCTAAATCAAAAGGAATAGCCTTAATTGGCGGTTTTAATTGAAAACAGTACCTTGAGTCAGCAACATAATCACAGTGCCGTAACGATTGCGGGGCTGTTGGTGGCATTAGGCATCATCTTCGGCGATATTGGCACGTCGCCCCTGTATGTGATGAAAGCCATCGTAGGAAATAGAACGATTGATGAACATTTAATATTGGGCGGTTTGTCTTGTGTATTTTGGACGCTCACCCTCCAAACGACCATCAAATACGTCATCTTAACGCTTCGGGCGGATAATAACGGAGAAGGCGGTATTTTTTCCCTTTATGCTTTAGTACGCAAGCAGGGGAAATGGTTACTATTTCCTGCGATCTTGGGTGGCAGTACCCTATTAGCTGACGGGATTATTACCCCTTCCATTTCGATTGCTTCCGCCGTTGAGGGACTATTGGTCATCAATCCCGATATACCAACCGTACCGATTGTCATATTTATCTTAACGATTCTCTTTTTTCTGCAACAATTCGGTACTACGCTGATCGGTAGGGCTTTCGGTCCGATTATGTTCATCTGGTTTTCAATGTTAATGGTCTTAGGCTTGGGCTATGCCATACAATATCCATCTGTATTTAAGGCATTGAATCCTTTTTATGCTTTCGACTTTTTAATCAACTATCCGGGCGCGTTTTGGCTGTTGGGAGCAGTATTTTTATGTACTACGGGTGCGGAAGCACTTTATTCCGATTTGGGACACTGTGGCAGGGGAAATATTCGCATCAGTTGGATTTACGTCAAAACAGCACTTTTTATGAATTATCTGGGGCAGGGTGCTTACCTCCTATCCCACAACGGTGAAAAACTCAACGGCAATCCCTTTTACCTTATTATGCCGGATTGGTTTTTGATCCCGGGCATCGTAATTGCAACCTTAGCAACCATTATCGCCAGCCAAGCCTTGATTTCCGGTTCGTTTACCCTCATCAGTGAAGCCATCCTATTAAACCTCTGGCCCAAATCTCGCATTAAATATCCTTCCGACATTAAAGGACAGCTGTACATTCCGAGTATCAACCGTTTGTTGTGGGTAGGTTGTGTGTTTGTGATGCTTTACTTCCAAAAGTCCGAACATATGGAGGCAGCTTATGGTTTAGCCATCACCCTCACGATGTTAATGACGACTGTGTTGCTCTTTAACTATCTGAAGGTTAACAAATACTCACCCGTCCTATCTTATGGCGCATTGATCTTTTTCTTATCCGTCGAGTTTGGTTTCTTATTCGCTAACATCCATAAATTCCCGGAGGGCGGTTGGATTTCTTTAGCTATTTCGATGTTTCTCTTTTTCGTCATGTATGTGTGGTATGGTGCAGGGGTTATCAAACGACGCTATACGGAATTCATCCCTTTCGATGGTCGGCAACGGGAAATGCTTAAAGCATTGAGTACCGATGAAACTGTACCCAAATTCGCTACCCACTTGGTCTATTTAACCTCTGCCGAATCGAAAGAAAGAATCGAATGGAAAACCTTTTATTCCATTTTCCGCAAACAACCCAAACGAGCAGACCTGTATTGGTTTATCCACGTTACAACCTTAGATGAACCGCACACGATGGAATACAAAGCCGAAGTCTTAGCAGATGATGACATCGTTTGGATAGAATTTCGTTTAGGTTTCCGCGTACAGCCCCGTATCAACCTCTTTTTCAGAAAAGCCGTCGAAGATTTGGTCAAACGAAATGAGGTCATCCTGACCAGCCGTTATCCCTCCCTACAAAAATATGACCAACCCGGCGACTTCCGATTTGTTGTGATCGAACGGTATTTATCCTATGGGGTGGAGTTCCCACTCTTTCAGAAATTCATCTTAGAGTCCTATTTCTTAATTAAGAAATTCACTTTGACGGAAGGAAAAAGTTTTGGTTTAGATACCTCCAGCGTAACCGTTGAAAAGATACCGCTCACCATCCCGAACACGAATGAAATACGGATGACCCGTGTTTTCGACGATAAAGATTTAACGCACAAACTCACTTAAATATTTTATACACACAGAAATGAAATCTCATCTTACCTTAGCAATCATTGGTATCAGCCTCTTGATCGGATGTAATCAAAAAGCATCCAACCAAGAAGATCAAAAATCCGAAGCCCCGAAAGTTAGCCTCAAAGAGGAAGACCTCGTCATCTCTGTCGATACGGTGCAGATGAAAAGTATCGTGGCTTATCAGGATGATTCTTCCGCAAAAAAGCCGGTCGTACTCATCATCCCCGAATGGTGGGGAATGAATGACTACGTAAAATCTCGTGCCAAACAGTTAGCGGAATTGGGTTACATAGCTGTCGGTGTGGATATTTACGGAAACAGAAAACAAGGCAATACGCCCGACGAAGCCAAAGCCTTAGCGATGCCGTTCTACAAAAATCCGCAGATGGCAAAGGTGCGCATGGATGCCGCTTTATCCAAAGCCAAAACTTTAGCCCAAGCCGATACCAATAGAATCGCGGTGATCGGTTATTGTTTCGGGGGTTCGATGGCATTAAATTGTGCAAAAATGGGTTTACCCGTCAACGGAGTAGTCAGCTTTCATGGGGGTTTAGCAGGCGTGCCACCTTCCAAAGACAAAACGAAAGCTCAAGTATTGGTTTGTCATGGATTAGCGGATAAATTCGTTCCCGAAAAAGAAGTTGCCTCTTTCAAAAAACAGATGGATTCGGTGAAAGTAGCTTATACCTTCAAGGAATATGCCGACGCTACCCATGCATTTACTAACCCGAATTCCACTGAAAACGGTAAAAAATTCAATATTCCTATCGCTTACAACGCTAAAGCCGACACCGCTTCATGGAATGATATGAAGCAGTTTTTTGGTCAAATTTTCAAATAAACCCAATGGCTAAACAAGATATATCCGTTTTGAGTGGTATGCGAGATTTTTCTCCCGAAGAGGTCTTCCGACGGGAATTGATCTTTCATACCATCAAAACCGTTTTTAAGAAATACGGCTTCGTTCCGATAGAAACGCCCGCCATCGAACGGTTAAGCGTTTTAAGCGGAAAATACGGCGAAGAAGGCGATAAACTGCTCTTTAACGTCTTCAATTCGGGGAGTTCGGATGAATTTAAGGATGGTACTTTTAGCCCCGACAAAGCCCTCCGTTATGACCTCACTGTGCCTTTCGCCCGATATGTGGTTAATCACCGCAACGACCTCACGATGCCTTTCAAACGGTATCAAATACAATCTGTGTGGCGGGGCGACCGTCCGCAAAAGGGACGTTATCGGGAGTTTACCCAATGTGATGCCGACATCATCGGTTCGGATTCGCTCTTAAATGAAGCAGAACTCATCTTGATTTACCACGAAGCCCTGACGAATCTCGGCATCCGTGATTTTAAGATTCATTTTAATAACCGTAAGATTCTGAATGGTTTGGCGGAATGGTTGGGTATGCCGGAAAAATTTACCGACCTATGTATTGCTTTAGATAAATGGGATAAAATCGGTAAAGCCGGCGTTCAAAAAGAACTCTTAAACCGCAACTTTCCCAATGCTTTATCCAATCAACTGTTGGACATATTAGATCAGCCTTTAGGAATTGAACAGAAGTTGGAATTACTCCAAAAGATGTTTGTAACTTCCGCCGAAGGTCAAAAGGGCATTACCGAAGTGGAAAGCATCTTAAACTATCTCAAACTATATGGTTTTGTACCTGATAATCTGATTTTAGACCTGACTTTGGCGCGCGGATTAGACTACTATACGGGAGCAATCTTTGAAGTTACTGTTCAAAACGCAAGTGTTGGAAGCATCGGTGGCGGGGGCAGGTATGATAATTTAACGGATACTTTTGGATTGAAAAACGTTACGGGGGTTGGTATTTCTTTTGGAGCGGATCGCATTTATGATGTGATGAACGAACAGGGACTTTTTCAAAACCTGACCGTTAACCCCACGAAAGTTCTTTTGATTAATTTTGACGAAAACAGTCTGGGTTCTGTCCTAAAAATGGCATCGGAATTGCGTACAAATGGCGTGGCTTGTGAAGTCTATCCGCAGACGACGAAAAAGTTAGACAAACAATTTTCCTATGCCGATAAAAAAGGGATTCCCTTTGTGTTCATTATCGGTTCAGAAGAAATGGAGCAAGGTACGGTCAAAATTAAATACTTAGCTTCGGGTGAACAATCAACACACCTACGCGCAACCGTAATACCATATATTACTCATCAAATCCAAGACTTAAACCTATGACCCGCGAACTGACCGAAGCCTCCGAACGCTACGAAAAACTCATCAATGATGCCGATAAACCCATCCTCGTTGTCTTAACGGGTGCGGGTATCAGTGCCGAAAGCGGTATCCCGACCTTCCGTGATGCTAATGGTTTGTGGGAAGGACATGACATTTACGAGGTAGCTTCTCCGCAAGGTTGGGCAAAAAATCCCCAATTAGTCCTTGATTTTTATAACCTACGCAGGGAAGCCGCCGCGAATGTGATTCCAAACGCGGGACATCACGCTTTAGTTGAATTGGAAAAGGATTTTTTGGTCATCGTGGTTACGCAAAATGTGGATGCCCTCCACGAGAAAGCGGGTTCTACGAACGTGATTCATTTACACGGCGAACTTTCCAAAGTACGTAGTACGGTTGATGATTCGATCATTTACGACATCGGCGGAAAAGCCATCCAATTAGGTGATGTTTGTGAAAAAGGAGGACAGTTGCGCCCGCATATCGTTTGGTTTGGGGAAGACGTGCCGTTCATCAGTATTGCCAACCAAATCGCAACCGTAGCGGATTTTTTCATGGTGGTAGGTACTTCGATGCAAGTTTATCCCGCTGCCGGCATGGTGGATTATGTGCAGGATGATGCCCCTATCTTTGTGATTGATCGTAAGATTCCGCATATTCACGGCTACGCTCAAAACCGCCTGATAACCATCGAAAAACCCGCAACAGAGGGCGTACCGCAAGTTGCAGAAATGCTGAACGAAGCCGTCAAAAAGTTAAAAAAATGAAAAAATATCGCACTTGGTTTTTGATCTTCTTTTTATGTTTCAATCTAACGGGTTGGGCTTTTGGCGCATCATCCAACAAATCGAAAAATTACAAACCGCTTGAATTAGTTGATCCCATCAAGAAGTATCAAAAAGACCCGGACTTTCAATACAACGATCAAAAACCCGAAGCACAAACCAACTGGTTGGATGAACTGCTCCGCAAATTTTTCAGCGATCCCGCCAACGTGGAAATCGTTAAGATGATCCTAAAAATACTCTATTGGGCGATCATCATCTTTGCGGTACTGCTCATCATTACCCGCCTTTTCAAGATAAATGTTTTTCAGCTGTTCAAGCCTGCATCTTTGCCGATTGCTTCCGTCATCCATGCGGAAGAATTATCGGATGACATACACGAACTTTCTTTTGATGACCTCGTTGCCCAAGCCCGCAAAGACCAAAACCATCGTCGGGTGGTACGGCTCTACTTTTTATGGACGTTAAGAAAATTAAGTGAAAAAGGGATGATTGAATGGAAGAATGAAAAAACCAACCGTGAATACCTCAACGAAATCAAAGACCAACGGGTGAAGCAATCTTTCCGACAATTAAGTATCCTGTTTGAATACGTTTGGTACGGTGATTACCCCACCGAAACCACCCATTCGGAGCAGGCATCGCGTTATTTTGCCGAAACAGTGCGCTGAAAACACGCTTTTACAATAATTTCACCCCCTATTAGTCATTAGACTTACATTTTTAACTAAATTCAACGGCAACGGTACTCAATGTGATGTTATCTTTGAAATTCAATTATCAAGCGATGAAAATTCTCTACTTAGTTTGTTGTTGTACGCTTTTGTTGGTGTGTTCAACTATTTTTTCGGCTCAAGCCCAATTCAATACCGACCCGTTTAGCGGTCGCGTGAAGTGGGCGCATTCCTTCGACAAGACCAAAGATTTAGCCAAAAACGAGGTCATCACCTTAACCATGACGGCTGAAATTGACAAAGGTTTGCACGTTTTTTCTTTACAGCCCCCTAAGAAGCAAGCTAACTTACCAACCACCTTTGAATTTGATGCCGCTTCCAAAGGCTGTAAATTAGAGGGAAAGTTAACGGAAGAAGGCAAAACCGTTAAAGAATATGACGATGTATTCAAGACTGACATTTACTATTTCAAAGATAAAGTCGTCTTCAAGCAACAAGTGAAGCTGACCGACTCGCGAATTTTGTTCATGGGTACACTGAAATACCAAGTCTGCGACGAACAAGGCATGTGTACGTCCCAAACGCACCGCGTTGAATACAAGCTGGAAGCCCAATAATATATCTCTATCCTAACTGATAACCGAAGAAATGAACTACGTTTCTCCATTATATTTGCTTTTATTCCGATTCTGCCTGATGCTTGGGCTTACCTTGTTGATAGGACAGTCATCAGCACAACAGCCCCATGTGATGAAAGACCCCACCAAATGGAACGTCTATTTTGACAAACAAACGGGGCTGAAAGTCGGTGATGTGGTAAGCCTATTCATGGATACACCGATTGAAAAAGGCTATCATATCTACTCGGTACGCACCTATGCCAAGCCGGGACCTTCGCCCACAACTTTTGAATTGGATAAAGACAGTAAGGGCATCGTACCATTTGGCAGTGTGATGGATGGAATCACGCCCGAAAAGCAATATGATGATATATTTGAGTTAGACGTATTTCATTTCCACAATCGCGCCCTTTTCGTCCAGAAATTCAAGATCACGGACAACAATCCGGTTATTGCGGGCGCGTTACGTTATCAATATTGTACAGAAGACGCTTGCCAATACGGGACGTTAGAAATTGATAAAAAATTAGTTGCAGAAGGCAGTCCTACCAATTCATCAACCGATGACCCGAAAGCCTCAAATATTGATACCTCCAAAAAAGATACCCAACAAACGGTCAGTACCCCTCCAACAGAAAAGAATAATAATTCGGATACTCCAAGCATTTCCGAAGAAAATACTAAAGAAACAGCCTCCGCTTCGGGAAAATTATGGGAAAGTTTTATCATCGCTTTTCTGGCGGGTTTATTGTCGCTGATAACCCCTTGTGTCTTCCCGATGATACCAATGACGGTAACTTTCTTCCTAAAACGAAGCAAAGACCGCCAACAGGGCATCCGTAATGCCATGATCTATACGGCATCCCTAATTTTTATTTTCGTCTTCTTCGGACTGCTGATAACCGCCCTCTTTGATGAAAAAACGATCTATCAATTCTCCGTCAACTCATGGGTCAACCTGACACTTTTTGCAGTGATATTTATGTTTGGATTGTCGTTTTTGGGTATGTTTGAAATATCCTTACCTTCTTCATGGACGACCGCCTTAGACAAGCAATCCGACAAAGGCGGGATCATCGGTATATTTTTCATGGCGTTGGTGTTGGTAGTGGCATCTTTCTCCTGTATCGGACCGATTGCCGGTACACTCTTTTTTGAAGTAACGCAGGGTTCATATTTAGGACCTTTGGTGGGGATGACGGGCTACGGCTTAGGCTTTGCCATTCCGTTTGGACTGTTTGCTTTATTTCCGGGCTGGTTGCAGAGTTTACCCAAATCGGGTGGCTGGTTAAATTCGGTTAAAGTTACTTTAGGCTTCATTGAGATAGCCCTAAGTATGAAGTTCCTTTCCCAAACCGACCTCCGCGAACAGTGGGGACTCCTTGACCGCGACATATTTTTAAGTATCTGGGTGGCTACGTTCATCATCTTAGGAATCTACTTACTCGGCAAATTACGCCTCCCTCACGACAGCCCCGTTGAGAAAATTTCCGTACCACGTGCACTGTTATCGGTGCTTTCGTTTGGATTTGCGTTGTATTTATTACCCGGACTATTCGGCGCACCGCTTTCTAAGATGGCGGGTATCCTGCCCCCTCCCAAGAAAGACATCGGCGTTACTGTAGCGGGCGGCATCCCCCAAAGTTCGGGTAGCTCAGCAACGGCTTCGGGTATTTGTGCCGAAAAAAGAATGTATGCCGACCACTTGGCTGACCACGCACCGCCGGGTTTTTGTATGTTCTACGATTTGGATGAAGCGAAAGCCTATGCAAAAAAGGTCAACAAACCCCTCTTCATAGACTTTACAGGACATACTTGTACGAATTGCCGGCAAATGGAACAATCCGTTTGGCCCCAATCGGAAATCAAAAAATTATTGACGGAAGATTATGTGATGGTATCGCTGTATGTGGATGACAAAACCCCGCTTCCCGAAACGATTAAGTTAGATAACGGTAAGAAACTCCGCACCGTCGGCGACAAATGGTTGGATTACCAAACGAACAAATACAATATCATCTCGCAACCCTATTATGTGTTGACGGATACGGACGATAAAATGTTGGTTAATACCGGCAGAAGTTATACACCCGACGTTCAAGAGTACAAGCAATTTCTGGAAGACGGGCTGAAAAAGTTTAAGGAAAACGGCAAATTGGTATCGAATTAAGTAGAAGGTCTACTACTCGCTATGATTTCACAAATCAGCTTAGAAAATTTCAAGTGCTTCAAACAAGCGGAACTTAACTTTAACAAACTGACGATCTTAACCGGTGTGAATAGTACCGGGAAATCGTCGGCTGTTCAACCCTTGCTCTTGCTTCGAAATAATCATTTGAATGACTCCGAAAATATACGTTTTGAGCATATGATACGCCTTTTTTATAATAAACAGCGTGAATTGCTTGCTACTCATGAATTAGCTAACGATGATGTCCTCTATATTTACCTTTTTCATAGTATCTGTGTTGATGCTGAAAATGATTTAAAAAAATTGGCATCACAATTAGCAGAGAGTAATCAACTTCACTTTTCAGAAGATATTAGAGACTTGCTCAATGAATACGACCGTATTTTCGGTGAATATGGTATCGGCGATTTCCCGGAAAGCTTAAATGACCCTGAAATAATAATTGAAGATGTAGAAAATTGGGTACTAAAGGTAATCCAATTGTATGAAAACATAGATCCAAAGCAGACATTTCCCATATTTTACCGGAATACACTCGATCCAGGGGAAGATGTATTTCCGATGCTTTGGTTTTATCAATTTGGCAGTCTTCTCAACTGCTATCTCAGTATTAATAGCTCATTGCTAAAACTGAATTCTACTCAAGAATTACTGCACGAATATTATCAAAGCGACGAAATAAAGTTTGAAGTAAAGTATCATAATAAAGTTATTAATCGAGAAGACAATTTTTTGTTAACTTTCAAAGTAGCTTATAACTATGATACGCTAAATGATGCTGGTTGGGAAGTACAGGAAGTATGGGATGCAATCAACAAAGATGCAGACCAAAAAGACGTACCAAAAGAATTAGAAAAACGTACTAATTGGGTAAGAGAAGGTTACGAAAAAGACTATGATCTTCTATTATTTAAGAATCACTTGGTTTTATATGATGGTACATTACGAAAAAGTAATCTAAGATTTTTTGATGAACCCTTGATGAGTAAGAACGGTACACATCTTATTAGTAATCGTTTTTTTTATGTGCGCTCTGAACGGATGAATCCTAAAGATCGTTATCGTTCGATTGAATCGGAGGATTTCGGTGCTTTAGGTGTTGATGGTGAAAATACACTTGTTTTTTTAGATCAATTTAAGCATGAAAAATGCCCCAATACAGCTATTCAACATCCTACTGAATTGGACTTATCATTAATTGCACAAGTAAATGCTTGGTTGAGAGAGATTCGATCAGGAGTAAATATCGAAGTAAAGCCAAGGCGTGAAGACCAAAACTTTGAATTAAGGTTTGTTATTAATCACAAGGAAGTACCTATTTCCAATAAAAGTCTAAGCCCTTATAATGTAGGGTATGGATTAACTTACGTTTTACCTATTGTTGTAGCGTTAGTCGCTTCTCCACCGGATTCTATGGTCATATTAGAAAATCCTGAAGCCCATTTACATCCTCGGGGACAAACAAAGTTAGGTGAATTATGTGCAAGAGCGGCCTCTGGCGGTGTTCAAGTGATCGTTGAAACACATAGCGACCACTTATTAAATGGTATTCGTTTAGCTGTTAAACGTAAACTATTGTCTCCTGATGACACACAGGTCAATTATTTCAGACAAGAACTTGTTGATGATTTTCCTGCCACCGTTGTTGATACCCCCAAAATTGACAGTGATGGACGTATTGACTTTTGGCCCGAAGGCTTTTTTGACGAAATCGAGAATACCCTATTTGAACTTTTGTCTGACAATTAACCCCCTAAGATGATGAAATTAATTCTTAACGAAGTTTCTTTTGATCCTGCATTTGCTAATTTGGATGACGATTATCAGATCACTAAAGGAATGAAGCAAATATTATCTATTTATGAAGCTATTGGAAGAGAATATCGGCTTCAAGACTTAGCATTAGTCTATAAAAGTGCTTTATCTTCAACACTGATTTGCTTAATATCTAAAATTCATGGAAACCGTGATTTAAAAAATATTTTAACAAAAATTATAACAAAACATCCATTAATCCATGAAAATCTACTTTACTATTATTGCTTTGAGGATAAGGAAATTGATGCTCAAGGTTTAGGATATGCTTATGAATATGATTTTCCTGCCATAAGTTTTGACCCGAATGATGTCTGGCAAAATGAACAAATTAAAATAATAACTGTTAAAGATATTGATGATGAATTAAGAGAAGAATGTGTTAACGCTAAACATATTCCATATATTGAAAAAAACCAAAAACTATTTATTTCGCCTTATTTTGAATGTTACAAAATAAAGCCACCCAAAAATTGGGATGATCTCTTGCTAAGACGGGAAGAATTATATCCATATCTAAACTTTAAAGAAGAATTTGAAAAATGGTCTAAAGATCATCAAGGTATTCTTATCCATCACTATGAGAAATTTCATGCTGTTTTTTCTGCTCTAAATAAATGCCTTAGTGATATTAAATCTGATAGTTATATATATAATGAGGTTGTAAATATAATTAAGGACATTTATAATAGTAGTCGTGAATCGGAATCCAGAAGAACACAACTTTTGATTTATCTACGCTACACTATTGATGGAGTTACAAAAGAATCTGATTGGCACGCCAAAATAAATACAGGCGGTTTTAGGGTTTATTTCTTTATCCATGAAAAAGAACCCCGAATAACCATTGGTTATGTAGGTGTTCATTTATGAAATTTATTATGTCTAAAATCAATATATATCTTATTTTTGCTATCTCTTTTATTGTGGCTTTCACACCAAATTTGTCTTTTTCCCAATCCGTCGAAGCCCTCGATAAGGAATATGGATTCATGGGTTTTAAGCTGGCACAGAACTTGGATAGCTTGAAGGGATTTCGATACAAAACACGGTACATGAAGAAAGATGTATTCGTTCGGGACAGTATGCCCTTAGAATATGCGGGCGTTAAATTTTCGGCTGTGAGTTTTATCTTCTATAAAAAGATTTTACATAGCGTCATCATTAAAACCGAAGGCGCGAACCAAAGCCAAGCCCTGTTGGATTTACTGCAACTCTATTACGGTGAAGGTGTACAGGACGGTATGGCACCCCGTTTCATCTGGAACGGTAAGAAGGTTAATATGGTCTTTGACCAAAACCTGCTGACCAAAAACGCCGAATTGGTCATCGAAAGTAAAGCCGTCCAGAATTATTTTGCCCACGACATGCAAGCCCGTTTCGGAGAATGAACCTTATTGATTTAGCGACCTATCTTTTTACAGCATTGGCAGTACTGGGAGTCGGTTTGTTACTCACCTTACGGAATTTAATTCGGGCAACCTTTGCATTTTTTCTTGTTTTGTTTGCCGTAGCCGGACTATTTGCCATCAATGACGGCATTATGGTTTCCGTTGCTCAAATTATCATATATGTCGGCGGTATTTTATTGTTAACACTATTTGGTGTGATGCTCACCCATCGGCGGGGTCAAGAAGTGCCGGCAGTTAAATCCCATCAGGAATTCATTAGTATAGGTGTCGGAATGGTAATCTTAGGAGGAAGTATCTTTTCATTTGATCAAGCCTCGTTCTTGCAAATAAAACCGATTTCCAGCCCAACCGAAAAAGTGAAAGCTATTGGTGTTTATATGCTTACGGATTTCATCGTAATATTTGAACTAATATCCGTTTTTCTGCTTATAGCATTAATCGGTGCTGTATTTATTGCCCAACAATCCAAAAAATGAGCCTACTTTTAGTATTAGCATTCATTTTATTTGCCGGAGGTCTGATCTTATGCTTGACGAAACGCAACATCATTTTAATTCTCATCGGTATTGAATTGATCTTGAATGCCTCTAATTTGAATTTAATTCATTTCTCCTATCTGCAAAATCGTTCGGCTGAAGGGCAAACATTGGTACTGTTTATCATGGTTATCGCGGGAGCGCAGGCGGCGTTAGCATTAGCTATCATTCTTAGGGTCTATCGGCAATATGGTACGATCTTGTTGGATCAGCTTCGCACCCTCAAGCGATAGCACAATCAGGACACAACCCCTGAACGACGTAGCTTACTTGCATCGCTTTATACCCATTGGGTAAATTGATGACAGGAACGGGTACATCATATATACAGCGCGTCAACCCACACTTCGTACATTTGAAATGTACATGGTCGTTCATTTGAGCCGGAGCAGACTGTTGTAATGCAAAACGGGCAGCGCCACTTTCATCGGGTATCTTATGAACGATCTCTTTTTCTAAGAAGGTTTGTAACGTTCGATAAATGGTTACG
>Ga0209573_1003529_pt1 | contig 17004 bp, 14 predicted proteins | sample TNRBio252014_DNA_FD_185870 | JGI IMG/M metagenome (GOLD analysis project Ga0209573, IMG submission 185870) | Wastewater treatment Type I Accumulibacter community from EBPR Bioreactor in Madison, WI, USA - TNR Reactor_6/25/2014_ DNA (SPAdes)... | ecosystem: Engineered > Bioreactor > EBPR >...
GGTCGAGGTAGCAGAGACCGAGCTGGAACAGGCCGTCCTCGTCGTCCGGGTCGAGCTTGACCGCCCGCTGGAGCGCGTCGATGGCGTCCCTCAGGCGGCCCCGCTCGTAGGCGATCGTCCCGAGAAGGGAGAGCGCCTGTGCGTTCTCCTCGATCTGGACCGCCCGCTTGAGGAGCGCTTCGGCCTTCGCCAGCTGTCCCGCCCCGGCGTGGATCGCCCCGAGCGCGAAGGCCGGGAGGAAAGCGTCCGGCCTGAGGGCGATCGCCCGCTTGAGGAAATCGACGGCCTTCTCCGAGCGTCCCATGTCGTTCTCCAGGACGCCCGAGTAGACGAGGGCCTCGAAGTGCTGCGGCCTCCGCTCGAGGACGAGCTTCAGGGCCGGCGCCGCCTTGCCCGCCTCTCCGTCGTTGAACCAGCTCTCGCCCAAGAAAAAGGCCAGCTCCGCATTCCGGCGATCGAGCTTCCACGCCTCCTCCAGGATCGCCATCGCCTTGTCGGGGTCGAGAGCGAAGAAGGCGAGCTCGGCCTCGCCGAGGAGGTCGACGAGCCTCTCGCGGCCGGCCCCCTTGTGCTCGGCGAGGATCCGCTCCTTGCGCTCGAGGAAGCGTTCGCGCTTCTCGAGGACGGTCATGTGCTGGTCGACGCGCCCTTCCCAGAGCTCGACGAACTCCTGCTCGACGAGAAGCCCCTTCCTCTCGAGGAGGTCCTTGAGGGCGAGGAGGCCCGTCTGGATGACGAAGCCGTTCTTCTCCTGGCGGTGGAATCCCTCGAGGAGAGCCTTCAGCGTCTCGGCGCTCCGCTTGACGATCTCCTCGAGGACGGAGACCCGTTCGAGCAGGTGCTCGTCGAGGGAGATCCCCTCGCCCGACGGCCCCTCGTCGTACGTCTCGCTCGTGCCGGAGACGACGAGGAGCTTGTTCTGGCACTTCCGGCAGAACTCCTGGTCGAGGTCGTTCGCCGCGCCGCAGACCTGGCAGATCAAGCCGGGACCTTCTCCCCGCCGGGCCCCGCGTAGCGGTAGAACCCGCGCCCGGCCTTCTTCCCCATCCAGCCCGCGTCGACCATCTGGACGAGAAGCGGGCAGGGACGGTACTTGTCGTCACCGAGGCCGTGGTGGAGGACTCTCAGGATCGCCAGGCAGGTGTCGAGGCCGATGAAATCGGCGAGCGTGAGCGGCCCCATCGGGTGGTTCATCCCGAGCTTCATGATCGTGTCGACGGCCTCGGGCGTGGCGACCCCCTCGTGCACGGCGAAAACCGCCTCGTTGATCATCGGCATGAGGACCCTGTTCGAGACGAAGCCGGGGAAGTCGCGGCACTCCACCGGGACCTTGCCCATCTCCTTCGCAGCGGCGACGACGGCCATCGCGGTCTCGTCCGACGTCGCGATACCCCGGATCACCTCGACGAGCTGCATGACCGGGACCGGGTTCATGAAGTGCATCCCGATGACGTTCCCGGGGCGCTTCGTCGCGGCCGCGAGGCGCGTGATCGAGATCGACGACGTGTTCGAGGCCAGGATGGCCTCCGGCGGGAGGATCGCATCGAGGCGGGCATAGAGCTCGCGCTTGACCCTCTCGTCCTCGACGATCGCCTCGACGACGAGATCGGCCCGGGCGAAGTCGGCGACGTCGCCGGACGGCACGATCCGCGCGAGGGCGGCGTCGGCGGCCTCGGCCGCGACCTTCCCCCTTTCGACCTGCCGGGCGAGGTTCTTCCGGACGACGGCGAGCCCCTTGCCCGCGAGGTCGGCGGAGACGTCGGCGAGGACGACGTCCTTGCCCGCGAGCGCGGCGACGTGGGCGATTCCCGCCCCCATCTGACCCGCTCCTATGACTCCGATGCGCACGATCGGCATGTCGACTCCTCACCCGGTCCGCGTCGGAGGCGGCGTCGGGCGTCGAAGCGTATCAGGGGGACGAGAGCCCCTCAAAAGACCGGGTTCAACGCATGCCTGCGCGCCACGGCGACGAGTGAAGCACCGATGCCGAGGAGCGACGCGACCGCCCATACGAACGGCCCGGCGACCGGAACGAGAGAGAGAACGCCGAGGAGTGCGAGCCCGACGGCGAGGGCCGCCGGGTCGCCGAAGAACGGGCTCCCCCGCATCGCTCCGCGCGTGAGGTGCCGACCGAGGGCCACGAAGACCGCTGCGAGGCCGAACGCCTTGGCGGACCCCAGGATCGCAAGGAGAAGGGCCGAGAGAACGAGGCCCGCCGTCGCCGGCAGGACGAGGAGAAGGAATGCCGAGACCAGGATCGAAGAGAGGACCCCCGCGGCGCCAATGGCCGCCATCGTCGCCAGTCGCCGTGACAGGGATCCGGCGGCGGCCGAGACGGGGCGGGGAGCGAAACGAAGGAGGACGAGGCCGACGACGAGCCAGAGGCCCAGGAGGACGAGCCGGAACGCGAGGAGGAGCCCGCTCGCCGGCCTGGACGCCAGCGGCGAGGTCTGGAGCTCGGCTGCGAAAGCCGCCTCGAGCTCGCCAACGGTGAGAACGCGACCTCCGACCGCCCGGCGGGAGTCGTCGGCGGAACGAACGACTCCCCCGACCGCGAGGAGGTCGCCGCGGATCCGGGCTCCGGGCTCGAGGACGACGTCTCCGCCGAGAGCGATGACGTCTTTCTCCACCAGGCCCGCCACCCGGACGGTCCCGCCGACGGCCACGACAGTTCCCTCGAGGACGCCTTCCACCACGGCGTCCCGGCCCAGGACGACGAGATCGCCTGCGCGGACCTCTCCGACCCGAACCGTGGATCCTTGCTGCGCCTGCGCGGGCGCGGCGAGAAGGGCAACGCTGGCGAGGAGCAGGAGCCGCCGGGCCATCTCTGGCCCCGGCTCAGCCCTGGCGGGGGGCGACGGCGGCCGCCGGTCGCCGAAGGCGGACGAGCGCTATCCCGAGCGACAGAGCCGTTGCGACAGCCGCCGCGCCGAGGAGGGCGACGGCGCCCCGGGGCACCTCCTGCGCCGCACGCCCGGTTCCCTCGGCCAGGAGGGGCAGGGCCGTGACGAGAGTCGCCACGGGTCGGCCGAAAGCAACGGCGACGAGCTCGGCCCAGACCGTGAACGCCGTCGCGGGACCGAGGCTCCAGAGAGGCGTCAAGGCCAGCCCGAGACTCCCGGCGAGAAGCCCGAGACCGATTCCGGCCGGCAGCCGCCAGTACGAAGCCCGGGAAACCTCCCAGGGAGCGAAGGGCCGACGGTCGAGGACGCGCGCGGCGAAATCGGCCGGGAGCTCATCCCCTTGCGGAACCGTAACCAGCTCGTCCAGAAGCACTTCGAGCCGCCGGTCGCGTTCGAGTTCGCCCGGGGCCGGGGCGGAGTCGGTGTGGATCGCGTTTGTCGTCATCGTCCCGATCTCTCTATACGGTGCCTTTCGGCAAAAGATCTCGAAGGGCCTGCCGGGCTCGGAAGAGCTTGTTCTTGACCGTGCCGAGGGGCATCCCCTTCAGCTCGGCGATCTCCTCGTACGCCAGCTCCCCGTGGTGCCTGAGGCTGATCAGCTCCCGGTAATCGTCCGGGAGACGCTCGATCGCCAGGTCGAGCGCCTCCCTGAGCCGGGTCCTGGAAAGCTCCTCGAGAGGATCGGGCTTGCCGTCGACGGGGTCGATCTTCCGCCCGTCGGACTCGTCGTCCGCCGGAAGCTGGAGAGGTATCGCCCGGATCCTCCGCCGGCGAAGGTGGTCGATCGAGGCGTTGCCCGCGATCCGGAACGCCCAGGTCGAAAAGCGGTACCGCGGGTCGTACGAGTCGAGTGCCGAGTAGATCTTGAAGAAGACCTCCTGGGTCACGTCGCGGGCGTCCTCGGGATCACAGAGGTACCGCGAGACGAACCGGAAGAGACGCAGCTTGTAGCGGTCGACGAGAACCGCGAACAGCTCTTCCTCTCCCGCGAGGATGCGGGCGACGAGATCGCCGTCGGAGAGCACCCCTTCGGAATCCACCTGGCGATCCTGCCACAGCGCGTGAGGAGCCACCGAGCAATGGGAATGACGCGGCCAGACCCGATCCCACGCGGAATGTTCGTGCGTGAGCCAGGCCCGGGATCGTGCACTCCGGTGCGGAAGGTGATTGCATGAAACAGCACACGATCCTCCCGGTCCTCCTCCTCTCCCTCACTGCGTCCTTCGCCGCGCCGGCCTCCGCGCAGACGTATCCGACCGTGAACGTGGCGACCGCCCCCGCCAGCCCGGCGCCGGGCGACGTCGTCGTCCTGAAGCTCTCGGGCCAGTGGCCGGACGGGTGCGTCCCAGAGGCCGCGCGCACGAGCCTGGTTCAGGAGGGCACGCTCCTCAGCGTCACGTTCAACTACTCGGGCTACTCCGCGTCCTGCACCGCGGTCATCACTCCCTGGAGCCTCGACGTCTCCGCCGGCGAGCTCGCCGCCGGGAGCTACACGGTCGAGGTGATTCGGACCCGAACCCTCATGCCGGCGGAGAAGATCGGGGAAGGCGCCTTCACGGTGGCCCCGCTTCCCGAGGCGACGGTCTGGCTCCCGGGCTTCTCCGCGCCCGGCGCCACCTACTCCCTCGCGAGCACGCTGACCGCCTTCAACAACACCGACAGCGTGGCGGCAGTCACGTACGTCGGCGCGTGGGATGCGCTCGGCGAGTACGCAACGCCGGACCCGGTCGAGCTCGCGGCACACTCTTCCGGCATCCTCGACTCCCGCTCCCTGCGCGCGGGCCAGGCCGTCCAGATGCTCTCCCTGCGCGCCCCGCGCCGCGTCGCCCTGCGCGCCACCCTCGAGCGGCTCGAGACGGTTCCCGAAGGGCTTCCGAAGGTCCCCGAGTCGCTCGGCCGCGTGGAGCTGCCCGTCTTCACCGAGCTCTTTCCCGCCGGTTCGACGGCCGTCGCCGGCGACGTCTCTCTCTCGGCGCTCGAGTGCGCGAGCGGCCCCGAGGCGCGCCGCCGCGTGAACCTCACCCTCTTCAACGCCGGAACCGTAGCGGCCACGTTCCGCGTCTCCGCGCTCTCCGTGGCCAGCGGCCCCGGCGGGAGCAGCCCGGAGCAGGAGTACACGGTCCCGGCGGAGTCCCTCGTCCAGTTCAACGCCCTGTCGCTCGAGGGACTTCCCGTCTGCGAGGCCGGCGGCGCCTGGTTCCAGATCACCGGCGACCAGCCGTTCCTCGCCTACGTCTCCACCGTCCGCCCCGAGAACCTGCCCGGCGTCCTGCCGTACGAGATCTTCCCGGCGCGCGCCGACCGCTGACCACCCCCGCGGCGTATCCCGCCGCGACTTCTCTTCTCCCCGAACGGGGGCCGGCCGAGCCGGCCCCCGTTTCCGTTGCGCGGCCGACCCGCTCGCCAATTCGCAGACGTCCGCGAAGGAGCCGCTGAAAGGGAGAAAGAAGGGGAGAGATAGAGAAGCGAGGCAGAAGACGACGCCCAGCCATCTCACCGTGCCGCGCCAGTCGCGGGTGGGGTGGTGCGTCTCGCGAGCCGACCTCGAGCACGCACGGGGACCCGCTCGAGTTCGCGAGGACCGGGCGGGGATCAGGCCCGCACGCGGCCCCCAGTCGAAGCGACGTGTTCGCGAAGCGCGTCCTCCCTCGGTCCCTACCAGATGCTCGGCCGTTCGGCGTCGGGCATCACCATCGGGCCGGGTCCCGCGCAGCCGAAGGCGGCGTGGAACTCGGGGAGGGCCGAGAGAGGGCCCAGGACGCGGAAGCGGCCGGGGCTGTGGGAGTCCGTGTTGAGCCGGACCCGGAGCGCGTCTTCGCGGATGTTGTTGCGCCAGACCGCCGCGTAGTTGAGGAAGAAGCGCTGGGCGGGGGTGTACCCCTCGACCTTCTCCGCGGCGTTGGGATCCTCGCCGAGCGCCTTGCGAAGCGCTTCGTACGAGACCTTCAGGCCGCCGAGGTCGGAGACGTTCTCGCCGAGCGTCATCTTGCCGTTGATGGCCTGGTCGGCCAGCGGTTTGTAGGCGTCGAACTGCTTCACGACGAGGGCCGTCCGCGCGTCGTAGGCCTTGCGGTCCTCTTCGGTCCACCAGTTCTTCAGGTTCCCGTCCGCGTCGTAGCGGCTGCCGGAGTCGTCGAAGCCGTGCGTCATCTCGTGCCCGATGACGACGCCGATGCCGCCGTAGTTGACGGCGTCGTCGCCGTCGGCCCAGAAGAACGGCGGCTGCAGGATCCCTGCCGGGAAGACGATCTCGTTCATCGTCGGGCTGTAGTAGGCATTGACGGTCGGGGGTGTCATCCCCCACTCGGTCCGGTCGATCGGCTTGCCGAGCTTGCCGAGGTTGCGCTTCACCTCGAAGGCGTTCGCGGCGACGACGTTGTCGAAGTACGAGGCGCGCGAAACCTCGAGGGCCGAATAGTCGCGCCACTTGTCCGGGTAGCCGATCTTCACGCCGAACGCGGCGAGCTTCTTCTGCGCCGCCTTCTTCGTCTCGGCTCCCATCCACGGTGCAGCCTCGATCCGTGAGCCCAGGGCCGCACGGAGGTTCTCGACCAGGACCTTCATCCGCTCCTTCGACTTCGCCGAGAAGGCCTTCTCGACGTAGATCTGGCCGAGCGCCTCTCCGATGGCGCCGTCCGTGGCGGCCTGGACCCGCTTCCAGCGCTCCTCCTGCTCGGGGACGCCGTTCAGGGTCCGGCCGAAGAAGGCGAACGCTTCCTCGTCGAACCGCTTCGGGAGATAGGCGGCCGAGGTGCGCACGAGGTGCCACCGGAAGTAGGTCTTCCAGGAATCGAGCGGCTCGGAGGCGGCCATCGCCGCGAACGCCTTCGCGAACTCGGGCTGCCTCACGTTCAGCTCCTGGCTCTCGGGGACGCCCATCGCGGCCAGGTACGCCTTCCAGTCGTAGCCCGGGGCGGCTTCGACGAGCTGCGCAGTCGTCGACTTGTTGTAGTTCTTCTCGGGGTCGCGCATCTCGACCCGCGTCCGCGACGCCTTCGCGAGCTTCGTCTCGAGGTCCATCACGACAGCGGCCTTCGCCTTCGCGGCGTCGGCCGGGTCGCCGAGGAGCTCGAGCATCCTCGCCACGTGGGCGACGTATTTCTCGCGGATCTCCTTCGACTTCGCGTCGTCCTTCAGGTAGTAGTCCCGGTCGGGGAGGCCGATGCCGCCCTGCCCGAGCATCGGGATGTAGCGGGTCGTCTCCTTCTGGTCCTGCCCGACGAAGAAGCCGTAGCCGGCCATCAGGCGCCGGCCGTGCAGCTCGGCGACGAGCTTCGGCAGGTCGGCGGCCGACTTCACGCCGTCGATCTTCGCGAGCCACGGCGCGAGCGGCTTCGTCCCCGCCTTCTCGATGGCGGCCTCGTCCATCCCCGCGGCGAAGAAGTCGCCGACCTTCTGTTTCACGCTCCCCTTCGGCCAGTCGGCCTTCGCGGAGGTCTCCTCCAGGATCGACCTCAGCACGGCCCGGTTACGGTCGGCCAGCTCCTCGAAGGAGCCCCAGCGCGACTTGTCGGCCGGGATCGGATTCGCCTTCAGCCAGCCGCCGACGGCGTGCTGGTAGAAGTCCTCGCACGGCTTCACGGACGGGTCGAAGGTCGCCGGATCGACCGGCTTCAGAGCCGGAGCAACCGCCGGGGCCGACGGTCCGGCCGCGACGGCGGAGAGTGTGATGGCGAGGGCGGACATCATCAGGACGGACTTCGAGCGCATCGGATCTCCTCTGACCCAGCTTACGCGCAGAGCCGCGCCGGGTTCTCTTCGCGGGATCGGCCACGCCCCCGACCGGGCCCGATTCCGCCCCGCGGGCGGCGCTGGACCGGCATCCCTGCCGTACGATCCGGAAATGCAGGTCGACACCGCGTCCGGAGGAGCGGCCGGTGGCCACGGGAGGGAAGGTCGCGCTTGGGCCCTCGGGGCCCTCGGGAGCTTTCTGCTCCTCCTCATCGTCTCCGAGCTCTTCTGCCGCACCCTGCTCGGGACGGGGGCGCTGTACGGGCTCGTCGACGCGTCCGGCACCCTCACCAGCGTGGCGGAGGTGAAAGCCCGCGCGCGGGCCTTCGCCGGGCGGCAGGCCGTGGGCCTCCTCGGCGACAGCGTCGCCGGCGTGACGGCCCTGGTGCAGCACCGCGTCCCCCGGGCCCGCCAGCGTAGCCTCACGGCCGAGCTCGACCGCAGGCTCACGCCTCGCGGAGTCCTCCCGCTTTCCGCCGACGGCCTTCTCCTCCCGGACGTGGAAGGGCTCCTCGAGACCCTCGAGGCCCCGCCCCGGGACGTCATCCTTCTCCTGAACTTCCGGATGTTCGCCCGGAGCTGGGAGACGGAGGCCTCGGCCGGCTCGCGCGACGGCCTTCTCCCGGTGGCGATGGCAGGGCCGCGCGAAGCCCCGTCGGCAGCCGCCGCCAAGGGCCGCCTCGACGCGAGGCTGTACGAGTCGGCCGCGGGGGCCTCGTCGCTCTTCCTCGTGACCCAGGTCCTGCGCGCCCGCCTCTTCGTGCCGACGCGCAAGGACGCCATCGAAAGAGGCCTCGCCCGCCTTCTCCCCGCGGCAGAGGACGACGACCTCGCCGCCTCGGTCCTCCGCCTCCGGATCGCGCCCATCTACGAGGACCGCGACTGGAACCCCGCGTCGCCCGCCTTCTCGTCGCTCGGGAGGATCCTCGCCCGGCGACGGAGCGCCGGACGGACGCTCGTCGCGCTCGTTCCGCAGAATCCGTCGGAAACGGCGGCCATCGCGCCGGAGCGCCTCCAGTCGAATCGCGACCTTCTGAAGCGGACGGTCGTGAACGCGCTCGGTGCCGACAGCGCCTGGATCGACCTCTCGGACGCGATGCCCCAGGACGCGTTCCTGGACCACTGCCACCTCACGGGCGAAGGGAACGCCCGGCTGGCCGGAACGCTCGCCGCAGCCTTCGTGCAGCCCGGCAGGGCAGCCCCGTGAGCCGCGCCTTCCGCCGCGGGCTGCTCGCCGGGGCGGCGATCTTCCTCGCCGTGGTCCTCGTCCTCATCCTCTCCGGCGATCTATCGTCGTCGGGCTTCATCTACGTGGACTTCTGAGCCGCCGTGATCTTCAACACGAGCTGGTTCCTCGTCTTCTTCCCGGTCGCGTTTCTCCTTCTCGCGTGCGTGCCGGGTCCACGCCTGCGGCTCGGGACTCTCCTGGTGCTGAGCGCCGTGTTCCATTTCCACTTCGCCGGCCCGGCGGGTGTGGCCCCGGTCTTCGCCATGGGCGTCGCCACGTACGCCGGCGGGATCCTCGTCGGCCGCGCCGAGGGCCCGGCCCGGCGGCGCCTCTTCGTCGCTTTTCTCCTCGTCCCCGTCACCGGTCTCCTCGTCTACAAGTACCAGGCGCTCGCGCTCGCGTCTCTCGGGACGCTCCTCGGCAGCCCACTCGCCGAGAAGCTCGGCGCCGTGACGCCCCCGGCTCTTCCCCTGGCGATCTCGTTCTTCACGTTCGAGTTCGTCCACTACCTCACCGACGTCTACAAGGGGAGCCCGGCCGTCCGCGACCCCGTCCGTTTCGCGCTCTTCGCGATCCACTTCCCGTCGATCGTCTCGGGCCCGATCAAGCGCTTCCAGCCGTTCCTCGCGCAGCTCGAGGAGGGCCTGAAACGGCCGCGCCCCGAGGCGCTCGTCTCGGGCGCCGGGCAGGCAGCGCTCGGGTTCGCCAAGAAGCTGGTCGTCGCCGACGCGGCCGCCGAGGCGATCTCGCTCGTGCAGGCCGCCCCCCCTTCGCGAACGTCGGTCGTCCTGCTGATGGCCCTCCTCTCCGTGAGGATCCTCTTCGACTTCAGCGGGTACAGCGACATCGCGATCGGCCTGTCGCGCATGATCGGCATCGAGCTTCCGCCGAACTTCCGGACGCCGTACGCAGCGACCAATCTCGCGGAGTTCTGGCAGCGCTGGCACATCTCGCTCTCCTCCTGGATCCGCGACTACCTCTACATCCCGCTCGGAGGGAGCCGGAAGGGAAACGCCCGCCGTGTCCTGAACCTCGCCGTCACGATGTTCCTCTGCGGCCTGTGGCACGGGCCGGCGTGGCATTTCGGCCTCTGGGGTCTCTACCACGGTGCGGGGCTCGGGGTGCACGCGCTCTGGCGGTCCAGCAGGGTCGGGGAGCGCTTCTCCCGCCTCCCCTTCGCGAACGCGCTTTCCCTTATCCTCACCGTATGCTTCGTCGCCTACGGATGGTTGCTCTTCTTCTATCCGCTCGCGGACGTGGCCCGCTTCTCCCGGGCCTTGTTCTGGCGCTGACGACGGCGCTCCTGCCGGCCCCGGTGGTCGCAGATGCTCCCCCGGAGGGCGACGCGGTCGTGACGCGCAAGGCCGGCTACGTGCACGTCCTGTGGGACGCGGCAGCGCTGGCGCCGAACGGCAGGCCGGCTTCCCGCGGGGCGCTCCTCGGAGCCGCGGCGCGCCTCGCCGCGAGCCGGCTGAGAACCGGCGACCCCGAAGAGGTCCGCATCGACGTGGTCGTCGTTCGGGAGAAGGACGGCTACGGCAAGCCGAGGTGGGACAGCCTCACGCGCCTCGCGAAGCTGACGGGACGCCGGACGAGCCTTGCGAAGTGGGCGTCCTCTCATCCCGCGCCCGCCCCGGCGGACGAGACGCTCTTCGAGAAGGCCGAGTGGTTCTGAGCCGGGCCGGGCTCCGTCTCCTTGCCGTTCTCGTCCTGTTCCTGCCCTCGGTTGCGGGTGCGATCCGCCCGGTGTCGCACTACCACGACCTCGTCGCCGGCTCCACGGAACGGGGGTTCCGGAACGGCTCCTTCACCGAGGCCCGCTTCTGGTTTCCCCAGGGCCTCGCAATCTCCCCCGCGGGAGATCGCCTCTACGTCGCCGACAGGGACAACAACCGGATCCGCGTCGTCTTCCTGGCGGAGAGCAACAGGGTGGACACCCTCGCCGGGACCGGAGAGGCCCGCTCGCGGGACGGGGCGCTGAAGGGGGCCGCCTTCGACCATCCCTATCTCGTCGCCGCGCTCGGGGCAGAGAAGCTCCTCGTGTTCGAGGCGCACGAGAAGGCGAGACTGATCGACCTCCGGGCCGGAACCGTGCGGACCGTCCCGCTCGCTGCGGAGGCCGTCCGGGACGCCTTTTCGCTCGCGGCCTCGCCCTCGGGCGCGGCCTACTCGGCGAGCCCGAGCCAGGGGCAGGTGTTCCGAATCGACGTCGCGACCTGGAAGGCACGGCCGCTCCTCAGGCAGGGCTCGGGCGTGGCCCCGACGGCTCTCTGCCTCTGCGGACCAATCGGGAACCGGGTCGTCGTCGCCGACTCCGCGAGCGGCCAGGTCGCCTTCCTCCACCCCGACGGCGGCCTGGAGCCGATCGCCCCGGCGAAGAAGGTCCGGGCGCTGGCGTGCCAGGGCGAACGCATCTGGGCGCTCAGGGACGACAAGACGTCGCCTCTGGTCGTCGTGGCGCCCCCCGGGGACGCGACCCCGCGTTCGGTCTGGGGGCCGATGCTGTCGGAGACCGAGTTCCCGCAGCTGCCCGCCCTGCGGGCGGACGCGACCGCCCCCGCCGGGCTCGTCCTCGACCCGAGAGAGGAGAAGAGGCTCTTCGTCGCCTCTCCCTACGCGAACCTCATCGGCAGCGTGCGCGACTACGACTTCGCCGCTTCCTGGAATTCCGAGCAGAAGCAACGGGACGGTCTCACCGACTTCGCCTATCCGAAAAGGAAGCCTCCGGCCACGATCCGCCTCCTTCTCGCGGGCGACTCCCGGTCCTTCTACACGACGGCCCGCGACAAGGCGGCGTGGGGAAACACGATCAACCGGATGGAGACGCTCGGGAAACGCCTCGAGCTCTTCCTCAACGCCGAGGCGGCGCTGGCCGGTCGCCCTCACAGCGCACAGGTCCTGTCGGTGGGACGCGTCAGCTGGGACCCGCTCTTTCTCTGGCCCGCGACGGACGTCCCCCCTCTGGCCCGTTCCTACGACGTGGATCGGGTCCTCGTCCTGCTCGGGCCGGACTCCGCCGCCCAGTTCACCGCGTGGTACGAGCGCCCGCTCGGGCCGGACGGCCTTCCTACCCGCGAGCTCGACGGCGAGTTCAGCCTGAGGAGCCCGCGTGAGCGGATCCAGCCGGGCCGTCCGGCGCGGTTCTTCGGGGACTGCGAGGCGCGAGGGCTGGTCAAGGGCCTTCCGGGCTCCCTGGAATTCCAGGACCTCACCCGGCTCATGGCGGATCCGAAGCTCCGGACCCAGCTCGTCGAGCTCGTCGGAGAGCCGCTCGCCGCCCTCTCCCGCCGGCTCGCCGGCGGGAAGGGAAGGAGGCCGGAGCTGACGCTCGTCTACCTCCCGAAGGGAACGGCGGCTCCCGGCGACGCCGCGCGGAGCCTCTGGAGGGCCGTGGCGAAGAGGTACTCCCTCGACCTTCTCGACCTTTCGGACGAGCTCGGGGCCTTCCGCATCAGTTTCTCCCCGCTCTCCGAGATGACGGGCTACGACCACTATTCGGCCGACGGGAACACGTTCGTCGGGTGGCTTCTCGCACGCCGCCTGGAGAGCGCGGGCCTCCTGGCGCCCGCCTCGCCGCCGAGCCGTGCGGCCGACGCCGCACCGCCCGCTCCCGTACGATGAGGCGATGGCCGAACGACCCGCTGCCCTCGCTCTCGCGCGGGCGTCGAAGAGCTACGGCGACGTCCTCGCCCTCTCCGGCCTGACGCTCGAGGTCCCTCCCGGCGTCGTCTTCGCTCTCGTCGGGCCGAACGGCGCGGGCAAGACGACGACGATCGGCCTTCTCACCGGGCTCCTCGCCCCGACCTCCGGCACGGCGGCCGTCTTCGGCGTCGACGTCGCGGCGCACCCGGTGGAGGCCAAGCGGCTCCTGGGATTCGTCCCCGACCGTCCCTACCTCTGGCCTCGCTGGACCCCGCGCGAGTCGCTCCGCTTCGTCGGGGCGGTCTTCGGAGGGCGCGGCCGGGCCCTCGAAGACCGCATCGAGAGCGAGATCAGGGCGTTCGGCCTGAACGACGTGGCGGACCGGACTAACGAGACGCTCTCCCACGGCACGCGGCAGAAGGTCGCCCTCGCGCAGGCGTTCCTCCACGACCCCCGGCTCTTCGTCCTGGACGAGCCGATGGTCGGTCTCGACCCTCTCGCCCAGAAGCTCCTCGTCGCGAGGCTCCGGGAGAGGACGGCGCTCGGTGCCACCGTCCTCCTGACGACCCACCAGCTCTCCCTCGCCGAAGATGTCGCCGACGACGCCGGAGTCCTCGTGAAAGGCCGGCTCGTGGCCCGCGGCGCGCCGCTTGGGATGACGGCCCGCGGCCGGACGGGCAGGCTCTCCGAGCTCTTCTTCGACCTGGCGTCGGACGACGGGGATCCGTGAGCGCCGCGCGTGTCGCCCTCGCGAGCTCGCTGAAGGCCGCTCTGCGCGGACTGTCCCCCCGCTCGACGTGGGAGGCCGCCGGAGCGCTCTCCGTCGTCGCCGCGGCTCTCGCCCTGCTCCTCGCCGAGTACGCGGGGCTCGCGTTTCTCCTCGGACTCTGGGCGCGGGGACTCGCCGAGCTGCCCTCGCTCGTCCCTTCGGTCCTCCTCGAGCGGCTCCTCCGGGGCGCCCTCTCCGGCACGGCCGTCCTTCTCCTGCTCGGGTCGCTGACGACGGCCGTGTCGACGCTGTTTCTCTCCGAGGAGCTCGTCTTCCGGATGGCGCTCCCGATCCCGCACGCGCGGCTCCTCCTCCGGCAGACGGCGCTGACGGTCGCGCTCTCGGCCGGGCCCGCGCTCTTTCTCGTCCTGCCCGCGTTCGTCCTGGCCGCGCGCCACGCGCCGTCCGCCATCGCGGGCGCCGGCGCCCTGGCCGCCGCGTTCCTCTCCGTCGCGCTGGTAGCAGGGACTCTCGGCTCGGCGCTCGCGCTCGGCGTCGTCGCGCTCTTCCCACCGCGACGCGCCCGGCTTCTCGCGGCGTTCCTCTCGACTGCGGGGCTCGCCGCCGCGCTCCTCGGTGTCCGGGGCGCCCGGCCCGAGCGGCTCCTCGACCCGGCCGCCGCGCTCGACCTGCTCCTGCGCCTCGGAACGTCGCCGGTGGACGAGGCGGGCTGGGACCCGCTCGCCCGCGCCGCGCACGCGGCAACCAGGGGGCTCCGGGGGGAATACACCGGCCTCCTGGTGGCGCTCGCCCTCCTCGGGTCGGCCGCCGTCCTCCTCGTGACCCTCTCGATGGTCCTCGCGCCGGTCCACCTGCGGCTTTTTCGCCGAAGCCGCGAGGAGGGCGCGTTGCCGGCCGGCCGCCGCGCCGGCCGGCTCGCCGCCTCCGAGACGGCCGAGCTCGTCCGGGCCGAGGCGCGGACGCTCCTGCGCGACGCGGCGACCCCGGCGCAGCTCGGCACGCTCGCGGCAGTCTTCGTCCTCGACCTCCTGAACCTGCGGCTCCTCCCGTCCGGAGACGCCGCGTCCCGCGACGTCGTCCACGGCCTCCAGGCGGGTCTCGGCCTCTTCCTCGTCTCGGCGCTCTCGCTCCGGTTCGCCTACCCCGCCGTCTCGACCGACGGCCGGGCCGCGCTCCTGCTGCGAACGCTGCCCCACACTCCCGTCCGTCACCTCGTCGCGCGCTGGGCCGTCCGGGCCGGCCCTTCTCTGGCGGCGGCGCTCCTGCTCGCGATCGTCTCGGCGGCCGTCCTCCGGGCCTCCGGGTTCGCCCTCGTCGCGGCCCTCGCCGCCGCGGCCGTCGGCGGCCTCGCGATTCCCGCCCTCCAGCTCGGCCTCGGGGCCCTCTTCCCGCGCTACGACGCCCCGAACCCGGTGTCCGTCGCCCTCGGTCCGGGAGGCCTCTTCGCGATGGCTCTCTCGACGCTCCTCGCCGTCGTGCCGGTCCTCTTCGTGAGTGAAGGGCTCCGGAGCCTCATCGAGACGCTCCTCGGCGTGAGGTTCGACGCCCGCCTGCTCCTGGCAGCCTGGTGCGCAGCGGCGGCGTCTGTCGCAGCCGGAGCGATGCTCGCCGCCGCGAGGCGCCTGCCGCGTGCCGACCTCTCGGCCGGCTGAACGCTCACACGACCCGGTGCCGCGGCGGATCGCCGCCCAGGACCCGGACGACCTCTTCGCAGGCCGTCCGGGCCATCGCGAGGCGGGCCTCGCGCGTCGCCGAACCGAGGTGCGGGAGGAGGACGACGTTCGCGAGCGCCAGGAGCTCCGGGTGGACCGCAGGCTCCTTTTCGTGGACATCGAGCCCCGCGCCCCCGAGGTGACCCGAGACGAGGGCCGCGGCGAGAGCGGCCTCGTCGACGATCGGCCCGCGGGCCGTGTTGACGAGGATCGCGCCCTTCTTCATCCGCGCCAGCTCGCCCGCGCCGAACCGGCCGCGCGTCTCCGGCGTGAGCGGCGCGTGGATCGTCACGACGTCCGACGCGGCGAGAAGGCGCTCGAAGGCAGCGGGCGGGTCGCCTTCCGACGCGGAGACGACACGCATCCCGGACGCCTCCGCGCGGTGGGCCACCGCCCGTCCGATCCGGCCGAGCCCGAAGACGCCGAGGGTCCGGCCCTCGAGCGAATGCCCCATCAGCTCGAGCGGCTTCCAGCCGTCCCACCTCCCGGACCGGATCAGCGCGTCCCCTTCGCGGAAACGCCGGGCGACGGCGAGGATGAGGAGCCACGTCAGGTCGGCGGTCGCTTCGGTCAGGACCCCGGGCGTGTTCGTCACGACCACGCCCCGCCTTCGACACGCCCCGAGGTCGACGTTGTCGGTGCCGACGGCGCAGTTGGCGACGATCTTCAGGTGCGGCGCGAGGGCGAGGAGGGCCTCGGTCACCTTCTCCCGCGGGGTCGGGATGACGGCGACGGACTCGGGAATGTGAGCGGCCGCTTCGGCGTCCCAGGCGCCCGGACGACCGACGACGATCTCGAAGCCCGCCAGGATCTCGATCGTGGAGGGCTCGGGGAGGGGCTGCGACACGAAGACCTTCACGGAGACAGGTTACCGCCACCTGAGGGTACGATCCGGCCCTGCATGGAGCAGCTCAGGCGAACCTTTGCCGCTCCCCGTCCGTAGATACGGGGACATGAAGGCGACACGCGCCCTCGCCCTTGGCGCACTCGGGGCCTCCCTGATCGCGATGGTCCTGCCTCGCTTCGAGGCGGCCCAGCCGCGGGGCCTCTCCATCACCCGGCCTCAGGCCGTCGGGATCGCCGACGCCGAAGCCCGCCGCCTCGGCATTCCGGTGGACAGGGCGTTCCGGACGGAGACGTGGGAGGAGAACCCACTGCTCGAGCAGGAGCTCTCGAAGGACACCGCCGCCCGGCGGCGTCTCGCCACCGACGCCGTCGTCGGTCCCCGGCTCGGCGGGTACCGCGTCACCTACTTCCGGCCCGGGCTCGAGAAGTTCCCGGAGTTCGGTTACGTCGTCGTCGGGCTGCGCGGCGAGATCCTCGGGGCGCGGACCCGCGCCCGCGCCGAGGAGACGGGGGGCCAGCCGGCCATCGCCGACCTGCGCCCGGCCGCCGACCGCTTCGCCGCGTCCAGAGTCTTTCCGGGAGCGCCCCGCCCCGAGTTCGACAGCGCGCGACCCAACGTCCTCAGGGAGAGGACCGACCACGTCTTCCGGTACCGCGTGCCCCACGCAGGCCCGCCCGAGACCGTCTCGTTCTTCCTGAACGTCTACTTCGTCGGCGACCGCCTCACGGGCTGGGACCTGTACGAGGAGTACGGCGACGGACGGGCCTTCCGCTACGAGCTGGGCGGCAGCATCGTCACGACGCTCCTGAGGTTCGTCTCCGTCTTTGGACTCCTCTTTCTCCTTCTCGGGATCTTCCTGAAGAAGTACCACGCCGGAGAGGTGGGAGTCGGGACCGGAGCCTGGCTCTTCGGTGGCCAGCTCCTCCTCCTGCTCGTCGTCGACGTGGCGCTCTACCGGGCCCAGGGCTACGGGGTCGGATTCGGGGGGACGGACGCCTTCCAGACGGCGGCGGCGCAGGCCGCGTTCCGGTTCCTCTTCTTCGACGTGCCGCTGGCGACGCTGGTCTTCCTCTCGTGGTCGGTGGGCGAGAGCTACGCCCGCGAGCGGTGGGGCGACCGCCTCGCGTCGTTCGACGCGCTCCTCCGGAGAGACCCGTTCAACGCGACGGTCGGAGGTTCGCTTCTCACCGGCCTCCTCGTCTCGCCCGCCG
>Ga0209573_1003530_pt1 | contig 17002 bp, 13 predicted proteins | sample TNRBio252014_DNA_FD_185870 | JGI IMG/M metagenome (GOLD analysis project Ga0209573, IMG submission 185870) | Wastewater treatment Type I Accumulibacter community from EBPR Bioreactor in Madison, WI, USA - TNR Reactor_6/25/2014_ DNA (SPAdes)... | ecosystem: Engineered > Bioreactor > EBPR >...
GGTGGGCGGCGTGCTGACCTTTGTGCCAGGGCTGATGATGCTGTTCTTCTTCCTGGCGCTGCTCGAAGATTCGGGTTATCTGGCGCGCGCGGCCTTCGTGATGGATCGCTTCATGCGCGTGATCGGCCTGCACGGCAAGTCCTTCATCCCGATGGTGCTGGGCATCGGCTGCGCGGTGCCGGCGATCTACGCCACGCGCACGCTGTCGAGCCGACGCGATCGGATCCTGACCGCGCTGCTTACACCTCTCATGTCGTGCTCGGCGCGGCTGCCTGTGTATGTGGTCTTTGGCCTGGCGTTGTTCGGCTCGCAGGCCGGCACAGTGATCTGGCTGATGTACGCGCTGGGCATCGTCGTGGCGTTGCTGGCCGGGTCGGTCTTCACTCGGACGCTGCTCAAGCCAGATCAAACCTCGGCCTTCGTGCTCGAATTGCCGCCGTATCGGCGCCCCACGGCCCGCGGCCTGCTGATCCACATGTGGGAGAACGTCAGCGAATTCGTGAGCAAGGCCGGCACAGTGATCCTGGGTGCGTCGTTGGCGCTCTGGTTGATGCTCAATCTGCCCTGGGGCGTGGCCGATCAGCGCGACTCTTACTATGGCCAGATCGCGCATTCGATCAGCCCGGTCTTCGCCCCGCTCGGCTTTGGCGATTGGCAGACTAGTGGTGCGCTGATCTCGGGCTTCGCGGCCAAGGAGGTCGTGGTGAGCACCTTCAGCCAGGTCTTCGTCGGCGGGGCCGAAGAGGATCCGGCGAGCCTGCCGACGCCGGCCGAGGAGCTCTGGGGTGTGTTCACGGGCTTCGGATCTGCGACGTTCGATGCCGGCCGCACGCTGCTGAGCATCATCCCCGGCGTTGACCTGCTGGGCGGCGCTGTGGAGCCTGAGGATACGGCGTTGAGCGCAGCGTTGCGCGACCATTACACGCCGCTCGCGGCGTTCTCGTTGCTGGTCTTCGTGCTGCTGTACGTGCCGTGCATGGCGACGCTTGGCGCGCTCAAACATGAATTTGGCTGGCGCTGGGCGGTTGTCTCGGCCGTCTACCAGACCAGTTTGGCCTGGATCGCCTCGCTGCTGATCTATCAGGGCGGGCTACTGCTCGGGCTGGGATAGGCGCCCGATGGTCAAACAACTGCTGCAACTCCTGACTGAAGCGCGCACCGGGCTGGGCGTTGAAGATCTGGCCCGACAGCTTGATGTCTCGCCGGCCGCTGTGGAAGGCGCCCTCGACCTGTTGGTTCGAAAGGGCAGGCTGATCAAGGGCGGGCCGCGCTCAGGCGGGCTGTGTGACGGCTGTACGGCCGCCGCGCTCTGCAACCCGCTGCAGGGGTGCACGACCCGTTACTTCCTCGCCCCAGAGCCCATTCAGGTGCAACTTCCACCGAGCCACTGATCCTGCGGGGCGCAGGGCCGTCGGGTGGCACGCGGACAGTCACAGCGACGACCTGCCTGCGTCATGGCAAAAGTCACCCGTGCTTGTCTTGTTCGGGTGACACTCTGCACTGGCCCGGCCGCGCTGCCTGCGTTATGGTGAAGCTCACATCGAGGTTGATCTGGCGCCGGCGGTTGCTTTTCTGGGGAGGCCGCGCCTGATCCCTCTCGAACCATTGACGATCGACAACGACGCCTGACCCGTTCATTTTGGGGGGCGGGGCCGTCGGGGGACGGTCTGGAGGGCGCGTTGCTCGCCTCCAGCAGGGTCGGTGTCGGTCGGGTGGTTCAACCTCCTCCTGGACGCGCCTGCGCGGGTTCTCCTGCGCCAGGCGCGTCTCCGTTTTTTTCGCCAACTTTTACGGCACAACCCCAACAGCCTAATGTTAGAGCCCGGTTGATAATCGCAGACATGGGCCAAACCGCCGCGAGCCTCTCCCGCGTTCTCATCGTCGACGACCATCCCAACACGGCTTCAATGCTCGCTCGGGCACTGAAACAGTTCCAGAGCCCGGTCGAAGTGCTGACCGCGCGCAACGGCAAAGAAGCGCTCGATCTGGCCGGCCCGGCGGGCGTCGATGTGTTGATCACGGACTTCATGATGCCGGGCATGAATGGCCTGGAGTTGATCGAACGCTTGCAAGCGGGTGGCGGCGGTCATGAGCCCGGCTACATCATCCTTGTGACGGCCTACGACAGCCCGGGGTTGGCGGCCACAGCGCGGCGGCTGAAGGTCAACCAGTATTTGATCAAGCCGGTTCAGCCCGAGAAACTGCGTGACATCGTCGGGCGCGCGCTGCACAAGCTCCATCAGCCGACACAGGTCGTCACCGGGCTGCTGACGGCCGCGAACTTCCGCATCCTGGTCGCCGACGATGAACCCGACAACGTCAGCCTGCTTGCGACGCGGCTCGAACACGAAGGCTATCTGCATCTGCAGGCGCGCGACGGCCAGGAGACGCTCGACAAACTGCGCAGCGAGCAGCCCGACCTGTTGCTGCTCGACGTCAACATGCCGGTCAAGAGCGGTTTTGAGGTCTTGGCCGAGATGCGCTCGGACCCGGCGATCAGCCACATCCCCGTGATCGTGATCACGGCCGCGCGGACGACGGTACGCGACGTGCGTGAGGGCCTTGGGCTGGGCGCCGACGACTACATCACCAAACCCTTCGACTGGCGCGAACTGACCGCTCGGGTGCGAGCCAAGCTGCGCGTCAAGCACGCCGAAGATAGTCTGCGTCGGCGCAACCGCGAACTCAGCCTGTTGCCCGAGATCGGCCAGGATCTGAGCGCGCGGCTCGATGTCGACGAACTCAGCCAGGTTCTGCTCACCCGCTCGACAGCGACGTTGGGCGCCGCGACCGGCCATCTGGCGGTCTTCCCGCTCAGCGGCGGTCCGACGCTCCATCGCTGCCATGCAACCCGGCCGGTCGAAGGGTGGGACTGGGCCGGCGTTCAAGATCAGTACGTGCGCGACGGCCTGGGCGCGACAGTGGCTCAGCGGGGCACGACCGTGATCGTCGAGGATACACAGCGCGAACGACGCTGGCCCGAAGTGCTTGGCATGCCGCTGCGCTCGGCGGTCTGTGTGCCGCTCCTCAGTCGGCGCGGCGCCATCGGGGTGTTGACGCTTGGGCATGAGCAGCCCGGGCGGTTCACCACAGAGCACGCCGCTCTGCTCCAGGCGATCGGCAGCCAGGCCGCCATCGCGATCGAGAACGCCCAGCTCTACGCGTTGGAGCGTCAACGGGCCAATGAACTTGTCGCCCTGAACGCCCTCTCGCGCGAGATCGCGCTGATCAACCGCTCGGCCGATTTGTACGGCCGCTTGCCGCTCCTGATCCAACGCGCGCTCGGCTATCCGATCGTCAGCTTCTGGCTGCAGCAGGGCACCGCGCTGCGGATGGTGAGCCAGACGGGCGCCGACGAGGCCGGGATGTCGGCCGCGCAGCTGGCTCTGGCGCCTCAACAGGTGGCCGCGACCGGGCAGCCGGCCCAGATCTCGGGCGGTGTGGCCGGGGGCGCTCCGGCCAGTGGGTTAGCGGTTCCGATGTTCTGGAACGCCCGGGTCAACGGAGTCGTGGGTGTGCACAGCGTCAAGGCCAACGCGTTTCAGGAGAACGATCGCGTGTTGCTCGAGACGCTTGCGGCTCAGATCGTCTCGGCGCTCGAGCGCATTCAGCTTTTCGAGAACGTCGAGCAGGAGCGCAAGCGCCTGGCCGCCGTGCTGCGCGCCACGGCCGATCCCATCCTTGTGCTCGACGCCGACGACCACATCCAGATGCTCAACCCGGCGGCGCAGAAGTTCTTCGCCGGGTTGGCGCTCAAGCCGGGCGGTTTGCTGCCCGAGGGCGACGGCTTTGCGCCGTTCAGGGCGCTTGTCGCGCGCGGCGAACTCGGCGTCGCGACCGAGCTGACCTGGCCCGATGGGCGGGTCGTTGAGGTGGCTGTCGCGCCCGCGCCCGATAACTGCCGCGTGATCACGCTCAACGACGTCAGCCGGTTCCGCGAACTCGAGCGTGTGAAGAACGAGTTCATCGCGACGGCCTCGCACGAGCTGAAGACACCGTTGACTTCGATCATGGGCTACAACGACCTGATCGTGAAGATGGGTCCGCTGACGGCGCAGCAAACGCGCTTTGTCGAACGGGTCAGGCATGCCTCGTCGAACATGCTCGAGTTGGTGCAGGATCTGGTTGAGCTGATGCGCATCGACCTCGCGGTCGATGTGAAGGCCGAAGCGCTCGATTTCCGCGGCCTTGTCGCGGGCGTGGTCGATGAGCTGCGTGAGCCGGCCGGGCTGCGTCGCCTGCGCCTGGACGTCGAGTTGGGCGCCGGGCCGGTGCTTGTCGCGGGAGACGCGCAGCGTCTGAAACAGGTGGTGCGCAATTTGCTAAGCAACGCGATCAAGTACACACCCGAGGGTGGGGCGGTGCGCGTGCAACTGCGCGCATCTGCCGATGTGGCGACGCTTGGCGTCGCAGATACAGGCCTCGGGATCCCGACCGCCGATCTGCCCTTCATCTTCGACAAGTTCTACCGGGTGCAGACGCAGGCTACCCAGAACATCGAGGGCAGCGGGTTGGGTCTGGCGATCGTCAAGGCCATCGTCGATCAACACGGCGGGCAGATCACGGCCGAGAGCGTCGAAGGGCAAGGCAGCCTCTTCACGGTGACGCTCCCGATCGCGCACACAACGGGCAGCTAGGCAGCATGGCCGAGATCCTCAACCCCCAGAACGGGATGTCGCGACCGACGGCGCGCACGGCGCCGTTGAGCGCCCGTGCCACAGCGCCGCTACGCCCCCCGGCCGATCTCTGGCGCGAGATGGGTGGGCCGCAGGGCATTCAGCCGAGCGAGCGGATCGAGGGTCTCGAGTCTTCCTTGGGCGCGCTCGAGGAACGCGTGGCTGCGCTGACGCTCGATCTCTCGGTCGCGGCCGGCGTCGTGGCGCAGGTCTCCGAACGCCTGGGCGAACACCTTGGCACGTTGAGGTTGCAGGAGCAGATGCGCCAGGCCGAGGCCGAGAGCGAGCGCCTGTCGGCGTTGGCCGTCTCGCTGAGCGCGGCCCAGGATCTCGATGAGGTCGTGCAGGTCGTCGCGACGGCCACCGGGGCGACGACCGGCGCGCTGTTCTTGTTCGATGGCTGGGACGCCCTGGGCCAGCCCGAGATGATCACGCCCAAATCGGTGTGGCCGGCCGAGGCCTCGGCCGGGCTCGCCCACCGCGAGTGGCCTGTGCGCGGCCTTCCGTTCTCGCGTTACTGGCTAGAGTCGCCGGGCGACCCCCTGGTGTTCGAGAATCTCGATGAGATGGTCCGCGCCGACCCGCCGCGCTACGCCTTGCTGCGCGCGCTTGGGGCTCGGGCGGCTGCCTTTTTGGCGCTCCGGGTATCCGACCAATGGGTCGGCCTGATTGTGCTCGCCTGGGCGGCGCCGAGGTCGTTCCGCGAGCGCGACGTGCAACGCTTTCGCGCAATTGCGGCGCAGAGCGCTGTCGTGGTCAACGGCCGCCTGTTGTACGAACAGGAGCATCGACGCGTCTCGCAACTGGCGATGCTTGCCAGGCTCGAAAAGGCGCTCTCAAAGACGCGCACCGACGAGGACGTCGTTTGGGCAGTGCTCAATCATCTGGGCCTCAACGACGCCTACACAGTGTCTCTGGCGCACCTGCATCTCAATTCCGGCGGCGCGCCACAGATGTACGAGTTTGCGGCGCTGTGGAGCGGCGAGCAGATGCGGCCGATCGCGGCGCAGCCGATCCCGCTCAACGCCAATGCCCTGACCGCCTTCTGGCTCGACGATCCGGATGCATTGGTGTGCGTGGCCGATGCTTTCGACGACCCACGTGTGCCGGACGAACTCCGCGAGCAGGCGGCGCAGGACGGCTGGCGGGCTGCCGTATTGATGCCGCTTCGCAGCGCGGGCGAGTGGCAGGGCCTGTTCACGATCACCTGGCGCGAAGCGCGTGCGCTCACCGTGGAGGAGCGGTTTCTGTTCCCGCGTGTGGCCGAATCGCTCGGCTCGGCGGTTGCCAGTCGGCGGGCGATGCTGGCGAGCCAGGCTGCGCAGCAAGAGAGCGAGCGCCGCGCCAGGCGCGAAGCGGCGCTCCGGCAGATCACGTCGTCGCTGGCGAACGCCAATACCATCGATGCGGTGATCCGCACGGCCGCCGAGGAGCTCGAGCGCGCGCTCGGCCCGCAGCTCGCGGCCCGGCTTGTGCTCGACCCCGAGGGCGCCCATGACGATCGACGCGGCGCTTCGGCCGTCCATCTCGATCTGCGCGGTCCACTGGCCCCCGATGATCGATCGTTCCTCGAGGCAGTCGCGCTTCAGGTGACCCAGGGGCTGGAGCGGGTCAGGCTGGCTCAGCACATGCACGAGAACCTGCTGGCTCAGCAGCGTCTGACTCTCGAGCTCGAGACAGTGGCTCAGGTGAGCGTGGCGGCCTCCACCATCCTCGAGCGGCATCTGCTGCTCCAGGAGGTCGTCGACCTGACTAAGTCGCGTTTCAACCTTTATCACGCTCAGATCTGGGCGCTTGATGAGTTGAGCGGTCAGCTGCAACTGGCCGCAGGCGCCGGCGCGATAGGCAGGCAGATGGTCAGCGAGGGACGATCTGTGCCGATCGAACGCGATCCATCGGTCGGCTCGCGTTCGTTGCCGGCGCGCGCCGCGCGCCAACGAACGGCTGTACTCGCGCCGGATCTGGCCCGGGATGCGGGCGGCGCAAGTCACCGTTTGCTCAATGAGACCCGCTCGCAGCTCGCCGTGCCGCTTGTCGTCGGCGATCGACTGCTGGGCGTGTTGGACGTGCAGTCGGACCGGGTCGGCTACTTCAAGGACAAAGACGTCCGGATCTACACCACTTTGGCGGCGCAGGTGGCCGTGGCGCTGCAGAACGCCAACCTGTATGCCGAGCAGGCGGCGACTGTCGCCCGGCTCCAGGAGCTCGATCACCTCAAGTCGGCCTTCCTGGCCAATATGAGCCACGAGCTGCGAACGCCGCTGAATTCGATCATCGGCTTCACCGATGTCATCCTCGAGGGGCTTGACGGCCCGACCACGGCTCAGATGGAGACCGATCTCGGTGTGGTGCAGAAGAACGGTCGACACCTGCTCGAGTTGATCAATGACGTGCTCGACATGGCCAAGATCGAAGCCGGCGCGATGACGATCGCAACCGAGCCGGTCAATGTGTGTGACGTTCTCGAGGAGGTGGTTGAGTTGAGCGCGCCGCTGGCTGGCGCAAAGGCGCTCAATCTGAGGTTGGCGACAGGCCCGCGCGCCACGCTGACGCTTGTGGCCGATCCCGTGCGATTGCGTCAGGTGCTGATCAACGTCGTCGGCAACGCCATCAAATTCACCGAGGCCGGGGAGATCGGCATCTCGGCCGAGCGGTTGGGTGAGCGGGTGCGCATCGAGGTCCGCGACACGGGCATCGGGATCCCGCCCGACAAACTCGAGACGATCTTCGCGGCCTTCAGCCAGGTGGACACGTCGACCACGCGCAAAGCCGGCGGGACGGGGCTTGGGCTGCCGATCAGCCGAAACCTGATCGAGCTGCATGGCGGCCGGATGTGGGCCGAGAGCCCGGGGCTGCCCGGCGCCGGAAGCCGCATGATCATCGAGCTTCCGATAAGCGGCGGCACGGCGACGGATTGACGCCGGTGAGCGAGAGGAGGACCCATGCCTGCCACGGTGCTGTACATCGAAGATAACGCAGACAACCTGCTGTTGGTGCGGCGCGCGCTCGAGGCCCGCGGCTATCGCGTGCTTGAGGCCGGAGACGGGCTCTCGGGATTGGCCGTAGTGGCGCAGGAACATCCTGACGCCGTGCTCCTGGATATCAACCTGCCGGATGTTGACGGCTACGAAGTGGCACGACGATTGAAGTCCAATCCGGCTTCGCGCGCGATCCCGGTCGTGGCGATCACGGCCAAGGCGCTTCCAGGAGACGCGGAGCGGGCGCTTGCCGCGGGCTGCGATTTGTATATGTCAAAGCCCATCGCGGTGCGCGCGTTATGGGCGGCCCTTGAGCGTCTTCTGTCGACCCAACCACAGACACAAGCGGAAAGGTTTGAAGCGGATTAGGCGTCGCCAACCGTCGCCAACCGCGGCTGTCTGAAACCAACTGTAGACCAGACTTTTGGGCTATCACCTTCACACACCGCTGCCGATAGCATGAAGAACACGTAAAGACGAGGTGCTGTCGGAGACCACTCGGGAAAACAGGTCGAGATCAATCAGCGGTACTCATGGATCGGTACTTCGGTAAGTCAAATTCAAGTGTGAGGTGAAATCATGAAGTCATCAATGAACTGGCAGCGAGTAATGGCCTACAGCCTGCGCATGCTCACCGTCATCGCCATGACGGGTTTTGTCGCCTGGCTTCCGGGCAGCCGGACCGTCACGACCACCACGACCACGACCGACAACGTCCTTGTCTCGTGGGGCGGGACGAACTAAGGCGATACAGGAGAGCATGATGAAGACTCAACGTCGTACGCTCCTGCGGATCGTGGCGGCCGCTCTCGCGCTGCTGGCCACGATCACGTGGTCGACCGAGGCCATGGCCGCGACAGGCCCGGCCGCATCGACTACCGTTTACGTGGCGCCGTCGATCGACGCGTTGGAGCGCGTCGTCACGCCGCTGCCGAAGGACGAATTCGTCACCACTTTCTCGGTGGGCTGGGGTGGTGGGATCTAGTCGTGTTGCGCCCACAACACAGCCGATCATGAGTGCTTGAAGTCCGGCATCAGAATATGCGCAACTACAAGCCCGCCGCACAACTCTATATCCTGCTGGTGATCGCCTCGGGGGTTGTGCTGGCGGGCCTGGCGTTGCCGCGCATCCGGCCTGCAGACGGTTTGATGCTGGCGGTCTTGGGGGGGCTTGCTTCGGCGGCGCAGGTGCTCAAAGTGCAGGGCGCCACCAAGCAGTCGATGTTTCACATCAGCTGGGTGGTGTTTGGCTTCACCTACGTGCTGCTCGGCGCGCCGGCGGCGCTGGCCGTCATCATCGTGGCCCATCTTGTCGAATGGGTCTGGCACAGGTATCCGTGGTTCGTACAGCTATTTAACCTGGGGACGTTCACGATCGTCGTCAGCTCGGCGGATGCGCTCCGGATCCTGGTGATGAGCGTGGCCGGCGCCGAGCCCTGGGCTTCGACGGTTGGGCTGCTTGTCGCGGCCTTTGGCTTTACGCTGCTCAATCACATCCTCGTCGGGCTCGTGATCTACCTCACGCAGGCCGGCACGCTCGGGCAATCGGGCGTGTTGAGCAGTTTCACCGTGCTGATGGATCTGGCGACCTTCGGCCTTGGCGCGGCAGCGGCCATGATCTGGTCGATCAACCCGGCGGCTGTGGCGCTGATCATCGCGCCGTTGTATCTGATTTACAGCACATTGAAAGTGCCGGCGCTCAAGCGTCAGACCCAGCTCGACCCCAAGACCGGGTTGTACAACACGCGGTACTTTCACGAGGCCCTCGAGCGCGAGATGGCGCGCTCGGATCGGTTCGATCGACCGTTGACTGTCGTGGTAGCCGACCTGGACCTGCTCCGCAACATCAACAACACGTACGGTCATCTGGCCGGCGACCAGGTGCTCGTGGGCGTGGCGAACATCCTCAAAGCCATGGTGCGCGAGTACGACGTCGTCGCGCGTTTTGGCGGCGAAGAATACACCATCCTGATGCCCGAAACGGCGCCCGAGATCGCGCTCGAGCGCGTCGAGGCGATTCGCCAAGCTGTCGAACAAGCCAGGTTCGAGGTCGCCACAAGCACAACGCCGATCCAGGTCACGATGAGTTTCGGCGTGGCCGGCCGGGTGCATCCACGACAGGCGCCGCAAGAGATCATGCACGCCGCGGACGTCGCCGTGTACCAGGCAAAGCTTTCCGGCCGAAACCGGATCGTATTGGCCGATGCGGCGCGCGCGGCAAACATGCCCTCACCGCAATCCGCACCGCAGGCGGATGTCACGATCAAGGTCCCGGCCCAGGTCGCGCCGCAACCCGTGGCTGCGGCTGCGGCGGTCTGGAAGCCCAGCCCCTGGACACCCTGGTATATCGGCGGGTTGGCGATCCTGGCGGTCGGGGCGTTGCTGGCGATCGCGCCGATGTCGTTCTCGAGCGACTGGCTTGGGCTGCTGGTCTTTGTCGGTCTGACGATCGCGCTCGAATTTGCGGCGATCGAGTTGTATTCGCGCGGCACGACGGTCTCGGTCAGCGCCGTCATCATGATCTCGGGTGCCGCCTTGTTCGGGGCGCCGGCCGTTGTGGCGCTCTCGTTGGCCACGCTGGTGCCCGCGCTTGTCAGACGACGCGCGCCACTCTACCGCGCCATCTTCAACCTGAGCAACTATGTGCTGTGTAGCTCGGTCGTTGTCGGTGGGCTTGGCCTGTTTAACGATTTTCGCTCGCAAAACGTCGTGATCCAGCTTCCGGTCATGGTGGTGGTCTCGATGTTGGTGTACGTCGCCAACACGGCGACCGTCTCGCTTGTGATGGGCTTCTCGACCGGGCAGCCGATCCGCCAGGTGTGGACCGAGAACTTCAGCTGGCTGTGGACGTACTATGTCGGCTTTGGGGTTGTCGCGTACGCGCTGTTCTACGGTTACATGCACACCGGGTTGCTTGGCGTGTTGGTGATGCTTGTGCCGCTGATGATGCTGCGTTGGAGTCAGGCGCAATACATCAGCCGGACGGCGTTGCTTGTGGCTGAGCTGCGCAAGACCAACGCCGAGCTTGTGCATACCAGCGCCCAGCTGGCCGAGCTTAACGAAGGCCTGATCCGGGCGCTCTCACAGGCGATCGACCTCCGCGACCCGTTTGTTGAAGGCCATTCGCAGCAGGTCGGGCGCTATGCCGTACTGATCTCGCGCGAGATGGGGCTCGATGAGAGCCGGGTCGAACGGGTGCGTCGGGCTGCGTTGTTGCACGACCTGGGCAAGATCGGCATCCCCGATGCCATTCTGCTCAAATCGGGCCGGCTGTCGGCCCAGGAATATGAGCTGATCAAACGACACGCGCCGCTTGGCGCCGAGTTGATCGAGAAGCTCCAACCGCTGGCGGAGTTGGCGCCCTTCATCCGCCACCACCATGAGCGATTCGACGGCCAGGGATATCCCGAGGGGCTCAGCGGTGAGCGCATCCCGCTCGAGGCCAGGATCCTCAGCCTGGCTGACACCATCGAGGCCATGGCCTCCGACAGGCCGTATCGGCCGGCGCAGCCAGCTTCCCGTATTCTGGCTGAGGTGCGCGCCCAGGCCGGGCTGCAGTTCGACCCCGAGGTGATCCTGGCCTTCGAGCGCGTCCTGGAGCGTGAGGGCTCGGGCCTGATCGCGAACTCGGCCTTCAGCCTCGCGCGCCTGGCGCCGCACTTCACGCATGGCGTGGGCAGCGACGCGAGCCTGACCCCGGCCACGGCACCGCTGGTCGGCATCCCGCGTTCCTACGTCCACGACTGACGGATCGTCAGGGCCTCGATACAATTCCCGGATGCCCTTGTATCTCGGTTGTCCGGCCTGGGGTGTCAAAGGCTGGATCGGCGGTTTTCTGCCGGCCAAGACGCGTCAGGCCGATCTGTTGGCCGCATACAGCCGACGCCTGAATACGGTGGAAGGCAACACCACCTTCTACGCGCTGCCCTCACCTGAGCAGACCGAGCGCTGGCGCGCGGCAACGCCCCAGGGCTTTCGGTTCTGCCTCAAGTTCCCGCAGATCATCTCGCATCGCAAACGACTTGTGGATTGTGAAGCCGAAACCGCGATGTTCGTGGATCGGATGCGCCTGCTCGGTGACCGCTGCGGACCTGCCTTTCTTCAGCTTCCGCCGACGTTCACTCGCACACACCTGCCGGCGTTGAGGGGCTATCTCGATCGTCTGCCGAGCGATCTGCTTTTCGTCGTCGAACCCAGGCATGCCGATTTCTTCGATCAGGCGGAGGGGGAACGAGCGCTCGACGACCTGCTGCTTCAACGCGGCATCGCGCGCGGCGTGTTCGACACGACTGCCTTGTTTGCGATCGCCGATGGCGTAACGGCCGATGTGCGAGAGGCGCAGCAGCGCAAGCCGCGCTTCGCTGCCCGCGCCACACGCACTGCCGGCCATGCTTTTGTGCGTTTCGTGGGTCAACCCAGAGTCGCCGATAACCTGCCCTGGGTGGAAGCCTGGGCCGAACGCGTCGGCGCCTGGTTAGCCGCCGGCGACGACGTGTACTTCTTCACACACCTTCCAGACGACACCGACGCGCCTGATCTGGCGCGCCTGGTGCATGCGCGCGTCTCCGAGCGTTTCAGGTTGCCGTCGTTTGGTGGCGCCGAGCCACCTCCACCGACGCAGCCGACTCTGCTCTAGTCGTTCTCGAGCAACTCGACCACCGCGCCAAACCGCTCCTGCCCGTCGACGTAGGCATACCGCCCGCCCGTGTAATCACCGCTCTGGACCAGGTGCATCCCATGCGCCGACAGTTCGTCGACGCGGGCCTGCATGCCCTTGATCTGAAAGGCGATGTGGTGCAGGCTTTGCCCGTGCTGGACGAGTTGATCATTCCAGGTGCTTGGCTCACCCAGCGGTTCGATCAACTCGAGCGTAACCTGACCGAGCGGAAAGAAAGCCAGCTTGGCGCGCGCTGGCGTCGGGTCGCCGCGGTACAGCGTATGCGCCGTCTCGAGGGTGTCGGTGAGGATGATGTTGGGGCGCGGCATATTGAGCAGCGCCGACCACGCCTCGACGGCCTGCTCGATGTCGCGAACAACGATGGCAACCTGTGTCACGATCGCATTGCCCAGGGGTGTCGATGTCATGTCTTCTCCTTTTGCTCAGGCGCGATCGAGCGCCGATCGATAGGCACTGGCGAAATCGGCCGAAGTCTGGGCCGGGGCCGGCGACGCGCCGACGGCCCGCACGGTCGCCGAACCGACGATCACGCCGTCGGCCAGTCGACTGACGGCGCGTGCTTGCTCGGGTGTGCCGATGCCAAAGCCGACGCACAGCGGCAACGACGTGTGAGCCCGCACACGCGCGACGAAATCCCCGAGGTCGTCGGCGATTTGCGTTCGCGCGCCAGTCACGCCCGTGACCGATACGAGGTACACGAACCCCTGCGCGCCAGTCAACACACGCCCGAGTCGCTCGTCGGGCGTGGTCGGCGCCAGCATGCGGATCTGAGGCAGTGGGGCGACCGCGGCCTCGAACTCGTCGCTCTCCTCCGGCGGCAGATCCGGCACGATGAAGCCATCAGCCCCAGCATCGATCACGTCACGCTTCAGACGTTCCAGGCCGTAGGCCAACAAGGGGTTGACATACCCCATCAACACAAGCGGCACTGTCACACCGCGGGCGCGCAGCTCGCGCACCGCGGCCAGCGATTTTTCCACAGTGATGCCCTGCTGGAGCGCGGTCTGCGTCGCCTGCTGAATCACGGGCCCGTCGGCCAACGGATCCGAGAACGATAGCCCGACCTCGATCAGGTCGGCGCCGTTGCGCGCCAGCGCTTCGATCACGTCGATCGACGTGGGCAGCGTGGGATAGCCCAACGGGTAATAGGGCATGAAGGCCGGGCGGCCCGAGAAGGCGGATGCGATGCGGGACATGGCAACTCCTTGGATTGCTGATTGTTGATTTCTGATTGCTGATTGGAGGCCAATCGGCAATCAGAATTCAACAATCAGCAATCGGCAATCCCCTGTTATAGGCTCTCAATGATGGTCCCCAGGTCCTTGTCGCCGCGGCCGCTGAGGTTGACGACAATGATCTGGTCGGGGCGCATAGTCGGCGCGCGTTTGATGACCTCGGCCAGCGCGTGCGATGACTCGAGCGCCGGGATGATGCCCTCCGTGTGGCAGAGCGTCTGCAGGGCGGCGAGCGCCTCGCCGTCGGTGGCCGAGGTGTAATAGGCCCGTTCGGTCTCGCGCAGCCAGGCGTGCTCGGGCCCGATGGCGGCGTAATCGAGCCCGGCCGAGATCGAATGCGTGTCGGCGATCTGGCCATCGGCGTCCTGAAGCACGAAAGTGCGCGTGCCGTGGATCACGCCGAGCCGACCCTTCTCGGGGTCACCGAAGCGCGCGGCGTGCTTGCCGCTGGCCACGCCCGAACCGCCGGCCTCGACGCCGATCATCTCGACGTGTTCGTCGGCCAGGAACGGGTGGAAGAGGCCGATGGCGTTCGAGCCGCCGCCCACACACGCGATCAGGGCGTCAGGGAGCTTACCCGTCGTCTCGAGGATCTGCTGGCGAGCCTCGCGGCCGATGATCGACTGGAAGTCGCGCACCATGGTCGGGTACGGGTGCGGCCCGAGCGCCGAGCCGAGCAGGTAGTGCGTGTCGCGGACGTTGGTCACCCAATCGCGGATGGCTTCGTTGATGGCGTCCTTGAGCGTCTTCGAGCCAGACTCGACGGGCCTGACCTCGGCGCCCAGCAGCTTCATACGGTAGACGTTGGGCTGCTGGCGGGCGATGTCGACAGTGCCCATGTAGACCACGCACTCGAGGCCGAGCAGGGCGCTGGCCGTGGCGCTGGCCACGCCGTGCTGGCCGGCGCCTGTCTCAGCGACCACGCGCTTCTTGCCCATCCGCCTGACGAGCAGCGCCTGCCCCAGGGCGTTGTTGATCTTGTGCGCGCCGGTGTGCGCCAGGTCCTCACGTTTGAGGTAAACCTGGGCCCCGCCGAGCTTTTCGCTGAGCCGTCTGGCATGGGTCAGCGGCGTTGGTCGGCCGACGAAGTCGCGCCAGAGCGCCGCCAGTTCGGCCTCGAAGGCCGGGTCGGCCCGCGCCGTTACGTACGCGGCCTCGAGTTCATCGAGTGCGGGCATCAGGGTCTCGGGCACGAACTGCCCGCCGTACGGGCCGAACTTGTGTGGCAGACGAGGCATAAACCCTCCTGGGATTTGTGATTGGCGATTTGTGATTGGCGATTGCCTCGGCGGACAGAGGCAATCGCCAATCACAAATCGCCAATCACAAATTGCTTGGCTTTCTCAACGAATGCCCTGACTTTGTCATGGTCCTTCTTCCCCGGCGCGGCTTCGACCCCCGAGGCGACGTCGACGCCCCAGGGGCGGACCCGAGCGATGGCCTTGGCGACGTTGTCAGGCGTCAGTCCGCCGGCCAGAAGGACCGGGTACTGGCGGGCGATCTCGGCGGCGCCGGCCCAGTCGCCGGTCTGGCCCGTGCCGCCAAACTTTCCGGCGACAGCGGCATCGACCAGGAAGGCGGGCTCGCTCGGGCCGGCCACGGCATAGGCGGAATGCTCCAGGCCGTTGCCGCGAAAGGCCTTGTAGGCGCGCCCGGCCAGCGCCTGAAGCACGTCCACGCCCTCATCGCCGTGCAACTGCGCCAGATCCAGCCCGCACGCGTCGAGCACCGCAGCGACCTCGTCGGCCGGCGCGTTGACGAACAGGCCGACAAGACGTGGCGCGGGGAGCGCCGAGCGTCGGGAGTCGGCGCGAAGCTCCCTGACGATCTCGGCGCAGTTGGCCGGCGTGATGGAACGCGGGCTCGGTTGATAGAACGTGAACCCGAGCAGATCCGCCCCGGCGTCGCGCGCAACTCGGGCGTCAGCAAGAGATGTCAGGCCGCAGATCTTGACGAACATAGTCTTGTAGTCAAGTAGTCGGGTAGTCACTTAGTCGCTTAGTCGGGTAGTCAGGTCGCCGGAGTCGACTACCCGACTACCCGACTTCCTGACCAACTCCTTCACCTTTTGAGCGATGTCAGGCGCGGTGACCAGTGCCTCACCGACGAGGATCGCGTCGATGCCGGCAGCCGCGACCTCGGAAACGTGTTCGGCCGTGAAGATGCCCGATTCGCTGACCATGGCGATCTCGGCAGGCACACGGGCTCGCAGCTCGAGCGCGGTCTGCCGCCTGACCTCAAAGGTGTGTAGGTTTCGATTGTTGACGCCGAGCAACTGCAACCCCGGGATGCGCAAAGCCCGTTCGACCTCCTCGGCCGAGTGCGCCTCGACCAGGGCCGTCAGGCCGAGATTGCGGGCGAGGGCGTGCAGGTCGGCGAGCGCCGCGTCCTCGAGGGCCGCGACGATGAGCAGGATCGCGTCAGCCCCGGCCGCGCGGGCTTCATACAGCTGGACGGGCGCGAGCATGAAATCCTTGCGCAGCAAGGGCACAGCGACCGCGTGCTCATGGCGCAGGGCGCTCAGATACGCCAGTTTGCCGAGGAAGTACTTCTCATCGGTCAACACCGAGAGCGCCGCCGCGCCGTTCTCGACGTAGATGCGGGCGATGTCGGCGACGTTGAGCCCGGGCGCCAACACGCCGCGCGAGGGCGAGGCCTTCTTGATCTCGGCGATCAGGCGGACGGGCGCCACCGTGCCAGCCGCGCCAGTCGGCCTTTTCACCGCGGCCAGGAAGTCGCGCGTCGGCGGCGCGTCGGCGGCTTTGGCGCGCTGCTCGGCCGGATCCAGCCGCGCGACTTCGGTGCGCTTGTGTTCGAGGATCTCGAGTAATCGTGACATCGTTGTGATTGCTGATTGTTGATATCGGATTGCTGATTGGGCCCCCAATCAGCAATCCGATATCAACAATCAGCAATTCCCCTCGATGTTCTGGCTGTACGCCACCAAAGCCTGAAGTTTGCGCTGGGCCGCGCCGGAGCCAAGCGACTCGCGGGCCTCGGCCAGCCCGGCTGCGAGGTCGCCGCTCTCGGCCGAAAGCGCGGCAGCGGCGTTGAGCAGAACGGCGTCGCGCAGGGCCCCGTTGCTTGTGCCGCCGAGCACGGCGTGCATCAGCGCCGCGTTCTCGTCGGGAGTCCCGCCGGCGAGGTCAGAGACCGGCGCCGGAGCAAGCCCGAGCGCGAGCGGGTCGATCTGGTAGGTGTTGACCGTGCCGTCGCGGAGCGCGCTCACCCGCGTTGGCCCGGCCAGGTTGAGCTCGTCGGCGCCGCCCGCGCCATGGATGACCATCGCGGCCCGGCCGCCGAGTTCGCCGAGCACGCGCGCCAGCGGCTCGGTCAACGCATCGCTGAACACGCCGACAAGCTGGACCTCGGCCCCGGCCGGGTTGGTCAGCGGCCCGAGCAGGTTGAAGATCGTGCGTTGGCCCAGCTCAGCGC
>Ga0209573_1003531_pt1 | contig 16992 bp, 16 predicted proteins | sample TNRBio252014_DNA_FD_185870 | JGI IMG/M metagenome (GOLD analysis project Ga0209573, IMG submission 185870) | Wastewater treatment Type I Accumulibacter community from EBPR Bioreactor in Madison, WI, USA - TNR Reactor_6/25/2014_ DNA (SPAdes)... | ecosystem: Engineered > Bioreactor > EBPR >...
TGATCAAACCATCCCCGGCAACCGCCAGGAGCGTGGGGTCGCTACACGCTGTCAAGCGGCTTTCGCGGCATAAACGGGCGGCACGCCGCCCATTTATTCCACGGTCCGCTGGACAGCGCTTCGCTCCTTCCGGCCAGGGTCCGCGCCGCCAAAGCAAACCCATTCCCGTTCAACTGATCCCAGCGTTACGCAGTAACGAGCGCACAAGCCCGTTACTGCGTAACGCAATCTCCGGAGACAAATATGGCCAAGACCGCCGCTCAAAGACAAGCTTCCTACCGTGCCCGTCGCCCTCATGCCGGCGAGGACGGCAACGGCGAACGCCGCCTCAATCTGTGGGTCAGTACGCGCACCGATTTGGCTATCGAACGATTGGCTCGCCGTTACTGCGTAACGAAACGCGAGATCGTCGAGCGCTTGGTCAGCGCCATGGATGATCGCATCATCGCCACCCTCGATATCGATGCGCCCGAGTGGGATCAGTACTTCACTGCCGCTTCCGTTACGCAGTAACGGGCTCGCAATCCAGCAACAACGCCGGGTCAAAAAACCGACCCGCCGCCACCGACTGCATTACAATTTCTACGGTCCTGCCTGGGGGAATTTGGGTGGCCATAAGTGGGGGATTTTGAAGTGGCCAACGGGGGTCACGCGACCTTCAGGGTTGGGGATTTTGAAGTGACCAAAGGTGGGCGAACTTGACCGGCCAACGGAGGCTGGTTTAGTTGGGTGATTGAGGAAATCCGAGATGAGATACTTGCTCAGTCGGTGCATCGAAACTGAAGTTTATCCGTCAGCTGCGCTTCGGCAACAATCCAGTCGATCAATGCCTGCGTCTCTTTCGAGGGCGTCTGGTCGCGCTGGAGCAGGCAGAAGACCTTGCTTGACTTCGGGCCGGGATGAGGTGTAGGCAGCGCAACGAGACGACCGTCATTCAACATCGGGCGGATGAACTGGCTTCGTCCAAGCGCAATACCTCGGCCGGCAATGGCGGCGCGGATCATGTGATCGAAGAGGTTGAAGCGGATGATTCCCTTCGCTTTGACCCCGGACCAGCCCTGCATCTCAAGCCAGGTTTCCCACGACCACCAGGGGGATTCGTCGCCTTCAAACTCGAGCAGAACCGAGCGTGCAATGATTTGCGGATCATCCAGCCTGGGAATGCCGAGGCTTGGGTGCGCTACCGGGAAAACCATCTCGTCAAACAGTCGTATGGCGCCAGCAGGCATTCAAACAGCTTTATGTCCAAAGCTGCTTCCAGCCCATGGATCTGCCTGCTGACAGCCGACTGAGTCATAAACAGATCCTGGGCAGCAAGGGTGATGCTCATGCGCCGCCCAACGGCGACAAAGCCACGCAAAATGTCTATCGACGGTATCTTGGCAAGGGTGGCTGACATTCGTTTTGCTCATGTGAAGAGCCCAAAAACTCAGTTGAGCAGTTCGGACGCATGAATTCTAATGCAGGTTCGCAAGCGGCATCGTCAGGGACCGGCACGATCAATCCGGAGCCCGGTGAGTCTGTCGGCAGTAACCGAGTTCGTGCAGTTGAAATCAACCCTTTCTGGAGACTCGATACATGGTGCACATTTCCGACCCACACTTCGCCGAACGTGTCCGCACCAGCTTTGACCTGCAGAACGCGATGCACCTCATCCAGGCCAAGTTGCCAATCGTGGAGCACGGCCGCACCGAAATCCACCTTCCCCACTGGCCGGGCGTAGAGCAGCAGCACGGATTCGTGCATGGGGGAGTGGTCGGCATGATTGCCGATTCGGCCGCCGGGTATGCGGCGATGACCATGGTGCCTGCCAGCGCATCGGTGCTGACCGTGGAGTACAAAATGAATCTGATGGCGCCGGCCGCTGGCGAAAAACTTATCGCCCGAGGCGAAGTGGTCCGTTCCGGTCGGACGCTGATCGTGACCAAGGCAGAGGTCTTTGCCGTCAAGGAGGGCAAGGAATTCCTCTGTGCGATGATGCAGCAAACAATCATGGTCATGCACGGGAAGGTGGAAAAATAGGAGCCAATCACGCCCATCACGAGCATAAGGAGACCGCCATGATCGATTTGTACAGCTGGCCAGCGCTCAATGGGCACAAGGTGCAAATCCTGGTAGAGGAATTGGGCATCCCCTATCGCCTGCTCCCAATCGACATTACCAGGGGGCGCAGCATGAAGCGAGCTACCGGGCAATCAACCCCAACGCGAGGATTCCGGCGAGCGAGGTCGAGGAGCGATCCAGCCGCGACATTGCGAAAGTCAAGTACCTGTACATGGACTGCCGCCGGCTGGTGGAGAAGCAAAATCTCACGATTCGCTCCACCACCAAACTATCGGATGCCGCCCTCGGCAGTCAGGCCCTGCTGTTCGCCAAGTCCCGGAATCGCCCCTGGGAGTTTTGCGACCCCATGCCGGCGCAGTGACCGGGCGGATCTCCTCGCCGCCACCCTGGCCTCCTCACAGCACGCCTCCGTCTGAGCTTCCGCGCATGTTCCGCTCTCTGCGCAGCCCCGAGGTCCTGTTCACCACGCTGGTGGCCGCCGGCATCCTGATGATCACGATGGGCACGCGCCAGTCGCTCGGACTATTCATCAGCCCGATCAACAGCGCGACTGGTCTGGGAATTGCCACCATCAGTTTCGCCATGGCCATCGGCCAGTTTACCTGGGGCGCGATCCAGCCCGTGGCGGGCGCTGTGGCCGACCGCTACGGAGCGCGCCCGGTGCTGCTGGCCGCAGTACTTCTGCTGGCCCTCGGCTGTGCCGTCACCCCCTTCATGGATTCTGGTTTCGGCCTTGTCGTCGCCATTGGCCTGATGACCCAGATTGGCGCGGGGGCAGCCAGTTTCTCGGTCCTGATCGGTGCTGCAGCCAAGCGGCTGCCCGTCGAGGCGCGAGGCACTGCGTCGGGCGTGATCAACGCGGGGGGTTCATTTGGCCAATTTCTGTTCGCCCCCATCCTGCAAAAACTCATCCAGACAGCCGGCTGGGTCAACTCGATGTGGGCCATGGCACTGATCGCGCTGGCTGCGCTGCCGCTGGTATGTCGACTGACCCGGCCGGCGGCGGCACTGCCGTCGCCCCATCCGGAAGCGGATCATGGGGTGATGCGTGCGATCCGCGACGCGATGAGCGACCGCAGCTATCTGCTGCTGCACTTGGGCTTCTTCACCTGTGGCTTTCACATCGCCTTCCTCGTCACCCATCTACCAGGCGAGGTGGACCTGTGCGGCCTGCCGCCTTCGGTCGCCAGTTGGTCGCTCGCTATCATCGGCCTGGCCAACATCTTCGGCAGCCTCTACGCGGGCTCCTGTGTGGCCCGCTATCGCAGCAAGTACGTGCTGGCCGCCATGTACGGTTCCCGCGTCCTGCTCATTGGCGCTTACCTGCTCATGCCGTCCTCTGCGTTGACCTTCTACGTGTTCGCCGCCGGTCTCGGCTTTACCTGGCTGGCCACCGTGCCGCCAACCGCTGCCATCGTCAGCAAGCTCTTTGGCGTGCGTTATCTCGGCACGCTGTTCGGCCTCACCCTGCTGTCCCACCAGATCGGTGGCTTCCTCGGTGCATGCTTGGGTGGCCTGGCGGTCGTGGAGTTCGGCGATTACAGCTGGATGTGGTACGCAGACATGGCCTTGGCCGCCATGGCTGCCGTGATCAATCTGCCGATCCGCGAGGCCCGGATCGAGCGCCCCGCGTTTGCGGCCTGATCCTTCCGCCGAGCCGACCGAAGAAATGCCTGGCCCATCAGCCTCGAGCGACGCCCGGTGCTGTTTGCCTGGCTGCTCAACGCCTTCGGCCATAAAGGGCCCGCAGAGATCGAGCGCAAACGCCGCTTCACCTATGAGCTGTGCACGGTGTCGAGCTACCGCAGCAGGTCGAGAAAAGGGAGCTGCGATTATCGAGGGCGGTGAAGGTGGGGTAACAGGCATGGCGTCATCGCAACTTCGCTACGATGACGCGTTCCTGGCTTGCTCACGGGTCCGTGCATTCAAGGCGTCCGGCGGCTGCTCGGGGAGGCTCAGCATCAATGCCGTGTCTTGTCGTGTGATTTTTTCCGTTTCGTGAGCGGATCCACTCTTCAGCGTGGCAAGCGTCTCTTGCACTTTGAACGTCGCTTCTCCCGCCCGATCCCAGTACGCATCGACACCGATGTGTTCGACGAGAAAGTCGATGAACACCCGAACCTTGCTCGGCAGGTGGCGCGTCGGCAGGTACATGGCGTACACGTAACGGTCGACCGGGATGTAATCGGAGAGCACGGCTAGCAGCCTCCCCTCCTGCAAATCCTTGCCGATGATGAAGGTCGGCAGCAGTCCGAGGCCGAGGCCGCCGAGCACGGCCTGCGACAGCGCCTCGTCGTCGTCGACGTGCAGCGGCCCGTTCACCGGTACCAGCAGATCGCCATCCGGCCCGGAAAACCGCCAGCGCCCCTGCTCGCCCGAGCGCGTGTAGTCCAGGCAGTTGTGCCGGACCAGGTCGGCGGGAGCGTGCGGAATACCGCGGTCCCTGAAGTATTCCGGCGTGGCGCATAGTACCCGCCGGACGGGTGCCAGTTTGCGCGCCACCCAGTGCAGCGGCGGTTCTCGCGTCACGCGGATGGCGACGTCGTAGCTCTCTTCGGCCAGGTCCACCCAGCGGTCGGTGATCGTCAGGTCGATCGCCAGCTGCGGATGGCGCGGTAGAAACTTGGCCAGCGCCGGCGCAACATGCAACGTGCCGAAGGCGACCGAGGCGCTGACGCGCAGGACGCCTCGCGGTTCGGTATTCAGGCTGGCGACGAGTTTCTCCGCCTGCACGGCTTCATCGAGCATGCGCGTGCAATGCTCGGCGACCGCGGCACCAATTTCGGTGAGGCTCAGATGTCGAGTGGTGCGATTGAGCAGGCGCGCACCCAGGGCTTTCTCGAGTTTGGCAACCGCTTTACTCACGACGGAGCGGGACGTCTCCAGGCGTCGCGCGGCCTCAGAAAAACTCTCTGCTTCAACGACCCGGGCGAAGGTCCTCATCAAATTAAGGTCGAGCATGGAGTTCTCCTGCGAGGTTCGATCGGAACGTCTATTGTAGCCAGAATAGATACAGTCTGGTGTCCGCACAAGGGCTTATAAGACCCAGCCGGATTGGCTAAGATGATCGCAGTGAAGTCGAGCGAGCAGCACTAGCGGCTTTTGATAGAGAAACAAAGTGTTGAGTGCGTGAGGTTTTAGTGTTCCCAGAAAGGGTTTTGCGCCGCGCCATGTCGGACCAGATCAGGGCGATCCGGGCGTGAGCTTGCGACACACAATTGTCGTCTTGAAGGAACGTTTGGCGAGCAACGCAGCGCGCGGAAATCGCCGCACACGCAACGTCGTTGAAACACGCGAAAAAGCAATTCGAGCGCCCACGTTGGATGTATGGCTCTTTTGCTGGTTGTGGATTGGAGGATGGAAATGAGCGCTGAACTAGTTTCGCCACAGTCGATATTGCGCAAGCTGCATCAACATACGTGTCTTAACGTGCGCAAGCTGGCCGCGTTGCACGGCGTTGATGCGAGCAGCGAAGCCTTGGCCGCCGCCGTCACCGATCTCAATCGGCGCGGTCGAATCCATTCGACCGGTTGCCGTGGTCGCCACGCGGCGTTCGTTCTGGCGACCTTCGATTTTTGAACTTGGCCTATTTCGAAAGGAGGCTGCCATGATCTACTCGATTCCCCGGTCGACTTCTGCGCAGTGCCGGTGGAACCCGCCACCGTTCTGGCCGTTTTGCCGAGCACGCGTCCGACCTGGAAAAGATCTCGCTACTACGCTGGCTGCGCGGGCATCTGCGCAGCACGCCGACCCTCCACGGCGAATCCTTCTTCGTCCGCCAGAACGGCATCCTGTAGGCGCCCCCGATGTTTCTCGCGCTGATCCTGATCGCGGCCAGCGACGTGGTATTGGCGGTAGACAGCATCCCGGCGATCTTCCTGCCCCCGTAAGTTGCCAGCGCGACGCCGATGGCCGTCTCGTCGGGTTGGTGTTCGATAGTGCGTCGCTGCTTCCGGCGCCCGTAACGAATCGCTGGCTAGTCGCTGTCGACGGTTCAGACAGCGCGTTGCGCGCGGTCGCCCATGCCGCCAGTCAGGGCGGTGCGATGACGGCCTGCGTGCTACATCTTGTGAACGTTCAGCCCTGGCTTGACGCGGAAGTGGCGGAAGCGGAACTCGCGCAGCGGGCCTGGTTCGCCACCGCACGGGCGCGCGCCCTACTCGACGCAAACAGCCGACCCTGGCGGTTGCATGTCGTGATGGGCGAGGCCGCCGAGCAAATCATTGCGCTGACCGAGCGACTCGACTGTAGCGGCATCGTCATCGGCAGCCGCGGGCTGAGCGTGACGGAGAGCCTGTTGTTGGGCTCGGTGACCTACAAGCTCATGCACCTGAGTCCGTATCCGGGAATGGTGGTGCCCTGACCACGCCGTTCCCAGGTTACGGGGCGTGCTGTTTGACGCTGTCCCGCCCAGCGCCGATTTTTGCAAGCGCTTCTTTCAACCTCAGGTGGCTGAAATGAACTATCCCGGAACCCAAGCCAATGCCTTGCATGCAAAGTTTCCGGACAATCCCATCCTGATCGCCGGCGACGACGATCAGCATCTGGAAGCCACCCAGGGAATACCCCGGCCGCAGCAAGGCAGAGGAAGCCACCAAGGCGGTCGGTGGCGGCTTGCTGGGGACTGTGCCTGCGCAGACCCCCGCCGCTAGGCTCCCCCCGACGGCGAGATCGCTTGCGCGAACTCGCTGGCTGACAATGACCACTCAGCTCTCGATGTGTGCGGGCTTTCACGGGCACTCAGCAATGGTTTTGCTCACGAAACGGAAGAAAAGCGCACCCTAAGCCATGAATATTCGGCCATTGAAAATAGCCAGCCTATCGGGCTGCGCGGCTCCTCGTTAGGGTCAAGAGATGTCGAAACAAATTCCTCCCGCAACCCCGGAACTCAATCGTCTCCGGGCAGCGGCTGGCCTGATCCCCATCATCGAGGCCGGCTTGACCGACTCGAAGCTCTCCGCCGAAAGAGCGGCGCTAATGGCGTCTTTCTGCGAATGGACGACCGAGAAACGCTCCACTGATCCAAATGCGATCAAATTGGCGGAAAGCGTTGATGAAGGCCTGAAACGCATCAAGATGGCGCTTGCTTCTGCCGTGTGAAACGCCGGCAGCGCTGGCCTGGCAAGTCGGTGAGGCGCATAACTGGGATATGTTTCTGACCGAGACCTTGCCGACAATCGCTGCCGCCTTCCCGGCCGTATTGCGCCTGCAGTCGGGAAGATCAGGGGAAAACCCTCCGGAATGCCTGGAAATTAGACACATCTGGCTTTTTTGTGCCACATGGTGAAACGCGCCGGATTAGCCGGCGTTGAGTCGGACAGGCTGCTACCAGCCAGATGACGAGCCTTCGCGGTGTCGTACCCCCATGAACTCCACGCTCGTCCTAAATCGCTAGCTTGACCTGGTCTTGGCGAACACAGCCCACCCCTACCGTCAGCCCGGGGTCGAACGCTGAGTTCTCAGCCTTGCCGTCTTTCACGTAACCGCGCGGGTTGGCGAGTACTCGTGTGCGCTTGATGTGGTAATCGCAGCTGTTGTGGGTGTGGCCATGCACCCACAGCGCGGCGCCACTCCTCTCGACCAGCGCATCCAGGTTCGAGACGAAACAGGCGTTCAGGAGCGATCCGACAAAACGCGGCGCGACACTGCCGGCCGAAGGCGCAAAGTGGGTCACGACGACCGTTTCGCCATCGAAGGGTTCAGCGAGCCGGGCCTCCAGCCAGTTTGCATGCTGCATGAAGAGCGTTGCGCAGTGCTCCGGCGAAAGTGTTTCAAGCCCTTCTTCATCCACAGTGATGCGGCTGAAGTCCCGGCTGAAACGCTTGGCTTCGTCCATCGCTTTTTCACGTTCAGGGCCATCCCCATAAAGGAGAAAATCAGTCCACAACGTTGCTCCGAGCACACGCAGGTCGCCGATGCGCTTTTCAGCACAATTGAGCAGGGTCACGTTGCTGTCTTGAACGAGTTCTCTGAGCAGGCGGTCCGTCGCCGGCAAACTGGAGCCGTAGTATTCGTGATTGCCAGGTACATAAATGATCGGGATTGGCAACTCTCTTGCCCAGCGCAATGCTTCGACCGGACGGTGAATATCCCCCGCGAGAATCAGCAGGTCTGCACCGACGTTCGGAAGGGCGCATGGCGCGAGGCCGAGATTGATGTCCGAAACGATCTGGATTTTCATGGTTTGGAGTGCGGCGGAACGGAAATCTTTATGAGCTATTCTCTTGCGGCGCGCTGTGTGGTCGAAGCGCTGGCCACAGGCTGCCGTTTGCGCTTCTTCACGCTTTTCAGATTGACCTCAAACGGTAAGCAGCGCTCATCCGCCACGTGCACCATCAACAAGCGAATAGCGTCCGAAACGGACAGGCCCATTGCTTTGAGCGCGACGACGGCGCGCGTCTTTGTCTTGGTGTCGATGCGCGCACGCACATCAGTATCGGTTCTCATGGCAATTCTCCTTCCATCGACTTCGTGCCTCGGTTGTGTTCCCATGGGGTAGCCTCACGGGGAAGGCAGGTATCGGGACCAGCCAAACGCAAGAAAAACGGGGGCCAGCTGGCCCCCGCATTCTCCTGCATCAATCGATCAATAGACGTCGTGCTGAGTGTTGAAGACGTTGAACTTGCCGGTCGGTGTGATCAACTCCGGATCCTTGATCACTGCTTTCAGCTTGCGCGTCTTGTCGTCAACGACAACCAGCGCCGAATTCTTGTCCTTGGCGCTCCACACCGAGAACCAGACCTCGTCGCCGGCCCTGTTGTACTCGGGCTGCACAATCCGCCTGGCGCCATCGTCGCCAAGGTCGGCCCAATCACCGATCGGCAGGATTTCAAAACCCTTGTCCAGGTTTTTGATGTCGAAGACGGCGACCGACTGACTGATCTTGGCTTCCGGATTGAGCGGTGTATCGACCCACAGATTGGTCGATTTGGGATGCGTCTTGATGAACAAGGAGCCGCTTCCCTGCCCCGTGAGCGTTTGCACGACCTTCCACGCCTGCGCCTTGTGCTTGATCGGGTCGGTGCCGATCAGGCTGATGAACTCGTCACCGAGGTCGCTGGTCGCCCATACCGGACCAAACTTCGGATGCACGAAATTGGCGCCGCGTCCAGGATGCGGGATCTTGCCGACGTCGACCAGCGCTGCGAGCTTGTCTTCCTTGGTATCGACGACGGCGATCTTGTTCGAGGCGTTGGCGGCGACCATGAAATAGCGACCCGTCGAGTCGAAGCCCCCGTCATGCAGGAAACGTGCGGCGTCGATGATCGTCATCTTGAGATTGTTGAGGTCCGAGTAGTTGACGGCCATGATCTTGCCGGTTTCCTTGGCATTGACGATGAACTCGGGGTTGTAGTGCGAACCGACGATCGACGCCACGCGCGGTTCCGGATGGTATTCCTGTGTATCGACGGTTGACCCGCGCGTCGATTCGATCTTCAGCGGCTTCAGCGTGTCACCGTCCATGATCACGAACTGCGGCGGCCAATAGGTACCGGCAATCGCGTACTTGTCTTCGTAGCCTTTGTACTTCGACGTTTCGACCGAACGCGCTTCGAGACCGACCTTGATCTCGGCGACGTTGGTCGGCTCCGGCATCCACAGGTCGATCAGATTGATGCGCGCGTCGCGACCGATCACGTACAGGTAGCGCCCGGATTTCGACATCCGCGAAATGTGTACGGCGTAGCCGGTCGGCAGGATCTTGACGATCTTCTTGGTCTTGCCGTCGATCAGGGCGATTTTTCCCGCATCGCGCAGGGTGACGGAGAAGAGATTGTCGAGATCCAGGTCGTTCATCTTCTTGGTCGGTCGCTGCTCGGGCGGGACGTTGATCTTCAGCGAGGCCATCATCTCCTTCATTCCCCATTCGGGCGGCACCGGTGGTTCCTGCTGGACGTAGCGCGCCATCATGTCGACTTCGGCTTCGGTCAGTTCCCCGGAAGTACCCCAGTTCGGCATCCCACCCGGTGAGCCATACTGGATGAAGACCTTCAGGTACTCGGTGCCGCTAGCCAGCGTTTTGTCCGTAGTCAGAGGTTTTCCGGTGGCCCCCTTGCGCAGCACGCCGTGACAACCGGCGCAGCGTTGGAAGTAGATGTTCTTGGCTTTCTCGAATTCCTCCTTGGTCATCGGAGGCGCCTTGGGGTTGATGTTCTGGTGCATTGCCGCATCGCCGACCGGCGACGAATCGCCGGCCTGATAGTTCTGTTCGACCTGTGAAATCGGTTTCTTGGCATCCTCCTGTGCAAAGGCGCTGCCCAAGGCCAATGGCAAAGAAGCGGCAAGCAATAGGGCGGTACTACGCAATTTGCGATGAGTCGTCATCTTCCTGGATCCTCCGTGTTTGGTCGTGCGGCCGGCAAAACGCCAAGCCGAGGTGTCGATTTACGCCTCAGCCGCCGAATAGTTGTTGACACTGGTCAACTATTCTCGATTCTACCGTGCGAACGGGCGGCTATTGATGTGCAGCTGCGCGGAATGACCTGTCCCTCGCCTTCAAGCGAGGGAAGAAACAGGCTAGCCGGGTTTTCCGTCTAGCCGTGCCCGTGACAGTACCGGCCAGTAGCGAATCGCGTAGAGTGCAAATGCCAGCGACCAGAAAATCCCCGAGGCGCTGACCGTGATCAGGTAGGCGTCGGGCACGATCATGCCGCCGAAGACGCGAATCAGCGCGGCAGACTGCACGAGGACGTAGCACGTGACCTCGTAGCGATCGGCAAGCAGCGGACGACCGGTGTGGCCGCGCGCGGTGCGCGTCATCATGCCGATGGTCATGCTGCCAATGGCGCCAATTGTCAGCGCGTGCAGCGCCAGCGGTTCGGCGACGAGCCCGAGCGCCGCCAGCGCGCGCAGCACGAGGTAGACGACAATCCAGGCGTAAGCCGCATGCAGCACCCACACCATCGGCGTCGTAGCCGTTCGCCACGGCTGCCAGAGATAGAGCCGGACGGCGTGGGCAACGGTCGCGACCAGGGCCACGGTCACGATCACGGCGGCCGGTGCAGGCACAACGTCAGCGACGAGCAGGACGAGCAGGCTTGCGAGCGCGGTTTTTTCGACAAGTGGATGGCGAGTCGCTTGCGTACCCGGAATGCCATTGTTGGTGAACATCGGAATGACGCGTCCGCCCATTACGGCGATGATGAACAGCACCACATCAAGTCCGGCCTGCAAACTCGTCCGTTCGGGCCAGGCCAGCATTCCGAGCCAGGAAAGGTGGATCGCCAGAACCGCCATGCCGAGCAGCATGAGCAGCGCGACAAAAAAATAGTTGCGCCGGTTGCGGCTCCTCCACAAAGGGATGGCAAGAGCGATCGCAACGGCTATCGGGAAGGCGGCATTGACCAGCGCTGCCGCCATTGCGTAAGGCGTCAGCATCAGGACCCGACCGGCGACCCAGAGCAAGGCAAACGCCTGCAACGCTACGCCTGTTGGCGTCGGCTGTCCGGTCCAGTTACGGCCGGCCGTGAACAGGAAGCCGGCGATCACCGCCAGCGTGTAGCCGAAGAGCATTTCGTGGCCGTGCCAGATGAGGCCGGATACAAATGGTGTCGGCAGATAACCTGCATAGATTCCGACCCAGAGCGGAATCGAGAGCGCTGCGAAGATGCTGGCCAGCAGGTAGAACGGTCGAAAGCCCAGGGCCCAGAGCGCAAATCCTGCGGCCGGCGTACCGGCTTGTGGGCCGGGCTTCTCGAACACGAGCGGTTTTGACATGGTAATCGTCGTCCACAAACAGTCAGTATTCGGCCCAGTGGGAGCGAAGCTCCAATTTGAGGCCACATAAGCATTTGCTGTTCCTTAATAGGCCGATTCTGACAAACGGCGCCCTTCCTCCTGCTCTCAAAACACCGTCGGTCCAGCCGGCACGCGGGTATTGCTTTTCCACGATCAGTGCGGCACCAGTTCCATCCGGTCGTTTGCTAGGTCGAGGTAGGACGGGTCGCCGCGGCAGACCCACCCCAGCATCTGGCCTGGCGGTTCCGGCCGCCGACGGAATTGCGCGAGCGTCTTGTCGTATTGCATGCTGCTGGTGGTCGAGCGCTCGATGCGCGGGAAGTGCTCGTGCAGACCGGCCAGAACCGCCTCGCCGATGTTGGCGCGGAAGGCGGTTACCTGCTGGTCGGGGCCGATCGCCAGAACGAAGTAGCACCCCTGGTCCACCATGCGCCACAGCACGGCACGCACCAGCGGGTCGCTCGGGTTGAGCAGGACGTTGTAGGTCGCGAAGCCGCCAAACTCGAACGCGAAGTGCACGATCTCGTACTTGCTGTCGCCGAGCACCGAATGGCCGAGCTCGAAGCCGTGTTCGGTGCAATGATTCGGCAGCACGACGCCTGGCCGTAGGGCCAGCAGTGGGGAGGCTTGCTTGCGCTCCTCGATCACACCCAGCGCGCAACAGGGCTCGGCGGCGTCGAGAAAATCGCGGACAAAGCGCCTGTTAAGCGCCAGTTTAGGCAGCAGCGGGTAGACGTTGCTCACAGCCAACCTTCCCTCGTGACCGAAACAGCTTCCATTCGAAATCCCGCCAGTCCCGATGCCCGTTCAGGAAGGCTCTTGGGGGATGATGCCGGAACGCGCGTTGGCACTGATTTCGAGCCGCGACGCATGAGGGTCGAAGGTTTGTATGCGGCGCCTTACAAGCCAGCGTCACGGATGGAATGCCTTGCGGCTGGGAGATAGCGGTACAGCGTTGACGGCCCGACGCCGAGTCGCCGCGCCACGTCCTCGACGGTGATTTCCGGGTCGGTCAGCAACACGCGTGCCTCTTTCAAATCCTTGTCCGACAGCGCTCGTGGACGGCCACCCGTACGCCCGCGCGAACGAGCCGCATCGAGCCCAGCGCGCGTGCGTTCGCGGATGATCTCGCGCTCGAATTCGGCGATCGCCGAGAACACCGTAAAAATCAGCCGCCCGCCGGCGTTGGTCGTGTCGATATTCTGCGTCAGAATCTTGAGTCCAATGCCGCGCAGCTCAAGCGCCTCAACCGTCTCAAGCAACTGACGCGTCGACCGCGCCAGACGATCGAGCTTCCACACCACCAGGTTGTCGCCGGCACGCATGAAGTCGAGTACCGCCTTCAATTCCGGGCGATCGCGTTTGGCGCCGCTGGCGGTCTCCTCGAAGACGCGCTCGCAACCGGCTTCCTGCAGCGCATCAAGTTGCAGGTGCGGTTTCTGATCGCGCGTGGAGACGCGTGCGTAGCCGATCAGCATCGCTGGATGTCCGTCCGCGCGAAGTCGTTGCCGACAAACAGCAGCGGCTCGCCGAGCGAGGCGGCTAAGGCGTAGACGGCGCAGTCGCCGAAGTTGAGCTGAGCCGGGTGTCCCTGACCTTTGCCATAACGTATGAAAGCTGCATCAGCGAGCCGCGCCTGGCGTTCATCGAACGGCATGACGACGGCGCCGATTTCCTCCAGGAAGCGCTGCAGCTTGCCGACCATGGTCGGATGTTCGCGGGCGCGCACGACAATATGCGCTTCGAGCAGGCTCACCGCCGAGAGGCGACAAACCGGGTTCGCTTCCAGCGCCGCTACGATGCGCTCGCGCTCCGGTTCGTGCTTGAGCCAGGCGAGGATGGCTGAGGTGTCGATCACCATACGCCGTGCTCGTTGTAGCCCAGTACTTCATCATCGCTGCGCAGGTCGGTCGGAACGGGCGCGGGAACCGCGTCGACCTCTTTCGCCAGCGCCGCCAACCGCTCACGCAACGGGGCCTTCCGCGTGGTCAAGCCGCGTAGGCCAGCCAGCGATATCAGGCTTTCCCGCAATACCTCGGTGACGGAGACGCCTTCGGCGACGGCGATTTGCTCCGCCAGGCGCTCCATTTGAATGTCTTCGATCACGATGGCCATGTTTTTTTTCTCCTGTTACTCGACTACATAGTGGACGTTTCGGGAGAACCAATCAAGGGATAGTTTTGGGAGACGATAGGGCCTCGACTGGATCGATCTGGAAAATCACCAGCGGACCTCCCACAAACGAGGGTTTCCGGGAGGTTATGCGGCCAGGGGTAGCCGCCGGTTCATATCCAGTTCGATCCGCCCGTACGGATTGACGTGGTGATAGATCAGCGGCGACAGCGCTCGCCAGTCGTCGGCCGTCATGCGCTCGCGCCACACCGGCTCGGCCAGTACCTCCTGGATGAACAGCGTGTTCACGTACACCAGGCAGGCTTGCAGCAGGTGCAGTGACAGCATTGCCAGTTCCTGGTCATCGACGCGGTTGGTGGCGATCTCGCCCTTCTCTCCGTAGAAGATGAAGCTGTTCGCGCTGTTCCAGTTCTCGACCACGTTCAAGCCTTCGTGGATTTCGCGGCGCAGCGATTCCTCGTGCAGGTAGCGGCAGAGGAAGAGGGTCTTGATCGCCTTGCCCAACTCGGCCAGCGCCTGATAGGTCGGGTGCACCGGGTCGGCACGGCTGAAGCGGCGCAGGATGGCCTCCGAATCCGCAGTGCCCAACCGCAAGGCGGTGGTGTACTTGATAATCTCGTCGTACTGCTGCGCGATCAGATCCCACTTGATGGCGCGCACCAGGATCGGTTCCAGGTTCGCGAACTGCTTGGCGTCATCCGCATCGACCATGGACAGCTTCTGGCGGGCGATCAGCTTGAAGCGCGGCAGCAGGTCGAAGCCCAGGATGTAGCTGAAGGCGAACGCGACTTCGCTCTGGCCGTGGGTATCGACGTACTGCTGTTCGATCTCCATGGTCGTGCAGTGGCGCAGCACGCCCTCCATCATCGCCGCCACTTCAGACGATGAGCAGCGCTTGATCTGCGAATAGATGCAGGTCGAGTTCTTGTCGACGTGCCAGTAGATCATGATGCCGCGCCCGCCGTAGCGCGCGTGCCATTCCGTCATCAGGTTCTGGTCGTAGGCACCGAACTGCTTGGAGTCGGAGGCGCACGAGGTGGTGGCCTCGCCCCAGATCGCGGCTTGGCGCATACGGAAGGTGCCGTTGACGATATCGGCGACGGCCGCGCGCAGCGCCTCCTTGTTGACGAATCGGCGCTTGACATAGCGCAGCTCGTCGAAGGTGACGCCCGGTTGCTGGCTGGCCACGCGCTTGAGGCCGACATTGGTGCCGATGCCGAACAGGCAGAGCAGGAGGCGCCGTTGCAGCACGGGCGGGTCTAGCGCTTCGCGGCTAGCGGTGGTGCGGAACGCCGACGTGAAGTTGAGGCGCAGGTCGACCTCCTTGACGATGTCGATCAGCTCGACGTCGGACCAGCGCCGGCCGATTTCGCGCTTGAGCGCGGCGGTGTTGGGCGGCTCGGTTTGCGCGGTATAGGGCGACAAGTGGATGATGTTCTTGCCCTGCTTGCGCAGCTTGACCTTGGGATTGTTCGGCAGGCCGTCGTTGAAGGTCTTGAGCCACTGGCGCATGGCGGCCTTCACCTGCTCGATGAACACCTGGGCGTCCTTCGGCGCCTTGAGCATGTCGTAGTAGGTGTCGCGCTTCTCGTCGAAGTCGGCGGGCAGATCCTGTTCTGGGTCGCGGTAGCGGTCGGCGCCTTCTACCCAGATCTCCTTGGTACGCAGGCGCTTGCGTAATGCCCGCAGCACGCAGACTTCGTAGTCGATGCGGTTGACGCGCTCGGCGCCGTCCTTGGCGGTATCAATGACGATGTGACGCCACTTCTTCGGCACCACGCCTTCGAGCGGCACTTCGTCCGCCTCGTAGTATTGACGCTTGCTGTCGCGATTCGCCTGCAGGACGGTGAGCGCGTCGATCACAGGCCGGTGCACCGTATTGTTGGAGCGAAAGGTGAGCGCATCCAACACGGGTGCGAGCATGCTGCGATAGTGGCGGCCGTAGGACGAGCGCATCGTCTCCTGCACCTCGCGCTCGAAGTCCAAGCCCATGGCTTCGAACTCGGACACCAGCTCCTTTAGCGTATTCTGGCTGACCACCGGGTAGACCACGTCCTTGATCACGCCTTCCGGCTGTTCCACCGTCGCCTCGGCCAGTTTGAACAGTAGTCGCGCCTTACCGCGCACCTTCTTGAAGGCGGCGAACTGCTTCTTGTCGATCTTCTTCTCGGCGCGCGTGCTAATGTTTTGAATGAGCTGCAATAGCATGTCGATCAATGCGTCGGTTAATTGCTGCCGGCGGCGCCAGCAAAACATAGCGACCATGCTGTAGCGGATCGACGCCGGATGGCGGCGCAGTTCGCGGATCGATTCGGTGGCGCAGCGCTGACGGAATTGGTCGATGAATTTGGCGGGCACGCCCTTGAACACGTCGGCGACCAGGCCGATAGCGTCGATCGATTGGCGCCGGGCGATGCCGGCCAGGAGGTTGTCGCGGCTGGCCTTGCCGAGATCGGCCTTCAGTTGTGAGAACGTCGATGCGGAGACGGGGGTGACCAATACCTCTTCGCTATCGTTGCTGGCGTCGGGCTCTTCGCTTGCCAGGAGCCGGTCGATTGCAGCCTTGCTGGCAGCGGACAGGCGCCTATGGATAGCTTCCTGCTGCCGCGTCTCGAAACCATGGACTGCCGAGCGGATGACGCGATCGAGGTGCTCGAGCGCCGGAGGTTCAAGGTGCTGCGCTTTGCACCATTCCAGCGCGAGATCGCGGCCGTGGCGGGCCTGCGGATCGAACGGCAGCACGTCGTTGGCCAGCCAATCGCTCAGGCGCTGACGGTCGCCGCTCGTCGTGGGACGGATTCCCAATATCCCACGAATGGTACGGCGCTGCCGGCGTCCTTGGCGGCCATCGAGTTCGAAGGCTACGAAACCATCGGTGGCACTACCGCTACCGACTTGAGTCGCGAGCCAATCAAGCACCGCCGGATCAATCTCATCATGACGTTCCGGAAAGCGGCCATGGATTTCCATGAACTTTAGTTGGACCGCGAAGGCAAGGCGTCCCGTGTCGGTCATGCCGGGTAGCAGGGCGAGCTCGTCAGCGCTCAGCGCCCATTG
>Ga0209573_1003532_pt1 | contig 16990 bp, 11 predicted proteins | sample TNRBio252014_DNA_FD_185870 | JGI IMG/M metagenome (GOLD analysis project Ga0209573, IMG submission 185870) | Wastewater treatment Type I Accumulibacter community from EBPR Bioreactor in Madison, WI, USA - TNR Reactor_6/25/2014_ DNA (SPAdes)... | ecosystem: Engineered > Bioreactor > EBPR >...
ATATCAATCTATTGATGAAAACAAAAGAGGCTGCATCTTTTGATGCAGCCTCTTTGTTATAACTAAAAAGCTCTTATTAAAAATACTGCACTACTGCATTCCCTTTTGCAGTGCCGTTTTTGTAATCCCATTCAATTTTATAACCGTAAGCTGTGCAGCCATTGTTTACAGAATTTCCATTTTTATCAACCCCGCAAGTTGCGGTTATTGTAAAGTTATCGGTTGTGCTGGTGTATTTTCCTTGCGAAGGTCTTAGCCAGCCGCAAGCTGTTCCCGACTTCCATGGAGTAATCATTTCGGTGGTAAAGGCAGTTCCAAAACGTGTTGTTCCCCACGAGTCTATCACTTTGCTACCGTTTATCGAATCGCCATTTACGGTTGCGGTAATGGTAGAATAGTTTGAAACCTGCCATGTGCTTAAACGCGCAAAGTTCCACGATTCGGTTGAGCCGTTTTCGAAAGTTACGGTGATGTTATCGCTACGCTCTTTTACCCGTGCAGTAAGCGAGCCCGAAAAGTAATAGCTTAGGTAATCAAATCCATCAAGGTTGGTTAAATACTTTACTCCGTTATAGGTTAAATAATGGTTGTTTAAATTGATAAAAGTTACTTTATAGTCGGTGTGAGTAACACGCAATTTCGCTCCGGCATCACTCCATTTGTTTCCTTGTATCAGTTCCACTTTTACTTGCCCAGCTCTTTTGCGCGGAGGGTTGCCACATGCGGTTGTGCCATCGAAGTTGATGAGCACAGTTGGTGTTGATGCATACTGCTGCGAGGTATCAACTGTGGCTCCGCAAATAGAAATAGCAACAGTTTCATCTGTTTTGCCAAATCCTTTTACATCCTTTAATACATTAATGATATCTGTGTTCAGGTTTTCCGATTCGGATTTGGTGTTGCTCAAATCTTCATTGTGTTGCTGTGCATTCGGGTCAGCTTTCGAAGTATTTGTCAGCTTTGAACAGCTGCCTAAAAAAGCAACAAAAAGGCTTGTTGCCACTAAGAATGCAATTTTGTTTTTGTTCATTGTACAGAGTTTGTTTGTGAATTTTAACGCAATCAGCAAAATTTTAGTGTATATGCAACTATTTTTTTGTTGTTGCTCATTCCGATATCCGCTTTTGTATAAACGAATAAGTCAATTGCAATCAGCTATTTGTAAGAAAAACGGATGTAGTAATCAATGCTCTTTCACCACGCGCATCACATGCTTTTGTGTGCCGTTGTTAGCTTCTATAATGTAAACACCTTTTGCAAGGCTTGCTTTTGGAAAATCAAAAATGCGCTCACCAGATATTGAAAGTATTTTTTTGCCAATAACATCATAAACAGTTACTGTGTATTGTTCATTACTATTTATTTTAAGCTGCCATTTATCAGTCAAATTCATTAACTGATAGTTGATTTTATTAGAGTTGTTAGAGTTTATGCCAGCGATGGTTTCTTTCATTTTAAATACGGCTGTAAAAGTATCGTTTACCGAAAGGTTTATTGCAAAAGAGTCAATTGTGCTTTGTTGCATAAGTTGGTTTGCTTGCCAATAGTCAAGTTCAAATCCATCTTCGGGCAAAGCTTTTAGCACAATAGGAACTCCGTCAAAGTAAGTTCCTTGCCACGGTAGCAACTGCGGTGTAATGGTGTTTATTACAATTTTGCCTGCACCTTCAGGTTGTACATTTATTACAATTTCGGCTGTTTTATTCAATCCAAATTCGCTAATGGCATTTTGATAAACATATTGCGGTCGTTCATCTACAAACCCTATCATACTATCAATTGTGTTGTAAAACGATTGCATGTTACCACCCCAGCGTTGATGATGGCGAGGTAAAACGGATTCAATTTCATCGCGCATTTTGTGTGCGTGTTGCTCAAAAGTATCGCGCTTGAATGTGGTATTCATTAAATCGGCAAAACGGTTTAGAAAATAATTTCTGAAAGTGTTATTACTGATTGCTTGATTAAAAATTTTGGCGTGTTCGTTGGTAATTACCGGTCTGCGAGCGCGATTCCACATAGCATCGGTTGGTTTACTCATTGTCATGTTTCCATCGGGGTGCACAAAACCACAGCCATAATCTAAATCCCACAGCATGTAGTGCCATTTCGAGCCTTCCTTTTTTTCGCGCCAGCATTTTATGTTGTTCGTCCATTCGCCCATCCAATCGCTATTAGCGTAAAAAATTTCGGTGGCAAAGTAATCGGTGTAATTCGCTAAATCAATATGGTTATTCAGTACTTGAAAAAATGCAGCATCGTCATTTGGATTGGTGGAAGTGATTCGATACAGCATATCATAAAATGCAGAATCACTGCCATTGTGCACCTGAAAGCCGAGGTTGTGGTCGTAAGAAATTAAATCAACTGCATCGTGATTCACATTGTGGTTAAAGCGCAAATAGTGTTGATCCATTTTTTCGCGCAATTCGTATAAACCCCAGTAGCTGCCATTTAAAAAAACCACAACGGGCGAATACGCCATGTAATCAACATTGGTATGTCGCATATTGCGCTGCATTAGTGCATCGCGAAATCGGCTCCCCAAAAAATCGTTTCCACCGTTGCGTAAATTAAAGGCTCTGTATTTGTTGAGTTGAGGCTTATCAGAAATTAGTGCATAATTTATTGTAGAAAATCCATACTTGTGGTCTAAGTCCACCCGCAAACCTTTTTGCGCTTGCCCTCTGCTCCAGTTTCCGTGAATCTTTAAACCAAAGTCTGCGGCAAACTGCTTTTGCTTTGTTGCATCAAAGTATTCAATATGTGAAAATCTTTCCCATTTCTGCCAAAAGTTGGCACCAAAAAACGGATACATACCGTTGGCATTAAAGCCATTTGCATAAAGTCCTGTTGTATCATCCCATAAGTTTTTTTCATCACTCGATATTGAAATCACAGGCAATTGAAAATCATCTTCGTTGATAAAGTAAGTGCGCTTTACGGTTTTACTTGGCAGCTTTCCGCTATTACTAAATGCGCGGAACGACAATACGGTTGTGGTATCAATTGCGATAGGCGACTGATATGGATAATCGCGAATTGTTGGTTCGTTTCCATTAGTTGTGTAAAATACAGAAGTGTTGCCGGATGAAATTACCGATACTGTTTGCGTTCCGCTGTAGAATCCTGCATTCAACGATACGGCTGGTATTTCTTCATATCCTGCAAAACAATTGATGCTTTTATTCGAGTCGGCAGGCGAAGGCTGTGTAAAAACACACCATAAGTTTGCTCCGTCATGGCTTCGCCCTTCGCTATTATCCAAGTTTAGTTCTATTACTTTTTTTGAATCAACAAGTGTTCCCAATGTATTGAAAATACACATTGTTTCATTTGATGCGAGTTTGAAATTGCTGTGAAATCTTGAACTTTTTAGATTGAACCACGTGGGAGTGTTGCTGAAAAATTGCTGAGAAGAGTTGATGCCAAACGATAGAGAGAAATTGCTGCTGATGTCGTTGCTTGCAAAAGCATTATGCACTTGAACCGTTAAAATATTTTCGCCATTGCGAATAATGCTGCGTAGTTTATCGTTGCCAATAAAAAATGCCTCGGGCAACATACCTCTATACATACTTGCTTCGTGTTGTGCAATTGGCAGTGCGTTGAATGGTGTAAACTCGCCTGCACTACCTACTAAACTTCTTGCAATTTCTACTCCATTCAAGTAAGCCACAAAGGCATCGTCATAATCGGCATGAAGCACCGCCTCGGAGAGTGAAGCAGAATCATTTACCATAAACTTTTTGCGCATAAAAACAGATGTGGTTTGCGCAATGGTAGTTCCGTCATCACCATCGCCAAATCCTATACCGCCAATGCCCGAAAGCCATACACTGTCATTGAAATTTAACTCCTTCCAGTCCATTGGCAATTCTTCAATTGGTGCGTGATACTTCCATGTATCATTGCTAAAAATTGCTGTTTCCCAATGATTGGTAGCGTAGCGTTTATCTTTGCCGCTTGCAAAAACAAGCAGCTTTTCTTGCGGGCGCAATGCTGTTTTTGGAAAATGCCATTTGCCGGGTTTGCTGCTATCATCACTCAAAGAGTATCCACCAATGTTTAGCGAAGATGAACTTGTGTTGATGAGTTCAATCCAATCGCTGTTTTTGCCATATTCATCGGCAATGATATTCATATTGCGATGACTGTACTCATTGATGAGTAACTGCGCATCGGCAATTGCAAAAGCACACAATCCGGCAAGTGAGGAAAGTAGTTTTTTTATCACGTTTTCGGGCAGATACACTTCGCCCAACCCATTTATACGCTAATTTGACGTAAAGGTTATTGATGCAAAACGACAGAGCAGTTTACTATTCGTTTTCTGCCGAAAAGAGTTTGAAGCGCCCTCCTTTAAAGAAGGTTCTTTTGTAATATGGTGCGTCTAAGCTATCGATGCGCACACCGCCATGTACTGCGGCATGTGCAAACTTTCCGTTTTGAAGAAATACGGCAACGTGTGAAATAATCCCTTTTTTGATTTTAAAAAAGAGTAAATCACCTTCTTTTAATTGGTCTTTTTCATGCACTTCATCGCAAGTTGGAAAAATGCCTCGCGATGAGCGCGCCAATTCTTTTCCAAAAACTTTTTTGTAGAGCATTCCGGCAAAACCACTGCAATCGGTAGCAGCTTCGCTGCTGCTGCCGTAGCGATACTTTGTGTTCAACCAACGAAAAACTTCAATGTATAAAGGCATTACCGTTGCTTCGCTAATTTCTATTCCTTTTTGTTTAAAGTAATCGAAAAACTCCACCGAGTCTATATCGGCAGGAAGCACAGATTGCGCATTCAGCGAGCTTGCCGAAAATATTAACGATGCAAAAAGTGCTAATAGCGTTTTTGTCATTTATTGTTCTGAGCTTTGTACAACAGTAGTTTAAAAATCAATTGCAAACCGAAACTATCAAAAAGTTTTACATAGCATTTGTTCTATGAGAATAAACAGCAAGATAGCAGCAGAATTTAGCTGTTTATTATCGTTTTTTAAAGGTTAGGTAGTAAGAGCCAGTAAACGGATAAGTAGAGTTCAGCCCCATTACAGAGTCATTAAACCTTGGGGTGCTTGCCCCTAAAATGCCGAAATAAAAACTGTTGCCTTTGCTATTTATTGCCCCATTGCCATCTACTAAATACTCGTAATCGAAAAGCAACGAATCGTCTTTAAAAAACCGATAGGTAGTATCGGTAAACTGCACCGAAAGAATTTCTTGCAAGCTATCGCGTTTGGCAACGGTATTGTAGCCATATTTTGAAGTAAAGGATACGCATTGCAAATTCCAGCTGCCTTTCAATTTTGAAATTATGGTTGCGCTATCGGTTTCGGCAGCGAACTTCATCAGCGTATCTATCTTGGCTTGGCAGTAGCAGGAGTCGCACACTTTTGCAGGTGGATTTTGCTTTGTATTATCTTTTTTACAAGAATGAAAGCTAAAGAGGAGAGTGGTTAGCGCAATAACAGCAAAGAGATGTTTTATCATAAGTTAGTGGTTGAAATTGACGTTTTAAAAAGATTTCATGTCAATTACAAAACGGTATTTTACATCACTTTTTTTCAATCTATCAAAGGCTTCGTTAATTTGATTTACGTTGATGAGTTCAATTTCTGCTACAATATTATGTTGGGCACAAAAATCTAAAACTTCCTGTGTTTCGGCTATGCCACCGATATTGGAACCTGAAAAACTTTTACGCCCGCCTACAATGTTGAAGGCTCCAATTGCCAATGGTTCGGCAGGCAAGCCAACCAACACCAGTGAGCCATCTGTTTTTAATAAACTAATGTATGCGTTCACATCATGGTTAGCAGAAACTGTATCTAAAATAACATGTTGTTTAGGGCAACTTTTTATTTGTGCCGCATCGGTTGATAGAACCACCTGATCGGCTCCTAAGCGTTTAGCATCATCTGCTTTGGCTTGCGAAGTAGTAAACACTGAAACAAATGCACCCATTGCTTTGGCAATTTTTATTGCCATGTGTCCCAAACCGCCAATGCCAATAATTCCAACATTTTTCCCGGGACCGGCTTTCCAATGTTTTAGTGGGGAGTACACCGTAATACCTGCACAAAGAATAGGCGCAGCACTTGCCAAATCTAATGTGTCGGGTACATGAACTACGTAGTTTTCATCAACAACAATGGTTTCAGAAAACCCACCGTAAGTAATGCCGCCATGTTTTCTATCCTTTGAGTTAAAAACGATGGTGTTGCCATTTTCGCAATATTGCTCATCTCCATCGTGGCAATGACTGCATTCTCTACAACTATCAACAATACACCCAACACCGGCAAGGTCGCCAACTTTGAATTTGCTAACGCCATCGCCAATTTTTGTTACTCGCCCCACAATTTCGTGCCCGGGAACCATTGGGTATTTTGCCCCGCCCCAATCGTTTCGTGCCGAGTGTAAATCAGAATGGCAAATACCGCAAAACAGAATTTCTATCTGCACATCATTTGCTAAAACTTCTCTTCGGGTAATTTTTAATTCTTGTAATGGTGCGGTGGCGGCTTCAGTTCCAAATGCTTTTACTTGCGGCATACAATAGATTCTTTAAACTTTATGTAAGGTAACGAAGGTATTGATTTTTAAAATGCTGCAACAATTGGTTTCTTTTTATTTAATAGCATTTAGCAAAAACGAAGCTATTTCATTATCAACTATTCTCTGCTACATTTCCCTACTTTCGCGCAGTTATGAAAAATGAATGCAAGCATGCGCAATACGCTTTTCTGTTGAGTAAAAAAATGCTTTTAGTTTTTGTTTTTTGGTTCTTGGCTCTTGGTTCTTACATTGCTGTTCATGCACAAACAACAGAATATCGTTCGGTAGAAAATAAACTGTATTGGAAAAACAAGCAGCCGCGCAGCGGGTATTGGCAACAAGATGTACACTACAACATCAAAGCGGTAATTGACGAAACTACCGATATTATTGCAGGCGAAGAAACTTTGAAATACTACAACAACTCGCCCGATACACTAAGTTTCCTTTTCTTCCATTTATATCAAAATGCTTTTCAGCCGGGTAGTTACTTGCACGATTTGCATTGCGCCAATAAAGTTAAACCTGTTTATGGTAAATATGAAACCAGCCGGCAAGGCACGGTGATAGAACAGTTACGAGTTACGAGCTACGAACTACAAGAAGGTAATTTAATTGCAACTAACAACTCACAACTCAATACAGAGTTAGATAATACCATTTTAAAAGTTTACCTACCTAAACCACTTGCCCCAAACGATTCAGTTGTGCTCAATATCAATTTTCGCACTTTTTACGACAATGGCAGTGTGCGCAGAAGAATGAAGCTATACCGCTCGGGTGGGTTTAAACATTACAACGGCTGCCAGTGGTATCCAAAGGTTTGTGTGTATGATGCACACAGCGGTTGGAACACCGACCAGCATCTTAACCGCGAGTTTTACGGCAACTTCGGAACTTTTGAAGTGGATTTAACTTTTGCTTCAAACTATGTGGTAGAGGCCACCGGTATTTTGTTGAACGAAAATGAAGTGCTACCCGATACTTTAAAAGCAAAATTGCAAATCGGAAATTTTAAAGATAAGCCGTGGGGCGAGCGCACAAGCATTATTACACCCTACAAAAAAGGGCAAACAAAAACTTGGAAGTACCGTGCCATCAATGTACACGACTTTGCATTTACTGCCGACCCTAATTATAGAATTGCCGATACCACAATTACATTGAGCAATGGCAACAAAGTAAGCTGCATAGCCATTGCCGATGAATCGCATTGTAGCGGTTGGACAACTGCCGCACAATATTGTGCTAAAATCATTGGCTGCTTCAGTCGCGATTTTGGTAATTACGAATATCCCAAAATGGTGGTTGCCGATGCTGCCGATGGTATGGAGTATCCCATGATTACGCTCGATGGTGGGCGCGACCCCGGTTATCGTGGTTTGTTGGTGCACGAAGTGGGGCACAACTGGTTTTATGGAATGTTGGGCAACAACGAAACTTACCGCGCCATGATGGATGAAGGTTTTACTCAATTCTTAACCGCCTGGGGGATGGAGCATATTGATAATACCGACACAGTAATAAATGAACGTCATAAAATTAAAAATCGCTATTTGCGAAAGTTTACGGAGCCGCAAAACATTCGCGACTCAAAGGTTTATCTCAGTTTTTTAATGGATGCAGTTCGGCACAGCGATGAACCACTAAATACCCATAGCGATCATTTTCATGGCGCATTAGGGCAGGGTGGGGGCTATCGTCATGTTTATGCAAAAACATCGGCTATGCTTTACAATCTGCAATATGTATTGGGCGATTCGTTGTTTCTTGCTGCCATGCAGCACTATGTAAATACATGGAAAATTGCACATCCTTATCCCGAAGATTTCCGCCATACTATTATTCGGTTTACCAAGCAAGATTTAAATTGGTTTTTCGACCAATGGATGGAAAGTACAAAAAACATTGATTATGCAATTAAGAAAGTGCGGAAAGGTGATGTAAAAGGCGAGTACAAAATTACTTTTGAACGCAAAGGCAGAATGCAGATGCCGATTGATTTTCGTGTGGTAGGCAAAGATGGCAGTGTGCAAGATTTTTATATTCCGAATACGTGGTTTGAAAAAAGTAACGAGTTACAAGTTTCGAGTAACGAGAATTTACTTGCAACTCGCAACTCGCAACTTGTAACCCTTCAAAGATGGATAGGTTGGGATAAGCTGCGCCCTACCTACACAGCTACCGTTAAAGTTCCTTCGGGTATAAAAAATGTAATTATTGACCCCAGCGAACGCCTGGCCGACATCAATATGCTAAACAACCGCCTGCGCAACAAAGTAGAGCTGCGCTTCGATTCAAGAATTTTTCCGCTTACAAGTTGGAAGAAGTATAGAATATGGATGCGCCCCGATGTGTGGTGGAATGCGCTTGACGGCTTTAAAATAGGAATGCATGTTCACGGCAACTACATGAATGTAAAGCATAATTTTTCGCTTACTGTATGGGCTAATACTCGGCTTGGGGCACCCGCACACTACAATTTTAGTGCTGAAGTGCGCAGCAGCGCAAGTTGGGTTAGCTACCGCTTTACTTACCAAAACGCCACCGATAAATTTATTAAAGGCAGCACTTTTCATTACGAAAGTCGCTTGTTAGATGGCTATGAATTGTACAAGGCTGGCATGAGCTTCAACCTTCCTAAAAACATTTTTTTTGATGTCAGCTACAAAGCATTCAGCCGCCCGCGCAACGTATATAGAAACTATCTTTTGTACCCCAACGAATGGAGTACATTTTTTGAAAATGGAAGGCAATTCAACAATACTATAAACGCCTCGGTACTGTTTAGTTATGCAAAACCTAATGCAAACGGTTGGTTAAAAATTGCCGTGCGCAGCACCGCCTTTATGAGTAATTGGGACTACCACTATGCAGAAGTGGAACACCGCAACACCGTTAGCTTTTGGCGGTTCGATTTGCGTAGCCGAGCATATTTCAGGTTTGGCTCGGGCAGCAAACTGCCCGATGAAAGCGCATTGTATATGGCACAAGCCAATGGCGAAGAAATGATGGAGAACAAATATGTGCGTGCAGTGGGTCAATTGCCACAAAACTGGGTGAACAATTTTGGCAATACTACCAATCACTTTCATCATAGCGGAGGGTTGAATTTGCGCGGCTACTCCGGCTATTTAGCAGCCGAAACAGATAAATATGGTAACACAGTTTTTGCTTACAAAGGCAGCAGTGGCGGCTCGGTAAATGCCGAGTTAGATTTTAATAGAATCATCACTTTTAAAAAGAACAAACTGCGCGAATGGATGGGCTTTAATACTTATCTTTTTGCCGATGCCGGCATGATAGTTTATAACAACAGCCGCAACGAAAAGCAGTTTTCGAAACTGCGAGCAGATGCCGGAGTGGGTGCTGCGTTTACCATAAAAAAATGGGGCGTGCTGCAAGGTGTAAAGCCGCTCACGCTTCGTTTCGATATGCCATTCTATCTTAGCCATGCTCCTTTCGATGAAGGTGAAAATGTGAAGTTTCGCTTTTTGGTTGGGGTGAGTAGGGCGTTTTAATGCAGACTTTACTTCGTCCAAAAAACCTTATTGAACAAACAATAAAATCTACTTTTGCGCACAGATGATAAGCAAGTTTACCATAGCCAAAATAATGGAAGATGCCCGCGTAGAAGATGTGGTGGGCGAGTATGTGGTGTTGAAAAAACGCGGCTCGAACTTGCTGGGCAACTGCCCTTTTCACAACGAAAAAACGCCATCGTTTACCGTAACTCCGGCCAAAAATTTCTATAAATGTTTTGGCTGCGGCAAAAGCGGCAATGCAGTTACTTTTTTGATGGATCATGCGCAAATGACTTATGTGGAAGCCCTGCGCCATCTTGCCAAAAAATACAACATAGAAATTGAAGAAATAACCACCGAAGTTTCGAACGAAGAAAAAGAGAAACAATCTTTGGCCGAAAGCATTTACATAGCCAACAATGCGGCACAAAAGTTTTACAGCAATTTTTTGCTGAATACCGAAGAAGGAGGCATTGGCTTAGCCTATTTTAAAGAAAGAGGTTTTGATAAAGCAACTATCGAAAAATTCCAACTTGGTTTTTCGCCCGATGGGCAAGAGGTATTTACTAAATATGCCATAGCCAATTCTTTTCAAAAAGATATACTGATAAAAGCCGGATTAACGAGTGAAAAAGAATACGGCACGCGCGATTTTTTTCGCAACCGGGCTATGTTTCCTATTCACAGCCTCACCGGAAAAGTGCTTGGCTTTGGTGCCCGCATTTTAAAGAAAGACGAAAAAGCACCCAAATATGTAAACACTGCCGAAAACGAAGTTTACCACAAAAGCAAGGTGTTGTACGGAGCGTTTTTTGCCAAGCAGGCAGTGCGCAAAATGGATGAGTGCTATCTTGTAGAAGGCTACACCGATGTAATTTCTATGCACGGCGCTGGCATAGAAAATGTGATGGCCAGCAGCGGTACAGCTTTAACCATAGACCAAATACGCTTGGTAAAGCGCATGACCAACAACATCACCATGTTGTATGACGGTGATGCCGCAGGCATAAAAGCCGCCCTGCGAGGTACCGACATGATTTTGGAAGAAGGTATGAATGTGCGCATAGTAATGCTGCCCGACCAAGAAGACCCCGATAGCTTTGTAAGCAAAAAAGGTGCCGAAGGTTTTCTTGATTTTGTAAAAACCAATCGCAAAGATTTGATTCTTTTTAAAACATCACTTTTTGCCAAAGAAGCAGCCGGAGACCCCATTAAAAAAAGCGAACTGATAAAAGATATTATCACTTCTATTTCTAAAATTCCCGACCCTATTCAACGCTCGGTTTACTGCAAAGAACTTGCAGGGCATTTCGATATGCAAGAGCAAATTATTACAGTAGAGGTAAATAAAATACGTAGAAAAAAAACTGATACAACCGAAACACCCAACTACACCACAGATGAAAAAAATGTTTTGGAAACAGAACATCAAAAGCAAACTGAGCAAGCTACTTCGAACACCATCGAGCTACTGGAACGCGATGTTTTGCGCCTGTTTTTAGAATACGGTAGTTGGGAAATTTTTGTTGATGAGAACACCAAAATACATGCAGTAAACTACCTAACCGATGAACTGGAAGGTATTGAAATATCAACCCCTGCGCTACAAAAATTATACGCACTAATTGTAGAAAACACTGGCAGTAATTTAATAAACAACGAAAGCTACTACACCACCCACCCCGACCCCGAAATAAGCACCACCGCCATTCAGCTACTTTCGAGTAAATACAGTATTAGCGAAAACTGGGAAAAAAAATTCAAGATTTTTGTGCCCGAAAAGAAACACATCTTTATTCGCGATATAGAAAGCGCGGTTATTCGCCTCAAACAATACCATATTTTCAATCAGCTAAAAATGATTGAAGCAAAACTAAAAGCCGAACAAGCCAAACCCGAAGAAGAGCAGAACCTTGAAGAAATATTAAAGCTGCTAACTGCGCACAGCACTATTATGAAACAGAAAAAGGACTTTGCCTTGGCTTCTAAAACGGTGATTTACAACCCCAACACATAAGCCATTACGTGCCCTTCTAAAAATTCGTATTGAATAGCCAAGTCGTTAAATACTTGTGCTTCATCCGGTATTATTATAGAGCCTTTTATTACTCCGCTTTGCTGCAATTGAAACGGCTGCACAATTAACTGAGTGGTAAACTCTAATTGCTTTTTGGCATAAAGTTTATACAAAGCCTCTTTGGCACTCCAGTAAAGCAGCAAAGTCTCAACTTTGTTGGTGGTAATGGCTGCCAATTCCTGCTCGGTAAGAAACTTATGCGCCACGCGCTCAATACGCGGATGAATAGTTTCGATATCAATACCCACTTGATATTGCTCGCTTACAATAGCAGCCGCCAAAGTAGCGGAGTGCGAAAGCGAAATGTTTAATGCTGCGTTTTTTACAAATGGTTTGCCACTATCATCTTTCTCTATTTCAATATTGTTGCCCAATAGCGCATTTACCACCCGCCTTGCAGTAAGCGACTGGTTAGATGGTGCGTGAGTGGTAATACCTTCAATAGCTTTAATGCCAATTGCCGCACCCTGCGGAAGCGTTTTTTTGTAAAGTAGCGGAGTCATAATTTGCAATAAAACATTTGGAAAAAACTAAACATCAGGCGGTTTGCAAATCGGTGGTTGCGTCAGGTTCTGTTTCTACTTTCTTTGAATTGTAGTTTTGGCGCACTGCTTCAAAACTATCGTGATATTTTTCGTGATTGGTGCGCATTATCATATCCCAAACGTTGAAATACAAACCATAATTACAGTTTACCAAACGATGGTGCATGTTGTGATGTGTAGAGGTGTTGTGCCATTTTGTAATTGCACCTTTTGTAAACCCGGCAGGGTAAAACTCGAAACCCGAATGACCAAGCACATTCATAAAAGTCATGTATAAAACCCAAGCCAAAATAGCAAATGGATGAACGGGCATGGCAAAAACTATGATAGGTAAAATACCAATTTCAACTACCGCCTCGAGCGGATGAAAAGCAAAAGAAGCCCATGGTGTGGGGTTAGTACTTTGGTGATGTACCAAGTGAACATACTTATAGATTTTTTTGTGGTGCATAAGGCGGTGAGTCCAATAAAAGTAGGTGTCGTGAGCAACAATAAAAACCAACACGCTGAAAATAAAATAGCCAACACTATACTCATTAAAGTCGCTGTAAATTTTTGTGTAGCCGGCATTTCGCAATAAAAAAACACCTCCACCAATAAAAGCAAACACCAAAAAGGTAAGCATCGAATACAGCACTTCGCGCTTTATGTGTTCGCGATTCGGAAATTTTTGCTGAATCTTCATGCCAATCCAATCGCGTTTTTTCCATACATAGAAAAGCAGATATACCACCCCTGCAAAAACAACATAACGCAACGTTGCAGCAGAAAAAATTATAGCAAATCGTGCAAAAAAACTTTCAAGCATACTGCTAAAATAAGCATAATGATTAATGCGTTTGTCAATTATCCTTAATTATGCGCGGCATGAAAAAGTATGCCATTCTGCTATTAAAAATTTCGCCAATACTGATGGTGCTTGGCTTTATAGCTTCCAACTTATTTACATTCGGGGTTATTGACCACCCAGGCAAAGCGGTTTATGAGCTGCACTGTGCCGATTGCCACAGCAAAGATGGGAGAGGAGTGCGGCAGTTGATTCCGCCACTTGTAAATGCAGATGTTGCCATCGCAAAGTTTGATTCTATTCCCTGCTGGATAAAAAATGGAATGAATGGCGCGTTGATGGTGAATGGCGTGTTGTATAATCAGCCAATGTATCCTATTAAACTAAATGAGGTAGAAGTTGCTAATGTGATGAATTACATAGCAAAAGAGTTTTTGAAAACAGAAAAGCAGATAAAATCAGAAACGGTTAAGCAAATTACAAATAGCTGCGAAGTAGCCATTTAGCTCAGCATTATTTCTACTACTTTATGGCTCGAAAAGAATTGCGCAGGCTCTACATCGGCTTTGCAAACACCCAACATAAACCCACCACCACCAGCACCACAAATTTTCAACAAAAAATTGTTTGTTTTTAAACCATCGCGCCAAGCGCTGTGCAGTTCTTGCGGAATAAACTCAGGCATCAGGTTCATTTGCAATTGCGAAAGAATGGCAAATGCCTTGAATAGCTTTTCGCTTTTCGATTGCAGCAATAGATCAATACAATGATTAACCGCTGGCACCAACGAGTCGGCAATATCTTTTGCAAACTGTTTGTCTTCGTGCTTTTTCAAAAAGTGATTTACATAATTGGCAGTGCTGCGCGATTTATTGGTATCTACCAAAAACCATTTTAGCACTGGTGTTTTCACCTTAGGCAATTCAATTTTTTCAATTCCTTTTTCGCTTATCAGCACTGGCGCATTTATAAAACTTACAAGTGCATCCAAACCCGAACTTTTACCATGATAATAGCTTTCAATATCAGCAAGAATTTCGCGAGCAGCGGCAATGTTTTTTTCGTTGAACTTTGCAGATGCGTAGTTATATAACACAGCCGCAGCCAAAGCTCCCGAGCTACCCAGGCCATAACCATGCGGAATGGTAGAGTCGAAATACAAGCCACTTTCTACATCCATTAGCAACCTATCGGTATCAATATTTTGCGATAGTTTTTTGTGGAAAATAATATAGTTAGAAAGTAACTCTAACGATTGGTTGCTTGCTGCCTTAGAGCCGGTTAGTTGTTCTTCTTGTTTAAAAAAACCTTCGAACCGATGCGATGGAATAGCAATACCCATAGAACCTTTGTTGATGGTGTGTTCGCCAAACAACAATAGTTTTGAAGGGAAAAAACGATGCGATAATTTTTCAGGTTGTTTTTTTGCCATGCGTTTTGCGGCTGCAATCATAGTTGTTTATGTTCTTAACTTTAAAATCATATTGATAATCTTTTCAAGTTGCAAATGTTTTAACTATTGATTTTGCTAAATTTCAATCTGCATTTTATTGTTTGAAGGTTCAACATATAGAAAATATTTTATTGTTATATGCTATTGATTTTACATTGGTTTTGCTTGATAGATTTTTTCGTTTGGAGAGTTAAATATCACCTAAAACCTTATTGTATTAGTTAGTGTGGTTTTTTTCATAGTGTGATGTAAAAAGCATTGCGGGCTTTTTAAGGTCAATGCAGTTTTTATATTTACAGCCTCATGAAACAAACATTACTCTCATTTCTCATTTTATTAACCATTGGAATTAGCGCACAGGAAGTGTCGGGCATTTTGTTTGATAAGCGTACTGGCGAGGCATTGATTGGCGCTTCTGTTTTTATTAAAGGTACAACCTCTGGTGCGCAAACCGACATTGATGGCAAATTCAAATTTAAACCCACGCAGTCGCCACCTTACACTTTGGTATTTTCTTACATAGGATACGACCCTACCGAAATGGCAATTAGTTCGGAAGAACAAGCAAAAAAATCTATTGTAATGCGATTGAGCGAAAGCGAAAACGTACTAAAAGATGTGGAAATTGTGGACTCGCGCATTACCGAAAAACAAAAAGAAAATCCGCTAACAATAGAAAGTATGGGCTTGCAGCAGATAAAGCAAACCGCATCTTCTACCTTTTACGAGGGCTTGAGCACCATGAAGGGGGTTGATATGACAACAGCTTCGTTGGGCTTTGTGGTGATAAATACTCGCGGCTTCAACTCTACTTCTCCGGTGCGTTCGTTGCAGTTGTTAGATGGTGCCGATAACCAAGCTCCGGGTTTCAATTTTAGCATAGGTAACTTTGCCGGAGCATCGGAAATTGATATTCAAAAAGTAGATTTGATAGTTGGCGCAAGTTCGCCATTGTATGGTCCCAATGCATTTAATGGCGTATTGAGCATGCAAACAAAAAATCCCTTTTACCATCAAGGATTAACAGTGTTTGTAAAAGGCGCAGAACGCAATTTATTTGAAGGTGCAGTGCGCTATGCCAAAGCTTTTAAGAATAAAAAAGGCGATGATAAATTTGCTTTCAAAGTATCGGCATCGTATTTACGAGCTTACGATTGGGTTGCCGACAACTATGCAAAAAGCGCAACAAGAAATTCTGTTCAACCCGAAAACAACCCGGGTGGTTATGATGCTGTAAACAGATATGGCGATGAACTGAGAAGTGCCGGAGAAAATCAATATACCAGCAGCCGCAAAGATATTGCAGCCAATCTTGGTCTTGGGCAGTTTTTTAGAACCGGGTATCTTGAAAAAGATTTGGTAGATTATAACATTACCAATGTGAAAGCGAATGCCGCTTTGCATTATAGAATAACCGATAAAATAGAAGCAAAAGTTGGCTACAATTTCGGCTATGGCACCACAGTTTATCAGGGCGATAATCGTTATAGTTTAAGAGATTTACAGTTTCATCAAGTACGCGCAGAAATTAGCAAGGAAAATAAATTTTTTATTCGTGCCTACATGACTGCCGAAAATGGTGGAAACTCCTATGATGCTGTTTTTACAGCCTTGAAATTACAAGAGTTTTCAAAACCTGATGTTAGGTGGCAGCAAGACTATGCAAAGTATTGGGAAGAAAATGTTTATGGCATCAATGGCGATGGTCGTTTGTTTCAATTGCCCGGAATGCCACAAAGCGGCAAACAAAATCCGGCAATTTGGTTGAGTCCCGACACCAATGTTTTCAACGCAACATACAATCAGGCTCAAAATGTAATGGGGCAATACTCCGACTCGCTAAACAAATGGCATCAAGAAGCAAGAACTTATGCCGACACATTTACTAATGGCGGTACATACAGCAGAAGATTTACCCCAGGCACTTCTGCCTACGATTCGATGAAAAATGTTATTACCAGCAGAACTGCATTTGAACAAGGCGGAACAAAGTTTGTTGATAAAAGTAAGCTGGTACATGTTCAAGGAGAATACAAATGGGACATCAAA
>Ga0209573_1003533_pt1 | contig 16984 bp, 19 predicted proteins | sample TNRBio252014_DNA_FD_185870 | JGI IMG/M metagenome (GOLD analysis project Ga0209573, IMG submission 185870) | Wastewater treatment Type I Accumulibacter community from EBPR Bioreactor in Madison, WI, USA - TNR Reactor_6/25/2014_ DNA (SPAdes)... | ecosystem: Engineered > Bioreactor > EBPR >...
CCTTGCCCCAGATGTCGATGCGGTTGCGCGCGCCGAGGATCTGATAGGTCTGGCTCTCGGTGCCCTTGTCCTTCGACAGCTCCGGCACCGGCGGCGGCAGGAAGGTGTTGACCAGCAGCGTGCCGCCCAGCGTCACCGCGGCACCGGCGAGGCCACCGGCGATTGCCGCTGCGGTCGTCCCCCACACCGGCGCCAGCGCACCGTAGGTGAGCGCCGTGGTGACGACGGCGATAATCGCGATGCCGACCATCGCCGCAATCCGCCAGCCGCCGCCACCCGCCGGCAGCAGCCGGATGGAGAGATACGTCCCAGGCTTCGGCCGGACGCGATGCCAATGCTGCCGCTCGATCGGCTGCTCGCCGAGGAAGGCCACGCCGTGCGTCCGCAGTACTGGGTCGGGCTGGATCAGCTCGACGATCTCGGCGATGGTCAGCCCCGCTGGCACGCCGCAATCGACGCGCCGCTGCTCGAATGGATGCGGGCAGCAGGAGACGGCGAGCGTTGGCTGCAGGGGCGGCATGTACACCGATGGCTGCGGCGACGCAGGCGATGCGCTCTCAATCAGCATCGGCAGCCAGCCTCCTGTAGCGCCAAAATCCAAGGACCCGTCGGCGGATCGCCTGGTCTTCTCGGTAGCGGACGAGCACCGCGGCGGTGCCGCGCTCGACGTGGAGTAGCCAGCCGGGGGCCACGACGACGCCGACGTGCAGTGGGCCGAACACCCAGCCGGGCCCGGGGATGCGTGCCGCGCCCGACATCTCGACGACGTCGAACGGCCCCTCCCCGCCGGCATCGATCCGATCCCAGGCGCCGGAGCGCCGTTCCGCCTCGATGGCATCGCCGACGCCGGCAGGATTGGCCTCACTGCCGTAGCAGGTCGCCAGCGACGGCAGCTCGACGCCGGCCTGCTCGCCAAGCACCAGCCGCACCAGCCCCCAGCAATCGCAGCCTACCCGGTCGCGGCCGAGATCGAGAAACGGGATGCCGATATAGCCGGCAACCCACGCAGGAGGCTGGGTCATCAGATGCCAGAGTTCAGATGTCAGATGACAGGGATCCGGAGGACAAAGAAATACTTGCGCGCGCCCGCAGGGCCGCCCCAATAGGGCGCGCGCTCAATAGAAACCAGATCGAAGTACAGCGAGCGGAGCGAGGGACTTCGAGCTGAATTGGTTATGGCCATAAAGCCCGGAACCTTCCGTCGAAGGTGACGTAGGGGAACTCCTCGGCGGCAAGGTCGTCGACGCTCAGTGTGCCGGTGACGAAGCCGACGTCGAACGTCGAAGCCCGCCATTCGAGACCGGCCCACTCGCGCTCGACGACGTCGGGATCGGTGCTGCGGACGATGCGGATGATCAGCGACGGCGGCGTCGTCAGCCCGCGCAGCAGGGCGACCACCTCCTGGCTGGTGTTGTCGATCCGGATCTGCGCGCGTGGCGCGCGGCCTTCGGCATCGTCCGGCAATGTCACCTCGAACGGGAACGGCTCGTAGCTGGCACCATTGCTGATCGTCGCCACGCCATCCGAGGTCAGCCGCAACGGCGCCGGCAGTTGCGGGTGGCCGATCTCCAGCAGCACCAGCCAGGGCGTGGCACAGTCCTGCGCCGCGAGCTCGCGGGTCGCGATGGCGGTCAGGGTCACGGCAGCAGCTCCAGATCAAGGCTGACCCGCCAGGCCATGCCGGCAGCAATGGGCTCGACGGTCGGCGGCGGCACGATGCGGAACGCGCCGACGGCACCGGTCACCGGATGTACCCAGGAGAATGACAGAGCACCGCCCTGCAGGTCGGAAGCGAAGAAGGTGCGGAAGGTGGCGAGTTGCGCCGGGCTGAGCCGGAACGCCGCCTTCAGCCGGGTCACTCCGGCCGTTGCCCGCCGTCGCGCCTTTGCCGGCCCGATGTCGGTGGCGCTGCGCACCAGCAGGTTCGGCGGCGTCTCGGAGAAGCCGTCAGCCAGCGGCCGCTGCGGCAGCGACGTCGGCCACGACGGAATGGGCACCGCTACCTTGCCCGGATCGGGTTGGCCGCGGTGGCGAGGGCGCGGTTGAGCGTGCTGCCGGGTCGCGTCGCCCGCTGCGCCATCGCCACCTCGACCGCGTCGATGATGACGTTCAGGCTCAGGTTGCCGGAGGGATCCCGTTGTTCTTCGGTCGTCACCTTTGCGCCTGCGTTGTTGATGACGTTGACCGTGACCTGCGGGCCGCCAGACGCCTCGACGCCGAGCCCTCCGGAGGAGAGCCGCTTCAGCGGCAGCACCGCTTCCGGCCCGGCCTCGCCCATCAGGCCCGTGCCGTTCGCCATTGGAAAGAGAGTCGGGCGATCCACCACGCCGCCCTGGGCGAACGGGATCGCGGCGCCGTGTGTGAACACCCCGCCCTCGGCGTAGAGCCCACCGGTGCCTGGCCCCGGCGCCGCACCGGGCTCGCCACTGCCCGCAGTCGGCGTCGACGAACCGAACAGCCCCGAGACCAGACCGTCGAGACCGCCACCCAGCGCCTGCGCCAGCGGACCGAGGACCGCCATCCGGATCGATAGACGCGTCAGATCCGCAATCATTGCGTCGACGAGCGAGGCGAAGTCGAGCTTGCCGGTGGTCACGAAGCCGACCAGCGCGTCTTCCATTCCCTGGAACGCCTGGGTTGTTACCTGCTCGGCGGCGCTCGCCGCATCCATCGCCTGGTCGGCATAGTCCCGCAGCGCGCGGGTGACGCCGTCCTGCCAATTGCGACTGGAAGCCAGCATCCGGTCGGCTGCCTGTTCCGCCTGCCGGTACGCCTCGGCGATGGCGCGGCCGTGCGTCCCGGCGTCGATGGCGCCGGCCCGCATCAGCGCGTCGAGCTGCTGCAAGCTCGCCGCCAGTTCCTCCGCCGGCGTGCGCATCTGCTCGGTCAGCCGTGCACCCTGCTGGCGCAGCTGCTGCTCCGTGCGCAGGCTCTCGGCCAGCTGCTCGCGGGCGAGTTTCTCGTCGTAGAGGGCGTTGGCCAGCCGCTCCACCTGCACCCACTGCTCGTCGGTGGCGGTCTCCGACAGCCGCGACAGCGCCTGGTCGACGAACTGCCGCCGCTCGTCGCCGAACAGCGCCAGCTGCTTGGCGAGGTCGTCGACGACTTTCTCGTTCGCCTGAAAGGCGCGTTCAGCCGCGGCCTGCTCGGTCGCCGATTGCCGTTCGGCCGCTTCGTGGGCGCGCCTCGCTGCCTCTTCCAGTGGCTGATTGATCGCCGCGATCTTGCGCCGGGCGATTTCTTCCGCCTCATGGATTGCGGCGTCCACATCCGACGCGTTACCGCCGTCGGGTGCGCGCAGCGCGTCCAGGCGCTTCCTGGTCTCGGCCAGCTCGCGGTTGACCTGGGCGATGCGCTCAACCGGACCGGTCGTCAGCTGATCCAGCGCCTTGTCCAGCTGGGAGCGTTGGGTGGCGAGCGCATCGGCGCGCCGTTCGGCCTCGGCGGCCAGCTTGCCCGCCTCTGCCCGTTCCCGTTCTTCCGCCGCAGCTTGTGCTTCCGCCTCGCCGATGCGGGAGAGCGTCGCCAATTCCTGCTCCAGCGCCGCCACCCGTTGCCGTTGCTCGTCGATGGCGAAGCGCTGGCCCAGCAGCGGCGTGCCCGGGCCGCTTGCTTCTAATCGAGCGAGTTCGTCGCGCGCTTGCGTAAGCTGTGCGGTGGCGGTGGTGATCCGCTGGCCGATCGGATCGTCCTCGATCGCGGACGTGATCCCCTCGATCGCCCCCGACAGCAGGTCGAGCGCGCCTTGCGCGATGGACGTGACCGCCGGCGTGCGGCCGATCGCCTCCAGCAGATTGCCCCAGGCATCCTGCAGCCGGTTGGTGGCACCGGTAAGCCCACCCGCTTCGGCGGCACCGGCACCACCGACCTGCTGTTCGAGCGCATCGAGGATCACCCGCTGCGCCTCCGCCGTCTGCCCAGTCTCGACCAGCGAGCGGATCAGCTCCTTCTGCGTATCCGAGAACGACACACCGACCCGGCGCAGCGCGGTGAGGCCGTCGATCGGGTCCTCCAGCGCCTTGCCCAGCTGCGTGGCGGCTCCGGCCAAGTCCTGGCCGAACACCGCGCTCATGTCCTGCGCCAGGCTGAGCGCGCGGGTGAACGTCTCGCCCGAGACCGAGCGGAAGGTGGCGAGGATCGAGGCTGCGTCCTGCACGCCTTCAGCCGTCGCCAGCGTCGAGCGCTCGATGCCATCGGCGAAGGAGGATATCTCCTTCGCGGTCAGCCCGGAGGCGTAGCCTGTGGCCTTCAGCACTGCCTCCAGCCGCCGATAGGACTGATCGGCCTTCGCCGCCTCCTCGATGCCCTTGCTCACCGCGATGCCGACACCGGCAAGTGCCGCGCCTGCTGCAAGGCCCAGCGGCCCCAGCCTGGCGAGGCCGGAGCCCACTGCGCCCAGCCGGACGCTCATTGCCTCCAGGCCGCCGCGCACTTCCCCCGCGACACCGTCGAGTGCCTGCAGTGCTCGCGACGCCGGCCGCGCCGCGTCTTCGATGCGCTGCAGCGCCCGCGCGCCGCTGTCGCCCACGTCGCGCAGCTCCGCCTTCACCTTGCCGCCGTCGATCACGGCCAGGCGGATGGCGAGATTACGATCGGCCATGCTGGAGAAGTTCCCGCGCCGGTGCGGCGGTCACAGAGCGCGCAGCAGGATCGGCAGGACGTCGAAGACGATCACCAGCACGACCCCGCAGAGGGCGCCGAGGGCGATCATCGTTGCCGCATCATTGAACCCGGCGACTTGACGCTCGACCCGGGCCAGCCGTTCGATTTCACGGCGCCGCTCGTCTCGAAACCGCGCCAGGCTGAAGGCATCGTCGATGTCGACCTCCAGGGTCTTGAGCAGCGCCTGACGCACACTCTCCATCACCACCTGGGAAGGAGCGCCCCCGGACAAGTCCGGCGTACCCTTCAATGGGCCATAGCTCGCTTGCGATCGTCGGCAGATCTGGTCGTGCACCGGCGTCAGGGTCTTGCCGTCCCAGCTTTGCAGGCCGTCTTGCATGCTCAATTTCTCCAATCGAAGGATTCAGTCCGAGGGCTTCAGGCGGGCATTGAGCGCCGCGACCAGCCCCGCCTCAGCGGCGGGCAGCAGCTCGGCGACGGCACGGGTGTCGTATCCGAGCGCCACTGCGAGGTAGATCACGGCGGCGAGATCAAGGCCGATCACCGCCGCCCCGTACGGCGCCAGCCGCAGCTGGCCCGAGCAGCGGGTCAGCACGTCCCACGCCTGCCAGCCGGCGTCGGTCAGCGGGCCATGCTCGATGTAGGGACAGCGCTGGCCATCCCGGCCGGACTCGCCGCGGGCGCAGGGCCGGTCGAGTCTGCCGCAGCTGGCGCAGTACTCCGGCCCGCCGCCGAAGTGCCACTCGGCGCGGGCCCTCAGCCGTTTTTTTCAGCGTCCAGCAGCAGGGCTGAGGCCAGATAGGCGTTCTCGAAGGCGCTGGCGATCGGCCACAAGTCCATCAGCGTGTCCACGCTCTCCGGCGTGACTGGCGCCGCGCTTCCTGCGGCATCGCCGATGCCTTCCCAGTCGAGGACCGCGAGCCGGGCCAGCGCCTTGATCAAGGCCGCGGAACGGATGCCGGCCGCTTCGGTCTCGTTCGCCGGTGTGATGGCAGCCCGCTGCACCTCGCCGCGCGCCGCCATCATCAGCGCCGTCGTGCACGGCCGGACGTGCAGGCGCACGCCATATCCGAGGTCGAGCCAGTGCGGCTCGCGTTTCAAAATGAGGCGGATCATGGATGGTCCTCGCTGAGGAGGTTCATGTGTCGCTCGGGCTGCCGGTGCAGCGCAGCTGTCGTCATCCTTGCACGACGTTTGCGGGGTTGGATGGGCTTGTCCTGCCCCCACACGCACCGACGGTCATCCTGCACAAGGGGACCGAGTGTAAGGACATCCGCTGGGGCGCGATAACTCCAAGTTCGCCGCGCTTCGTTGGGTTAGTGATCCCCTCTGACAAACCCAGTCCGTTCGGCCAATCGCACGCATACGCCGCCTGCCCTCCTTGACCGGCGCGCTCTGATTGAATAGCATCCACTGCTATTCTGCGGGGAGACGTCGCACCGCCCCTCGCCAACTGTGCAATTCAAAGAACATAAGGACCAACGCTCCGGTTTATCGCGACCGGAAGGGGGTGTCGGTGACGGGCCAGCACGCTGTTCCAGTCTGGGATTTCCCGACGCGGGCCTTTCACTGGCTGCTGGTCCTGTTCGTGGCTGTCAGCTACGTCACCGGCGGCGAAGACGGGTGGTTGTTCGTCGTCCACACCGTCTCGGGCTACGCGGTTGCGCTGTTGCTTTTGTTCCGCCTGATGTGGGGCGTGATCGGCAGCCCGCGCTCCCGCTTCGGCGATTTCGTCTATGGCCGGCAGGTCGTCGGTGACTATGTCCGGCGATTGCTCGCCCTCGATCCGCCGCGATACGTCGGCCACAATCCACTGGGCGGGTGGATGGTGGTCCTCATGCTCATCGTCCTCTCGCTCACAGTGCTGACCGGCCTCTTCTCTGGGGAGAAGGATGGCCCCGCGGGGTTGCTCTTTTCCACGGTCTGGGCGCCCGGCAGCAAGGGCCTCGGCGAAGTGCATGAGGTTTTCGCTAACCTCATACTGATTCTTGCTGTCGTTCATGTCTGCGGCGTTCTTGCGGATTGGTGGCTCACCGGCGAGAACCTCGTTTCATCGATGATTTCTGGCGCAAAGCAGCTCGATCAGGCCGAGGCATCGGCCGAGAAGCCGATCGCACCATCGTGGCGGATGTTCGTTGCCGCCGGCCTTGTTGCGGTCGTTGGCGCCTTTCTGTTCGCGAAGACCGATTTTGCCGCCTTGGCGACAGCGAAGGCGGAGCACGGCGAAGACTCTCAGGAACACGACGAGTAGCGAGAGAGGAGGTCGCTATGCGGACACTGGCAGCGGCACTGGCCCTTGCGTCGGCGACGATCGCTTGGACGGCAGCGTGGGGCGCCGAAGATCCGCTGATGAAGGAAGCACAAGGGCTGTTCCAGCCGATCCCCGAAAAGCCGCCGGCCGTGAAGGATGTCGTCGCGACGCCTGCCATGGTCGAACTGGGCAAGGCGCTCTATTTTGATCCGCGGCTGTCGGAGAGCCACAACATCAGCTGCAATACCTGCCATCAGGTCGGCCTCGGCGGCGTCGACATGCTGCCGGTCTCGATCGGGCACAGGTCGCAGAAAGGCAATCGCAACGCGCCAACGGTGCTCAACTCCGTGTTCAACACGGCGCAGTTCTGGGACGGCCGCGCCGCCGATCTGAAGGAACAGGCAGGGGGGCCGATCCAGAATCCGATCGAGATGGCGATCACGCACCAACACGCGATCGAGATGCTGAAGGGCATTCCCGGTTACAAGCCGATGTTCGATGCGGCCTTCCCAGGTGACAAGGATCCGATCTCCATCCAGAACGTCGAAAAGGCGATCGCTGCGTTCGAGGCGACGCTGATCACTCCCAACGCACCCTTTGACAAATACCTGCGGGGTGATGCGAACGCGCTCAGCGCCGGGCAGAGAGAAGGACTGAAACTATTTGTCGAGAAGGGCTGTGCCAGCTGTCACAACGGCATCAACGTCGGCGGCGGCATGTACGCGCCCTTCGGCGTGGTCGAGAAACCCGGCGCCGACATGTTGCCTCCCGGCGACAAGGGCCGGTTCCAGGTGACCAAGACGGCGGACGACGAATACGTGTTCAAGGTGCCGACGCTGCGCAACATCGAGTTGACGCCGCCCTATTTCAACAGCGGCCAATCATGGGACCTGAAACAGGCGGTGGGGGTGATGGCGACGAGTCAGCTGGGAGAACACTTGACCGAAGATCAGATCGCCAAAATCACTGCCTTCCTCCGGTCGCTGACCGGCGAGCAACCAAAGGTGACCTACCCGATCCTGCCGCCGAGCACGGTCACAACGCCCAAACCCGAACTGTAACCTTGGCACGCCTACTCGATCAAGCGTAGCTAGCGACGTCGTTGAGCAGGCGGGCGCGCAGCGTCGTTCCGGCACCCACGTCGTAGGCGGCGCGCCAGTCGAAGCTGGCTTCGACGCCGCCGGGCCCGGAAACGGCGTACTTCGGCTTCGGCAGAAACACCCGGAACAGCTCGAAGGTGAGCTGCCAGCCTTCCGCCATGGTGAAGCCGTATTCCAGGGTCACCGGATCGCCGTTGGCCGCCTCCGATACCAGGGTGGCACCATCGAAGCGAAGCGTCATCGCGCCCGAGCACGTGGCGATCGTCGGATCGGCCCCCTCGATCTTGCCGTCGTCGCGGATTACACGCACACGTTCGAGGTTGTTGGAGACGGTGAGGCTGCCGCCGGTGACACCGGCGAGCGGCACAGCGCCGCGCTTGATGAAGCCGCGGCCCTGGCTGAAGCGCTTCAGCGCAAAGGTGTCCGGCGTTGCATCAATGGTGGCGGTCGCCTTTTCCTCGCCCTGGGCGACCAGCTGCACCGTGCCGTTGGCCGGTCCTTCCCGCCCCATCTCGAAGGCGAGGCTCTCCATCACCGTGCCGAGGTGGCGGAAGAACACCGGCGTGACCAGCTGCGGATGACCGATCTCCAAGGTGTAGCTGGGGATGGCGCCGCCACCCGACAGCCACTCATGCCGGTATCCACCTCCAGTCAGCGTCGCCGCCGAGACAGTGCCACCGGAGTTCGCCGAAGCCGAAAGCGTGAACGCGTTGCCCGTGAGGCCGTCTGCGTCGAATTCGATCTCCAGCCGATCGTCGGTCGTGTTCGCCGTATAAGTGCATTTGGCGATCTCGGCATCCGCCGACCCGTTGAGATCGGATGCGAGCGCCGTCAGCGTTGCATCGATGCTGGCGCCAATCTGCGTCTGGTTGCCGGAGGGCGTGCCGGTCACGAAGGTCCAGATGACGCCGTTCAAGGTAATCGTACTGTTCGGCGCCGGCTGACCGGAGAAGGCAATCTGGCCCGACGCCTTGGTCTGGGTGACTGTCGGGTTGCCGAACAGCCCCGTCAGCCAGAAGCCCGAACCGCGCAGATCGAGCGGGATCTCGATCCGCCCCTCGTCAGTGATCAGCCCGCGATAGGGATCCTGGGCGTTGCGGCCGCGGCCCAGCAGCGGATCGTCGCCGAGCGGCTGTTCGCTCGACAGATCCGTCGACTTGAAGTCGAGCGAGCGATAACCGCTGAGCGGGGCGACACCGTACGTGGCTTCGCGGCAAGCCTTGAGCGTCGCGTCGGCGCCGTAGGCGCGGACTTTCCCCATGGTTTATTCTCCGGGCGGTAGGAAAATCAGGCAGCCAGCGGATCGCTGACCAGGTACTCGATGGTGACGGCGATGCGGGCGGTGAGGATCGGCGCCGCGCCCTCGATCGCGAGGACCGTCGTTTCCGGCGCGCCCCAGAACAGGTTCTCGGCGAGGCCGCCGAGGCTGCGGTCGCTGGCCAGCGCAGTACCGATCGCGGAGAGCAAGGCGTCGAGCATTGTCTCTCCGCCGCCGCCCGCCGGCCGGGTGACGAATGCCTCGATCTCGGCGCGGTGGCTGAAAAACTCGGTGCGCGGATTGAGCGTCACGTCCGGCTCGCCCGGATCGCCGTCGCGCAGGATGACGAGGCCGCCCGCCGACACGCTCGCAGGCAGCGCCTCGTTGCGCTTGACGGTGCCGCCGGCGATGAGTTGGAGGCGATCGAACAGCGCCGAGAGGACCTGTTCGCGTTTCGACGTCATCGTGATTGCTCTCGCCAGTTGCGCAGCACCAGACCCGGCAGCGCCGCGATCCATTTCTGCGCCGCACCGTCGACGTCGAGGCGCTTGTGCACCGTCACCTGCGGCACCAGGACGAACACCGGCACGGTGGTTCGCCCCGAGAGCCGGGTGAACGCGGCGCCCTGCCGGCGGCCGATGTTCGCCGCCGCGCGGCCGCGCTTGGTCAGCCGAGCATTATCGGTCACGAGCAGGCTCGGGCTGCCCCTGCGATACACGAACCGCAGCCGCATGCCATGGATGCGCTCCCAAGCGCCAGGCGTGATCTTCTGCCGTCCATCGCCGAATCGGCCAGCGGCGGGCGTCGGGATGGCGAGGAACAGGCCCTGCTTCGAGCGGATGATCCCGCCTTCCGCATACAGCCGCACCAAGCCCGGCGCCTTCGACCAGACGTAGCCGGCGGCGCCGATGCTCTGGCCGCTCTTCGGGTAGATCTCGCCCCGCCAGGTGTTGGCCAGCCGCGCGCCGAGGCCGGCGCCTGTGATCTGGCCGCGCAGTTCCGTCTTCAGGCCGTCCGTCGCTGCGCGGATCCCGACGGTGACCGCCCGCTCGGCAACCCCGAGTTCAGCATTCAGCAGCGCATTCAGATCACCCTGAATCGCCGCTTGCAGCCTCATTGCGGCCGCACCTCGATCGTCCAGACGAGGCGCTCGGCATCGCGGATGGGCTCGCCCTCAATGACGTAGACCGTACCATTCACCTCGATGGTGTCGCCTTCCGCCGGTGCGGCGACCTCCGACACGCGGATGTCGATCATCACCGTCTCGGCGACGACGCGCGTCTCGCCGAACTCGCCGATCCGGTCCGGCTGCCGAACGATCGCCCGGACCGGCACCTCGGGATCGGCGCCGCCGACCCGGTAGACGGTATCGACGCCGAGGTTCGGATCGGCGAACAGCGCGTCGATGGCGGCAGCCAAGATGGTCATCAGTTGCTGGAGGTGATCTTCACCGCCAGGCGGGGGCGCTTGTTGACCGGCAGCACCGAGGCCTCCGTCTTCACCTCGATGGCGCTGCCGTCGGGACGTGCCAGCTGGCGGGCGTACATCGGCAGACCGATGGTGTTCACCGTCTCGATCAGGTTGGCGGGAGCGCCGTAGGTGACGAAGGTATCGAGCGTGCCGAGCGGAAAGGCGATGCCCTCGCCGGCCGGGACCAGCGTCTCGGTCGCGCCGGTAGAAAGCGTGACCGTAGCGTTGTACTCCTCGAAGACGATGCCGGCGAACGGGAAGCGGCGCCGGGTATCCTCGCGCAGCGGCTGGGCGCCGGTGGAGGAGAAGTATTTGTAGGCGTCTTCGACCTTCGCATGCCCGATCAGCTTGTCGAAGAACTCCGGGCTGACGAGTGCCAGGACCCCCGACATCGTCTCGCCCTTCAGCTCGGTCTCGATCTTGCGCAGCACCTCACGGATCTTTGCCTGCACCTGGGTGCCGGCGGTGCCGAGCACGAAGTCGACCGCCTGCTGCGCCAGGCCGAACTCGCTGAAGTAGTTGTAGAGGGTGGCGCCGGCGCCGTCCTTGACGATGCCGCGCAGCGCATTGACCTCCATGTACTCGCGGGTCTGCGCGTGCTTGACGCGCATGCGGGTGAGCTTGCGCTCCATCACCGTCGCCAGCGGATCGGCGGCATCGCTCATCCCGAAGCCGCGCACCCCCTGGATGTCCTGCGGGGTGATCGCGTCGTCGTGCGGGATCCAGGGGATGGTGAACGCGCGCATCGACCGCAGATCGCGGTTGGCGACGGTGGCCGGCCCGCCCAGCGGCACGGTGGGCAAGAGATTCAGCACCCCTTCCGCCTGCTCAATGACGACGCTGCGCTGGGTCACGCCCTCGAAGCGGAACAGGCCCATCTGCCCGAGCCGGCTGTAGACATTGGGCAGGATGTTGATGGCTTCCGTCATCTCGGCGAGCGTATAGCCGCCCGTGTCGAACGGGTTGATCATCGTGACCATGGTGCGGGGAGTCCTTATGATCAGGCGGTTTCGCGGGTGACGAGGCCGAGGCTGGCGAGCTGCGTAAGCTTGGCCGTCTTCTCCGCCGGCTGATCGACCGAGGCGTCGAAGGACAGCGCGGCCTTCGAGACGATCACCGGGCCACGGGCGGCGATCAGGCCGGTTTTGTCGGCGCCGGTCGCATCGATCGCCTCCAGCAGCACGGCGACAGCGGTCTCGGCACCTTCGTCGCCGACTACCTCGGCCGCGGGCGACAGGCGGTATTTGCCACTGGCCGTAATCCTGCCCAGCACCGCGCCCAGCGGATAGCTGATGCCGGCTTTCAGCGTCACCGTTTCGCGGCAGTAGCTGGCGTTGAGTTCGAACTTCAGCAGATCGCCGAGCGTCGGCGCCTTGGTCAGAACGGTCATGGCAAGAGTTCCTTATCGGCTGCCGGCGGCGGCCCGCTCGCGGGCGCGCTTGATGATGGGACTGTCGCCGGTCGTGCCGGGCTGCGGCGCAATGGCGACCACGTCGGCGGCTTCCGAGCGCGCTGCCAGCTTGTCCAGGATAGTCCGGCGCAGTGCGTCCGGCTTCAGCCCCCGCCGCATCGCATCGGCCGCGTCGATATCGAGGCCGAGACGCGCCGCCTGCGCGGCGACCGTCGCGATCTCGGAGAACTCGCCGCGCAGCCTGTCGGCGATCGCCTGCGCATCGGGGACGGGCGCCGGTGACGGGTGATTCGGCGGCGTCGTTTTGGTCGGCGCTTCCGTTTCGGGTTCAGGCAAATCCGACATGATGTCGGTCTTACCGGCCGCATCCTCAGGCGGCGCGGCGCCGGTTTCATCGATCAGAGGATCGGGGTTGGTCATCACAAAGGTCCTTGCGGGTGGTGGGGATTGGCGAACGGCGGGCCGGTTCGCGGGTGGGCGGGCGCGAATGCGCTGCGTCGCCAGCGCCGCCTCCAGATCGGCGATGGCCTGGGGGACGGTGCCCACGCGATCGGCGAGCCCGGCCTTGACCGCCCGCTCGCCGCGGTAGATCGCGGCTTCGGTAGCACGTATCGCGTCGCCACCGAGGCCGCGCTTGCCGGCAACAAGCGCGACCAGCGCGTCGTAGAGGTAATTGACATCGGCCTGGATGTCGGCGGTTGCCTGCGGCGACAGCGGCTCGTGCGGATTGCCATCGGTCTTGCGGGCACCGGCGTGGATCAGCGTCCATTTCAGCCCGGCGATCGCATCGGCACCGCTCTCGTCGAGATGCACGGCGACAACGCCGACCGAGCCCACCTCGCCAGTGCGGGTCAGGTAAAGTCGATCGGTGGCGGACGCGATAGCGTAGGCGGCTGACAGCGCGGCCTCCGAGGCAACCGCCCACAGCGGCTTGCCAGAATGCGCCTTGATGGAGTCGATCGTCTCGACCAGGTCGAACAGGCCGCCCACCTCGCCGCCGGGCGAGTCCACCTCGAGGACGATGCCGCGCACCGCCGGATCGTCGGCGGAATGGTTGAGCGCCTCGGCGATGGCGCCGTATTCGGTGGCGCCGAGCAGCGTGGTCAGCCAGTCGCCGCGGGCGACGAGTGGACCGACGATCGGGATAACCGCGATGCCGCTCTCGGTCACGGTGTAGTCCTGACGGCGGGACATCTCCTGCAGCCACGGTGGAAGGTCGCCACCGGCCGTGAGCGTGGCGACGCCGCCAAGTAGTCCTTCCAGTCGAACAGGCGCGATCGCCCAGGGCCGGCCAGCAAACCGGGCGGCGGCGAGAGATGTCAGGTTCATGAAGAACTCAGCCGGTGGTGACGTCCGATTGTTCGGGAGCGGCGTCGCCGCCTTCGGACAGCATCGATCCGTCCGGCGTGAAAGCCTGTGCACCGAAGCTCAACCCCAGCGCCTGCTCGCGCGCCTGATCGGCGGCGATCTCGGCGTCCACCTGCTCGGCGTCATAGCCGCGCTCAGCCAGCGCCTGGGTGCGGCTCTTCAGCCCCGCCGCGATCTGCTCGATCTCCGCCTTGGCATCCTTCAGCGGATCGACCCAGTCCCACTTCGGCGGCAGCCACGAGCACCCGAGATACTGACGTCGATTTCGCTCGTAATCGGATATGGCCAGCGCGCCGGCGAGCACGGCCGAGTCCATCCACCGCGCCCACACCCGGCGGCACAGTTGCCAGACCATCACCGCATGCTGGTAGGCCTCGGTACGGCGGCGGAACTCCAGCAATGCGAGGCGCGCATTCGAGTAGTTCGCCTTGATCATGTCGTTGGAGAGATACGCGTACGGGACGCCGAGCGCCGCCGAGACCTGCAGCAAGGTGCGGTACTGGAATGGCTCGTAGGTGGCGCCCGAGTCGGCCGGATCGGAGGTCTGCACCTGCTCGCCCGGTTCCAGCATCACGACTTGGCCCGGCTGCAGATCCATTGTCCGTTCACCATCCTCACCGGTGCCCTCGGAGACGTCGAACGGCTCGGCCGGCGCCGGGGTGGTGATGAACAGCGCGTGCATCGCCGCCACCTTCTTCCGGTCGAGCTCGGCATCGTCGTACTGGTCGAGCAGGAACAGCTTGACGATCGCCGGCGCGAACTTCGAGACACCGCGCAGCTGGCCCGCGTCTACCGGATCGATGACGTGGATGATCTCCGACGCCGGAATGCGCACCGTCTCGCCAGCCAGCCCGGGATCGGTGACGTCGCCCGGATGGCGGCGCAAAAAGTGGTACGCCACCCTGCGGCCGATGCGGTCGAACTCGATGCCCTGCCGGATGACAGTGCCGCCCGCCAGCACTTCGTTCCGGTTCAGCGGCAGCATCTCCGCCGGCAGCAACTGCAGCTGCAAGGGAACCTGGAGCCCGTCCTCGGGCCGCCGCGGCCGGAAGCGGAAGAACACCTCGCCGGTGATGAACACCTCGCGCGCGGCGCGCCGCTGCAGGCCGTAGAAGTCGGTGAACCCGTCGGCGTCGGCGTCGTCGGTCCAATCCAGCCACAGCTTCTGCACCTGGGCCTTGAGTGTGGCGTCGGCGATCAGCGACGACGGCTTGATGCCGGCGCCGACAACATTGCCGGCCCAGCTCTCGATGGCGTTCGCAGCATAGCCGTTGTTGCGGATCAGCCAGCGGGCGCGCGCGGTGATGTCGGCGCCGCTTGCCGCGATCAGCGTGTTCAGGTGCGCCCGGCTGGGCTGGAAGCCCTTCAGCCGGCGGTTGGCCAGCCCCGCCTCGAAGCCGCCGATGAAGGCGCCGATGCGATGGCGCCAACGCGAGACCATGCCGGGCATCTATAGCCCCTTGCTCGCCGAGGCGAGGATCCGCCGCCGCGGTGTGCCGGTCTCGACTTGGGCGATGCGCTTTTCCAGATCGGCGAGCGCCGCCGCCATCTCGGCATCGGTCGCGTAGGTGATGCGCTTGCCGTCGTATTCGACGGTGCGCACACCGCGGTAGCGGGCCGCCAGCAGCGCCTCGCGCTGCGCGGTCATCTCCTCGAGGGTCATCGGTCAGCTCACGTAGCTGGAGCGGAACACGCGCCGGCCGCGGCGTGGCGCTGCCATCAGGCGGCCGGCCGTCGGCAACGGCTCGTCGGCCTCGGGCGTCGATACGCTCGTCTCTTCGTCGCGAGCCTTGGGCGCCACCTGCGCCTCCAGTTCGCTCCACTTGCGCTCATGCCAGCGCTCGGCGCCGGCGATCCAGGCGGCCGCCCGGGCATAGACCCGGCAGTCGAGCGCCTCGTTGCGTTCGCGCAACTTCTGCCATTCGAGGCGGGTGAAGCCGCGCCTAGTCTTAACGGTGACCAGCTGCTCGGCGACCAGCTGCTTCACCCACTCGGCGTCGACGCCGCGCGGCAGATGGATAAAGCCTGCCGAATACCGATCCGTTGACTCCTCGCCCGTCGGCGCTGCCGACCGCAGGAAGCGGTAGGTCTCGCTCTTGAACGTGGCGACGGCGACCGTCCACAGCCGCGCGCCACGCTTGATCTTCACCCCGCCTTCGGTGGCATCGACATGCGTCGGCCCCGACACTGGTGCCGAGCGGTTGAAGCCCTCCACGCCCTTCAGCGGCAGCACCTGGCCCCAGCCCTGCCGGCGCGCCCAGGCGTAAACGGCGGGCGCCTCGTAGCCGCTGTCGATGCCGAGCCGGGCCAGGCCGAGCCGGACACCGGAGGCATGCGCCCAGGTCTCGCCGAGCAGGGCGGAGACCTGTGCCCAGGTCGCAGCCTCGCCGGGGCCACCCTCGATCGCCAGGTGATCGACCAGCCAGCTCTCCAGACCGCGGCCCCAGGCCCAGATCGAGACCTCGATCCGGTCCTTCTGCACGTCGGCGCCGGCGGTGAGGAACAGTCCGCCCGGCGGGACCGTGCCGCGGGCGAAGTCCTCGCGCCGCTCGTAGAGCCGCTGCCAGTCCGGGGCCTCCCCGGTCTCGGCCCAGGTCTCGCCCAGCACGGTGTTGATGAAGCTGCGCTTGGCCTCATCGGAGCCCTGCGCCGCCTCCCAATCGCGGGCGATCCGCTCCCAGGAGAGCCAGCCGACTGGAGAGTAGAGGCTCGACAGATGAAAGCCGATCGAGAGCGGATCGACGGGAACGGCCGTCGGCCGCCACTCGCCCTCGGCAAGGATCCTCGTCTTGTGGTGCTCGGCGATCGGCATCTCGCAGCCCTCGCAGACGTAGGCCGCGGTTTCCGGCTGGCCGTTCTGCCAGCGCAGCCGCTCGAACCTGAGAGATTGCCGCTCTCCGCAGTGCGGGCACGGCACGAAGAACTGCCGCTGGTCAGAGGCCTCGTATTCTCGCTCGATGCGCGACAGCCCCTTGATCGTCGGCGTCGAGGCGAGGAACACCTTGCGCCGCCAGGAGAACGTCCGCGTCCGCGCTTCGGCGAGCGCCACCGGGTCGCCCTCGTCATCGGCCGACGGCGGATAGGCGTCGACCTCGTCGAGGAACAAGTAGCGCACCGGCATCGAGCGCAGGCCGACGGCACTGTTCGCCCCGGTCATCACCAGGATGCCACCGGGGAACTCCTTCGACAGCACGGTGTTGCCAGCGTCGCGCGAGCGCGACGGCGCCACCTTTTCGCGCAGGGCCGGGCTCTCCTCGATCAGCGGATCGATGCGCTGCTGCGAGAACCGCTTGGCGAGCTCGACGGTCGGCTGCACCGCCAGCATCGGCCCGGGCGCGTGGTGGATCACGTAGCCGATCCAGTTGCAGCCGCTCTCGCTGGCGCCGAGTTGGCTGCCTTTCATAAACACCACCCGCTGTGCCGGATGGCGCGGGCTCAGTGCGTCCATCAGCTCCTGCAGGTAGGGCGTCCGGCTGGTCCGCCACGGGCCGGCCTCGTTGGCG
>Ga0209573_1003534_pt1 | contig 16981 bp, 17 predicted proteins | sample TNRBio252014_DNA_FD_185870 | JGI IMG/M metagenome (GOLD analysis project Ga0209573, IMG submission 185870) | Wastewater treatment Type I Accumulibacter community from EBPR Bioreactor in Madison, WI, USA - TNR Reactor_6/25/2014_ DNA (SPAdes)... | ecosystem: Engineered > Bioreactor > EBPR >...
TCGCCGTGATTGATTGGCAAGCCCTCTCGCTGTCACTGCAACTGGCGACTGCCACGGCACTCTTGCTCTTGCCCCTGGCGATCTGGCTGGCGCGCCTGCTGGCCTGGTCGCGGTTTCGCCACCAGGCGGCGCTCGAAGCGGCAATCCTGTTGCCGCTGGTGTTGCCACCGACGGTTCTCGGCTACTACCTGCTCCTCGGTTTCGGCGGCGCTTCGCCTCTTGGCCAGGCCTACCACGCGCTCACCGGGCGGGCGCTGGTGTTCAGTTTCGATGGCCTGCTTGCCGCTTCGCTGATCTTCAACCTGCCCTTTGCCGTACAGCCGATGCAACGTTCCTTCGCCGCCATCCCGCGCGAAGTGCGCGAAGCCGCGTGGGTCTCCGGGCTGTCGCGCTGGCAGACCTTTTTGCGCATCGAAGTGCCGCTGGCCTGGCCGGGAATCGCCGCCGCGCTGGCGCTGACTTTCGCGCACACGCTTGGCGAGTTCGGCGTCGTGCTGATGGTCGGCGGCAGCCTGCCCGGCGAGACCAAGACGATCGCCATCGCCATCTACGATCAGGCGCAAGCGTTCAACGATTCGGCAGCGGCCGGCATGTCGGCGCTATTGTTGGCCTTATCCTTCGTTGCCGTGCTGCTGGTCAGTCGCCTCGGTCGTTCGGTGCTGCGCCGGTGAAGCTCGTCGCCCGCCTCGAACAGAGCGCCCCGATACCGCTGGCCGCCGACATCGCCTGCGACAGTGGCGAGTTGCTGGCGCTGGTCGGCCCTTCGGGCAGCGGTAAATCGACCATTCTGCGCTGCCTCGCAGGCCTCCACCGGCCGTCAGGCGGCAGCGTGCGCTGCGGCGACGAAACCTGGTTCGACGCCAGCCGCGGCGTCGATGTCTCGCCGCAGCAGCGGCGTGTCGGCTTCGTCTTCCAGCACTACGCGCTGTTTCCGCACCTCAGCGCGCTGGCCAACGTGATGGTTGCGCTGCAGCACCTGCCGACGCGCGAGCGCGCCGCGCACGCGCGCCACTGGCTGGCGCGCAGCAAGCTCGAAGGCCTGGAAACGCGCCGCCCGGCCGAGCTTTCCGGCGGCCAGCAACAACGCGTGGCGATCGCCCGCGCGCTGGCGCGCGAACCGCAGGTGCTGCTGCTCGACGAACCCTTCTCGGCGCTTGATCAAGTGACGCGCCGCAAACTGCTGCGGCAGCTCATCGAATTGCGTCGCTCGCTGGCCATCCCGATCATTCTGGTTACTCACGATCTGGAAGAAGCAGCGCTGCTCGCCGACAGCATGACCGTCCTGCATCACGGCCACACGCTGCAGACCGCCGCCCCGGACGAACTGCTGGCACGACCAGTGAGCGCGCTGGTCGCGCGCCTGACCGATCAGCCGAACCTCTTCGGCGCTACGGTAAGCGCGCAGTCAGCGGCCACCGACACGACGCTGATCGACTGGCTGGGGCAGCCGCTACAAGCCAGCCATCACGCCGCCTTCGCCGTCGGCGACCGCGTCTGCTGGGTGCTTCCCGAAGCCGGCGTGATTCTCGTACGCGACCACCAGGCCGATCGCGAGAACACTTTCGCCGCGACTGTCAGCGAGCGGCTCGCCTGGCGCGGACATGCGACGGTGACCGCGTACATCGCCGACCACCGCGATGTGGCGCTGTCCTTTGCCATTGGCACAGCGGTCGCACAGCGGCGCGGTATCGTCCCCGGCGCTCGTATCGCGCTGCAGTTGCAGAAGGCCGCGATCTGTCTGACTCCCGCCGATCCGGCGATCGGCACCCACGGCAGCATTAACGCCGACCCCACCGGAGAGCTCCGCAAATGAACGAGCGCTCATCGCGAGCCGACATCCTGGCGCGCGTTCGCGCCGCGCTACAGCATGATCCGGCGTCCGCCGAGGAACGCCAGGCGATCAAGCACGCTCGCCGTCTGCTCGGCTGAGTTTGGCGCGCAGACGGCCGAACAGCCTCCGCCCGTTGGATTGTTGTATTGCGGTGAATCAGGCCGCGGTGTTCGGCGAAGGCCTGCAGGGAGTCTTTCACCTGGAGCAGCGCCGAACGCGAAATAGCTCACGCAACGAGGCTGCTTCCTTGCCAGGGGAGTGCGGCATTCTGAAGGCCAGCGATCGGCTTGTTGCCTCACCAAGGAAAGCGGCAGGCGCGCCGAACTACTGCGGCTGATCCATGGTGAAGCTGTTGCCAATGGCGTTGAAATCCCGCGTTACAGACTTCGCTGGCGTACTTATCTTCTTATTCTCCCGAAGCGCACAGGCGACGGGCTGTCGCATGGCTTGTCGCTGGATACGCTACCCAAAGCAAACCCCGCGCGTGTATGAGCCTGCATCAATCGGCGTCAATCACCAACCTGGTGCCGGGAACAGTGCTGGAAATGGCGCCTATTTGACGCGCTGCAGCTTCGCCCGACCGGCAGGTGGCGGAGGAGTCCTCGGCGGCTCAGGCTCGCCGTCCCGGCCGGGAGCAGCGGTGCTGCCTTCCGGTTCAGCGACAGCCCCTGCAGGCTCCGGCTCGAAGGCCATGCCGCCACCGTTTTCACGGGCGTAAATGGCGGCAACGTTGCCGATCGGCACCAGCAGGTCGCGCGCGACGCCGCCGAAGCGGGCCTGGAAAGTGATGACGTCGTTGCCGATCTCAAGGCGTCCGGTCGCTTCGTAGTCGAGATTGAGGACGATCTGGCCATCGCGAACATGTTCCATCGGCACGCGCGTGCGCGCGTCTACGCTCACCGCGAGGTAGGGGGTGAAGCCGTTGTCGGTGCACCATTGGTGGATGGCGCGAATCAGATAGGGTTTCGTCGACGGCAGATCCAAGTTCGTTCCCATGCAAAGTGATCGACAAAGGCAGGGCGGCGGCGGACGCCACCGGCGAACGGCAACGCCCTGTGCAGCCCGTGCTGCGCGCTACTTGCGCATCGCTTTTTCGGAGGGCGTCAGCGCGTCGATGAAGCCCTGACGGCTGAAGATGCGCTCGCCGTACTTCAAAAGCGGCAAGGCGGTTTTCGAAAGTTCGATGCCGTAGTGGTCGAGCCGCCAAAGCAGCGGCGCGATGGCCACATCAAGCATCGAGAACTCTTCGCCGAGCATGTGCTTCTGCTTGACGAATACCGGCGACATCTCGGTGAGACGGTCGCGGATCTGCTGGCGAGCGCGGTCGGCTGTCTTGCCATTTTTCTCGAGAGGCTCGATATAGGCGAAAACTTCGCGCTCCATGGTGATCAGCAGTTGCCGCGCCCGTGCCCGCATGATGGGGTCGGCGGGCATCAACTGCGGATGCGGAAAGCGCTCGTCGATGTACTCGTTGATGATGTTCGGCTCATAGAGGATGAGGTCCCGCTCGACAAGGACCGGCACGCGACCGTAGGGGTTGATGATGGCAATCTCTTCGGCTTTGGCGAAGAGATCGACATCGATCACCTGGAAATCCATGCCTTTTTCGTAGAGCACAATACGGCAACGGTGACTGAACGGGCAGGTGCTTCCCGAATAGAGATTCATCATGATCAATACCCTTAATGTGGAAGTTGCGTACGCAACTCACGAATCTCCCTTCGCCCCCTGCGGGAGAAGGGCCAGGGGAGAGGGGGGCGGTCATGACCTTCATGATCTTGGGTATCTCGACATGTCATGACCGCTAAAAACGAATCGGCATCGCGGCGGGAGCGAGCGCTTGTCGCGCCCTCGCCGGCGATGCCGTAGCCCGAAACGCGGCGTTATGCTTCAGTTACTTGATGTCTTTCCAGTAATTCTTCTTCATCTTGTAGGCGAAGCCGAAGAGAACCAGGAGGTAGGCCAGGACACCGAAACCGAGTTGCTTGCGAAAACCGGCATCCGGCTCCGCCGCCCAGACCAGGAAGCCGACCAGATCGGCAACGGTCTTGTCGTACTCGGCGGGTGTTTGCGTGCCGGGAGTGGCCAGTTCGAGATGGTGATCGCTGTTCAGAACCTGTATCCCCTGCAACTGCCAAAGAGCGTGCGGCATGCCAACGTTCTCGAAAACCAGGTTGTTCCAACCGGTCGGCCGCTTTTCGTCGCGGTAGAACGAGCGCAGATAGGTGTACAACCAGTCGGCACCGCTACCGTCCTCGGAAGCACGCGCGCGGGCGACCAGAGACAGATCGGGCGGCGTCGCTCCGAACCAGATTTTCTGCTCGGCAGGGCGGGCGGCAACGCGCATTTTCTCGCCGATCTTGTCAGCCGTAAACAAGAGGTGATCCTTGATCTCCTGCTCGGAAAGGCCGATCTCGGTCAGACGGTTGTAGCGGACAAAGCTCAAGCCGTGGCAGTTCATACAGTAGTTGACAAACGTCCTGGCGCCACTTTGCAGCGCGGCATTGTCGCGCTGCGCCTCCGGTGCCTTGTCAAGATGAAGAGCGGCGCCGCTGGCAAAGGCAATGGCCGGAGCGACGAGCAATGCAGTGAGCAATTTTTTCATTTTGTGCTTTCCTTTACATCGTCACGCGATCAGGTTCCGGCTTGTACTTGTCGATCTTCGACCACCACGGCATGGTCAGGAAGAAGAGGAAGTAGTACAGGCTGAGAAGCTGCGCCACCGGAGCACCGGGAATGACGCCGAAGAAAGCGTAGGACGGTGCTTTCGTGCCAAGGAAGCCAAGGATGAAAAAGGAGATCACGAAGATCGTCAGCAGGGTCTTGAAGATCGGACCACGATAACGGATCGACTTGACCGGGCTACGGTCCAGCCACGGCAGGAAGGCCAGGATCACGACACCGCCACCCATCGCCACGACACCCCAGAACTTGGCGTCGATGCCGAACAGCGGCCAAACCATCGCCCGCAGAAGCGAGTAGTAAGGCGTGAAGTACCAGACCGGGGCGATGTGCGCCGGCGTCTTCAGCGGATCGGCGGGGAGGAAGTTGTTGTACTCGAGGAAGTAGCCGCCGCCTTCGGGAGCGAAGAAGACGATGATCGAGAAGACCATCAGGAAGACCACCACGCCGACGATATCCTTCACCGAGTAGTAGGGGTGGAAAGGGATGCCGTCGAGCGGTATGCCTTCGGGGGTCGTGCGTTTCTTGATTTCGACGCCGTCCGGGTTGTTCGAACCGACTTCATGCAGCGCCAGGATGTGCGCGGCCACGAGGCCGAGAAGCACCAGGGGCACGGCAATGACGTGGAAGGAGAAGAAGCGGTTGAGCGTGGCATCGCCGACGACGAAATCGCCGCGAATCCAGATCGACAGCGGCTCGCCGACCAGCGGGATGGCCGAGAAGAGGTTGACGATCACCTGTGCGCCCCAGAAGGACATTTGTCCCCAGGGCAGCAGGTAACCCATGAAGGCTTCGGCCATCAGGCACAGAAAGAGCAGAGTGCCAAAGACCCAGATCAGCTCGCGCGGCTGCCGATAGGAACCGTAAAGCATGCCACGGAACATGTGCAGGTAAACAACCAGGAAGAAGGCCGAGGCCCCGGTCGAGTGCATGTAGCGGACCAACCACCCCCAGGGCACGTCGCGCATGATGTATTCGACGCTGGCGAAAGCGATCGGAATACCATCGGCGTTGAGCGAGGCGTCTGGCTTGTAGTGCATGACCAGGAAGATGCCGGTAACGATCTGGATGACCAGCACCAACATCGCCAGCGAGCCGAAGAAATACCAGAAGTTGAAGTTTTTCGGTGCGTAGTACTCGGAGAGGTGGCCGCGCCACATCGACGTCGCCGGGAAGCGGGCGTCGAACCACTCCAGCAGATTGCCCTGCAGGGAACCGTCCGACTTGTATTTCTCGAAGTTGGTATTCGATGCCATCGCTTAGGCTCCCTTCTTGTGTTCACCAATGAGAATGCGCGTGTCCGACAAATACATGTGCGGCGGCACCTCAAGGTTGGTTGGTGCCGGCTGGCTCTTGTAGACGCGGCCGGCAAAGTCGAAGTGGGAACCGTGGCAGGGACACAGGAAACCGCCAAGCCAGTCGGCGGCCATGCCGTCCGCGGGACCGTGCTTGAACTTCGCCGACGGCGAACAGCCCAGATGGGTACAGATGCCGACGACGACCATGTACTCGGGCTTGATCGAGCGGGTCTCGTTCTTGCAGTACTCCGGCTGCATGTCCTTTTCGGAGTTGGGGTCGGCCATCTGGTCGTTGAGCTCGGGTAGCGTCTCGAGCATCGGCTTGTTGCGGTTGATGATCCACACCGGTTTGCCTCGCCACTCGACGGTCATCATCTGACCGAGTTCGAGGTTGCCGACATCGACTTCGACCGGCGCGCCGGCTGCCTTGGCCCGCTCGGATGGCAGCATGCTGGACAGGAAAGGTACCAGCGCAACCAGCGCCCCCGCCCCGCCAACGGCAGCGGTCGCGACGACCAGTCGCCGCCTTCCGCAGTCCACTTTGCTCTCATTGCTCATAGCGCTGATCCCTAGCACGTAATGGAAAGTTGGTACGAACTAAACCGCAGCATTATACGCTAAAGTCGATGCAGAGAAAATTTGCCAGCTGGCCCAAGCTGCTATCGGCGCAGCGCTTCCGGCAGCGAGTGCGCAGAAGTATCGGCCCTGGTCGACGGCGCAGTCAGGGCCGGTGCGGCAGCCGCCCGGCAGCCGCCCGGCCGTCTACGAGACAAGCGGACGGCGCTCGCGCAGGGCCTGCGCCAGCGTTCCCGCATCGACGTATTCGAGCTCGCCGCCCACCGGCACCCCGCGCGCGATGCGCGAGACGCTGACGCCGCGGCTTTTGAGCATTTCCGAAAGGTAGTGGGCGGTCGCTTCGCCTTCGTTGGTGAAATTGGTGGCGATGATCACTTCGCGCACCACACCATCGCTGGCGCGCGCCAGCAGGCGTTCGAGGTGCAGTTCGCCGGGGCCGATGCCGTCGAGCGGCGAAACGCGCCCCATGAGCACGTAGTACAGCCCCGCATAGGCGTGTGTCTGCTCCATCATGTTCATGTCGATCGGCGTTTCGACGACGCAGAGCTGGCTGGCATCGCGCTTGCTCGACAGGCAGCGAACACAGATTTCGGACTCGGTGAGCGTGTTACAGCGCTGACAGTGGCGCAGGGCGCCAAGCGCCCGCTGCAGCGCATCGGCCAGGCGCCCGGCACCGGCTCGCTCGTTCTGCAACAGGTGGTAAGCCATGCGTTGAGCCGACTTCGGACCAACGCCTGGCAAACAACGCAAAGCCTCGATCAGCGCTTCGAGACTCGACGGAGCGTTCATCAGAAAGGCAGTTTCATCCCGGGCGGCAGATTAAGCCCTGCGGAGAAGCCGGACATGCGCTCCTGAGAGAGCTCCTCGGCGCGCCGTATGCCGTCGTTGAGCGCGGCCGCAACCAGGTCTTCGAGCATTTCCTTGTCGTCCATCACCGACGGATCGATGCTCACCCGACGTACATTGTGGTTGCAGGTCATCAAGATCTTGACCATGCCGGCGCCGGACTGACCTTCGACTTCGAGCTGGGCCAGCTCGTGCTGCGCCTTCTTCATGTTCTCCTGCATCTGCTGAGCCTGTTTCATCAGGCCGGCGATTCCGCCTTTCATCATTTTTGTTGCCTCGCTCTGGGGTAGGGGGTTTAAACGGGTTTTATGGAAGATTCGATCAGGGTGGCGTCGAACATCTCGATCACCTCGCGGACAAAGCCGTCCTGCTCCACCGCCGCGATTGCGCGATCCTGGCGCTGACGACGGTCGCGCTGCGCGCTCGCCGCCGGCGTCTCGCCAGTCGTGGCTTCGAGTTCGATCGCCAACTGCAAGGGGCCGCCAAAACGCTCGGCCAGCAACTGCTGCAGCTTGTCCTGTGCGGGTTTCATGAGCAGGTGGCGATGTGCTGGGGCGAGACGTAGGATGATTCGCCCCGCCTGCAATTCGCGCAGTTCGCAGTGCTGAGCCAGTTCGCGGGCCATACCGCCGACCTTGAGTGTAGCCAGGATTTCGTGCCAGTCGCCGGTGGTCGCTGGTGGCGTGAGTGGCGGAGACACCACGGCGGCCACGGCAGCTGTTGCGATCGGTGCAGCCGGCACAACGGCCGCCGGCGCTTCGCTTGCTGCCGCCGCCGGGGCTGCTCGGGCGAGCGCAGCGAAGCTTGACGACAAGGCGGGCGACGCAGCGGGTGGCACGGCACGCGATGCTGACGCCGGCGAGGGGCTCGCGGCCGAACGCTCAGCGCTGGTCACGGGGATCGCGCGCGGGCGAGCAGGGGCATCGTCGCTGGCCAGCGCCGGGCGGAAAGCGTGCAGGCGCAACAGGGTCATGACAAAACCGGCCTGCTCGTCAGGCGCCAGAGGCAGTTCGCGGCGACCATGGATGGCAATCTGGTAGGCAAGTTGCACGAACTCGGGGTCGAGAGCAGCCGCCAGCTCCTCGATGCGCAGGCGCTCGGGCAGGTCCTCGGCAATCGCTTGCGGCGCCAGCTGGGCGATCTGCAGGCGAGTGAACAGGGCTGCCATTTCCTGAAGGGCGGCGTCGAAGGACAGGCTACGAGCTGCCATCTCGTCGGCCACCTGCAACATCGCCGCGGCATCGCCGGCCAGCAAGGCGTCGACAATCGACAACAGGTGATCGAGATCAACGGCACCGAGCATTTCGCGCACCTGCACTTCCTCGACCTTGCCGGAACCATGCGCGATCGCCTGATCGAGCAGCGACAGCGCGTCACGCATGCTGCCTGCGGCCGAGCGGGCCAGCAACTGCAGGGCTCCGGCTTCGGCGCTGATCGCCTCGGCTTCGAGAACCTGCTTGAGGTGGCCGGCAATCAGCGGCTGCGTCATCTGCTTGAGGTTGAACTGCAGGCAGCGCGACAGAACGGTCACCGGAATTTTCTGCGGGTCGGTGGTCGCCAGGATGAACTTGACGTGCTCCGGCGGCTCTTCGAGCGTCTTCAGCATGGCATTGAACGCCGAATTCGAGAGCATGTGCACTTCGTCGATGACATAGACCTTGAAGCGACCACGTGTCGGCGCGTACACCGCATTCTCGAGCAGCTCGCGCATCTCGTCGACCTTGGTGTTGGTCGCCGCGTCCACTTCGAGCAGATCGACGAAACGCCCGCTGTCGATTTCCTGGCACGCCGAACAGCTGCCGCAGGGCGTGGCGCTGACGCCGGTCTCGCAATTGAGGGCCTTGGCCAGGATCCTGGCCAGCGTCGTCTTGCCGACGCCACGGGTACCGGTAAACAGATACGCGTGGTGCAAGCGCTGCGAGGTCAGCGCGTGCGTCAGTGCCCGCACCACGTGCTCCTGGCCAACCAGGCTGGCAAAGCTTCGTGGGCGCCATTTGCGCGCCAGGACTTGGTAACTCATGAGCGGATTCTAGCAGATGGCACTGACGACTCCGGCAGCAGCAATGGACAGAAGCTGACGATTTGCGACCTGCAGAAACGGGGGCATGAGCGGAAGCTTGCGGAGGCTGGAGAAGCGGAAGAACCTGAAGCAGCGCCAGCGGAAGAAGCGACGCAGAACGCGGCAAAACAAGCGGCAGGCAGAAATGAAGGTGGCGAGCCTTACCCCCGGCACTCACATAAGACGGCTGTGGCTGCTTCCTTCCGGACCTGACCAGGTTGACCATCCTGCGATGCGGGGAGACCCGCCACGAAGAATGCTATCACATCAGCCACCGCCACGTCGGAAATGGCGCTGAAAGTCGTCGATGAAAGCGGCCTGCTGTTCGGCACTGGCTCCCGAGAATTCGATCGCCACGTCGAGACGCGGCAACTGCAGGATGCCGACCTGCAGGGCCGGCAGAAGACGGCAGCGGATGTCGACGCTGCGCTCGCCCTGTTGCAGATGCCAACAGCCGTCGGCCGGCTGCTGCACCAGCCAGCCAGGCAGCAGCGGTTGCAGCTGGCGCTCGAACTCGGGCAACGCCAGAGTCATTGCGAATTGCGGCACCAGCGCTCCCGAGGCCTAACCGCCGGCGATCGGCGGCCAGATGGCCAGCACGTCGCCGGCGATCAGCGCGCGCTCAGCACGCGCTTGCGGGGGAATGAACTCGCCATTGAGGAGGACCAGATGCACCAGACGCGGCGGCAGCGCCCAGGTGGCGATCAGCGCAGCGACGGTGGTCTGCTCGGGAACGTCGAGAGCGACGGCATTGCTTCGCCGCGCTTCGGCAGGCAGATAATCCGAAAGAAAGGCGTACAGCTTGAGGGTGATAGGCATGGGCGCGGGTCTGGCGATGGGCATTACTGCGTCGCCGCCAAACCCTTGGCGAGGTAGGCTTCACTGAGCAGCAGCGGGTTGGCCAGCAAACGCGCTTTCCAGTCGCCGAGGCGAACCCGCCCCTGAATCAGGCCGCGCAGGACACCGATGTTCTCGCTGTGACCAATGCTGTTGGCGCCGACCAGTTGCTCGCCGTCGAAGACCAGCCGCAGATAGCGATACTCGGCTTCGTCGAGCAACTGCGCCGAGCTGCAACCGGGAAACTCCTGCCACTGCCCGAAGGAAGCGGAGATCAGGCCCATGGTGTCGAGGACATTGAACACGAAGGTGCCGGGCAGGGCTGCCGACTGGCCGGCCATGTTCAGGGCGGCGATGCGCGCCTGCTCGACGGCGTCGGGCTGAATGGCATTGACGACGCGGCGACCGGTGCCAAACTCGACCGCTTCGGCGACATCGCCGGCGGCATAAATGCCGGCGACGCTGGTCTGCATCGAGTCATCGACAAGGATGCCGATATCGACAGCGACCCCGCTGCCGGCGAGGAAATCGACGTTCGGCTTGACGCCGGTGGCATTGATCAGGGCGTCAACCTCGACGCTCTCACCGTCATCGAGCGTGACCCGCAAGGCCTCGCCGGCGGGCTCGATGGAAACCACCCGCCGGCCGGTTTTAACCAGCACACCTTTTCCCTCGCACCAGCGACGAATCATCGCCCCGGCTACTTCGTCCATCATGCGCGGCACCATGCGCTCGCCCATTTCGACGACCGTCAGTTGCGGGCCGCGCGCGGCCAGCGACTCCAGAATGATGCAGCCGATGAAGCCAGCGCCCATCTGCAGAACGCGCGCCCCCGGGGCGACCGCCGCGGCAATGCGGCGCGCATCGGCCAGGGTCCAGCACGACAGCACCTGCGGCAGGTCGATACCGGGGATTGGCGGACGTACCGGATGCGCGCCGGTGGCGATCAACAGCTTGTCCCAGGCAAGGGTGCTGCCGTCGGCCAGGGTGACCGTCTGCTGCCCGGCGTCGAGTCCGGCAATGCGCCCGTGCAGCAACCGGATGCGCAAGCGCTCGAAGTGATCGGCATCCTTGCGCAGATAGGTGCCGGGCTCACCGATCTTGCCACTCAGCAGATAGGGAATCGCCATCCGCGAGTAGGGCGGCTCGGCTTCGTCGCCGATCAGGGTGATTTCGGCCTGCGCATCGGCGCGACGCAGCGTCTCGGCGGCAACGACCCCGGCCGGGCCGTTGCCGATGATCAGGTGCCTGATCACTTCACAGACCCAGGCGCGAGCGGGTGGCCGCCGTCGGCACGCCCTCGGGGGTCCAGCCGCGCAGGCTGTAGTACTCGGGAAGCATCTTGCCGAGTTCGGCGACCATGCCTTTCGAACCGCCGGTCTTGCACGGTTCATTGAGCAGCCGTGGCGGCAGGGTATCGTCCTTGCCGGTGATTCCCGCAGCGAGGTTGAAGTCGCGCTCGAGATTCCAGATCCGCTCGCCCATCTGCAGCAGCGAATCCTGCGACCAGTCGCCTTCGCAAGCCGCCTGAATCTGCGGCTGGATGTCGTTCATGGTCCATGCGAAAGTGGTGAACACGCACAGCCCGCTCGAATCGACGACCGCGGTCGCATCCTGGAACGCCTTGAGCATTTCCGGCTTGCCGGCGGTTTCCCTGGGGTCGGTCTTGACCGGGATGCCGAATACTTCGCTGGAGACCATGTAACCGCGGAGGTGGCAGGCGCCGCGGTTCGAGGTCGCGTAGGCCAGCCCCATGCCCTGTAGTGCGCGGCCGTCGTAGGCCGGGAACTCCTGCCCCTTGACGGTCATCGACAGCTCGGGCTTGCCGTACCTGGCACACACCCGCTTCGATCCCTGCCCAAGGATCTTGCCGAAGCCTTCGCCACGCGCCGTCATTTCAGCCAGTTTGCACAGCGCTTCGGCGGAGCCGAAAGGCACCTCGAGGCCGATTTCTTCCTTGCTCAGGATGCCCAGGTCGTAAAGCTCCATGACCGCGCCGACGGTGGCGCCGAAGGAAATCGGGTCCATGCCGTCTTCGTTGCACAGCAGATTGGCGAATTGCAGCGCTTCGAGATCATCGACGCCGTTGGCGCTACCGAGCGCCCAGGCGGCTTCGTACTCGAGGCCGCCGTTGGCACCCCAGTACTCGGGCCTGGTTTCCACGGAAAAATGGCTTTCGTCGATGCGCGAAATCCGCCCACAGGCGATGGTGCAGCCAAAACAGGCCTGATTGGTGACCAGATGCGCGCGGCCATCGCTGGCGCGCTTCTCGTGCATCGCTTCGGCGGAGATCTTGCGTGCGCCTTCGAACTCGACGTCACGATGGTTGCGCGTCGGCAAGGCGCCCATTTCGTTGATCACGTTCATCAGCACCTGCGTACCATAGGTCGGCAGGCCCTGCCCGGTGACCGCGTTCTCGGCGAGCACTTTCTTGCCGGCGGTCGCTGCCGCCATGAAAGCCTTGGCATCGGCGATGTTGCCGACACCGCGTGTGCCACGCACGGCAATCGCCTTGAGGTTCTTCGAGCCCATCACCGCACCCACGCCGGAGCGACCGGCGGCGCGATGCAAGTCGTTGACGATGGCCGCGAAAAGAACCTGATTTTCTCCCGCACGACCGATGCTCGAAACGCGCAGCAGCGGATCCTGGTGACGCTTCTTGAGCGTCGCCTCGGTCGACCAGACTGTCGTTCCCCAGAGGTCGTCCGCCGGCAGCAGCTCGGCGCGTTCGTTCTCGATATGCAGATAGACCGGCGTCGACGACTTGCCTTCGACGATGATCATGTCCCAGCCGGCGAACTTCAGCTCGGCCCCGAAGAAGCCGCCCGAGTTCGAACAGGCGATCACCCCGGTCAAGGGTCCCTTGGTGACCACCGAATAGCGGCCGCCGGTCGAGGCCATGGTTCCGGTCAGCGGCCCGGTGGCGTAGATGATCTTGTTCTCGGGCGACAGCGGGTCGACCCTGGGGTCGATTTCACTGACCAGATACTTGCTGGCCAGCCCACGTTGGCCGAGGTACTGCGCCGCCCACTCCATATTCAGCGCTTCGCTGCTGCAGCTGCCCTGGGTGAGGTTGATGCGAAGAATCTTGCGAGTCCATGCCATGGTCGTCTCTCCTCAAACCCGTGCCGCACTATCGGTCTTCTGCGCCCACTTGCGCATCCGCTCGAGGCCGGTCCAGTCACTGTCGATATAGGTGATGGCGTCCGTCGGACAGGCTTCGGCGCAGGCCGGGTCGCCGCCGCAGAGGTCGCACTTCTGGACCTTGCCGGTTTCGTGGCTGTAATTGATCGTGCCGAATGGACAGGCAATGGTGCACACCTTGCAGCCGACGCAGACCGCGTCCAGCACCACTTTGGCGCCGGTCGTGACGTCGATCTTGATCGCCTCGACCGGACAGGCGTTGAGACACCAGGCTTCGGCGCACTGGGTGCAGGTGTAGGGAACCTTGCGACCTTCGTGATGAAAGTCGAAAACTTTGATCAATGACCGCGACGGGTTGAAAGCCCCGGTGTGCTCATACGAGCAGGCCATTTCACACTGCAGGCAGCCGGTGCATTTGCCCGGGTCGATGTGCAAGGATTTCTGCATGACGTCTCCTCTATGAACAGATCAATGAGTTTCTGTTGAACGACGCCGCAGTCTTCTCTTCCCGCTGCGACTGACTGATCACTATAGGCAATAGCGAACACTTATAAAAGTTGCGCTGCAGCAATTTGTCGACGGCGGCGCTTGGCAAGCTCGGATGGCGCCGGCGCAGTGCGTTGCCACGCCCGGGCGGCCGGCCCGGCAGCGAGGTCAAATCCTGGCATTACATCTTTGGCCTCGTACAATCACGCAGTTGCAACGCTGGCAGATCACTTGCGGCGAACGTCCTGGCGTGACGCAAGCGCAGACTTTCCCGGCGCGCCAGTATTTGCATGTGCGTTCGCAACAACTACGCTGCAAAAATCCGACCAAGCTTTGTGACAGGTATGATGCAACTGCCATCGCTTTTTGCTGCTTTGCAGCACGGTAAGGTCAACGGATGCCGGTGCGAGGCGTTAGAGTGAGCATTGGCGTAAATCCGCCAGACATCCCGCCACCCAACAAAGGACTCATGTGACGAAACCTAGCAATCACCCGCTGCGCTTTGCGCTCAACTATGAGCTGCATGCCCGCCCGCCGGAAGCGCTGAGCATCCCCGAGCAGGCCTCGTATCTGGCGCTGGCCACCGACCCAGCGAACAGGCAAGCCGAATACGAAAGCATCGTCGAGCTATGCACGCGCTATGGCGTCACTGCGCCGGCACCGGAAGTCAATCACTTCAAGGTCGATCTGGGTACTTTCCGACTCAAGTGGGAGCGGCGCGCCGAGTGCAGCAGCTACACTTTCTTTCGCCAGGGCGAGTCCGGCGAGCCCTTCGCCCAGCCGGTAATCGCCAGCGTCCCCCGGGCCTGGCTCGACCAGCTGCCGGGGCAGGTGCTGGTGGCAGCGCACGTCGCGCTACGCAAGGCACCGGCGGCAACGCCGGACAGCGAGGAACTGGCCAGCCTGTTCGACGGCAACCCGCTCGTCGGCGGCCGCGTCGGCGACGGCGTCGCCAGCGTGCGCGCCGACTTCCGCATCCACGCAGACGGCTTCAGCCGCTTCCTGATTGACGACATCAGCCTCACCCCGCGCCAGGCGGGACGAATGGTGCAGCGTTTGCTGGAAGTGGAAACCTATCTGATGCGCGCCCTGCTCACCCTCCCGGTGGCCAGGAGCACCTTGCCGATACTGGCCGATGCTGACCGCCAGCTCTCGGCGCTGCTCAACGAGATGGTTGAGGTCAGAAGTGAGGACGAACCCGCCCTCCTCGACCGGCTGACGCGGCTTGCCGCGGTCGTCGAGGGCACCATTTCGTCCACCCTGGGCCGGATTTGCGCGGCACGTGCCTACCAGGACCTGGTCGAACGCCGCCTTGCCGAACTGCGGGAAGTGCGTGTGGAAGGCGTGCAACCCATCGGCGAGTTTGTCGAACGCCGCCTGCGGCCGGCGATGAGCACCTGCGAGACCGTGGCCAGGCTCCAGGACAGCCTCTCGGAACGGATCAGTCGCGCCAGCGAAATGCTGCGCACGCGTGTCGACATCGCCTTGCAGCGGCAGAACCAGGCGCTGCTCAGCACCGCTGCGCACCGCGCAAAACTGCAGTTGCGCCTGCAGGAAACGGTGGAAGGCTTGTCGGTGGCCGCGGTCAGCTACTACGTGGTCGGTCTGGTCGGCTACGCGGCCAAGGCCGTCAAGGCGGCGGGCGCACCGGTCAATCCGGAAATCGTCACCGGGATCGCGATTCCGATCGTTGTCGTCGTTGCGGCGCTCGGCGTGCGGCATATCCGCCAGCTGGTGCAACGCGCGATCACTTGACGGGCATTTTCTGTACCCACTACTCTTATGCGTTGACGGATACTCGGCAAGCCTCCCATGCCCACACTGTACCGCCCCCATCTACCCGCCCTGACCGTGCTTCTCGCCGACTTGGAAAATCACGCCCGCGCGCAGTCCAGGGTGTTCGTCGGCACGGCCGGGAGCGTACTGGAGCGTAGCAATGCTGATGGGTTTCGCTTTTACGCCCACCAGTTCTACGACGGCGACGGCAAGAAGCGGGAGCGTTACCTGGCTGGCCCCGTTGGAAGCTCCGCAGCAGATTCGCTGGCCCAGGCTCTGCGGCTGGCCATCACCGACACCAAAGCCGCTACGATCTCACTGCGCCTTCTGGGGCGGGAAGGCTTTGCGCTGGTCAATGCCAAGACCTACGCGACCCTGGCCAGCCTGTACAACCACGGCGTATTTCAGGCGGGAGGGGTACTCATCGGCTCGCATGCCTACAGCCTGCTCCTGAACCAACTCGGTGCGGCCGGTGCTCCCTATGCCACGGAAGACATCGACATTGCCCGACGGGAGAAACTGGCCTTTCCCGCACTTCCAGAAGCCAGTTTCCTGGAGATGCTGCAGTCCACCGGGATTCCCTTCATCGAAGTACCGCAGCTGGATGCTCGGCAGCCGTCCACCTCGTTCAAGGAAAGGGGCAGAAGCCGTTTCCATGTGGATCTGCTGGTACCGTCCGCCGGGGAAGATTTTCAGGTGGTAGCGGTGCCTGAACTGCCAGCTCACGCCACGGCTGTGCCCTACCTGGGTTATCTTCTGGCCGATTCACAAATGAGTCTGTTGATGGCGAGGGAAGGCTGCTGCATGGTGCGCGTGCCCTTGCCCGAGCGCTTTGCCCTACACAAGCTGATGGTGTCCCAGCTGCGCACAAATCGGGGGAGCCAGTCGGAAAAGGACCGTTTCCAGGCCGCGGTCCTTCTTGCCGTGCTTGGGGAAAACCATCCCGGGGCCATCGAGGAGGCATGGCGACGAGTCCCCGTGTCCATCCTCGCTCGCCTCCGATCTGCCGTTGCCCAGATACGGCACCTGCTGGAGCCAGAGCACGTTCGCGCCTGGGAAGAGCTCAACCCGGAATAGTCGCCGCTCAAGCAGTCGCCTCCCACTCTGTAAAAGTCGCGCGAGCGACTCACGAAACTCCCTTGTCCCCTCTGCGGGAGAAGGTCCGGGGGAAGAGCAACTGTATTCGAAGTCAAGCGTTTTCAGGCGCATTTGCGATGTTCTGGGTTCCACGGGATACCCGATTTGACTATGGTCATTGATTTATCGTCGACCGCGACCTCAAGAGCCTCTTTGGCGACGTCAATACCGATAAAAATCAAGGCTCATTATGTGTTTCGGGTTGTTAGCTGAGGAGCAACCCCAAGAGGGATTCGAGAAGTCGCTTTCCGCGATTTTTGGCGTTGTGAACGAACTCGAAGAAGCCGAGGTAGAGAGGAAGACTTTCCT
>Ga0209573_1003535_pt1 | contig 16981 bp, 18 predicted proteins | sample TNRBio252014_DNA_FD_185870 | JGI IMG/M metagenome (GOLD analysis project Ga0209573, IMG submission 185870) | Wastewater treatment Type I Accumulibacter community from EBPR Bioreactor in Madison, WI, USA - TNR Reactor_6/25/2014_ DNA (SPAdes)... | ecosystem: Engineered > Bioreactor > EBPR >...
GCGGCAGGGTGGTGCGCTAGAGCACGGTCCGACCAGATTGGATCAATTCCGTTTCTCGGCCGGCGAGGCGATCCTGCAGCGGGAAGGTCGAAGAGCGTGCCCGTGGCCCGGTCGAGGACTTCCCGCCGCAGGGCGCCCGCCGGACGGAAACCCGGAGGGACGGGCGCTATCGTGACAAATTCTCGTCAAAATCCCTCGACCGTATCCCGGATACACTCTTCGGAATTTTGCCGGCCCTTGTCACGAAATCGCTCCGTCGGAATGGTTCAATCTGGTCGGATCGTGCTCTAAATCAGCGCGATTGTCGCAGACATCGTCAGGAACGACAGGATTGTGGCGACCAGGGCCGAGGCCGCCGCGACCTCTCCTTCGCCGTAGCGCGCCGCGAAGATCGGATAGATCGACATCATCGGCGCTGCGGCAATGATGACCAGCGCCTTGCGCAGATCGTCCGGCAGCGGCGGCAGCAAGCCGAGAACGGCCACAACCAGCAGCGGATGCAGGATCAGCTTGCCGGCCACGGTCAGCGCGATATCGCCGATCATGCCGTGTGGCCTGATGCCGACCAGAGCGCCCCCGATGGCGGCGAGGGCCAGCGCCGTCGAGGCATTGGCCAGAAGATCGATCGCCGTCATCAGCGGCGGTGCAACCGTGAGGCCCGAGACAAGCACCGCCACGCCGGCAAGGATTGCCAGCATCAGCGGGTTGCGTGCAAGGCCGCTGGCGGTGCTTCGCAGGATCTCCCGCGCCGGTCGGCCGGCAGCCGCCGCAGCATCGGCAATCGCCAGCGCGATCGGCAGGATCAGCAGGTTCTCCGCCACCATCATCAGGGCCAGAGCCAGCCCGGCGCCGGGCCCCAGCACCAGCATCGCGATCGGATAGCCGATATAGGCGGAGTTGGCGAAGCCGGCGCCCATGCCGCGCGTCACGCCCGCTACGGCCGTCCGGCCAAGGCCGATCCAGGCCAGCCCGGCGACAACTCCGCCGCAGAGCAGGGCGCTCCCGGCCGCGGCGAGGATGAAGGTCGGGTTCATGACCTCAGCCAGCGGACGCTGGACCACCGCCCGGAACACCAGCGCCGGCATGGCAATGTTGAGCACAAAGGCACCAAGCACTTTCACCCCGTCCTTCGGCACGACATCCATACGCACCACCAGATAGCCGATGGCGATGATCAGGAAGATCGGAACGGTGGCGGAAAGAACGGCGGTCATGGGTCCGGTGCGCAATGGTGCTGCGCTGCTGGGCTAGCCCGAAATGCCGGCCCCTGTCCATGCCGAAGGCGGCGCGCATGGCCGACGTGCCGGAGAGGGGAAGATCAATGGTCGAACGAGTTGCCGGTTGCCAGCGACCAGAAGCACATGGCAGCCAGCGCACCAAGAATAATCGAGATGACGTAAGGCCCGAACAGCCCGGCGACAATCACAATGCCAATGAAGGCCAGCATCATGACCGAAGAGATGCTACGCAGCATGGGAGAACTCCCACCAAATTACAGCCCCCGGACGATGAGTATCGTCACGGGGGTTGAACGGCGGGGTAACAGATAGGGTTAACCGGTGGTTAACTGCCGGAATGGATCATTTGTGGTAGGGTGAAAGGCCATTGGTGGCGGCGACGACATCGACCACCAGCGGCACGTAATCCTCGCCCTTGCCCTGCGCGACGGCGGCCGTGTAGGTATTCTTCACCGCATTGCCCACGGTGTTCACCGTGTGGGTGGCATGGGCCATCGTCTCGACATAGCGCAGGTCCTTCAGCGCGTTGGAAATCGAGAACTTGTGCGATTCCCGGTTGCCGTGCACGGCATAGCCGAGGAAGGTCTGGAAATAGCCGCAGTCCATGCGCCCGCCGTTCATCACCTTGTAGATGATCTCCGGGGTGACGCCGCACTTGCGGCCCAGCGCCAGCGCCTCGGCATAGAGCGCGCCATAGCCCTGTGCGATGAAGTTGTTGATCAGCTTCATCTTGTGGCCGATGCCGACCGGGCCGAGATGGTCGATCTTGCCCGCCCAGCAGGCGATGACCGGCTCGATGCGCTTGAAGGTGGCCTCATCGGCGCCGACCATGGCCAGCAGCTTGCCTTCCATGGCCTGAACCGGGGTGCCGCCCAGCGGCGCGTCGCAGAAGGTGACGCCGATCTCCTTCAGTTCCGCGTGCAGCGCCTCGGTCGAGAACGGATCGGCGGTCGAGCAATCGACGATGACCATGCCGGCATGCGCGCCGGCCTTGAGCCCGTTCGGGCCGCGCACGAGCGCTTCGACGGTTTTCGAATCGGTCACACACAGGAAGATGATGTCCGAGGCCTTGGCCACCTCGGCCGGGGTCTTCACTTCGGTTGCCCCGCGGCCGACCAGATCCTCCACCGGCGCACGGTTGCGATTGCCCATGATCGTCAGGGGATGGCCCTTTTCGACAATGTTCCTGGCCATGCCATGGCCCATCAGGCCGACACCGATAAAGCCGACGCGTTCCTTGCTCATGTTCCGTTTCCTGTTCAGCTTGAAGGCAGTTTGGTTCCGTTGAGGGCCCGATAGGCGCGGATGACCTGACTGTCGTCCGCTGTGCCATGGCCCGCGCCGGAGGCGGCGAGAAACATCTGGTGCGCCGCCGCCGAGAGCGGCAGGGCGACCTTCTCGGCCCGTCCGGCATCCATCACCAGCGACATGTCTTTCACGAAGATGTCGACGGCACTGGTCACCTCGGGCTCGGCCTGAAGCATGCGCGGCCCGCGATTGTTGATCATCCAGCTGCCGGCGGCGGAATTGCCGAGAATCTTGAGCATCAGCGCGGTGTCCAGCCCGGCCTTTTCCGCCATCGCCATCGCCTCTGCGGCGGCGACGATGTGCACCCCGCACAGCAGCTGGTTCAGCGTCTTGACGGTGGAGCCCTGGCCCCAGACCGTGCCGACGCGGAAGACCTTGTCGCCGAACACCGAGAGAATCGGTTCGGCGGCCTCGAAATCGGCATCGGGCGCCGCCGCCATGATGGTCAGCAGCCCGGCCCGGGCGCCGACCACGCCGCCGGAGACCGGCGCATCGACAAACTTCCGGCCCGTACCTGTGATTGCCGCGCCGATCGCCTGCGCGTCGGTTGCGGCGCAGGTCGCCATCAGCATCACCACGGCGCCGGGGTTGAGCGCCGCCAGCGCACCGGCGTCGAACAGCACCGACTTGGCTTGCGTACCGTTGACCACCATCAGCACCAGCGCATCCGCACCCTGTGCCGCTTCCGCCGCGCTCTTGCAGACTATGCCGCCATTCTGTTCGTGAGCAGCAAGCGCCTCGGCCTTGAAGTCGAAGCCGCGCACCTGATGCTGGCGCTTCAGAAGATTGTCCGCCATGGGCAGCCCCATGGCGCCGAGGCCAACGAATGCGATCGTCGTCATGACGAAGAACTCCGCAAGGGGCATGGCCGGGCGTCTGGCCCGGCCATGACCGTTTTTCAGTTATTCCTTCACCGCGCCGGTCATCGCCGAGACGTAGTATTCGACGAAGAACGAGTAGAGCACGACCAGCGGCAGCGATCCGACCAGCGCGCCGGCCATCAGCGAGCCCCAGCGGAAGATGTCGCCGTCGACGAACTCGTTGACCACCGCCACCGGCACCGTCTTGTTGGGCACCGAGGAGATGAACGTCAGGGCATAGATGAACTCGTTCCAGCACAGGGTCAGCGCGAAGATCGAGGCCGAGATCAGCCCCGGAACCGCCAGCGGCAGGATGATCTTCCACAGGATCTGCCAGCGGGTCGCCCCGTCGATCAGGGCGCATTCCTCAAGCTCGAACGGGATCGTCTTGAAGTAGCCCATCAGCAGCCAGGTGCAGAACGGGATCAGGATGGTGGGATAGGTGAGGATCAGCGCCAGCGGCGAATCGAACAGCCCATAGGCGACGATGACCGTCGACAAGGGGATGAACAGGATCGAGGGGGGCACCAGATAGGCCAGGAAGATCAGCGCGCCGACCGTCTGCGACCCCTTGAAGCGCAGCCGGACAATCGCATAGGCGGCGAACACGCTGGCCAGCAGCGACAGGGTGGTCGCGGCGAAGGCCACATACATGGTGTTCCACAGCCAGCGCGGATAGTTCGATTCAAACAGCAGCTTGTAGATGTGCTTGAAGGTCGGATCCCAGGTCCACAGCGGGTTGTAGGTGTTGAAATCGAGCAGCTGGTTGTCCGGCTTGATCGCGGTCAGCGCCATCCAGTAGAACGGGAACAGCAGCACGAAGACAATCAGGCCCAGCGGCAGCCACAGGGTGACCATCCGCGCCCGGGTCGTTTCCAGATAGCTCATGCCATCGGAATGATCCTCAAGCGTCAGCACGTCATGCGCGGTGACCTTGTGCTGCCCCGGCTGCTGCACGGTGGGCGAGGCGACGGGAGATACGGGCGAGGTCATTCTTTTGCTCCCTGCTGCCATTTGCGCTGCTGAAGGCCGAACCAGGACACCATGATTGCGGCGAGAAGGAACGGCACCATGGCTGTGGCGATTGCGGCGCCTTCGCCCAGCTGACCGCCGAGGATGCCCTTCTGGTAGGAATAGGTCGCCATCAGATGGGTGGCATTCACCGGCCCGCCACGCGTCATCGCCCAGATCAGCTGGAAGTCGGTGAAGGTGAACAGCACCGAGAAGGTCATCACCACGGCGATGATCGGCGTGAGCAGCGGGTAGGTGATGTTCTTGAAGATCTGCCAGCGCGAGGCGCCATCCAGTGTCGCCGCCTCGTAGAGCGAGGGGGATACGGTCTGAAGTCCGGCCAGCAGGGTGATGGCGATGAACGGAATGCCGCGCCAGATGTTGCAGAAGATGACGGTCGCCTGTGCCAGCAAGGGATCGCCGAGGAAGTTGATGTTCTGCGAAATCAGCCCAAGGTTTTTCAAGGCCCAGGAGATGATCGAGAACTGCGTGTCGAAAATCCACCAGAAGGCGATGGCCGAAAGCACCGTGGGCACGATGAACGGGATCAGCACGATCGAGCGGATGAACGACTTGAACGGCATGTTGTTGTTGAGCAGCAGGGCGAGGTACAGCCCCAGCGCAAATTTCACCGCGCTCGCCACGAACGTATAGACGAGCGTGAAGATGGTCGCGTTGATGAAGGTCTTGTCGTAGAGAATCAGTTCTTCATAGTTCTCGAGCCCGACGAACTTGCCGGCCCGGCCGATCTTGATGTCGGTCAGGCTCATCCAGATGCCCTTGCCCAGTGGGTAGGCCAGGAACAGGATGAGAATGGCCATTGCGGGGAGCATGAACCAGAACCCGAGCCAGTTCGGGTTCGATTTCAGCCTTTCCCAGGTGGACATGGTGGGCGGCGGTGCGCTGCCCCGTGCGGCGGGTGCTGATGCGGACATGGGTCCATCCACGATTGAACGATGGGTTGAACCGTCCGGCGCGCCCTGAACCGCCGCGACCAGGGGTCGCCGCGCGTCCGTGCTCCGGAAGGCGAAGAACTCCGGGCCGCAAGAAGCGGCCCGGAGCAGATGCGGTTAGCGGTAGATGCGGCGTGCCTGACGCTCGGCCTGGGCCATCGCGCCCTTCAGGTCCTCGCGGCCCGTGCAGTAGTTGGCGAACATGTCGACGACGATGAAGTCGGCGACCGCCGTCGCGGCCTTTTCGCCGAGCGAGCCGAGGCCCGAGATCGGCAGGGTCCGCTTGGCGCTTTCGCGGAACGGAGCGCGCTTCTTGTCGGCAGCCCACACCGGGTTGTTGTCATAGGCGTTGAGCAGGTGCGTCAGATAGCCCTGCGCGCCTTCCAGCCACGGGTTGAAGTTCTCGGCTTCCAGCATGAAGGCGGCGAGCGCCTTGCAGGCGTTCGGAACCTTGGTGTAGCCGAAGACCATCATCGGGAAGACGAGCTGGAGTTCAGCCGGCTTGCCGGACGGGCCAAGCGGGAAGAAGGCGTGGTCCATGTCCTCGGCGATGGCGAGCTGCTTGGCATCTCCCGAGTTCTTGGCGGCAGCATAGATCGAGATGCCGTTGGCGGTGAGATAAAGCTCGCCAGACAGGAACGCCTTGTTGTTGTTCGAGTCGTTCCACGACGCAGTGCCGGGAATGAAGGTCTCGTAGAGCGCCTTGCAGTATTCCAGCGCCTTGGCCGTTTCCGGCGAGTTGATGATGATCTTGTCGTCCTTGTCGACAAGGAAGCCGCCATGGCTCCAGAGCAGCCAGTGGATCCAAGCGTTCGCGTCGCCCGAGGCATGGCCGAGCGCGAAGCCCGCCGGGGTGCCCTTGGCCTTGAGCGCCTTGCACAGCGCCAGAAGTTCGTCGGTCTTCTCCGGGAACTTGGTGAAGCCGGCGTCATTCATCGCCTTGACGCGATAGTTGATGTAGCCGCCGTTGATGGCGATCGGCAGGGAGATCCACTTGCCCTTGGACTTGCCGTACATCTCGGCCACCGGCACCCAGCCGCCGTACTTCTTGCCCAGATAGTCGGCGACATCGCCCACATCGAGCAGCTTTTCCGGGAAGAGATGCGGGGTGGAGTGCAGCGGCCACACGATGTCCGGGCCGACGCCGGTGTTGGCGGCCACCGAGGCCTTCGGCTGGATGTCGTCGAAGGATTCGTTGGTGATGTTGACCTTGACGCCGGTCGCCTTGGAGAAGGCGTCGATCATCTTGAGGAAGGCGTCCTCTTCCTGCTGCAGGAAGCGCTTCCAGCGCATCAGGTTGATGGTGGCGCCGGCTTCCGGCTTCCACTGCGCCGTCTGCGCCCAGGCTTTGGCGAAGTCGAGCAGGCTTCCGGCCGCAAGGCTCGCGCCCGCGCCCTTCAACAACGTACGACGTGAATATCCTTGCATGTGCTTCTCCTCCTAAGGTCGGTTTTCAGGTCCCGGCTCGCGATCTGCTCACCTGGCTCCCGATGCATGCGATCCGGCGAATGGTGCTCTTGCCGTTCTGTCCGTGATCGCTCTGGCATTTTCTTGGCCCGGCCGGCGGGGAGCCAGGCAGGGCATGCCGGCGGCGGCGCCGCCGGAAGCGGTCAGTGGATGCGCGCGCCCGTTGCCGTGTCGAACAGCAGCGTCGCGCCGGCCATCGGCGACACCTTGATGATCTCGCCATGGCGCGCGCTCAGGCGTTCGCGGAACACCGCGATGATTTCCTGGCGCTTGTCCTTCTCGCCGATATGCAGGGCAACCTGGGTTTCCGACCCGGTCGGCTCAACCACGACGACCTCGGTCGCGACCCCGTTGGCATCAAGGCGGATATGCTCCGGGCGCAGACCCAGCGTCACCGCCTTGCCCTCCGGCACGGGCGACGAAAGCTTGGGCAGCGGCAGGGCGTAGCCCCCGTCGGCGACAAATTGCCCGCCCTTGATGGTGCCCTTCAGGAAGTTCATCGCCGGCGAGCCGATGAAGCCCGCCACGAAGATGTTGGCGGGATTGTCGTAAAGTTCGAGCGGCGCACCGATCTGTTCGACAATGCCGTCGTGCATCACGACGATCTTGTCGGCCATGGTCATCGCCTCGATCTGGTCGTGCGTGACATAGACGGTGGTGGTCTTCAGGCGCTGGTGCAGTTCCTTGATCTCGGAACGCATCTGCACGCGCAGCTTGGCGTCAAGGTTGGACAGCGGCTCGTCGAACAGGAACACCTGCGGATCGCGCACGATGGCGCGGCCCATGGCGACGCGCTGGCGCTGGCCGCCGGAAAGCTGACGCGGGAAGCGGTCGAGCAGGGCGTTGAGGCCCAGAATGCCGGCCGCCTTGCTGACACGTGAATCGATCTCGCTCTGCGGCGCGTTGCGCAGCTTCAGCGAGAAGGCCATGTTGTCCTTCACCGTCATGTGCGGATAGAGCGCGTAGTTCTGGAACACCATCGCGATGTCGCGCTCTTTCGGCGGCACCTGGTTGACGACGCGGCCGCCGATGGCAATCTCGCCCGAGGTGATGTTTTCAAGCCCGGCGAGCATGCGCAGCAGCGTCGACTTTCCGCAGCCGGACGGCCCGACGAGAATGACGAATTCACCGTCGTCGATGGAGATGTTGACGCCCTTGATGATCTGGACTGCGCCAAACGATTTCCGCACGTCGCGGATTTCAACCGATGCCATTCATACCTCCCACAGCCCGCCGTTTTGCCCTGGAGTGCTGCGACCCCGCCCGGCCGATGATGACTGCCGACTCTTTGGCCGGCTGATCGAATTGTGACCCGTCAGGGCCATTGTCAAAATGTAATCATATTATATGATGTCATTTGTCAAGCGTCGACTTGGCCGCGAACGGTCAAAAAACAGGCGCTGGCATCGGGAGGTTGACAGTGGTGATCGTGCCTGCGGATGTGATGCCGCACTATGGCGGCAACCCCGACAGTCTGTTTGCGCAGGTGGCGGATCGCATTGCCCTGTCGATCGTCTCGGGCGCCGTCGCTCCCGGTGATCTCGTGCCCAACGAAGCCGCGATCGGCGACGGCCATCCGGTGTCGCGCAGTGTCTATCGCGAGGCTCTGAAATTCCTCTCCGCCAAGGGGCTGATCGAGGCGCGTCCCAAGAGCGGTACGCGCGCCGCGCCGGCCAGCACCTGGAATCTGCTGGATCCGGATGTGTTGCGCTGGTCGCTCTCGGCCGGCGCAAACGAGAAATATATTCACGATTTGTATGAATTGCGCTCATTTATCGAGCCAAATGCCGCCCGTCTCGCCGCCTTGCGCCGCACGTCGGAGCAGGCCCGCGCTCTCCGGATCGCGGTGGATGGCATGGCTGCCAGCATCCCCTATTCGCAGGAGAATATCCGCTGCGATCTCGCCTTCCACGAAGCCTTGCTCGACGCCTGCGGCAATCACGCCCTGATGTGTCTGAAGAGCGTCGTGATGACGACGCTGATGTGGGCCCTGAGCATTCAGGTCGGCAAGTCGCACATCGACTATGCCTCAGCGCTGAGCGATCACCAGCGCTTGTGCGAGGCGATCGAACAGCAGGACGGGGAGCGCGCCAAGACCGTGATGACGCTGCTGGTGCACGATGCCTTGCATGACACATTGAGCATCTTCCGGAAGCGCAAGACGCATCCCGGATTTCGCAATGCAGCAGAATAAGTCATATTAATTATAGGGCCGTCCGGCTTCCGCATGCGACTTTTGTTGCGTCTGCGAAATGGGCGGATGTGGGTTCAGGCGCTGAGTTCTCCCTGAATCCAGCTCTTGAAGGCGGCGATCGCGGTGTCGGCGCGGCTGGTGCGGGCGCTGACCAGACGATGGGCCTGCACCGTGACGCCGAGCGGGCCGAGCGGCATGACGAGCCGGCCCGAGCGGATGAAATCCTGCGCCAGCAGGGTTGATTCCAGCGTGATCCCGAGCCCGTCCAGCGCGGCGGCAAGGGCGAGGAACGAGCGGTCGAATTTCATGCCGAGCGCCGGGGCGGTCATGCCATGGGCGTGGCGGGCGAACCAGTCGTCCCACTGGGCAAGGCAGCGCAGGGAATGGACCACCGGCACCCGGGCGATATCGGCCGGGGAGATGACGTGGTGCTCGGCCAGGAAATCGGGGCTGGCCAGCGGCGTCACCAGTTCGTCGGCAATCAGCATGGCATCGCAATCATCCGGCACCGGGCGGGCATGCTGGATGTCGATGTCGAAGCCTTCGCGCCCGACGCGCACCGGTTCGTTCGACGAGGACAGGGTGACCTCGACATCCGGGTTGGCCCGGATGAAGGCCTTGAGGCGCGGCATCAGCCACAGCGTCGCGAAACTGGGCGAGGCGTGGATGGCGAGCCGCCGCAGGCCGCGTCCCACGGAAATCCGTTCGGTCGCCGCCGCGATGCGCGCGAACCCGTCGGCCAGCCCGCTGTGATATTGCAGCGCGGCTTCGGTGGGGAATACGGCGCGGTTGGCCCGCTGGAACAGCTTCAGCCCCAGCCGTGCCTCCAGCCCGCGCATCTGGTGGCTGACGGCCGAAGGCGTGACGTTCAGCGCCCGCGCCGCGGCAACGAAACTGCCCATTTCCACCACGGCCCGGAAGGTGGCGAGCCAGTTCAACGGGGGCAGGTCGCGTTTCATCGGTGAAAACTCCTCACCGGTCAGACTGGATTTATTCGCTTTCCGATGGTGTAGCGCTCGTCTATTTTTGTCGCAACACTCAATCAACAAACACCTCAATCAGAAATCAGAGGGTCAGGGGAGAGGTCATGCTGCTCAAGGACAAGGTTGCGATCATCACCGGTGCCGCCTCGCTGCGCGGGCTTGGCCGTGCCACGGCGCAGCTGTTCGCCGAGCACGGCGCCCGCGTCGCCATTCTCGATCTCGATGCCGGGGCGGCCAAGGAGGCAGCCGCCTCGCTGAAGGGCAGGGGGCATTTTTCCGGCAAGTGCAACGTGACCAGCCGCTCCGACTGCGACCGCGCGGTGGCGCGCATCGTCAAGAAATACGGACGCATCGACATTCTGGTCAATAACGCCGGCATCACCTCGCCGCTGCGCCTGCTCAATGTCGACGACGACACCTACAACCGGGTGATGGATGTCAACATGCGCGGCACCTTCCACATGACTCAGGCGGTGGTGCCGACGATGCGGGCGCAGAAGTCCGGTTCGATCGTCAACCTGTCCTCGGTCTCGGCCCAGCGCGGCGGCGGTGTTTTCGGCGGCACGGTCTATTCCGCCGCCAAGGGCGCGATCCTCGGCTACACCAAGGCCTGTGCCCGCGAGCTTGGGCCCGATAACGTGCGCGTCAATGCCATCTGCCCGTCACTGATCAACACCGACATCACCGCCGGCAAGCTTTCCGATGAGCAGCGCGCCGGCATCATGGCGACGATCCCGATGGGCCGGGCCGGTGAGGCCCGCGAGGTGGCGGGCTGCGCGCTGTTCCTCGCCTCGGAACTGGCGAGCTATGTCACCGGCTCGGAAATCGACATCAACGGCGGCAGCCACATTCATTGATCCCCGGGGAGAGCCAGTCATGACCGCGCCCGCTCTGCGCAACGTCAGCCTTGAGGAACGCGCCTGGCGCATCCGTCGCAACGCCCTGCGCATGGGCGAGGTTCAGGGGCAGGGCTACATCGCTCAGGCCCTCGGTGTCGCCGATGTCCTTGCCGTGTCCTATTTCCACGCGCTGAAATACCGCCCGCTGGAGCCGGAATGGGAGGGGCGCGACCGCTTCCTGCTCTCGATCGGCCATTATGCCATCGCGCTCTATTCGGCCCTGATCGAGGCGGGAATCCTGCCCGAGGATGAGCTGGAAACCTATGGCGGCGATGAGTCCCGCATGCCGATGTCGGGCATGGCGGCCTATACGCCGGGCATGGAGATCACCGGCGGTTCGCTCGGCCACGGGCTGGGCATCGCGGTCGGCTTCGGCCTTGGCCTCAAGCGCAAGAAATCGGACAGTTTCGTCTACAACCTGATGTCCGACGGCGAACTCGACGAGGGCTCGACCTGGGAAGCGGCGATGGCGGCCTCGTCTCACAAGCTCGACAACCTGATCTGCATCGTCGACGTCAACAACATGCAGGCCGACGGCCCCTCGACGCAGATCTCGAACTTCGAGCCGCTGGCGCCCAAGTTCGAAGCGTTCGGATTCTATACCCAGCGCGTCAACGGCAACGACATCGGCGCTCTGGTGAAGGCCTTCGACGCCGCCCGCTCGCTGAAGGAGCCGCGCCCGCGCGCCATCATCTGCGATACGAAGATGGCCAAGGGCGTGCCCTTTCTCGAAGAGCGTGAACGCAACCACTTCCTGCGTGTCGAGGCCGACGAATGGCAGAAGGCACTCGACATTCTCGACGCCCGGAGGCCGTCATGAGCCGGATCTCGAAGTATACCCCGCGCACCGTCAAGCGCGGCCCCGATGGTCAGGTGCTCAAGACCTCGGCGATGATCGCCTCGATTGCCGGGGCGGACCAGAAGACTGCTTCTGCTCCCTTTGGCGAGGCTCTGAACGCGCTGGCCGCTACCAACGAGCGGATTGTTGGTCTGACCGCCGATCTGTCCAAATACACCGACCTGCACGTCTTCGCCAAAGCCTATCCCGACCGCTTCTATCAGATGGGCATGGCCGAGGCGGTGCTGATGAGCGCCGCCGCCGGCATGGCGCGCGAGGGTTTTCAGGCCTGGGCGACCACCTATGCGGTGTTTGCCTCGCGCCGCGCCTATGACTTCATCTGCATGGCGATCGCCGAGGAAAACCTCGATGTCAAAATCTGCTGCGCCCTGCCGGGACTGACCACCGGCTATGGGCCGAGCCATCAGGCCACCGAGGATCTGGCGATCTTCCGCGGCCTGCCCAACATGACGATCATCGATCCTTGCGACGCGGCGGATATTTCCCAGATCGTGCCGGCCATTTCCGCCCACAAGGGGCCGGTCTACATGCGCCTGCTGCGCGGGCAGGTGCCGCTGGTGCTGGACGAATACGGCTACACCTTCGAACTGGGCAAGGCCAAGATGATCCGCGACGGGCGCGACGTGCTGGTCATCTCCACCGGGTTGATGACCATGCGCGCTCTGGAAGCGGCAAAGGCCTTGCAGAAGGACAGCGTCGATATGGCGGTGCTGCATGTGCCGACTATCAAGCCGCTCGATGTCGAGACCATCAGCCGCGAGGCGGCGAAATCCGGCCGCATGGTCGTGGTGGCGGAAAACCACACCATCGTCGGCGGTCTCGGCGAGGCCGTGGCGGGTGTGCTGATGCGCGGCACCATCCGTCCCCCGGCCTTCCACCAGATCGGCCTGCCGGATGAATTCCTCGATGCCGGCGCTTTGCCCACCCTGCACGACCGCTACGGCATTTCGACCCCGGAAATTGTCCGCCGCATCAAGTCCTGGTTGTAATCGGGGCCGCGCCCGTGTCCTATGGCGCAGCAACGGAATGGCTGACGGAGGCATGGATGTTCGCATCGGGTTCGAAACCGGCCGTGCTGGCGGTGAGTCTCGTCATGGCCTCGGGGGCGGCGCTTGCACAGAGCCCGGCTGCGGCGCCCGCCGCACCGGCTTATCCTTTCGTCGGCACATGGAACTGTGAGGTCGCGACCTTCACCTTCACCGACAGGATTTACAACAACGGCTCGGAAAACCTGCCGATCCGCAAGGTGACCCGGCGCGGCAAGGCCGAATACCAGCTCGCTTTCGACAAGGGCTACCGGATTGTCGTTCAGGTTGTGAACGCGCGCACCATGAACTGGCTCTCCGAGGCATCGGGCGACGGCTTCACCTGCAAGCGCCTCAAATAGGGCTGGCAGGCGGAGCGAGCTTGCGCCGTCAACACAATTTCGGCCCGGACGATTGGACAAGCGCCTCTGCTCCTGTATAGGCACGGGTTGAATGTCCCGCACCAGCCGGCGCGGGGGCAGCAGCGTTTGCGCCAGCCGGCCGGGCACCCACCGCCAGACAGAACAAGGAGCGGCTTCATGTCGTCCACCTTCGAAAAAGTTGCCGATATCATTGCTGAGACGGCCGATATCGATCGCGCCACGATCACTGCGGATTCGCACGCCATCGACGATCTCGGCATCGATTCGCTCGCCTTCCTCGACATCGCCTTTGCCATCGACAAGGCCTTCGGCATCAAGCTGCCGCTGGAAAAGTGGACGCAGGAAGTCAACGAGGGCAAGGCGCCGGCCGAGAACTACTTCGTGATGAAGAACCTCTGCGCCCGCATCGACGAACTGGTCGCCGCCAAGTCGGCGTAAGGGGCGGCCGGACCCTGCCCGGGCCGGCGCGAGAGTGCGATGAAGCTCGAATATTTCCAGATGATCGACAAGGTGGTGTCCTTTGACCGGGACCCCGCCCGTCTTGTCGCGCAGTCGACGATCCCGCTCGAAAGCCCGATCTTCGAGGGGCACTTTCCCGGCCACCCGCTGATGCCGGGCGTGCTGCTGATCGAGACCATGGCCCAGACCTCGGGATACCTGCTGCTCGGGCTCAACAACTTCACGGCCATGCCGTTCCTGACCAAGGTGGTCAGCGCCAACCTGCGCAAGTTCATCGGCCCCGATACGCCGATCGACATGGAGGCGACGCTGCTGCACGACGGTTCCGGTTACGCGGTGACCAAGGCGCGGATCACGCAGGCCGGCAAGGCGGTCTGCGATGCCGAGATCATGTTCAAGACCCTGCCGTTCCCGGATGGCCTGGGCGACAAGATGCGCGACAATGCCGCTCGCCTCGGCATGAGCGTCGAAAAGGGGGCGTGATGTCCAAGCGCGATGTCGTCATCACCGGTGTGGGGCTGGTGTCCAGCCTCGGCGAGGGGCTGGAGGCCAACGCCGCCGCCATGGCCGATCCCTCCTGCCTCAACCTTGATGAGACGACCTACGCGCCCTATCGCGTCCATCCCGCGGTGCCGCTCGAACTGGACCGCCAGATCCCCAAGAAACTTGACCAGAAGCAGATGGAGCCCTGGCAGCGCCTCGGCGCCTACGCCGCCGGTCTGGCGCTGGAAAATGCCGGCCTCAAGGGCGACAAGGAACGCCTGTCGACGATGCAGCTGATCGTCGGCTGTGGCGGCGGCGAGCGCGATTACGCGGTTGACGGCCAGATCCTCTCCGATCTGCCCAAGGCGGACAATCCCGGCCAGTTGCTCAATGAAAAGCTGATGAGCGAACTGCGCCCGACGCTGTTTCTCGCCCAGCTCTCCAATCTGCTCGCCGGCAACATTTCGATCGTCCATGGCGTCACCGGCGCCTCGCGCACCTTCATGGGCGAGGAGCAGGCCGGCGTGGATGCTGTGCGCATCGCCTTCGAGCGCATCCGCGCCGGGCAGGGCGATGCTTTTCTGGTTGGCGGCTCCTACAATGCCGAGCGCGCCGACGCGCTGCTGATTTACGCCATGGGCGGCTTCCTGCGCCATGCGCCGTTCGCGCCGGTGGATCAGCGCGCCGATGACCCCGGCCTCTATCTCGGCTCGGGCGGTGCCTTTCTGGTGCTGGAAGCGCGCGAGACGGCGGAGGCGCGCGGCGCCTCCATTCTGGCCGTGCTCAAGGGCGTCGACTCGCGCCGCAGCCGGCGTGTGCCGGGCAGTGTGGGTGCGGCCCTCGGCGAGGCGTTCAAGGCGCTTCCCGCCGCCAGCGGCAGGGTTGCCGTCATGTCGGGCGCCACCGGCATCGCCGGCATCACGAACGAGGAAATCGCCGCGCTTCCCGCCGTGCCGGTACGCTTCACCGCCAGCCGCCTTGGCCACATGACCGAGGCGCAGTTTCCGGCCGGCATCGCCCTTGCGGTGGAAAGCCTGCGGTCGGGTGCCTTGCCCGCGCCGGCGGCCGGCTCATCCGAAACCGAGGCTGAGGGCGAGCCGGAAGCGATCTATGTCACCAGTGTCGGCCACATGCGCGGCGAAGGCCTCGCGCTGGTCGTCCGGGCCCATTGAGGGAGAGACCGATGAAGGACGCCAAGGGCCGCCCCGTCGTCGTAGTCACCGGCATGGGCGTTGTCACCTCGCTCGGACAGGGCAAGGCCGATACCTGGTCCGCGCTGACCGCCGGCACATCCGGCATTCGCCAGATCAGCCGTTTCCCCACGGCGGGCCTGAAGACCACCATCGCCGGCACGGTCGATTTCGTGCCGGCCGAGCCGTTCTGCGCCGCGCAACTGTCGGAGAATTTCGCCCGTCTCGCCGTCGACGAAGCGATTTCCGAGGCGAAGATCGGTACGAAAGGCGCCTTTCCCGGCCCGATGTTCATCGCCGTGCCGCCGGTCGAGATGGAATGGCCGCAGCGTGAGGCGCTGGCCAGAGCCTCGGGCGCGACCGAGGCCGTCACCTATGCCGACCTGCTGCGCGCCGCCGACACCGGCCAGTTCAAGGACTGGCACAACCTTTTCCTGTTCGGCACGGTGGCCGACCGTCTGGCAGACGAATTTGGCACGCAAGGCTCGCCGATTTCGCTCTCCACCGCCTGCTCCTCGGGCGCGACCGCCATCCAGCTCGGTGTCGAGGCGATCCGGCGCGGCGAAACGGAGGCCGCGCTCTGCATCGGCACCGATGGCTCGGTGCAGGCCGAGGCGCTGATCCGCTTTTCGCTGCTCTCGGCCCTCTCGACCCAGAATGACCCGCCCGAAGGCGCTTCCAAGCCGTTTTCCAAGAACCGCGACGGTTTCGTCATGGGCGAGGGCGCCGCGGCGCTGGTGCTCGAATCCTATGAGAGCGCGAAGGCGCGTGGCGCGCAGGTTCTCGGCGTCATCGCCGGCTGTGGCGAAAAGGGCGACGGCTTCCACCGCACCCGCACCAGCCCCGACGGCATGCCGGCGATCCTGGCCATGCGCGGCGCCATCGAGGACGCCGGGCTGACCCCCGACGACATCGATTACGTCAACGCCCACGGCACGTCGACGCCGGAAAACGACAAGATGGAGAGCTTCGGCTGCATGACGGTGATGGGCGAGCGGATGAAGTCCGTGCCGATCTCGTCCAACAAGTCGATGATCGGCCACACGCTCACCGCCGCCGGCGCGGTGGAGGCGGTGGTGACGCTGCTGACCCTGCGCAACGGCCGGATTCCGCCGACAATCAACTACACCATCCCCGATCCGGCGATTCCGCTCGATGTCGTGCCCAACGTGGCGCGCGATGCCTCGCTGCGTTACGCCATGTCGAATTCCTTCGGCTTCGGCGGCCAGAACACCGTTCTGGTCTTTGCCCGTGAGGTCAAGGCATGAGCACGGTTCTCGTCACCGGCGGCGCCAAGGGCGTCGGCGCGGCCATCGTTCGCGCCCTGGCCGCGCAGGGCCATGATATTGATTTTACTTATCGTTCGTCCGCCGATCAGGCCGAGGCTCTGGCGGTCGAAATCGCTGCCGCCCATCCCGGCCGCGCCATCCGCGCCCTGCCGCTCGACCTTGCCGACAAGGATGCGGTGGAGGCGTTCTGCACCGCGATCGAGGATGTCAGCTACTACGGATATGTCCACAACGCCGGCCAGTCCTACGATGTGCTGGCCGCGATGATGGCGCAGGACAAGGCCGAAGCGATCATGCAGGTGAACTTCTTTTCGCTCACCCGCATCGTCAAGGCGGTGGTGCGCCCGATGATGCGCGCCCGCTCGGGCCGCATCGTCGGC
>Ga0209573_1003536_pt1 | contig 16975 bp, 15 predicted proteins | sample TNRBio252014_DNA_FD_185870 | JGI IMG/M metagenome (GOLD analysis project Ga0209573, IMG submission 185870) | Wastewater treatment Type I Accumulibacter community from EBPR Bioreactor in Madison, WI, USA - TNR Reactor_6/25/2014_ DNA (SPAdes)... | ecosystem: Engineered > Bioreactor > EBPR >...
CCGGGAACGACGCGCGAGTCCTTCGAAGGTGAACAGCCGAAGTCGATGCGTGTGAAGCACGGCTTTTGGATGGGGCGCACCGAGGTCAGCGTGGGACAGTTCCGCCGATTTGTGGAGGAGTCTGGTTTTGTGACCGACGCTGAAAAGCCCGGCGGCGAGACTCAGGTGTTTGACCCCGAATGGGACGGCTATCATCTCACGACGAAGGTGGTGCATCCGTGGAAGTCCATGAAGGGCAAGAGCTGGCGTGATCCAAACTGGGGATTCCCGAACCAGGACGCCTTTCCGGTCGTGTGCGTGAGCTACAACGACATGAAGGCGTTCTGTGAATGGATGACGAAACGCGAACGCAAGGCGGGTCATTTGCCCGAGGGTTGGGAATACCGTCTGCCAACCGAAGCGGAGTGGGAGTATGGCTGCCGAGGCGGCAGCAAGGAAAGCCGCTACTTCTGGTGGGGCAATGAGATCGAGGATGGCGAGGGCAGGCTGAACATCTCCAGCATGGATGTCCTGCCGGGTCGCACGAAGGCATGGCCGCTCGCCAAGGTGCCGTGGAGCGATGGCTTCTCGTTCGTTTCGCCGGTGGATCATTACGGTGAAAAGGGCCGCAACGGCTTCGGCCTGGCCGACATGTGCGGTGGCGTGTGGGAGTTTGTCATCGACCACTTTGATCCGAAGGGCGGGCATGAAGACATCTACTATGAGAACGTGGAACAACGCGCCGTGACGCGGCCCGTCTGCCGTGGTGGAAACTACTTCGATGTTCCGGGCAACGCGCGCTGCGCTGTCCGGCTGGGAATCAAGAACGTGACCTACTCCGACTCACGCGACGGCTTCCGCATCTGCTTGGGCAAGCGCATCCCGATGCCATGAAAACTTTGCTGCCTCGCCTGATTTTCAGTCTGTTCGCGGCGACGCTGAACGCCCAGTCGCCCGATCTCGATGGCGTGAAGGTGTCGCTCGAAGGTTACTCCGGCACTGCCACGATCAGCGCGGCGAGTTTGGGCAAGTTCAAGCTGCGCGCGCAGGTGAACCGCAACGGCGACACGCAGCCGATGAACGTGCGCGTCGAGCTGCCGAAAACAGGACGCAACGTCTGGCCGACAAACGATGTCGAGGTGCGCGATGAAGCGGGCACGGCGATGCTTGTGCAGCGCTCCGGCATCGAGTGGGAAAACCTCCTCGTGCCGATCACGGAGAAGGTGGGCGCATTCATCGTACAGGTCGTGGAGCCCTTGGTTTCAGCGCCAAGAGCCACTTCAGAGAAGGATCGCCTGATTCAGGATGCCACCAGCGGCGCAGAAGTGCGCATCGCCAACTGGCCGCAGGGCCGTGTGGCGGCATTGAGCATACGTTTTGACGACTCGCATCCCACGCATCTGAGCAAGGCCATTCCCATTCTGCGCGAATACGGCTTCAAAGGCACCTTCATGGTCAATCCAGGCCCGAAGGAGCCCGGCAGCCGTCAAAGCTACTCCTTCGAGACGCAGCACGCCGAATGGGAGGCCGTGATGAAGCAGGGCGACATGGAACTGGCGAACCACTCCGCGCATCATCGCGGCGCGAGGGGCGATGACGAGATGGAAAGCGAGATCGGCAGTGCGGCGGCGGCGATTTGGAAACTGACGCCCGGCAAGAGCAAGCTCATGGCCCTCAATCTCGGCGGTGGCACGCGCTGGGAGACCACACGCACGCTGCGTCACTACCTGGACAAATATCATCAGTTCGACGCCTCCAGCGGCTCGCTCGGCATGGATGACAGCTACGGCGGACGTGTGGAGGCCTTCCGCAAGGCGCTGCAAACCCACCTGGAACGGGGCCTGTGGTGCCGCGTGCATTACCACTACATCGGCGAGGGCCTCAGCAGCAGCGAGGCAAACTTCCGTGCCGCGCTCGACATCGCCAAACAGCATCAGGACAAGCTCTGGATCGCCAGCATGGCAGACATCCACAAGTATCAAACCGAACGCAACAGCGCGAAAATCACTCTCGTTAAGTCCGACGCGAACAGCCTCACCTTTCAGCTCGACTGCCACACAGATGTGAAGCTGTATGACCAATCTCTCACGCTCGAAATCACGCCGGCTGCGGCTTGGGATGCGTCAAAAGTCATCGTCAAAGATGACGACGGCCAATCTCACCCTGCCACCATCGAAGGAACCCTTCTTCGCTGCACCGTGCCGCCGCGTGAAGGCGCTTACTCCATCACCTCCGCACCATGAAACGCTTCATTCTTCTCTTTCTCGTCTGCACCATCAGCGCCAAGGCCGAAATCCTCGCCGGCATCGCCAAGGTGGACATCACCGACCGTACGGGACCGGTGAATGATCCATGCTTTGCCAAGGCACTCGTGCTGAAGAGCGGCGAGACCACGGCGGTACTCATTACGGTGGATGCGGTGGCGATTGGCGGCATTGGGCGCATCGGGAATGGCTTCCTCGCGAATGTGCGTGCGGAGCTTGGCGATCTGGCCGACGAGGTCATCATCAATGCCAGCCACTGCCACGGCATCGTGCGCAATGACTTGCAGCAGCTCGTCGTGAAGGCGGTCAAGGATGCCGCGAAGAACTTCGTGCCGGTCAAAGTCAGCGCCGGAGTCGGCAGCGAGAGCCGCATCAGTGAAAACCGCCGCATGACGCTCAAAGACGGCACACAGGTCGATATGCGGCGCGCCTACTCGATGCCGCGTGATGAGGATGTCGCCAGCATCGGCCCCATTGATCCGCAGGTCGGCCTGCTGAGGCTGGATCGCGCGGACGGCACGCCGTTCGCAGTCGTGTATCACTTCGCCTGCCATCCGATCATGAATCCGCCAAGCAAAGGCAACAGCGCGGATTATCCCGGTTTCGCCTCGAAAGTAATTGAAGAGGCCACGGGCGCGATGGCCTTCTTCGTCCAAGGCTGCGGCGGTGACATCAATCCGGTGCATTACAAAGAAGTCAGCCGCCCCGCGAATGCCGAGCCACTCGGTGCCATGCTCGGTGCGAGCGTTTTGGCCGCGATTCGTCGATTTGAGCCGCAAAACGACGCCACGCTGAAAATCAGCCGCGAAGTCATCGCCGTGCCTCGTGCCGCCGATTTCGAAAAGCGCATCTCAAACGCCGAATCCGAACAAAAGGCCCTCCTCGCGGCCCTGCGACCCACGAACATCAATTTCAAGACCTTCCTGCCTTTGCTCATGCAGCACAAACTGTGGCCCGAAACGCCCTCGCACTACGCGCAGGGCTATTTGCAGGACTCGAAGCCGCTCCAGCAGCTTGACGCTGACAACAAGGCGCTCGTCGAGGCCTACCTTGGCAACATTGCCATTATGGAAAAGCTCACGCGGCTGAACACGAACCTCGCTCTGCTCAAAAGGCACCTCGCCGAGACCAAGGCCGCCGACAAAGCCACGCTCGATGTCGAAGTCTGCGGACTCCGCGTTGGTGGCTTCAAACTCGTCACCTTCCCCGGCGAGATCACCGCTCAAGTCGGCCTCAACATCAAAAAAGCCGCGCAGGATGCCAACGCACACGTCTCCGGCTACACAAACGGCTACATCTACTACACCGCCACCGAGGCCCAGCGCCGGAACACGGGTTACGCTCAGGAGGACTGCGATGTTCTTGTGGCACCCGAGTGGCAGGCCATCTTTGAAACGAAGGCCGTGGAAGTTTTGAAGCGGTTGTCAGGCTTGTGAGCGGGTCACTTTGACAGAAGAGCGTGCATCTCGTGAACTTTTTTCGCGATGCGATCCTCAACACTTTCAGCCCAGCCTGCGGCGGCCTCGTAGCCGCCTTCTTTGAGCACACGAAGGCTCGGAACGTAGCCGGTGTAGTCGTTGGAGTAACCCGCCACCCACACGCCAGCCTCACCGGCAAACTCACGTTTGAAGCGCAGTGAGTAATCGACCACCACCTCGCTCCCGAGCGTGATGAAGGTGAGATCGTTGCCGATTTTGATGACCTGCACGGGATAGGGATGCGGTTCGCGACCCGGTTTGGCGTAGTCGAGAATGATCTCCTCATACGCTGCCCGAATCGGACCAGCGATCGGGCGCGGATTGACGACGAGCGCCATTTCGACGGCATTGGAAAGCGATCTGCCATGCTGCATCGAGAGTTCTAGGTCGGTGATGCCGGGAACGACATCGCTGCGGCGGGGATACGGGTTCTGATCGGCGCCGCAGCCCATCAAAAACAACGCGGTGAAGCCGGGTCGATGCTCCTGGAGGTATTCCTGCGCGAAACCGGCGTAGTCGCCGCAGTAGTTGTAAAAACCGAGGCTGGTGTTGTGGCAGGCGTAGCCAAAGAGCGTCGCTCGCAGCGTGCCGTCGGGCGCTTCGACGCGCAACGCGGGCACCTCGTGATCCACCGGGCCGTTCGGGTTCGGCGCTTTGTTCGCGTTCGGATGGTCAGGCGGCAGCATGTAGTCGCGGCGGCGGTTCATGGCGAAGCCGCAGCGCGCCTTGTTCCAGGTGAGACGCGCAGGCTGCACCTCCGCCAGCGCCTTGCCGATGATGCCAACGATGTCGTTTTGCAGCTTCTGCGTGTATTCCCAGGAGTCTTTGGCTTTCGGGTTGCCCTTGTCCTTCTCCGTGAGCGGTGTCGTGCGCAGCGAGGGTCCGCTGTGCGTGTGCGAGGCGTTCATGACGAGGTTCGCCTGCGGCAGATTGAATTCTTTCTCCGCACGCTCAGCGACCGCATGGCGCAGCAGTTGCGGCACGCCGATGAGATCGAGCGTCACAAACACGAGCTTGTTGCCCTGCTCATCTTGAAGCGCGAGCGCCTTGGCGAAAAGATCCTGCACCTTGCCTTCCGCAGGCTTGTTGCGCGACGCGTAGCCCGCCATGAAGAGCATTTTCTGCGGCGTCACTTTGGCGACGGCCACGCCGACTTTCCAGTTCGCCGGAACGTGTGGTGCGACGGACTTTGGCGGCGCCGGAGGCGACAGTGGTGTGGCCCCAGGTGGAGCGGCAATGACGGTGGTCGCGAAAAGGGCTGCGGTGATGATTCTTCGGAGGAGCATGCTCAAAATACGCCGCACTCGCATGTCAAACTTTCCGCACAGCCGTAACGAGTTGATTCCCGGACATCCTAAAACCAGCCGCACACGAGCTTCACAAAGCGGAGGCCTTCGGTCGTGAGCTTGCCGGTGCTGCCGCTGCCTGTGACGCAGCCACGCGTGTGGAGGTAATGCGGGATGCCCGCGTCCTTCACCCAGGTGACGAGGGGTTGTGAAACGGCGGTGCTGGAGGCCTTCACCGCCAGCGGCAGGCCCCAGCGGCTGAAGGTGACCTCCCAGCTCATCGGCTTGCCCGCAGGGCGGTCGCCATCCATGAGCCAGGGGTAGTTTTTCACGATCTCCATCGTCGCATCACCGGGCACGGCCACGCGATAGCCGCTTTCCGTGGCGCGCACGGCTCCGGCGGGGGTGATGGCCGGGTTTTTCTGCTGCGCGAGGTAGAGCGACTGCAAATCGAGACCGATGAGGTTCATGCCGTTGAAGACGCCGTGATGGTTCGGCGTGGCGAAGCCCGCCGCGTGCCATTCGTCGAAGCGGCTGGAGAGAAAGAGGTTCAGCTCCACATGCACATGCGCACGGCGCTGGTCGATGCCGCTGCCGGTATAGCCGAGCGTGCCCAGCGGCGTGCCAGCCTTCACCTTCTGGCCGGCGGTGACGTGGGCTTCACGCAGATGCGCGTAGAGGGAGTAAAACGAGCCCTGGCCCCAGTCATGCCGCACCACGATGTAGCGGCCGTAGTTGCTCAGGTTCGAAGCGGCGGTGACGTAGGCCACGAGGCCGTCGGCGATGGCGCGCACCTCGTCCTGCGGATTGCCCTGCGCGTCCCGCCGCAGCGGCTTGATGTCGAGACCTTCGTGAAAGCGCGCGTAGGCGATGCTTTTGCCAAGGCGGCGCGGATCACGCACAAAGCCAAACTGCCCACCTTCCCAGGGTGTGGTCTTGGCGCCTTCGAAATCACGGTCCACAAACTGGAAGAACGCGTCCGGCTGATCAAACAGCGCACGGTTGTCGGTGGGCAGCAGGAGGTTTTGCGCCTGCGTGGAAGGCAGCACGGCAAGCAGACCGAGCAGGGTGAAGAGGAGGCGGTTCATCAGGTGCCAGGCAGGGTGTAGCCTTCGAGCGGGATGTCCCGGGTCTTCGGAGCCGTGTGGATGATGCCGCGCTCCATGTCGCGTTTGGCTTTTTTCTCGGCGGCCTCGGCCTCTTTGCCGACGCGACGTGCGTTGAGCTTCTCCTTGTCGGTGGAAGGCAGCATGTCCATCCAGCGGGAGGCAGACTTCAGGCGGTTCAGACGCGGGTAAAATTTGTCCATCTCCTTGATGGTCGCGTCGGAAACGCCGCGCCAGATGGTGAAGCGGCCGTCAATGATTGGCTGGTCGAGCTGCACCATGTCCACCGGCACCGCGTTGATCATGGTCAGCATGATCATGCCCTGTTGCAGGCGGGAGGCGGCCTCCAGGTAGTTTTTGCCCTTGGCATCAAGCTGCAGCAACAGGCCGTTGCCCTGGCCGTCATCAGCGGGAAAAGGCTGAAACGCGGCGATGCTGCGCTGGCTGAACTCCGGCACCTTCTTGAACGTCATCTCCTGCCCGCCGATGGGCAGTCGCATGATCTCGCTGGGATGCTCGACCTGGTCGCTCTGAACATGGCAGGTGATCAGAACCTTGTTCTTGCGAAATAGCTGCAACACCTCACAACTGGTTAGAAGACCACAGACGGCCGTCATCGATAAGACGCGCAAAAGATTACTCATGCGCGCATCAAACCAAAGCCACGCCGGCTTTGCAACCCTGGAGGCGGAATCGAACGCGAAACTTCTGTGCGGGCGGTTTCCATCCCCTGATTTGACAAGACCGCGAATCACCGGACTTTCCGCACACCCGCCACCATGCCAGAACTTGTACGCACCCTCCTCACGAAGGCCCAAATGGCCGAAGGAGTCGCGGCTTTGGCAAAAAGCATCTGCGAGGCCAATGCCGGCGCGGAGAGCATCGCCCTCGTAGGCGTTTTCACGCGCGGCGTGCCGCTGGCGCAGCGCATCGCCACCGAAATCAAGCGGCTCGGCTGCACCCAGGTGCTTTTTGGCACCATCGACATCACGCAGTATCGCGATGACCTCAGCACCTTCCAGATGGTGCCGAAGCTCGAAGGCTCGGACATCCCCTTCGACCTCGATGGCGTCAATGTCGTGCTCTGCGACGAGGTGATCTACACCGGACGCAGCGTGCGTGCCGCGCTGGATGAGCTGCTGAACTTCGGCCGCCCGAAACGCGTGCAGCTTGCCGTGCTGGTGGACCGCTGCGGGCGTGAATTCCCTGTGCAGCCGGATTTTTCCGCGCTCAAGGTCACTCTGGCTCCCGGCGAGCGTGTGGCGGTGCGTTTTGAAGAAGTGGACGGCCAGGACGCCTGCACCGTGCAAACCCAAGCCTCAACGAGATGACCCCGCGCAAAGACCTCCTCGACATCGCCTCGCTCACGGATGAGGAAATCGCGTTCGTGCTCGACAACGCCGTGCCCTTTAAAGACCTCTTCAAGCGCAGCGTGAAGAAGGTGCCCACGCTCAAGGGCCGGACGATGCTCACGCTGTTCTACGAGCCTTCCACCCGCACGCGCTCCAGCTTTGAAGTCGCCGCCAGCCGTCTCAGCGCCGACGTGACGCACTTCGACATCGAATCGAGCAGCGTGGTGAAAGGCGAGTCCGTCTTGGACACAGTCGAGACTCTGGAGGCCATGCGCGTCGATTACATCGTCGTGCGGCACAAGCAGGCCGGCACGCCGAACCTCATCGCCAAAAACACCCGCGCCAGTGTCATCAATGCCGGCGACGGCTGGCACGCGCATCCCACCCAGGCGCTGCTGGATGCCTTCACGCTGCGCGAGATTCACAAGGATCTGCGCGGCTGCCGCGCCCTCATCGTCGGCGACATCCAGCACTCTCGCGTCGCCCGCAGCACCAGCCTCATCTTCCGCCGCCTCGGCATGCAGGTGGCCTACCTGGCCCCCGGCTCGATGATGCCGCGCGAGGTGCCGCAGGAAATCCCGCAGTTCGGCAACTGGCGCGACGCCTTCGAGTGGAAGCCCGATGTCATCTACCTTCTCCGCGTGCAGAGCGAGCGCCTCGACGAACCCTTCTTCCCCAGCGCCGCCGAGTATCACAAAAACTACGGCCTCACCAACGAGCGCGTCGAAATCCTGCGCGAGCGCGGCCTCCACCTCATGCATCCCGGCCCCGTGAACCGCGGCGTGGAGATCACCGACACCGGCATGAACTACGAGAAGTGCCTCATCAACCAGCAGGTCGAAAACGGCATCGCCGTCCGCATGAGCGTGCTGTATTGGCTCAGGCCTGGGGCGACGGAGTGAGCGAGATGGTTGATGGGTAGGGCGGACTGTCCGCAGTCCGCCGCGTGAGGTCACATCGCTTGCGAGCTACACAGCCACATCATCGGCGCTTCATCCGTTGAAGGCCAACGGCCTTCCGTAACTCAGCCCAGGGTTGGCACAACCCTGGGTCAACGAACCAGCCCACCGCCCTCATCCCGAGCAACCCCAACGGGGTTGCGTCCATCCCCGCGCCATCCCAAACTCCCTCCATGCCACAATCCCTCGCCCGTGTTTTGATCCACACCGTGTTCTCGACCAAGGGCCGCGAATCCGCCTTCCACGATCCGGCGTTTCGCTCGGAGGTGCATGCATATCTGGGAGGTTGCGCCAAGGCGCTCGATTGCCTGCCCATCCAAATCGGCGGTGTCGCCGATCATGTACATCTGCTGACCACGCTGTCTCGCACCATCGCGATCGCGGAGTTCGTGAAGGAGATCAAACGCGTCTCCACCAATTGGATTCAGGAACGCGGCGGCATGTTTCGCCAGTTTCACTGGCAGGCCGGGTATGGATGCTTCTCCGTGTCCGAGTCGAACGTGAATGCCGTCACGCGTTACATCGAGCGACAGGAGGAGCATCATCGGAAGATCACGTTTCAGGACGAATACCGCGAGTTGTTGCGCCGCCATGGGCAGGCTTGGGACGAGGCGTATGTGTGGGATTGAAGAGGGCCGGTAAGCTGGCGGAGATGGACGCAACCCCGTTGGGGTTGGTCCTTGAGAGACGGTGGGTGGTGATTCGTTGACCCAGGGTTGTGTCAACCCTGGGCTGCATGACGCAAGCCCGTTGGGCTTGAGGACTACGGCCCCATGAATCTCAGCAGCGAGATCACCAATACCGGCATAACGACAATAAATGCCTCATCAACTAGTTGGGCGAAAACGGTTGGGGGCTATCCCTGATGAAACGGCCGCGAGTTCATAACTAGTCACCAGGTTGATTAACTAGACGCATAAATTTTTCCATCTGCTCTGTCACCAGTTCAGGAGTAAGCCCCTCTCTCGAATAGAGTTCCTCACGCAAGGCAGATGAGAATGCATAAGCTTGGCGAATCGTGACATAAAGTTTTGATAGATGTTGGTTCACTACAGAACGGCCTGCTTCAGAAACGAGATCCGCTGCATGCTCTAAAAAGAACCGATGTGCGATGAGACGACGGGCTTTGTTGGCTTCGTCCAGTAATGTATAAAAATCCTCGTCATCACCAGGCTTTCGATTCTTTTTAATGAATTCCTTGAGTGGGCCCATGCAAACATCGACAAGATCATCCCCCGGGTTCTTTGTACGGAAGTCTTTTTTCGCATCAAACGTAACAACGCGAAGTCGCTCTGCGACGACTAAAATGAGCTTGGGATCGTCCTCTAGCAATTGAGCATAGAAAAAGGTAAGACCGAAATTTTCGAACAGGATTCGTAAATCGGAACTGTCTGAATTCAGAAAGGGTTTGATTTGGATTCTAGACATAATAATTCATTCAATCTACTAGCAGGCAATCTGCCTGCGCCATGAACTTTGGTTGTGTTTGAGAACGTATCCTGAGAAATCTGAGGGTGCGAATGTCTCAAAAAAATCTCCATGACGGGGAAGTGCTCAAGATGTGATGCGGCATCATGTGTGAATCTCAAAACCTCCCATCCCGCGACTCAAAATGCGTCGGTTTGCCGAGCGATTCGCCGCCGCGTGAAACCCAGCTCGCAACCCACTCGGTGAGTTCTTCATCGCGAATGAACGGAATGCCGAGTTCGACGAAGCTGCGGTAGGGATTGCTCAGCAGGGCGTCGGGGGCTTCTTTGCCTTCGATCTGCACGGGTTTGCCGAAGAGTTCACCGAAGCGCTGCGCGACCTCGCGCACGCTGAGGGTGGTGGTGCCGGTGAGGTTCACGGTCCAGGCGGGGCTTTGGGCCTTGCCGAGGCTGAGGAGCGAGAGCGCGTTCGCATCGCCCTGCCAGATGGTGTTGAAATAACCCATGCGCACATCGACCGGCTGGCCGTGCCAGACTTTCTGCGCGACATCGACCAGCACGCCGTAACGCAGATCGCAGGCGTAGTTCAGGCGGATGAGCGAGACGGGCGTGCCGCGCGTTTGGCTGAAGTGCTGGAAGATGCGCTCGCGGCCCAGGCAGCTCATGGCGTATTCACCAGCGGGATTGAGCGCGTCCTCCTCCTTGCTGCCGCCGCGTTCCACTGGCACGAGGCCATAGACATTTCCGGTGGAGAAGGCGGCGATGCGGCTGCGGTGGTAGCGCTCGCACACGAGGCCGGGCAGCCATGTGTTCATGCCCCAGGTCATCGGTTCCTGGCCGGTGGAGCCGAATTTCATGCCGGCCATGAAGACCACGTTTGGCGCATGCGGCAGATAGGCCACGGCGTTCGCCGCCAGCAGATCGACCGCGATGGTTTCGATGCCATGTTGCTGAAATTCCTCCGCCGAACCCGGTGTGCTGAAGCGCGACACCGCAATGATGCGCCGCTTCGTGCCCGCCTCGTCGCTCGCCCGTTTCGCCATGCGGGAGAGCGAGGGGCCCATCTTGCCTGCGGCACCGAGAATGATGATGTCTCCAGACATCGCGCGCATCAGGTCCACCACGGCGGGCGTGGGTCGGCTGAGGCGCTCTTCGAGTTCTTCCAGGCTGGCGGGAGGCATGGGCGGAACTAAGAACGGATTTCGTGATTGGAAAAGTCTTTGCTTCACCGGTCGCCTTGCCATCATGGGCGCTCTCCCCGCCCATGCACTCGGACATCTCCCCCATCGCCGCCGGACTCGGCATCGCCCCGGAACATCTTCATCTTCATGGTCGTGAAATGGCCAAGGTCAGCCTCAAGGCCCTGCATTCCAAGCCGCAGCGTGGGAAGCTGATCCTCGTCTCCGCCATCACTCCCACACCGGCGGGCGAGGGCAAAACGACCGTCTCCATCGGTCTGGCGCAGGGTTTGAAGAAAGTCGGGCAAAGCGTCGCCCTGGCGCTGCGCCAGCCTTCCATGGGCCCGGTGTTCGGCCGCAAAGGCGGCGCGACGGGCGGTGGCAAAAGCAGCGTGCGCCCCGCGCATGCGATCAACCTGCACTTCACTGGCGACTTCCACGCCATCACCTGCGCGCACAACCTGCTCTCCGCCGTCATCGACAACCACCTCTTCCAAGGCGGCGCGCCCCTGACGCCCGAACGGGTGCTCTGGAAGCGCGTGATGGACATGAACGACCGCGCCTTGCGCAGTATCCGCACCGCCGTGGGCAAACCGACCGAGCGTGCCTCTGGCTTCGACATCACCGCCGCCTCGGAGATCATGGCCATCCTCTGCCTCTCCGAATCACTGCCGGACCTGCGCCACCGCCTGGAACGCATCGTCGTGGGCTTCACGCCGGAGGGCCAGCCGGTTTTTGCCAAGGAGTTCCGCGTCACCGGGGCCATGCTCGCGCTGCTGCGGGAGGCGCTGATGCCGAACCTGGTGCAGAGCCTCGAAGGTGTGCCCGCCTTCCTGCACGGCGGCCCGTTTGCCAACATCGCGCACGGCTGCAACAGCGTCCTCGCCACACGCATGGCGCTCGCGCATGCCGACTTTGCCGTCACGGAGGCCGGATTCGCCTTCGACCTCGGCGGTGAGAAGTTCATGCACATCAAGTGCCGTCAGAGCGGCCTCGCGCCTGAGGCCATCGTCATCGTGGCGACGGTGCGCGCCCTCAAAATGCATGGCGGAGCCGCCTTGGACCAGCTCACGCAGACGGACACCGCCGCGCTGAGCCGAGGTTTGGAAAATCTGGCCGCGCACCTCGACAGCGCCGCGAAATTCGAGCGCCCGGTCATCGTGGCGATCAACCGCTTCACCAACGACCATGAGGACGAGCTCGCACTCGTGCATGAGTTCTGCAATGCGCGCGGCGTGCCCTGCGCCACGGCCAATGTCTTTGGCGAAGGCGGTGACGGAGCCGTGCAGCTCGCGGAAAAAGTGCTCGCCGCCCTGCCGCAGGCCTCCAAGCCCCTGCCCTTCCTCTATCATCCTGACGACAGCGTCGAAACGAAGCTCACCGCCATCGCCACGAAGATCTACGGTGCCGACGGCGTGCTGCTCACCGACGAGGCGAAGGCCAAGCTGGCCCTCTTTGCCCGCAACGGCTTCGACAAGCTGCCGCTCTGCATGGCGAAGACGCAAGACAGCCTCTCCGACGACGCGAAGAAGCGGGGCCGCCCCAGCGGCTTCACCATCACGGTGCGCGACTTCGAGATCGCCAACGGAGCCGGTTTCCTCGTGGCCCTGACCGGCACGATGATGCGCATGCCCGCCCTGCCCAAGGTGCCTTCCGCCGAGCGCATCCAGGTCACGGACGAGGGCGTCATGAGTGGTATCTGAGCCTAAAATGATGCTGGCAACGCGACACGCTGGCGGATAAACTCCCGCCATGAGTCTGCTCACTCTCGAAGTCGAACTGGATCAAGGCCGCGTCACCGCCAAGGGCGGCGAGCCGCTGCCTCAGCATGCGCGGGCGCTGCTGACGATCCTGCCCGCGCAGAGCGGGACTCGGCGCAATCCGCTGGAACGTGACCCCACCTTGCCGCGCGTCATCTTTCATGAGGATCCCACGCTGCCTCTCACCGAGGAAGAATGGCCGGAGGCGGCACGATGAAGCTCCTGCTGGACACCTGTGCCGTGCTCTGGCTGGCCGATGAGCCGCAGCAGCTCGGCGCCAAGGCCCGGTCATTCATTCAGACGCACGCCGATGAATTGTATGTCTCCGCCATCAGCGCGTTTGAAATCGGCGTGAAATATCGCAAAGGCAAACTGGTCCTGGGCATGTCCCCGGAGGCGTGGTGGGAACGGGTGGTACGCGACAAAAATCTACAGGTGCTTCCCATCACCGACACCGTCGCGCTGGCGAGCACGGCTCTGCCGGGTCTGCATGCCGATCCCTGTGACCGCATCATCATTGCCACGGCGGAGGGCATTCACGCGTCCATCGTGACCTCCGACCAGCTCATCACTCAGTATCCATCCGCCACGGTGGTGTGGTGATGGGAACCTCCTTTCTTGCCCACCTCATGCGCAGGCTCTAGCTTCTCCGCCGCATGATCCTGACCCGCACGCTCATCCTCGGCTTCCCGCTGCTCGTCTCAGCGCTGGCGTGGTGGGCGGCGACGGTGTCAAAGCGCAGCCATGAGCGGCCGAAGGACGGGCTGGTGGTCATGCTGGCGCAAAACGCGCCCGCGCTTAACCCGTTTCTGCCCGCCACCGAGGCCGAGCGCCAGATCGCCGACCTCGTGCATGAGCCGCTGCTCCGCATCGACGAGCGCGGCACTTTGCAGCCCGCGCTGGCAGACCTGTGGCGCTGGACGCAGGAGGTCACCTGCTGGTTTGCCGACGCCGCCACGGCCAAACAGGCGCTGGAGCGTTTGCAGGCTCAAATCGGCGAGCGCAACCGCTGGAGCGAATGGCATCTCGACGCCGCGCAGGCCGTGGAAAACGAGCTGCGGCTGAGTTTTACCGAAACCGCCGCCGCTGGCGCACAGCAGGCCTTGGAAGTCATCGCCGACCTGCGGCCGCAGCCCGCCGCCTTCTGGCGCATCGAACGTGAAACACCGCTGCGCGAGGCCTGGGACAAGTTTATGGCCACGTCTTCGCAGGCCGGACAAATCCGCCGCGTGTGGTTCGATGGCTCGAACGCCTGCGAGATCGTCGTGGCCGGATCATCGCAGCGGTTGATCGATGATCTGCGCGCATCGCTCGACGCCGGCACGGCCAAGCGAACCTCGCTCACGCTGCGCGGAGAGGTGGTGGCGCTGGTGGAGCCGGTGCTGGACCTCGACATCCGTCCTGGCCGGTTTTGGCATGACGGCAAGCCAGTGACGGCGGAGGACGCGAGGGCCACGTTTGAGTTTCTACGCGCCAGCGAATGGCCGCTGCCAAATCGCGACGCGCTGCGGCACATCCAGTCCCTTGAAACACAAAACGCCGGCACGCGGCTCCATGTGACCTTCCGCAGGCGCTACGGCCCCGCGCTGGGCGCTTTCGCGGACATGCCCATCCTGCCCGCTGCGTGGCTGCGCCAGCATCCGCAGGCCAGGGAGGTGGATTTTCTCAAACAACCGCCGCCGGGAGCCGGCAGTCACCGCATCGCCTCGCGTGACGCACGTTCGCTCATCCTGATGCCGGTGAATCGCGACAAAGAAGCGCCGCGTTTCCTGTTCAGCTTCGCCGTTTCACCGCTGATGACTCAAATCGGCATGCGCACGCGCACGGTGGACCTCGTGTGGCCGGCGGCGGCGGCAGACCATGCTCAATTGACACAACTGCGCTTCACCCCGCCACGCCAGCGGCTCGTCGTGCTCTGGAACACGCGGCATGACATCCTCAAAAACACACGCTTCCGCGCGGCGCTGGCGCAGGCCACGGACATCGGGGAGCTGATCCGCGTGGTGCCGGGTCGTCTCGGGCATGCAGATGGCAGTCTCTTTGCGCCGGGCCTGTGGTTCAGCACGCGGGCGCCACGCATTCCGTACGGTCTTGAAAAAGCGCGCCAAATTCTCGCGGATGAAGGCTGGCCGCGTGATGTGGAGGGCGTGGCACGCGGTGTGGATCGTGAGTTTCGCTTCACGCTGCTCGTTCCCGCCAAAGACATGCTGCACCGGCGCACGGCCGAACGCCTGGCGGAACAATGGCGCAAACTGGGCGCGGTGGTGGCGCTCGAATACACGCCGGACGCCTCCACGCTCGCGCAACGGCTGCGCGAGCATCGTTTTGACGCCGTACTGCTGGACCAGCGCTTCGAGGTGTCCTGGGATCAGTTGCCGTGGTGGCATTCCGCGCAGGCCAGCCCTGGCGGCACGAATTTCTGCGGCATCGCTGATCCGCAGATTGATCTTCAACTGGAGGCGCTGGCCACCGAGTTTGATCCCGCCAGAGTGCCGGAACGTGTGCGCGCACTGGAGTCCCAACTGCTGCCGCTGCATCCGCTGCTCACGCTTTTCACCACGCACGACGAGGCCGCCACCGTGCCAGGCTTGGCGGATGAAACCGCGACGGAGAACCCGCCTGGCGCATGGACGCTGCGCCATCTCGCCGTGCCGACGAAGCACACGCCCGCCAAACCTGTCATCGACCTCAAACTGCGCCTCCCGGAATGACGAACGCGTCCAACCTTTCCCAACCGCCCCGCTGGCTGCCGCTGCATGTGCTGTGCGGCGGCCTGCTCGCCGCCGTGGGAGTGCTGGCGCTCTCCAAACAGCCGGTGGAAAACTGGCTCGTGCTCCCTTCGACCGCGGCTGAAATGGGGATGCGCTGCGGCTTCAGTCTTGGGGTGTTGATCGTCGCGCTGCTGCTGGCCATGAGCCTGGGGCTGGCCGTAGGGCTGCTCACACGCCGTTTGGGACGACACGCGGAGGCGTTCGTCGCTTTCATCGGTCGTGCGCTTGCCTGTCTGCCAGTCGCGGCGCTGGCATGGGGCTTCGTCAGTCTGTGGATCGGCAAGTATGGCGGCCCGGTCGAAACGCTGATGCCCACTGAGCTGCCGGTGGCGCACAACGTCTGGCAGATCACGCTGGCGCGTCTGCTATGGGAGTTTTTGGCTCCGACGTTGCTGCTTGCCGTGCCTTTGACCGGCGAGGTCATCCACTGCGTGATCACCGATGCCAAGGCGACTGTCGATCTCGACTTTGCACTGCGCGCGCGAGGTGTTCCGGCCAGTGCGCGGCTCTGGCGGCACCATCTGCGTCAGTTGCTGCCTTTGCTGCGGGCGCGAATGCAGGCGCTCTGCCTCGTGGCACCGGTCTATCTCATCGTCATCGAGGACGTACTGCGTTTCATGGGCTGGGGCGGCTGGATGGCACAGTCTCTTCGAGCGGCGGATGTGAACGGCATCGCGCTCGGTCTGGCCACGGGAGGCGTCATGATGGCGCTGCTCTGCGGCGGCCTGCATTTTCTGCGTGGCCGCTTGCGCCCTTCCGCCAATCTTCTGACCTCGTTTGCCTGGCAGCCGTGGCAGCTTTGGAGCTTGGGATTGATGACGCTGTCGCCGTTTTCATCTTCGCCATGGCTCGTGTTGTGGTTTGCGGTGCTCCTCTCCGGCAGCGCGTCCTGGCATGAGGCATGGACGAGCGTCGAAAAGCAGCTCCCGCTCGATCCGGCGCGTTCGTTTGGTGTTTCGGAAGCGGGCATCTGGCTCAGGCATGTGGCTTTCGTGCAATGCCGCATGCTCGTGGCCTGGATCAGCGCCGTCTTTGCGCAGACGCTGCTCTGGATCGCGGTCGCCTGCGCCTTGCAGCCTGCTTTGTTGCAGGAACTGGGTGTGCCGCTCGCCCGATGGGTCCGCCCGCTCGCGGTCGGTTCATCGCAGGACGCGGCACGCACTTTGGCCGATCCCACAGCCCTGCTGGAAGCCGGTGGCGTCATCGCGCTTGCCGCCTTGTGTTTGATCCTAGTCAGCCGCATCGTTCAACCACGACCCTCCTGAGCCTCATGTCCGACGCCGCCACTCCCAAAAACGACGCGCCCCTGCTGCGCATCCGCGATTTGAAGATCGAGTTCCGCCGCCATGACGCGGAGCCGATGCAGGCCGTGCGCGGCATCGACCTGGAGCTCAAGCAGGGCGAGTGCATCGCCC
>Ga0209573_1003538_pt1 | contig 16974 bp, 15 predicted proteins | sample TNRBio252014_DNA_FD_185870 | JGI IMG/M metagenome (GOLD analysis project Ga0209573, IMG submission 185870) | Wastewater treatment Type I Accumulibacter community from EBPR Bioreactor in Madison, WI, USA - TNR Reactor_6/25/2014_ DNA (SPAdes)... | ecosystem: Engineered > Bioreactor > EBPR >...
GGCATGGCGCGCGAAGCCCAAAAAGTCAACCGCGCCAAGGTTGAGCTACTGGCCCTGGCCGAGGCGGGTCACGATGATCTTTTCGCGGTTGCCGACCGGGAATTCTGGCGGCGAATCCGGGCTTTTATCGCGGAGGCTACCGCGCGATGCATCTGGACGCGGATGACCAAGCTGCAAGCGGGGCCGAACAGCGCCGGATCAGGCTCGCGGTCGGAGGCCTTGCAAAAACCGGGTCTTCGATCGGTACGACAGTGGAACCGGCTTCCAGCCGGTTTTTGGCAGATCGATCCGGCTGGAAGCCATCTCTAAATTTTCTCTGGAAAATCAATAAGCTGTTTTTCGACAGCCTCTCGGTCGCTCAGGACGCTTTGCAGGTCCAGGATGCCAGCCACCGTTCCATGTCGCCCTCCTGAAGATTGTTCGGCGCTTTTTCAATGCAGATACAGACGCCTTGGGAGAGCACGCCCATCGCCACCGTGTCGCCCTCGCCCGCATCGGAAAGTTCCACCTTGGGCAGCGATAATGCCAGCTTTTTACCATTCCATCCGGAATGACCGGCGACTACGACGCCATGCAGGTCGATGGGATCGGGCAGCGTGGCAGCTAGCGAAGGGGATTTTTTCCAGCCAAACAGGCCTTGGCCGGGTTTGGATAACCGATCCACGCGAACCAGGATTCGGTAGTCGGGGGCTCTGCCGCCGGGCCATTCCCATTTAAAATCCAATACAACCTCGTTTGACTGAGACATGTTTTGTCCTCCAAGAGATTGAGTCGTTATAAGAAGCAGGGTAAAACTCAGCAAGGCCGCTACCGCGCGATGGTTTTTTGGCATGAGCCCTGTCTCCCGCCAGCTCAGGTTTCCACCAACACATCATAGCCGCCACCGGATTTGGCCACGAAGCCCACAAAGCCTGAATAGCTGGCCGTTTTGGTAAACGATGTAATAAGCTGTTTGTAAAGATTGTTCGGTGTATCCAATCCTGGGATGCCTCCCGTAAGGATACCCGCGTATATGAAAGCGTCCGAAGCACGAGTAGAGCAGTTGTAGCCTAATAGATAAAAGGAGTCGGGCTTCGTCTTCAATCTGTCCCAATAATCCTTGAAAAGCGAAGCCTGCGTTTTGGTGACGGTGATCAGCAGCACCGTGGATTTGACCAAATACTTCTTCGCTTCGGCCAGATCGATATAATAAGGTCGATGTATCTTGAATAGCGGATAGTCATAGACTACTCCCTTCATATTCAGGCCGACGCTCGGGCCGGACCCCGCGCTTCCGCCGGAGGCGGGTCCAGCGCCGACATCGCCAAAAAAACCGATCGGCGAACCGTCCGCCAGAATGCAGTCAGCATGTTGTTCCATCACGCCAGGCTCGTGACTCGGGCTGTTTTTTCCCCGCACCACAAGGCCGACGGTGTCTCCCGATGAAAAAGTCAAGGTAGTCGTAGGCATATTTAAATCTCCTCTGAACGTCCGATGGATAAAATTGGACCGCATTACGGAGGCGAAATTCTTGAGGGGCGGATACCGGTCCCTAAATTAAGGCATCCGGCTGATGGTTGACACAACTGCCTGATTCTCTTTGATCAGATCGGGCCAAACATCGGGTTTAACCATGGAACAGATTGCAGAGATTAGATATAACTAATTGATTTTTTTTGGAATTCTGGATTTTAGGGCCGGGGATGGATATCCAGCGTTGGAGCGCCTTACGTAAAAAGCCTAGGTCAGGATGGCGGTCGGGTCAAGAAAGCCCGTCGGTCCAGTACGAAGACGCAAAGTTTTGCAGGCGGTTGAGTTTGGGCAAGGCCGCAAAAAACCGTCATAATAAGGGGGGATAAAGACCATGCTGGCCGGCCGCCGCGCGGACGACTCGAACCCAAGGGGGAACCTTATCGCCTCGGGCTCCCGAACGGCAGCGGGCTGGCCGCCGCGGTCGCGATGACGATGGGCGCGCGGATCAACCCGATGAGATAAAACACTAACGAGGGTATTCGATAATGTCGAAAAATTCGCTGACGGATCCTGGCAAGAAGGACCAACCCGAACGATCCGAGAAACAGGCGGTCGCGGGCGCTGCAAGGGCGGTTGTCGCCGAGGTGGTCACCCCGCCGGCGCCGAAAGCCGACCCAACCGCAGTGGATGGCCGCAAGCGGGTGATCATAGAAGGCGTGACCCCCGAGATCGATGGCGGTCGCTTCCCGATCAAACGCACCGTGGGCGAGTCCGTGGTGGTCGAGGCCGACGTGTTTACCGACGGCCACGATTTGCTGTTCTGCGTCCTGCAATACCGCAAGGCCGGGGAAACCGCTTGGCAGGAAATCCCGATGCGCTTCCTGGTCAACGACCGCTGGCGCGGCGAGTTCCCGGTGCTCGAACTGGGCCGCTACGAATATACCGTCATTGCCTGGGTGGATGCCTTCAAGTCCTGGCGGCACGATCTGGGCCGCTGGGTGCAGGCCGAGGACATCGCGCTGTCCCTGCGGGTGGGCGCGGATCTGGCCACGAAAGCCAGCCAGCGGGCGACCGGCGTGGATGCCAAGTGGCTGGCCCAGCGCGCCGGCGAACTGGCGGGGCCGCAGGATCTGCAATACCGCCAACAACTGGGACTGGACGAGGAACTGGCCCGGCTGATGGAGCGCCACGCCGACCGCCGGCTGGCGTTGACCTACGGCAAGGAACTGGGCGTCGTGGTGGACGACGAGCGCGCCCGGTTCAGTACTTGGTACGAAATGTTCCCGCGCTCGTGCAGCCCAGTGCCTGGCAAGCACGGCACCTTCAAGGACTGCGAGGCTTGGTTGCCGCGCATCGCCGCCATGGGTTTCGACGTGTTGTATTTCCCGCCGATCCATCCGATTGGTCGGATCAATCGCAAGGGCAAGAACAACACCCTCACGCCCGGCCCGGACGATGTCGGCAGCCCGTGGGCCATCGGCGCGGCCGAGGGCGGCCACAAGGCCATTCTGCCGGCACTGGGCACACTGGCGGATTTCCGCCAACTGGTGCAAAAAGCCCGCGAGCACGGCATCGACATCGCCCTGGACATTGCCCTGCAATGCGCGCCGGATCATCCCTACGTCAAGCAGCATCCCGACTGGTTCCGCTGGCGGCCGGACGGCACGGTGCAGTACGCCGAGAACCCGCCCAAGAAGTATCAGGACATCTACCCGTTCAATTTCGAGACCGACGACTGGCGGGCGCTGTGGGACGAGATCAAGAGCATCTTCGAATTCTGGATTCAACAGGGCGTGCGCATTTTCCGGGTGGACAACCCGCATACCAAGCCGTTCGCGATGTGGGAATGGCTGATCGGCGAGATCAAGAAGACCACGCCAAACGCCATTTTTCTGGCCGAAGCCTTCACCCGGCCCAAGGTGATGCACCGGCTGGCCAAGTTGGGCTATACCCAGTCCTACACCTACTACGCTTGGCGCAACGCCAAGTGGGAACTGGCCGAGTACCTGACTGAGTTGACCCAGACCCCGGACCATGACTATTTCCGCCCCAATTTCTGGCCCAACACCCCGGACATTCTGACCGAGGCCCTGCAATTCGGTGGTCGGCCGATGTTCGTGTCCCGGCTGGTGATGGCGGCGACCATGACCGCCAACTACGGCATCTACGGCCCGGCCTACGAAATGATGGAACACGTCGCGGTCAAGCACGGCAGCGAGGAATATCTCGATTCCGAGAAATACCAGTTGCGCTATCGCAGTTTCCAGAATTTGGACGGTCCCAACAGCCTGCACGACTTCATCGCCCTGGTGAATCGCATCCGCAAGCGCAATCCGGCCTTGCAGTCGAACGCCAGCCTGTGCGTCCATCCCATGGATAACGAGCAGATCATCTGCTACAGCAAGGCGACTGCCAACGGCGCCAACGTGATTCTGGTGGTGGTGAACCTGGATCCCAACTACACCCAGGCCGGCATGACCCAGTTGGATCTGGCGGCGCTGGGTGTGGACCCGCACCAGCCGTTCCAGGTCCACGATCTGCTGACCGGCAATCACTACCTGTGGAACGGACCGCGCAACTACGTGGAACTGAACCCGCACCGCATGCCGGCGCACGTGTTCCGCATCCGCCATCACCTGCACACGGAGCGTGATTTCGATACCTTCGATGGCTAGGCAAACCAACCGGGAAGGCTTGTTGCGAACCGCCTTTACCAATCGGATAACCGCCCCGCCGGGACTTGCTCCCGCCGGGGGTTTGTGTGAAGTGCTCTCACTCGAAACGAAGGATGTGCCGCGATGAAACAACCGAAAATTCTGGCGTTCGTGATGGCGGGCGGCGAGGGTGCCCGCCTGAGTCCCTTGACCACGCAAAATTCCAAGCCCTCGCTGCCGTTTGGCAGCCGCTATCGGATCGTGGACTTCGTGTTGAGCAACCTGCTCAACTCCGGGATTCAGTCCATCTATCTGCTGGTGCAGTACAAATCCCAGTCGCTGATCGAGCATGTTCGCAAGGCTTGGGTGGTGTCGCCGATGCGCAACGAGGAGTTCGTGACGGTCGTGCCGCCCCAGATGATGCGCGGCGGCGACTGGTTCATGGGCACCGCCGATGCGGTGTACCAGAACCTGAACCTGATTCAGTTGCACGATCCCGATCTGGTGCTGGTGTTCGGTGCCGATCACGTCTACCGGATGGATTTGCAGCAGATGGTGGATTTTCACCGCGAACGCGAGTCCGATGTGACCGTGGCGGCTTTGCCGGTGCCGCTGGACGAAGCCCGCGCGTTCGGCGTGATCGCCGCTGATGGCGACGGTCGGGTACGCGAGTTTCAGGAAAAGCCCGCCAATCCAGCGCCGATGCCGGATGATCCCACGCGCTCCTATGCCTCGATGGGCAACTATCTGTTCAATGCCAAGGTGCTGGTCGAGGCGCTCAAGGCAGCCAACGACAGGGGCGAGCACGACTTTGGCCAGAACGTGCTGCCGCATTTGAAGGAGACCCATCGCTTGTTCGCCTACGACTTCGCCCAAAACAAGGTGCCGGGGACCAAGTCCTACGAGGAACCGGCCTACTGGCGCGATGTCGGTACCCTGGATGCTTATTTCAGCGCTCATCAGGATCTGCTGGCGTGGCCGCCGCGCTTCGATGTGTTCAACCCGCAGTGGCGAATCTTTTCCAGTAACTATCAGGGGCCGGTTGCCCGCATGATCAGCGCGCGACTGGAAAACAGCGTGATCGCTGCCGGTTCGCTGGTGCAAGGAGCGTCCATCAGTAACTCCATCATTCGCCGCGAAGTCATCATCGAGGACGATGTGGAGATCGAGGATTGCATCATTCAGGACTACGTCCATATCAAACGCGGCGCCCGGCTGCGGCGGGCCATCATCGGTGGCTACAACGTCATCGAGGCGGGCGCGCGCATCGGCTACGACCCCGAACTCGACCGGCGCCGTTATAGCGTCACCGCCGGCGGCATCACGGTGGTGGGGCCGGGCGAGGTCACCACCACCATGCGGGCGTTTAGCGAGTAATCGGGTATCCAGCATCAGACGCCCGGATCTCCGCCCGGCGCCTGATGCTTTTTTCAGTAAAGCGCCAATGAATAAATCCACCATGACCGTCTGGCCAGGCCGGCCCTATCCGCTGGGAGCCACCTGGGACGGGGAGGGCGTCAACTTCGCCCTGTTTTCGCAACACGCCGAGCAGGTGGTGCTGTGCCTGTTCGACGCCAGGGGCAAGCAAGAGGTCGCGCAAATCCCGCTGCGCGAGCGCACCGGCGGCGTCTGGCACGCCTATTTGCCGGAAGCCCGGCCCGATCTGCTTTATGGCTATCGGGTGTATGGCCCCTACCGGCCGGAGGAGGGCCACCGCTTCAACGCCCACAAACTGCTGCTCGATCCTTACGCCAAGAGCATCGTCGGCCAGATTCAATGGAGCGACGCCCAGTTTGGCTATCGGATCGGCGGGCGCGGCGAAGACCTCAGCTTCAACACCCGCAACAGTGGGCCAGGAATGCCCAAGTGTCAGGTGGTGGACGCCGCCTTCATGTGGGGTGACGACCGGCCGCCGCGCACGCCCTGGCGCGACACGCTGATTTATGAATTGCATGTGCGCGGGTTCACCATGCGCCATTCCGACGTGCCGCCGCATCTGCGCGGGACCTACGCCGGCCTGGCCTGTGGGCCGGTAGTGGATTATCTCAAGACGCTGGGCGTAACCGCAGTGGAACTGCTGCCGATCCACTATTTTGTGGACGAGCGCCACCTGCTGGACCGGGGCTTGCGCAACTACTGGGGTTACAGCCCCATCGGCTATTTCGCGCCCGACCCACGCTATGCGTCCAGCGACCATCCGGTGAGCGAATTCAAGAGCATGGTGCGAACCCTGCACGCGGCCGGCCTCGAAGTGATCCTCGACGTGGTGTACAACCACACCGCCGAGGGCAATCAGTTTGGCCCCACCTTGTGTTTTCGCGGAATGGACAACGCGGCCTATTACCGGCTGTCGCCAGAGCATCCGCGCTACACCATGGATTACACCGGCTGCGGCAATACCCTGAACACCGCCCAGCCGCGCGTGCTGCAACTGATCGCCGACAGTCTGCGCTACTGGGTGACGGAAATGCATGTGGACGGGTTCCGCTTCGATCTGGCCGCTGCGCTAGCCCGGGGCCAGCATGAGGTGGAGCAGGCGGGCGCGTTCATGGCCATTATCCAGCAGGACCCGGTGCTCTCCCAGGTCAAGCTGATCGCCGAGCCGTGGGATGTGGGCGAGAACGGTTATCAGGTGGGCCGGTTCCCGCCGGGCTGGAGCGAGTGGAACGGCAAATACCGCGACGTGGTGCGCGACTACTGGCGCGGCGAAGGCGGCTTGATCGGCGAACTCGCCTACCGGCTGACGGGTTCCGCCGATCTGTACGAGCACAATGGTCGCCGGCCCCACGCCAGCATCAACTTCGTGACCGCCCACGACGGTTTCACCCTCTACGATCTGGTCAGCTATAACGAACGCCATAACGAGGCCAACGGGGAGAACAATCAGGACGGCGAGTCGCACAATCGCAGTTGGAACTGTGGCGCGGAGGGCGATACCGGGGAACCGGACATTATCGCGCTGCGCCTTCGCCAGCGGCGCAATCTGCTGGCGACTCTGCTGCTGTCGCAGGGGGTGCCGATGCTGCTGGCCGGCGACGAGGTGGGCCGCACCCAGCGCGGCAACAACAATGCCTATTGCCAGGATAACGAACTGAGCTGGCTGGACTGGGATATCGCTTGGTTGCGGGAAAATCAGGAATTGCTGGCGTTCACCCAGCGCCTGATCCGGATTCGCCAGCGGCATCCGACCTTCCGGCGTCAGCATTATTTCCGGGGCATTCACGGCGACGGTATCCGCGACATTTTCTGGTTCAACCCGGACGGGCGGGAAATCAGCGATGAGGAATGGACCCATGACTACGCCCGTTGTCTGGGACTGTATCTGCCGGGCGTCGGTCTTCAGGAACAGGACGAGCGCGGTCATGCGTTGCGGGACGACGATTTTCTACTGCTGTGCAACGCCCATCACGAGGAAATTCCGTTCGTGTTGCCGGCGCCGAGCGATGAAACGCTGTTCGAGGTGGTGCTGGATACCGCGCTGCCTCACGGTCAGCCGACCGAGGGTTTCGAGCATCCTTCCGAAGATCCCTATCCGGTGCAAGGTCGGTCGCTGGTGTTGCTGCGACATCGGTGCGTGGCGTCCGAACCTGGAGCCTGAAGAAAAAAGGCCGGGCGAAGGCGCCCGGCCAAAAACCACCAAAGGAGGATGTGCAGCAGACAGAGGAGAAAAGACGCCTGCTACACGGGCGCTATCTTAACAGGAAATTTAGAGCAAACACACTACTTTTTGTTGTTTTTAGGCAAAAAAACAACATTTTGTTTTAAAAGCAACTAGATCGGTCCAGGGTTTCGCCAAATGACCGGAGTATCGAGACCTTCAAGGCAGTTCTGGCAGCGCCTCGTCGTCGGACAGGGCCAGGATGGCGTCGATCAGCCGATCTGGCTTGCTCACCCCGCCGTGAATCATCAACATCCGCGCCTTGGTGATCAGTTCGATCGGTGTCAGCGGCGCCTCGGGATCGCCCTTGGCATGCGTCCGCCACACCGTCAGGCGCTCGCCGCCGCGCACCGTGACGGTCACCGCGCTGCCCCAGGCCTTCGGATAGGCCGAGGCATAGGGTTCGGCGACCCGCGCGGTCACCTGCTTTCGCAGCGCCGCCAGCTCCCGTCGCGCCGGCTCGGCGAACGCGGCGAAATCCACCGTTTCCCGATTCAACGCCGCCGCCACGCAATGTTGCAGGGAGAATTTGGCCTCGTAGTCGCTTTGCGGCGAGGGCCGATCGCACACGTCCAGCGCCGCCGGATAGGTTTCCACTTCGACCTGTTCGACCGTACCGGCCACCACGCGCCGGCGTAGTTCCTGCGCGGCGTCGATGGCCGGATGGGTATGGCGGCAGGACGGCCAGGGCTTGACCGAGGTTAATAGCAGTTGCCAGGGACCGTCCGGATCGCGCGTCACCGCGCCGGGATCGGGATCGGGACAGGTGGCGGCGAACCAGCCCTTCGCTCCTTCCAGCATCGTCGGTGGCCCGGTGAAGCCGTGGCGCGCCAGATCCGCCGCCAGGACGCCCGCTTCCGCCGCTCGCCCGGCGTGGAGATGCTTAGTCATCGTGCCGGCTTCCAAAAATTGCCACAGCCCAGCCGACTGGGCGCCGGCATTGCCCAAGGCGTGAACGGTCGACCGCAGGTCGAGACGCAGCAGCGCCGCCGTCGCCATGGCCGAGCCGTAGGGACCGCAAGTGGCGGTGTTGTGCCACAGGCGATAGTGGGACGGCCCGACCGCCATCCCGACCCGGGTCGCCGCCTCGAAACCCCACAGCACCGCCCGGAGCATGGCATGGCCGCGAATGCCCTCCCGGGTCGCCACCGCCCAGGCCGCCGGCACCACCACGCAGCCGGGATGGACCACCGAGGTCCGGTGCAAATCGTCGGTTTCCAGGATATGGGTCAGCGCCCCCAGCAGAAAGGCGCGGCGCGCGGCGTCGGTCGGCGCGACGGTCTCGGCCCAACGCAACAGAATGGCGCCTGGTTCGCTCGCCCGGCCCGCCAGCGCGTTGGCGATCGCATCCAGAGTCAGCAGCGCCGCGTGTTCCAGATCGGCGGGCGCGACCGGTTTTGCGGCAATCAATTCGGTCAACTGTTGGGTCAGGCTCGGATCGCTCATGCGGTTCTCCTTGAGGATCGGGAAGGATGCAGCGCAGCGTCCTGTGCAGGAGCGCGATTTTCTCGCGATGCAATGATTTCAAGTGTAGCCGCCGCACCAGCGGTTGTGGGTCAGTCCTTCCAGGGCCGCTCGCAGGCCGTGAAATCCCGCCAGAGGGCGAGAAAGGCGCGTTCCTGGACATCCAGCCGGCAGCCATACCAACCCTCGATAACCTGGCGGGCGGCGGAAACGGTCCGCAGCCGGGCCTCGTCCAGCAGGCGGCGCGCTACCGCGATGTCGTTCATGATGCCCAGACTGTCTTGCAGCCGAGCCAATGCGCTCAGATAAACTTTGACCGGCGGCGCGGGGTAAAGGCTCGCGAAGAAGTCCAGGGCGTAGCGCAGTTCCTTGATGCGAATCCGCAGTCGGTGCCGGTCGGCAGTGGAAAGCTCGGCGAACGCCGCGCCCTGTTTCTCGACCCGCCGATGGTCGCGACCGAGCAGCGGGGTGGCGAAATCCAGCGCCGGCTGCGCCAGTCGCTCCCGCTGCTCCTCGTCCAGGGCCTCCCGCCAGGCGTGGTCGTCGAGCCATGCGGCGAATTCCCCCGTCAGTTGTTGATAGCGGGGATCACCCAGGGCCTCGCGCAGGCTGCGCTGATGAGTCTGCCGGAGAGTCTCGGCCCGAACTCGGAACAACGACAGGCCGCGCTTGCGCGGGAAGTGGGCCAGCATCGGCGCCATGCCTTCCTCCAGGAATACGTCCCAGTCGCGGGCCGGACCCAGGAAACCGTTCAGCCAGCGGATGTCCTCGACCCGCGCGGTGCTGGCCTCACGGGGAATCAGCGGGCGGAAAATCCGGAGGCCGGAACGCAGCCGGCGGAACGCCACCCGCATTTGATGGACGCCCTCCATTTGCCCGGCTAATACTGCGGGTTGGTTGGCCTCGGCATGGCGCAGACACGCGCCGATGATGGCGACGAAAGCGTCTTCGCTGCTGCTGTCGGCGGTCAGCGCGACCGGGCTGGCCTTGACGTAGGTGATGGGTTTCGGGGTCACGGGAAATATCCGTTACAGTCAAAACAGCAGTAGGATGAGCTACGGGGATTCAGGTGCGAACTTCCCCCATATACCAAAAAGTCGGGTACCGCAAGTCCATACCCGTTACTTGAACCGCATGGTTTTCCAAGCGGGACGCTTGTCGTTCCGGCGCACTGTCGAAGGGATATACCGCCCGGATGCCCGGTATGATCCGCCAGTAGCCCAGACCCTGATCGAGGCGCATTCGCCAGCAAGCGCCGTCAATCCAGCATAAACGCAACTCCCGTGCATGGGGCAGGCAATGTGCCGCTGCTTCCGAGAATGTGGCAGCGCCCAGCGGGTTCAACAAGGCTTCAAACACAGTCCGGCGGTCGTCCCCATCGCGCCAGTCGTGGTATAGCAGGCGCGGTTCACCGGTATCGCGAGCTTCCAGCGTTGCCGTCGCGACGATAATCCGGGTGTCGGGTTGTCGGCCACTCAGGGTTTCGAGCCAGTCGCGCAGCAACAGCAACATCAGTGGCGACCGTAGGTAGCGGTCGTTGTATGTAATCTCCGCCAGTGGCATTTTGGCCGTCAACCGGCGAGCAAGTTCCGGGACACGCTGGCTGATCAGAGTCCAGGCGCGGCTTCCAAAGCCGTTGCTGGCGCCTTTCAACTCGGTGGTGATCGCCAGTTCATGCAACAGGTCGGCGGGTGGATGCCGCAATGCTTCGGGCGCGCACACCGGCCAATCGTCCAGCAGCGGCGGGAGTTGGTCCATGCTGCTCAAGCGCGGAAAACGGGCTTGTTGAAAGCTGTTCCCCCAGTTCGGCCCTGGCGCCAGCGCGCTCGAATCACTGGTAGCCCAGCGCACGCAGTTGTTTTTGCCGCTCAGTTCAATCGCAAGCGGCAACGACGAGGTTCCCACGGTCGGTTGATCCAGGGCGACGCGCAATTGTGCGCCGACGAAGCGCAGGAGGGCGGCCAGTTCGTCGGCCAGCGGCGCTGGCAATCGGTCAAGACAATGGCGTGGCGCAATCAATACGATCTGCGCACCGCTGGCGCTGGCTCTCAACAAGTCATCCCGTAATCGCCAAGCCAGTGGCTCCCAATGTTCCGCTGCGCCGCCCAGAAATAGCCGCAATTCGCTAATCGGGCCGTGCTGGAATTCACGGCGCAGAGCCAGCACGGCTGGCTCCAGTTCGAGTTGGGTAGCCGGACCGAATACCCGCAAGGCTCATATTGGGTTTTGAGGACATGATAAAATTCATACTTTGTCCACTCTGTGCCTGTCCGCCATGTGCCGCCTCAACAACCTCATCGATGAAGGAAAATGTTACGAAGAAGTCAGACGGATCCGCTGGCCCAACGGCGTGTGTTGTCCGGCTTGCACGTCCAACAAAATCGCCAAGCGCGGTCGCAACCACCGGCAACAAGAATGTCACCGATACAGCTGCAAGAACTGCGGAAAACGGTTTGACGACCTTACCGGGACCGTTTTCATGGGGCGGCATCAGCCCTTGTCGGTGTGGTTCGCTTACCTCTACCTGATGGGGCTGAATGGGTCGAACCGGCAGATTGCCGAGGAGTTGAACCTGAACGAAAGCGATGGCCAAGCGATGGCGGAGGCGTTGCGGGGCGGGATGGTCCAGCGCCGTCCCCCCGTGCGGATGGGCGGGGTGGTGGAATGCGACGAGGTATATGTGATTGCCGGGCACAAGGGCCGGCCCGATCGGATCCGGGGACGCGCGCCACGCTGTCGGCGGCTCCAGGGCGCACCCGGACGGGGCACGCTCGCGAAGGAAAAGCCGCCGATCTTCGGGATGATCGAGCGCGGCGGCCAGGTCCGGATTGTCATGTTGGAGAACGTGCAACAGCAAACCATCCGACCGCTTATCGAGGCCACGATCGAACCCGGCGCCGTGGTCAATACGGACGAGTATGGGATTTATGCGGCCTTGCCCCGGTGGGGGTACGTTCGCAAGAGCGTCTGCCACAGCCGCGGGGAATAGGCTCGTGATGAGGACGGTGACGGTTTCCATGAGGTCCATGTCAATACGATGGAAGGCTTTTGGTCGTTGTTGCGTTCCTGGCTACGCCCGCACCGGGGCATTTCCCAAGAAAAGTTGCCGCTTTACCTGAGTTTCTTTGAGTTCGTGCATAACGTCAGGCGGCGCGGTCGAGCCTTGCTGGGGTCACTCCTGGACACTTTATTGCAGCCGGAAGCATGTCCTTAAAACCCAATATGAGCCAAAGTTGGGTAGTCTGGGAACAGGGCCGGATTCCCGATCTGGTGGTGGAACTGCTGTCGGGCAGCACCGCCCGCTACGACAAGACCGGAAAAAAGGAACTGTACGCCCGGCAAGTGCGCGTGCCGGAGTACTATTGGTACGATCCCTTCAATCCGACGGACTTTGCCGGTTTCAAACTGGTTGGCGATGGGTATCAACCGCTGCATCCAGACACACAAGGGCGGATTTTGAGTCCGGCCTTGCAACTTTGTCTGGGCTGTTGGGAAGGGGTTTATCTGGAGGTCGAAACGACTTGGCTGCGCTGGTTCACGCCGGAAGGGGAAATGCTGCCCAACAAGGATGAGATTGCCGAACGCAAAGCCGATGTCGCCGAACGCAAAGCCGATGTCGCCGAACGCAAAGCCGATGTCGCCGAACGCAAAGCCGATGTCGCGCAACGTAAGGCGGATATCGCCGAACAGGAAGCCGCGCTGGCGGTGGAGCGCGCGGTGCGGTTGGCGGAGCAGTTGCGGCGGCTGGGGATTGATCCCGATTCAGTGTGAACGGCTAACGCGTTAAAGCACCTGCTTGAGAAACGTCTGCGCCCGTGGTTCCCTGGGCGCGGTGAAGAACTGAGCGGGCGGAGCGTCTTCCAGAATCCGCCCGAAATCCATGAACAGCACCCGGTTGGCGACCTCGCGGGCAAAGCCCATTTCGTGGGTGACCACCGCCATGGTCATCCCTTCCCGCGCCAGTTGTTTCATCACGTCCAGCACCTCGCCGACCATCTCCGGGTCCAGCGCGCTGGTCGGCTCGTCGAACAGCATCACCTTGGGGTCCATCGCCAGGGCGCGGGCGATGGCGACCCGCTGCTGCTGGCCACCGGACAGGCGGGACGGGTATTCGTTCGCCTTCTCGGCGATGCCCACCTTGGTCAACAGCTTCATCGCCCTTTCCGCGGCCTCGGCGGGCTTGCGCTTGCGCACCACCCGCTGGGCCAGGGTGACGTTCTCCAGCACGGTCTTGTGCGGGAACAGGTTGAAGTGCTGGAACACCATCCCGACTTCGCGGCGCACCGCGTTGAGATTGGTCTTGCTCTCGGCCAGGTCGATGCCGTCGATGACGACCTGCCCATCGTTGAACTCCTCCAGGCCGTTCAAACACCGCAGGAAGGTGGATTTGCCGGAGCCGGACGGGCCGATGATCACCACGACCTCGCCCTTGGCGACCTGGGTGGAGATATCGTCCACCGCCCGCACCACCTGGCCGCGCCCCTCGAAGACCTTGATCAGATGTTTGACCTCAATCACTGCGGGCGAACCTCCGTTCCAGCCAGAACAGCAGTTGCGACAAGACCGACGTGACCAGCAGATAGAGAATCGCCACCGTGAACCAGATCTCGAAAGTGGCGAAACTGGCGGTAATGATCTCCCGCCCGCTCTTGGTCAGATCGGTGATGGCGATCACCGACACCAGCGAGGAATCCTTGATGAGACTGATGAACTGCCCGGCCAGCGGCGGCAGCACCCGCTTGAAGGCTTGCGGCAGCACGATATGGATCATGGTCTCGGCGGCGCTCATCCCCAGCGACCGGGCCGCCTCGGACTGGCCCTTGGGGATAGACTGGATGCCGGCCCGGATAATCTCGGCGGTGTAGGCCCCGACGAACAGCGCCAGCGCCCCAATCCCCGCCACGGTTCGGTCCAGATTCAGCACGGTGCCGATGAAGAAGTAGAAGATGAAGATCTGCACCAGCAGCGGCGTGCCGCGAATCAGTTCGATATACAGCACCGCCAGACCGCGCAGGGCCGGATTTTTCGAGATGCGGCACAGGCCGGTGATCAGGCCGATGACCAGCCCGACGAAGCCGGAGACGAAGGAAATCCAGATCGTGACCCACAGCCCCTGGGTCAGCGGCCCGACGCGCCACTCGAAATTGACGCCGACCGTATCGTTCTCGGCGACGGTAGCGCCGACCGCGACCTGGGCTTGTTCCGCCGTGACCGTGACCGGCGGGCCGCTGCCCTCGGGCGTGATGACGATGCGGTGGGAGCGGCCCTCGGGCGCAATCGCGCTCACTTGACCAGAGATTGGGGTGTCTTGCGGGACCTCCGCCCGATAGGCGAAGTATTGCGGCACCCGCTCCCAGCGCCACTCGTAGTTCACCCGCTTGGTCGCCACCCACAAACCAATCGCCAGCCCCAGCAGGATCACGACCAGCAACCCATGCCAGGGCCACTGGGCGGGATGTCGTTTTAGCGACATGGCTACTGCACGTCTTTCAGCCAGTCCGTGTTCTTAAACCATTTCTGGTGCAGCTTGTCGTGGGTTCCATCTTTCTTGATCTTGGCCAGGAACCCGTTGAGCGCCTTCAGAAATTCGGGATCGCCCTTGGCAATGGCCCAGCCGATCGGTTCATCGGTGAAGGGCTGGTCCAGAAATACCAGCTTGCCCTCGCCACGCTGGACGTTGGCGACCAGGTTGTAGGGGGCGTCGTAAACGAAGGCGTCCACCTTGCCGTTGACCACTTCCATCACGCCTTCGGCCTCGGTTTCGTAGGAGAAGTATTGGGCTTTGGGAATGTGTTTTTTGGAGGCGATTTCGCCGGTGGTGCCCAGCTTGGAGGCCACCTTATATTCTGGCTTGTTGAGATCCTTGTAGGACTTGATCTTGCCGGCCAAATCCTTGCGCAGGAGCACCGTCTGGCCGATCAGCATGTACGGGTCAGAGAAGTCCACCTTCTGCTTGCGCTCGTCGGTGATGGTCATGCCGCTCATGATGATGTCGCACTTGTTGGTGATCAGCGCCGGGATGATGCCATCCCACGCCGTGCTGACCAGTTCCAGCTTGGCGGCGCCCAGATCCTTGGCCATCAGCACGGCCAAGTCGGGGTCGAAGCCGACAATTTCCCCGCGCTTGTTGGTCATCTCGAACGGCATGTAGGCCGGTTCCAGGCAAACCCGCAGACCGTCCTTCTTAATTTGCTCCAACTTGCCAGCCCAGGCGGGCGACAGATTCAGGCCGAACAGAGCGAGCGCGGCGAGCGCGATCAGACGGGTTTTCATGCGGGGATTCTCCTTGGGGTAACAACGATTATTGAAAGTAAGTGTAGTGGCGTCTCGGTGCTGTGGGAATGGCGCGGAACGCGGCGGCCATGAATATTACCGTTTCATTTCCGCATGGGATAGCGGGGCCGATCATCTGCTCAAGTGGATTTACCTTCGTCCAGCAACTCCCTGATCACCATGCGGATGCCGCATTGGGGGCAGCGCGGCATCTCCTCGATGGGGATATAGATGATTTCGGTGTGCCGGCACTTCGGGCATTCGACCTGCACGGGTTCAGCTTTTTCACGTTTCATCAGCCAAGTCCTCGGCTACGGAGCCGGTTGCGCGCAGAGCCGGGCAATTGCCCGTTCGAAGCGCCGCAAGCCTTCCTCGATCAACTCGTCGGGGATGATCAGCGCCGGGGCCAGCCGGATCACGTCCGGTCCGGCCACCAGCACCAGCAAGCCCTCGTCCAGGGACGCCTTGATGAAATCCCGGCTGCGCCCGCGCCAGGCTTCGACCAACTCGCAGCCGAGCAGCAGGCCCTGGCCGCGCAGCTCCCGGAACACGCCGAATCGTTCGTTGATTCGGCGCAGGCCGGCCATGAATACGTCGTGCTTACGGCGCACGCCGGCCAGCAGTTCGGGATCGCCGAGCAACTCCAGCGCCGCGCCGGCGACCGCGCAACCCAGTGGATTGCCGCCATAAGTTGTCCCGTGGCTGCCGGCGGTGAGACTGGCGGCAATCGCGGCGGTGGTCAGCATGGCGCTGATCGGGAAGCCGCCGCCGAGGGCCTTGGCGGTGGTCAGGATGTCGGGAGTGACGCCGTAGCCCATGTAGGCGTAGAGATACCCAGAACGGCCGTTGCCACACTGCACTTCGTCGAAGATCAGCAGCGCCCGATAACGGTCGCACAGTTCACGCACCCCTTGGAGAAATTCCGGGGTAGCGCTGGTGACGCCGCCTTCGCCCTGCACCGGCTCCAGAATCACCGCGCAGGTCCGGTCGGAAATCGCCGCGGCGAAGGCGGCCAGATCGTTGAACGGAACGTGCGTAATGCCCGGCGGCAGCGGCTCGAAGCCCTCGGTGTACTTGGGCTGGCCGCCGACGGTCACGGTGAACAGGGTGCGGCCGTGGAACGACTGGCTGAAGGCGATGATCTCGCGCTTGTCGGGATCAAAATGGTCGGCGGAATACTTGCGCGCCAGCTTGAGCGCGGCTTCGTTGGCCTCGGCGCCGGAATTGGCGAAAAACACCCGCTCGGCGAAGGTCAGCTCGCACAACCGGCGGGCCAGCTTCAAGGCCGGCTCGTTGGTCAGCACGTTGCTGACATGCCAGAGTTTTTGCGCTTGTTCGGTCAGCGCTGCGACCAGCTTGGGATGGGCGTGACCCAGGCCGGTGACGGCGATGCCGCCGGCGAAGTCGATGTATTCGCGCCCGTCCTGATCCCACAGGCGCGAGCCTTCGCCGCGCACCGGGATGATCGCCGCC
>Ga0209573_1003539_pt1 | contig 16970 bp, 15 predicted proteins | sample TNRBio252014_DNA_FD_185870 | JGI IMG/M metagenome (GOLD analysis project Ga0209573, IMG submission 185870) | Wastewater treatment Type I Accumulibacter community from EBPR Bioreactor in Madison, WI, USA - TNR Reactor_6/25/2014_ DNA (SPAdes)... | ecosystem: Engineered > Bioreactor > EBPR >...
TCGCTCCACCGTGACGAGCTGTTGCAATCCTATGCGACCTATCTTGAGTCCCAAAAGAGGGACGAGGCCGCGCTCGAAGTGTGGCGCTGGAACTACGAGTACGCCACCTCCAAGTCTCAGCGACTCGAAGGTCTTGAGAAGTCCTCCCGACTCGCGGGTCTGCGACTTGATAAGGGTTTGACAGGTCTCGAACGAAAAAATGAAGCCATAAAGTGGCTCGATGCGCTTTCAACTCTGCATCGTCTCAACCCTACAAGCGAGCTCTTGAGGCGAGAACGTTCGCTCGCAGAGCCGCGACTCAGAAGACTCAATCTGTTCTCGGAGGCTGATGTGCGTGCGAGTCTCGAAGAACTTCGAAAGGATGCGCGTCCATGATTCGCATCTTGTCACGATTCCAGACACTCGCGTTGCTCCCCGCATTTCTCGGAATCGATACCACGCGGCACCTGAGCGAAGGCTGGCCCCAGGGGATCGGAACTCAGCCCCAGCGGGAGCGGGGCGCACCGCACCGAGAAGAGCGGGCCCCCAAACGACTCCGTTCTCAAATCGAAGATGTGCGCGCTCATCTCAATGATGTCCGTGACGCACTCGGAAGCAGCGAGTCTCCTGCGTGCCGTGATACGGCTTCGCTCGCCCTTGCGCTGCTCGTGGAGCGTTTTGACCAGCAGCTTCCTCAATTTCTTGAATGTGCTGGCTCGTGCCGGGCTACAGCAGCGCGGCTGGAAGAGTTTGTTGACGCCTTGAATAGACTCGAATCCGAGCTTGTGGCCTGCCGCCGGACGCGGAGTCTTGGCAAGTGGCTTCTCGAGCGCCAAAGCGGATTCAAGGGATCGCTTGGGACAGAGGGAAAGTTCTACTCGAACCCGGGAGGGCTCTCTGAGCCTGTCGGACAAAGTGCCGAGCTATCTTCTGTTTTCGATGTGACGCTCGGGGGAACCTATCGCGGCGAAAGGTCTTGGCACGCGGCCGATGTGGCCGCTTCCTTCGCTCTTTTCCGTGATGTCGCGAACGAGTTCGACCACCGCGTCTCTCAAGAGAACGTCTTCCAAGTCGGAGCGCAATCATTCCGTTTTTCGGCGGGAATGGAAAAACGCAGCGAGTGGCTTTGGAACAGCGAGCAACGCGGTATCCACGACACGCATAAGGTCGAAGTGGGTTGGCGCAGGGTGCCCGCTTCATCGCGGGCCGTCGAAGTTCTCGCGCATTATCAAAACGAGGCTTGGCGACCGTCGGTCTGGTCTCGTCGGGTGCTGGGTGTAGAAAGCAGCTATGTTTTGTCGGAGTCGCTTCATGACGACTTCAAGCTCCGCGGGGCCTTCGCGCGGGAGACTCTTCAGGGGCTAGATGCTTCGGTGTGGGTGTCTGCCGTGGGGCTGGTCTACGAGCGCAAAGGGGCGTCTTTTTCGTCGGCGCGAATGAGACTCGGTCTTCAAGATCGTCGTGTGAAGGATCTCGGGGCTGGACTCTGGCCCGACTTCGAACTGCAGCTAGAGAGCCGTGATCATTTTCTACGTGGCCTCTATCCTCGCTTCTCGTTGATGTTGAGTCCGGATTCAACACCGTGGTCTCCACACACTCTATTGGGCAAATCCTCGTGGGGTTTCAAGTACGCCTTAAGCCCCTTTGAGTTCGATTTGGACCTCTCGATCGCTCAGGCGTTTCATCGGGCTTTGCCTGGAGGTCGACGAGACGATAGGATGGCAGAACTTGTCATGGGTCCTCGTTATAAGTTTTCTGAATCGGCCTCGCTGGCTCTCCCAATCCGCTTCACGCGTTTCTGGATCCTAAGAAGCCAAACAGATCCTGCGACACCCGGGTTCAACTATCCGTCTACGTCTTACAGCGACTTCGAAGCGGCGCTGAGGATTCAGTATGACTTCTAGTTTTCGTTTCTGGTCCCTGGGCGGCAGCGGCGAGGTTGGGATGAATTCGTTTTTCCTCGCCTTCGGAGAAACGATTGTGCCTGTCGATGCCGGGATTCTCTTTGCGGATCAGAACGATTTTGGCATCGAAAGTCTTCATGCGGACTACTCGAGGTTCTTCGAAGACTATGATCCCTCGTTCTGGCTGATCACGCACGCCCACGAGGACCATATCGGGGCGGTCGCGGCCCTCATCGAAGCCGCGGCTGTTCGAGAAGGGGGCCGAGTGCCTCTCATCTACGCGCCGCTTTTTGCCTGCGACCTCATCAAAGAAAAGGTCTTGGACGATCTTCGCTATCCTCATGCTAAGAAGTTCGTAGATCGCCTCGTGCCGATCACTGCGGGCGAAGCTCTTGAGTTGGCCCCCGGTCTGCTCGTGCGATTTATTGAGGCCCGGCACAGCACACTCCAGTGTCACGCTCTTGCATTCGAGTGGCGTGAAACATCAGGTGACGTGACCAGAGTCCTTCACACCAGTGACTTCAAACTCGACGAGAACGCCTACGAAGACGGCGTCATCGGACTTTCGGCTTACGATTGTTTTGGTGGTGAGTCCCCTGACTTTCTTCTTGTTGATTCGACCAACGCCGAGCGCGACGGTCATACCGTTCCCGAGAAAACCGTGATCCCAAATCTCAAGCGCCTGATCGCGCAGGAGAAGGGCCGAGTCTATGTTTCGCTCTTTTCGTCGAACGTGTACCGAATGGCCGCCCTTATTGCGATGAGCAAGGAGCTCGGACGTGCCGTCTGTCTTGCAGGACGCAGCTTTAATGCCGTTCACCGGATCTCACGCGACCGAGGTTTTTATGGGCGAATCTGTCCCGACGTTGCGGGTGCCAATGTGGTCGCGCCCGAGGACATCGGTCGTTATGATCGTCATCGGCAGTTGATCGTTTGTAGCGGAAGCCAAGGCGAAAAACGAAGCGTTCTCATGCGGATGTCGCAGGGAACACATTCCGATTTTCGAGTTGAGAAGGGCGATGCAGTCGTTCTCTCGAGCAAGATGATTCCGGGGAACGAAAAATCAATTTCGCGCCTTATAAATGGACTTCTGCGGCAAGGCGCGTATGTCCTCTGGGGCGATCACGCCAAAGACCTCGCCGGAGGTCCGATTCACGGCAGCGGTCATGCGCGGCGAGATGAAATTCGCGCGGTCATAGAACTTCTCAAGCCCAAACATGTTATTCCGATCCATGGAGAGTTACGCCAGTTGATGGCATGCGCAGATCTTGCGCGCGCGGTATGCGATGCCGAGGTGCATGTCTGCGAGAACCTCACGCGCCTGTGTTTTGAAAGAGAGCGCGGTGGCGCCTGGCATGCGGGTGAATCTCAAAGCGTTCCTTATGAAGGACGCATGCTCCGCTTTGAGGCATTCACGGCGCATAGTTTGGATCCATTTTTGAGGGTGCGAAAGCGCGCTGCTCAGGGAGGACTGATTTCTCTCTGTTTGGATTCGATGGGCCGAGCCCATCTTTCGATTGACGGCGTGGTTCCCTCAATGGGCGACGAAAACATGCGCCTCTCGGAAAGTTTGCGCGAGCAAGTTCTGGATTGGGCCCATCTTCGCTTTCGTGCTCTTCAGCGTGAAGGGGCTTTTCAGCTTTCTGATCGCACTCGAGCCGAGAACGAAATTGCCGACGAACTGTCGCGGATGGTCCGAAAAATCTCGGGCAGTCGCCCCTTTGTGACGGTGCATTTGGTGGGTCTCTGATGAAAGTCTTTGTGCAAAGAGTTTCGATGTACACCGCTGTTCGCTGTCAGGAAGATCTCGCATCCGATATCTTTGAAGACTCTTTTGCGGGAGTCGGATTTGTCGTCCTTTTGGGATGGATGAAAAGTGACGAGACCCACGCCGATCTCGATGCGAGCGAGAGTTGGCTGGTCGAAAAGGTTCAGGGACTGCGCGTTTTCCCCGACAGCGAAGGAAAAATGAATCTCAGTCTCGACAAGTATCTTGCCGAGAACAACCTCGAGGGAGGGATTCTATGGGTTCCTCAGTTCACTCTGGCGGGACGCTTGGAATCGGGATTCCGCCCCTCTTTCACGGATGCGATGTCTCCGCATCTCGCAAAAAAACGTTTCGATGCCCTGGTGGCGTCGCTCGCCACTCAGAATCGCGCTTACAAGCAGATCTTTGGGCGTTTCGGCGCAAACATGGAGCTCAGTTTTACGAACTGGGGACCTGTGAGTCTTCTACTCGAGCGTTGAGGCTGATCATGAGCACGTCGTCCCTTATCTATGCCATGGATTTTGGCACTTCAAATTCGCTTCTGGGAGCGGCCAACGCCTCGCACATTTTTCCTCTCGCGCCCCTTGATCCTGAGAGCCCGGAGCCCGAAGTCTTGCGAAGCCTCATGTACTTCGAGCCGCAGCAGCCTGCTCGCTTTGGACTCGAGGCCATTCGCCGGTACTCAGATAACTCGATGAATGGGCGTTTTCTAAGGTCGTTCAAACGATTCTTACCCATGAAAAGTTTCGAGAATACGTTGATCGACGGCAAGCTCTGGTCGCTCGAGGAAATTGTAGGACGCTTCCTTCGAGAGATGCGTGAACGCGCGAATGCGCACTATGCGAGTGACGTCGATGCGGTCGTAATGGGGCGTCCCGCCGCCTTTTCAGAGGTGGCCGAGGCCGATGCGCTGGCGCAGAAGAGGCTTGAGGCCGCCGCCCGCCTCGCGGGATTTAAGCACGTCGAATTTTTGGCCGAGCCTGTCGCAGCCGCTTATCGGTTTCGTAGCGAAATGAAGCGCGAAGAACTCGTGCTCGTGGCAGATTTCGGAGGAGGAACCTCGGATTACACGGTGCTTAGGCTTTCGAAGGCGGAGTTTCGTCCCAGTGACGTGCTTGCTGTGGGAGGAGCGGCCCTCGCGGGAGACGCACTCGACGCAACTTTGATGAGGCATCATGTGGCGCGAAATTTTGGGTCCGAGGTTTCTTACAAGGTTCCTTTTGGAAGCAATGTTCTGCAGATGCCCAAGGGGATCATTGCAAATCTCAACTCAACGGCACACATCAACTTTCTCAACAGCCGCGAGAATAGGGATTTCCTTCAGCGCGTAAAAACTTGGTCGCTAGGTCCTGAAGATGAGCGGGCGATGGAGCAACTCGCGGTGCTTTTGGAGAACCAGCTGGGGTTTTCGGTTTTTGAATCCATCGAGGCCGCCAAGCGCGATCTCTCCTCGCTCGATAAAACACGGATTGTCTTTGAGTATCCTGGAATTCGAATTCGCGAGGCCGTGACGCGTAAGCAGTTTGAATCAGATTCGCGCGATGAAATCGCCAGCATTTTTGGAGCCCTGGACGCCACTCTTCAAAAGGCAGGAGTTGTGGCTTCGGACATCGACAGAGTTTGTTGCACGGGGGGCAGTGCTAAAGCTCGTGTGGTGCGCGAGGGCTTGCGTGCACGTTTCGGAGAAGATCGAATCGAAAATTTTCGTAACTTCACGTCGATCGTCGAAGGACTGAGTGAGCGTGCTCAGCAGCTCAAGAGACTTTGAAGTAAACAAAAAGGGCGTCTTCCCTGGGGGAAGGCGCCCTTTTAGGAAACCAGATTCGAAGAAGCGATCTTAGAGCTGGAGGTCCTGGGCAGAGGCGATGCCGATGCCAACGTTGATCGGGGTCTGCAGGAAGTTCGGGATCTTCTCCGTCAGGACGCGTTTAGGGTTGTCTGCAAATTCGAGCATGTACAGGAACGGTTTGAGATTCGCGTTGAAGGTCGGTTCAATCACGCTCGGGCTAGGGTAGAAACCGCCATTCCACATGCTTGTTGGGCTGAGCTCGAAGGTGAACGCGTAGATGCCGTGGGTCCCGTAGGCCCAGTCGGTCGTGTCGCCACTTGCGATGTAGAGATCGGACGACTGTTGGGGTGTGTACTTGTTCCACGCGGACATGTCGCGGGCCATTTTCTCGAAGACGGGAAGGTCGGCGGGATCGCCTTGTTTCTCACCAATTTTGTCGTAGGTTCCGCCCCAAGGATAGAGAATCAGTTCCGAGAAGGTGTGGGTCGAGAGCAGTGTGGTCATGCGAGGTTGCGTGTCCACAAAGTGTTTGACGTTTTGAGTTTCCACTTCCGAGAAGGGTGCGGTTCCCATGTAAACGTCAGAACGTGTGTCGGTCGACGAGCCGCCCGTGCCCCATCCCCATCCGTAGTTGCGGTTGAGATCGACGCCAAAGCTGCCATCGCCGTTGTTGCGACGATTTTTGCGCCACATAGCGCCGCGGATACCGTTGCGGTAGTCGAAGACATGACCGTCGGGATTTACCATCGGGGCGATATAGACTTCGCGCGTGTCAAGAAGGCGTTTGATGTCAGGATTTGTGGCGTATTGAGCGACGAGATGTTTCGCGTAGAGAAGAGGAACTTCCACTGAGAGATGTTCGCGAGCATGGTGGCAACCCATGTAGAAAACCACGGGAAGTTTTTCGGACTCAGCTTGCGCGAGGCTTTTGGAGCTGATGCGCACCATGGGAACGTCGCGGCCTTCGCCCGTGCTTCCGAGACTCATCAAGGTCACGAGACTGGTGTTGGAGGCTTCGAGAGCTTTGAGTTGCTCGGCAACTTCCGCATAGGTTGTGTAGCGTGCGGCGCTCGGCGAGGTGTCCATCGTAAACCAGCGTTCCTGCAGAGGGCGCGCGCGCGCTCTGAGGTTGAGGCGCTCAATGCGCTTCACGTCGTCGAGAGTGCCCATGAAGAAGACCTTGTCTGAGCGGACCTCGTCGATTGCGTAGCCCGCGCGAGCCACAAGGCTGCGGTCGTCGCGGTCTTTGGTTTCGACTTCGATGTAGTGTGTTGGCGTGGTGTCGACGGCGGCGTGGGTTTGGAAGCCCAGCGTGCCGAGTCCAAATACGGCCATCGCGCGGAGCATGTGGCTCCGAACAGAAGAATACTTCGTCATTTTAATCCCTCCCAGAATTCCATGACATTCTAACGACGAAAGTCTATAAAATCGAAAAGATGACCCTGAAAAACTCTTACATCGCAGGCTTCGAGACGCACCGGGACTTTATTCGAGTCCGAGGTGACGATGCGCTGCGCTTTCTCCAGGGCATGTGGACAAGTGATCTCAAGCTTGCCGCAAATGAAGCCCCCGCGACGACGGCGTCTTATCTGCTGGGACTCAAGGGGCGCCCGGTTTCGCCCGCGCAAATTCTTTGCCTTGATGCAAAGAACTTTCTTGTGGCGGCGCCTCGGGGCTGGGGAGATCGCGTGCGTGAGGCTCTGGATCGCTATCTCGTTGCCGACGATGTCAGCCTCACGGTCGAGGAGCGCTGGCAGAGCTGGACTTTGCTCGCAAACGAATCCGTTGAAAGTTTGCGGATCTCTCCTCGCGTAAGCCAGGACGCCTCAAAAATTTTCAAGGCGTCGTACGCAGGGGCCGATGCTTGGATTCTTCCGCGAGCGTGCTTTGCGCCGGGGCACGTCGAAGCCTGGCTGCCTTTAGGAGCCGAAGCTCCTCATTTTCGTCCCCTCAACCTCGATGAGCAGACGGCTCTCCGGATCGAAGCGGGCTCTCCCTTGTGGGGCAAGGATTTTGATGAGCAGTCCCTCATTCTCGAATTTCCTTTTGCGGATGAAATTTCGTTCCATAAGGGGTGTTATATCGGCCAAGAAGTCGTGGCGCGTGGAACCTATCGGGGCCAAGTTCCAAAAGTCTTCGCGCGTTTTGAAGCCACCCGTGCATTGAAGGAGGGGGGCTTTGTTTTCCGCTCCGAAGATCCTACAAAACCGATCGGGAAGATAAGCACGGTCCAAGGAAAGCGTGCTCTTGGACAAATTCGCTTACGGGATCTCGAAAATACTGAACTGCTTGCCGAAGCTCAGGACGGCGGGATGGCTGCCATCTCGCGGCTCGACCTTCTTCAGTCGAAGGTTGCTGAATGAGCGCACGTTCCGACGACGTCAAAGCGCTCGATGATTTTCTTTGGTATCTCCAGGGAGAGAAACGCCTCGCTCCGAACTCTCTCAGCGCGTACCGTTCTGACTTGCGTGCTTGGAGTGAGGCCGGTCTCGAAATCTTCGGAACCGAGCCTCCTTCTCGCGACCGCCTGCTCGAAGTGCTCGAAAGGTTTTCGACTCAAGACCTCAAGGCTTCGACGCTCTCGCGCCGCGTGGCGAGCCTGCGTTCCTATGTGCGCTTTCGTTTGCTTTTTGGGCCCGCTTGGCAGAACTTACTTGAAGAGCTTCCCACGCCTCCGGAAGACCTCCCCTTTCCCAAGGCCCTGAGTCGCGAAGAAGTTGAAAAACTTTTGGACTTCGACCCCGTGGTCGATGCTCGACTTTTGCGCAATCGGGCGCTTCTAGAGATCATTTATGCTTCGGGTCTTCGGGTCTCGGAAGCTCTTCAGCTCAGCTGGTCCGCTATCGATCCCGAACGGCGCGTGCTGAGAATTTTGGGCAAGGGCTCCAAAGAGCGCTTTGTTCCTTATTCTGAGCGTGCGGCCGCCTGGCTGGAGCGTTACCGTGAGAGGGGTTGGGAGTCTTGGCAGGCTAAGGCTTTGAAAAAACATCGGGATACGGTTTTTCTGAGTCACCTTGCGCGGCCCCTGACGCGGATGACGGTCTGGAAGCTTCTGCAGAAGCGCTCGCTCGAGGCGGGGCTCGACACCCAGGTTCATCCGCACATGCTTCGCCATTCTTTTGCAACGCACCTGCTTCAAGGAGGCGCAGATGTTCGCGTCGTGCAAATCCTGTTGGGGCATAGTTCGCTGAATACGACCGAACGCTATCTCAAAATTACCGACTCCGAACTTCGCCAAGTCTTTGATGAATTCCATCCCCTGCGATAGTGTTCCTTGCCTATGACAAAGCCCCCGCGCACGACCGCCGAAATCCGTGAAGCTTTCCTAAATTATTTCGAGAAACAGGGACACACCCGCGTCGCAAGTTCCAGTTTGCTTCCCGCGAACGACCCGACTCTCTTGTTCACGAATGCCGGCATGAATCAGTTCAAAGACTGTTTCTTGGGTGCGGACAAGCGCGCCTATGTCCGAGCCACATCCTCGCAGAAGTGCGTGCGTGCCGGTGGCAAACACAATGATCTCGAGAACGTCGGATTCACCGCGCGCCATCACACGTTTTTTGAGATGATGGGGAACTTTTCCTTTGGTGACTACTTCAAAAAGGAAGCCATCCATTTTGCTTGGGATTTTGTCACCAATGTTTTGAAGCTTCCCAAAGATCGTTTGCGCGTCTCCGTTTTCCGCGATGACGACGAAGCTGCCGAAATTTGGCACAAACAGGAGGGTGTCCCTCTGGACCGCATCGTCCGATTCGATGAGGCCGATAACTTCTGGCAGATGGGCGATACGGGCCCTTGCGGTCCGTGCTCTGAAATTTTTTGGGATCAGGGTGAAGAAGTCGACGGGGATCGCTGGCTGGAGTTTTGGAACTGCGTTTTCATGCAATACGATCGTGACGCGAGCGGGAAGCTCACGCCACTGCCGAAGCCCTCTGTCGACACGGGCCTAGGTCTTGAGAGAACGGCTGCGATTCTCCAGGGAGTGCCTTCGAACTACGACATCGACATGATGGCTCAGTTGATCGAAGCCGCGCGGAGGCTCGCATCCAAAAAAAGCGGAAAAGACATCAAATACGATCAGAACTCGCGCGCGCTCGAGAGCTCGGCGCTACGCGTGATTGTCGATCACCTGCGCTCAACAAGTTTTTTGATTGCCGATGGAATTCTGCCCTCCAACGAGGGGCGTGGCTATGTGCTCCGTCGCATTTTGCGACGTGCGGTTCGTTTCGGGCAGCGCCTTGGGATCAACGAGGCCTTCCTTTCGGAACTCGTTCCCGATCTTATCGCTCAGATGGGTGATGTTTATCCGGAGCTCAAAACGCGCGCGAGCGTTATCCAGAACATCATCAAGGAAGAGGAAGAAAAATTCCTCGCGACCCTGAGCCGCGGTCTGGGTCTTCTCGACGAGGCCTTCTCTAAAATGGGTTCTTCTAAAACCCTGCCTGCGGACGTGGCGTTCAGGCTTTATGACACCTTCGGATTTCCTCTGGATTTGACGGCGCTCATTGCACGCGAAAAGGGCTTCTCCATCGACGAGACGGGATTCACCAAACTCATGGAAGAAGCTCAAGAACGCTCGCGAGGTTCGTGGAAAGGTTCGGGCGACACCGCTGTGCTTGGTGGCGTTAAAGAATGGAAAAACAAAAACATTTTCCCCAAGCAGACTTTCTACGAAGCTTCGGAGTCTAGGTCGAAAGTGCTTGCTGTCGCCGAAGGAGAAACGGGCGCGTGGCTGGCGATCGACCCCTGTCCGTTTTACGGAGAGGGTGGGGGACAAGTCGGAGACCGCGGAACTCTCATCTTGCGGGGCCAGGCGTATCCCGTGCGTGATGCGCAGAAACCTTACGAAAACGGAATCGCGATCTACGTCGAAGCTCCCAAGGGAAGCTTCAAGGTCGGAGACACGGTCGACGCAAAAGTCGATCTTTCCAAGCGCGAACCCACACGCTCCAATCACACGGCGACGCATCTTCTGCACAGCGCACTTCGTACGGTGCTAGGCACGCACGTTCAACAGGCGGGATCCCTTGTGACCGAAGAGAAACTGCGTTTTGATTTTTCCCACAACAAGGCCATCTCGCAAGACGAGATCCGTCGCATCGAAGACTGGGTGTCGGATGCCATTCGCTCGGGCACTCCCGTCGAAATCCTCCAAACCTCTTTTGACGAAGCCACCCAAAAGCACGGCGCCCTCGCGTTCTTTTCCGAAAAATACGGTGATGTTGTGCGTGTGGTAAAAATCCCCGGTCTTTCGACCGAACTCTGCGGAGGACTGCACGTCAAAAACACCTCCGACATCGGCGTCTTCAAGCTCATTTCGGAATCGGCGGTCGCTGCCGGCACCCGCCGCGTCGAAGCGCTTTCGGGTCAAGGGGCGCTCGACTATTTCCGCGAACAAGAAGCCAAACTCTCGAGCGTCGCTCAAAAGCTTAAAGCTCCGATGGCACAAGTCGAAGAGCGCGTGGAGCGCTTGCTCGAGACCCAGAAAAAACTCGAACAAGAAGTTCAGGAGCTGCGTCGCAAACTGATGTCGGGTTCCAGCTCTTCGAGTATTCTCGAGCACAAAGGCTCTGGAGCAACTCTCAAAATCCACGCGCTCGACGACGACACCGAAGCAAAGCTTCTGCGCGAGATGGGTGATAGTCTCCGCCAAAAGGACGCCGAAGCCGCGCATATCGTGCTCGCGGGGAAGAACGTTCTTATCACGGCTGACGAAAATCGCCTTAAAGGGTTTCATTCGGGAGATCTCCTCAAAAAACTCACCGAAAAACTTGGTGGACGTGGGGGCGGACAAGCTCGCACGGCACAAGGCTCGTTCGAGGGGGCCGCTGCGGCCGACAACGCACGCGCCGTTCAAGAAGCGCTGAAGGCTCTCTACCCATGAAAATTTCAAAACTGATTCCTCTGATGCTGCTTTCGACCGCGTGTTCTGACGTCGCTCACGAAAAATTCCCCGGAGGACAGGGGCGCACGACGGATTCAAAACAAGCCGAGACGACTCAAGCCGTGCTCGGAGGTCTTGATCCGCTCAACAACCCGCTAGCATCTTCGGATCCACGCACCGCTGCGGCGGCGAACTCGGCTCGCCTTGCGGGCACCGCACGCCTTGCACCCGGAGCAACGCTACGGCCGGGAATGTCGTTCTTTATTGCCGCTCGCCCGCTGGGAGGCGGAGCGCCGCTTGCGGTCAAGCGCTTGGGCGCTGTCGAGTTTCCTTATCTCTTCGAGCTCTCGGCAGAAAACCGCATGATGGAAGGAACAGACTTCAGCGGTCCGGTCTATTTGACTCTCAGACTCGACGGCGATGGCAACCCGCTCACGCGTCAGCCCGGCGATATCGGCGTGAGTCTCGAAACAAAGGTGGGAGAAACAAATCTCGACCTGACCCTCGTTCCCGAAAACAACTAAAAGTTATTTAGAGTTGGCTTCTTGCATCAGTCCCGTCGACATTTGGGCCTGTTCTTGAAAGTCCGTTTAAACGAGCGTTGACTGCAATGCTGGGACTTGGCAATGCGTTGGGCGGAACTCTAAGATTGGATTTGCGTGTGACAAATTAGAGCGGGTATAAACTAGACATGGAAACTGAAAAAATAATCGTTCGCCAGGCCGCGGGCGAAGATGCTTCAGAAATCGCCAATGTCCACTTGAATTCATGGAGAGAAGCTTATCAGGGTCTTTTGCCGCAGAAGTTCTTAGATCATCTCCCCCTCACTTTTCGTAGAAGAAAAAACTATTGGCAGAAAACCATTTAATATCCTGAAAATAGTCAAAAAGTTTTTGTCGCTGAATCGAGTACTGTGGGAGTTGTTGGATTTATTGCAGTTACTTCTGGTCGTGAGGAAAGATACAACCAGTGGGGTGAAATCGGAGCGATCTACCTTTTAGAGGCATACAAACAAAAGGGTATTGGATTTCAACTTCTCTCAAATGGTTTCGAGTTCTTGCGTACTAAAAATTATAAGAAAGCGTATTGCTGGATACTTGAAAACAATCCGACTTGCTCTTTTTATGAAAGATCTGGCGGTATCCGAATCTTAGGTGAAATCAAGGTCGCCGAAATAGGCGATCAACAAGTAAATGAATTCGCTTATGAATGGGATCTTTAGCCCTAGACTGTGACGGGGACTCTGCCCTTCAAACCTGGGACTTTCGATCATAAAAAAGACGCCGAGGCCAAATGGCTCTCGGCACTTCTCTTTTTCTCAGCTTTTCGGAACTTCGATCAGCTCAGAGTTTAGGGTTATGGCCTGAGAAATAACCCCATAATAAGATCGTCGATGTACTTTTCTTTATCGAGACGAATGCGATTTCGTAAGAGTCCTTCCTCAACGAATCCAAACTTTTTATAGAGTGCAACTGCCTGCTCGTTTGTTGCACGAACTAGGAGTTCAATTTTTTCTACCTTTTTAGATTGCTTGGCCCATGAAACGAGTTTTTCCATCAAAAGGTGCCCTATGCCTTTGCTGGTGAATCCTGGGTGCACAACAATAGTAAGTCTTACAATATGTGAAAGGCGGCTTAGTCCAATCGGATCCAGAAGGGCGTGTCCCAAAACTTCTCCGCTTTCAGACTCTGCAACAATATAGAGTCCGCTAGATTCCTCATTTAATTCATCAATTTTATGGGCAAAGGATTCTGGTTTTAATTCCTCTGCAAGCGAAACAAGGTGCCCGGGTCGCTCAGCCCAATATTTTTCAGCGTTGCACAGGATGTTCGCATCTTGGCTGCGTGCTCTTCTTACTAAGGTCATTGTAAGGCAACTTTAAGCCCCTTGCGCATGTTGGTCATTATCCAATAATTGAATTTTAGCCGACGTGGCTAAAGGTCCCTGCAATATCGAATCAATGACAATATTGCTCGCTCTAAAAGGCGCAGTCTAAAAGCGAGTTCTGTAGAGCATGTATTTTAAGGAACTTGTTTTCGCTTCTTGGGGTCAGCGCTTATCGAGAAGATGTCTGAGAAAGTTCAGGGCCTCTCGGTTGTCGGGTTCCACTTTGAGAACGGTCTGCCATTCACGTTGGGCCTCGCCCACTTGTCCCGTTTCGAAGAGAATTTTTCCCAAGAGGAGTCGTCCTTCAACCCAGCTCTGCTGGGTCTGCAAGGCTTGCTTCAGAAAATGAATCGCGTGGTGAGATTGTTGCGAGGCGTGGAAAGAGCGGGCCGCACCCAGCGCAGAGGTGGGGCTGCGAAGCCATTCGAAGGATTCCTTGAAGAACTGGGCTGCGCGCGCAAAGAGCTCGTGTCTCGAATAGAGGTCGCCCATCTCGAGGCATTTGGTGGCCAAAAGTTGCCTGTCCTGAGGGCTTAGGGTCTGGGTTTTGAGTTCGTCGGGGGCGAGAACTTTCTTTTCGGAGAGGGCACGTTTTTCAGCGGTGGCGGCGAGGCTGCGTGTGGTGATGGCGTCCTTATGCAGCGCTGACGGGTATTCTTTGAAAAATTTCAGCGCCTCCTCGTTGCCAGGTTCGAAATCCAAAACGCGTCCATAAGCATAAGAAGCTTTTTGCAAACGATTGAGGCCTATCGACGCACGCGCGAGCCACTTGAATGGATTGGCATTGCGCGAGTCGACTTGCACCCAATGGCTGGCCCAATGCTCCATGCGAGCCCAATCACGCAAAACAAGACACTCGCGAATCCGCGATGCGAGTTCCGTGCGAATGAGTTCCTTGGAGGCGTCGTAGGACGAGCTCAAGTCGACGAGTCCTCCTTCATGCGGCGTTCAAGATCGGCGATGCTTCTGGTGGCTTCCTCGAGCAGCTGTTTGCCGGCATCGGACTGGGCCACATCGAGGAACTCTTGAGAGAGGGCTCTCCAACGTTTGAGGGACGCCTCAAGCGCCTTTTTCTTGCGGTAGAAACGCGCAACGTAAGCTTCTTTTTCGGCGAGCTTCAGGCGCGATTTCAGAAGGATTTCTTGGACCTCGTTCTTGAAGTTGCTTTGTGGGTAGCGCTTCAGGAAAAAACGACTTGTCTCGACGGCATCGGACGCCGAGCTCTGGTCACGCGCAATCAGCTCGGGTGCACCGTTGAAATACGAAAGGGCCTTGCGATAGAGGGCGTAGGGCGCCTCGGAATGGTTAGGGTACAGATCCACAAAGACGCCGTAGCCCGCGGCGGCTTCGATGAAGTTGTCCTGGACGAAATCCATATCAGCGCTTTTGAGCTCCGAGAGGATTGCGAAGCGGCTTTGTGGAAAACGGCGACGCACCTCCTGGAGAAAGTCGGCGGCTTCGAGGTAGTTTTTGTCTTCGAGGAGACGCACGGCTTCGTTGTAAACGACCTCTGGATTCTGAGAGTTTTTGAGCTCGTTCGAGGCGCAGGAAACAAAGAGGGTCACGGCGCCGATGGCGAGAAGAGTTTTGAAAGATAGAGCGCGCATGGTCAGACGTCCTTCCCCGTTTTCTTGGATTCTATCCCCAAACCGACGATTTTGTAGAGCTCTGCAATTTCCTCGTTTCCAAGGTAGCGAAACTCTCCACGGTCCAGGCCATTGATAGAAACGCCCGCAAAACTCATGCGGCGGACCTTGTCGACGGGACGGCCCACAGCCTCGAACATCTTGCGGATGATTCGGTTTTGGGTGTTGGTGATCTTCACGCGGACCCACTGCTTGCCCTCGAGTTCCTTGAGAGGACGCACGTCGAGGACCTTGAGAAGTTTCTCTTCGACTTTGAAACGACCCCCCGTGAGACGCTTCATGCGCGATTCGTCGAGGTGGCCGTCGATCTTGACCTTGTAGACCTTGGGGATCTCATAGCGGTCCTGGTTTAGACGTTGCGCGAGCTCGCCGTCATTGGTCAAAAGGAGCAGCCCTTCGGCATCCTTGTCGAGCTGCCCAACAGGGAAGACGCGCTCTTTAACTCCAACCAGAAGATCAAAGACCGTGCCTTCGGTGATCTGATGAACATCGCGTGAGTCTGCGATTTTGTGCGAGAGCACGTCGCGTGGTTTGAAGACCGCGATCACGACGCGTTTCTGGCTGAATTGCATCAGCTTGCCACGGATCTTGATGTGGTCGGTGCCCGGCAGGGCTTTGTCTCCAAGTCGGGCAACGCGGCCATTGATCGTGACCTCGCCCATTTCGATCCATTGTTCGGCTTCACGGCGCGACGCAAGGCCTGCGTCGGCGATAATCTTTTGGACCCGGATTCCGGTGCTGGTGGTGGATGATGACATGTCGTGCTCCTTCTGTGTCTCCCGACACAAGTGGGCTCCTCGGGGGAGCTTGGGTACTTAGTGGCTGTTGACTTCTTCGGCCGCGCGCTCTTTGAGGCCAAAGTCGGGGGACTCTTCATTGTCGGAGGCGGGTTCGTCGAAAGTGCCACGATCAGGGTTTGCGGCAAGCGGCGACGCGCGATCAAAAAAGAGTTGGGCGTCGTCCATCGAAGACGCATCGACAGGAGGGACTTCTCCGTCCTCGTCAGCATCTTCTGATGAGTCCGCGTTCTTTTTTGCAGCGAGTTCGCGATCAAAGTCCTCAAGGCTGGGCATGTCGTCGAGGGAATCAAGTGTGAAAACCTCGAGGAAATAGGGGGTTGTGCCATAGAGAAGAGGACGTCCCGGGGTCTCGGCATGGCCGACGGTGCGAATGAGGTTCTTGTCGAGGAGTCCGCGTGTGAGGTGGCCGCTGTCGACCCCGCGGACCGCGTCAATTTCAGAGCGCGAAACGGGCTGTTTGTACGCGATAATCGCGAGCACTTCGAGGGCCGAAGCTCCAAGACGCACGGGTTTGTCTTCCAGGAGTTTCTGAAGGATGTCGGCTTGGCTGGGGTTGCTGCGGTACTGAAAGGCCCCTGCGACTTTTACGAGCTGAAATCCACGCTCCTTCGAGTCCTCGATGAGGCGGTTGAGCATCTCGACCACGGGGCGCGTGTCGTAGTTGAAGGACCCGAGAATTCCTTTGATGCGCTTGAGCGAGATCGCTTTGGGCGATGCGAAGACCAGGGCTTCGAGGGCACGCATGATTTCGGTTTCATCTGTGATCAGATTCGGATTCTCGGCCGACTCTTCGAGGAGAAGCTCTTCAGACATGTTGACGGTGTCGTCGTTCGGGTTTGGGGTTGTCGTGAGTTCTTCGTTCATACTTAATTCCTCAAGGCCTTAGTTCCAGCTGCCACCGCGGATCATGGCATTGGCGCGGTCCATGTCTTCGGCGTCGACTTTGCGGTTCACGTCGAGGGCGCCGTAGATCTCTTCTTGTTCAATCGTCGTGAACTGCATGCGGGTCATCTCAAGCACGGCTAGAAAAGTCGACACGAAGTCTTGGACTTTGCAGTTCGGAGGGAGGAGTTCTCGAAATCCCATGCGCTGGGAGGTCTCAAGCATCTTGGCGATGCGCTCGACAGATTTGGCGACAGGGACTTCTTCCATGTAGATGGCGTGCACGTGGGTTTTGCGACGTTCGATGAGATCTTTGTAGGCTTGTGCGAGTTGGAAGGGGTTGGAGAGTGCCACCTCAGCCTCGAGGCCCTCCTGGATCTCATCGGCGCCGGTGTTGCGACAAGGAAACACATCGCGGAACATGCGAGGGC
>Ga0209573_1003540_pt1 | contig 16969 bp, 20 predicted proteins | sample TNRBio252014_DNA_FD_185870 | JGI IMG/M metagenome (GOLD analysis project Ga0209573, IMG submission 185870) | Wastewater treatment Type I Accumulibacter community from EBPR Bioreactor in Madison, WI, USA - TNR Reactor_6/25/2014_ DNA (SPAdes)... | ecosystem: Engineered > Bioreactor > EBPR >...
GGTGCGGCGCTGTAGCGGTTCATCGTCGGAGCAGCCCATCAGTCCTCGATCCCTTCTGCTTTGCGGTGCTTCACGGCCTTGGCCGCGAAGGTCGGGAGCACAAACAATGTCAGCAGCGTCGCCGTCAGCAGCCCGCCGATCACGACGGTCGCCAGCGGCTTCTGGACCTCCGCGCCCGCCCCGTGCGCTATCGCCATAGGGATGAAGCCGACGATGGCGACCAGGGCGGTAGTCAACACTGCCCGCAGACGGCTGGCGGCTCCCTGTATGGCGGCTTCCACGGCCGGGAGCCCCTGATCGAGGCGCTCGCGGATGGCCTGCATCAGCACCAGTCCGTTCAGGGTGGCGACGCCGGAGACGGCGATAAACCCAACCGCAGCGGAGACCGAGAACGGCATTCCCCTGAGCAGTAGCGCCAAGGCTCCGCCCACGAGGGCCAGCGGCACGCAAGCGAAGACGAGACCCGCCTCCGCGAATGATCCCAGCGCCATGAAGAGGAGGACGCCGATCAGGATGAACACCACGGGGACGACGAGCCCCAGCCGCTGCTCCGCCCGCTGGAGGTTCTCGAACTGACCTCCCCAGTCCAGATAATAGCCGGGCGGAAGGTCGATCTCGGCCACGCGCTCCTGGGCCTCGGTGACGAAACCGCCGAGATCGCGGCCTCGGACGTTGGCCTGGACGACCATCCGACGGCTTCCGTTGTAGCGGCTGATCTGGTTCGGGCCTTCCTCAGTCTGGATTTGGGCGACCGATGACAGCGGCACGACCTGTCCGGCTCCAGCCCTGGTATGCCCGCCATGGCTGTTTCGATGGGATAGGTCACTTGGCGCTCGATCTGCCCCGGCGCGAGCGCCGGGGCCACGGTGTTGACCTGGACCTGTCGATTGGTGATGTCGGGCACCGCGTCGATAGGCAGCCTTGTCAGTTCGAACAGGCCGTAGGCCGAGACGACCGCCACGGCGAGCACGACGAACCAGCGAAAGCGGACGCTGGCTTCAATGATGAACTTGAACATCTGCGCCTCTCTCTAATCGTCGTCTTCGACGCTTCCAGCGCCTAGCTGGGCCTTCAGGAGGAAGGCGTTGCGCCCAGCGATGCGCTCGGTGCCGGTGAGGCCCTGCACGATCTCGATGCGGTTCCCGGAAGCGCGGCCCGTCAAGACCGGCACGGCTCGGAAGCCGTCGTCAGTGCGGACGAAGACCACCGTGCGCCCCTCGACCGTCTGGACCGCATCGGTCGGCACGGTCAGGCTGTTCGTCGAGCCGGTCACGACCGAGCCCGTTACCGCCGATCCCGCCGGGAGGGCGATGACGCCGTTGGCGCGGGCGCGGATGAGCGTGGCGTTGCTCTCCTCTCCCGTGTCGGCGGCGACGCCGGTCACGGTCGCCTGGAAACCGCCGTTGGGACCATCAACCCGCAGCGTCGAACCGACCCGCACCTGAGACGCCACCGAAGGCGGCGCGTTGAAGATCAGTTCGAGACGCGAGGGATTGGACACCTCCGCCACGATCCCCGCCTGAGGCACGAAGCCGCCAGGGCCGACCTGGACGTTTGTGACGACGCCGGAGATCGGGCTCACGACCTGGACCCGTCCAGAGGCTGACGGGCCTCCGGCCGCTTCAACCCGCGCGCGGGCGGCGCGAGCGGCGGCCTGGGCGCTTAGCGCCTCCGCATGAGAGACCTCCGCTTCGCGTTGAGCGACCACGCCCTGTTCGGCCAGTTCCTCGTCTCGCGTGTGAGCCTGTTCGGCGGCCACATAGGCAGCCTGAGCCGCGTCAGCTTCTGCGCGAAGGCTCGCCGCGTCGCCGCTGACCAGAATGACGAGCGCCTGTCCGGCGCGCACCGACTGGCCAGGGGCGACCAGCACCCGCTCCACCCGTCCGCCTATGTAGGCTGCGACCGCAGCGCGGGCATCCACCATCGGTTCGACGCGGCCAGCGATGTGGGTTTCTTCACCGCCGCCGCGCCCGACGGCGACCACCTCGATGTCGGCTGCCTCGATCTGTGCGGGCGTCAGGTCGATGTGACCTTCTTCGCCCCCCTCTTCAGCGTGACCGTCCTCTCCATCGGCATCTTCGTCTTGGGCGGCCTCGGGAGCGCCCATCATGCGGAAGGCCGCATAGCCGCCACCCACGACGACAACGGCGGCGATGGCACCGGCGATCAGCCAGCGCGGAGATGTGAACGAGCGCATTAAAGCGAGCCTCCAAACGGGATGCGGCCATCAAGCCGCGCAAGATCGATTTCCGCGCGGACGCGGGCGAGACGGGCGTCGATGGCGGCGTTGCGCGCTGCAATCAGGGCCGACCTGGACGCGCGCAGTTCAAGCTGGGAAATGCGACCGGCCTCGAAGCCAATCCGGGTGAGCCGATACGCTTCCTCAGCGGCCGTAACCCCGCCGTCAGCCGCGCGCACTCGGCTGGCGGACCCGGCCAGACGCGCCATGGCGGCGGCCCTGTCGGCGACAGCCTCCTGTCGGGCCTGATCGACGCGCGCCTCGGCGGCGCGAAACTCGGCATGGGCGGCGTCGATGTTGCCTCTGTTCCGGTCGAACAGCGGAAGTGGAACACTGACCCCAAAGGTCAGGGCGGTGGCGTCCTCCGCCTCGAACCGACGAAAGCCAACCGAGGCCGTCACATCCGGGAGCGCACGGCCGCGCTCCACGTCGATGCGTTCCTGGGCCACGTCTCGTTCGGCTTGCGCCACCTGGACCCCAAGGGTCTCGTAGGCCGTCACTCCGCTGGAGGACGGAGCGCGATCCAAGAGGCTGTCTTCGATGGACGTGACCGGGGCAACGAGCATGGCGACTGCCGTGAGCCGGGCGAAGGCGGCGTCCCGTTCCGCCTGAGCTTCGTCAAAGGCCGCGCGGGCGGCGGCCACTTCGCTTTCCGCCTGGAGCCCGCGCACGAGAGGCTCGCGGCCCTCCTCGACCAAGGCAAGGGCCGCGCGCCCGTCTGCCAAGGTTATGCTGAGCATTTCTTCGGTGAGAGCGAAGCGCCGTTGAGCGGCCTCCGCCTCAGCATAGGCCAGGGCAAGGCGCGAAGCCGCTTCCACGCCCGCCGCGTCTCGCCGCAGCCCGGCGACCCCGGCTTCTGCACGAGCGACATCGATGCGCGCCCGCCGTCGCCCGAATAGTTCGAGGTCTTGGGAAACCGACAGCGTCGTCTCAGCTGCGCCGTAGCCTGTGAAGGGACCGGAGCCGAGCGCGTTCTCAATGTCCAGCGAGAGTTCGGGATTTGTCCGAACGCCTGCCTGTCGGACACGAGCCTCCGCCGCCTCGGCCAGGGCTGCGGCTTCAAGGTTGAGAGGGGCCGTGTCGGATTGTCCGACGAGGCTGTCATAAGAAGGAGCGGGGTCGGCGAGCGCCTGACCTCCGATAGCTGCGATCAACGCGGCTACGGCGCATCCCGTCGCGCGAAGCGACGCGGAGACGTGCATTGTCATGGATGTGTCCCGATGAGCGTGAATGACGAAACGGCGCGCGTCAGCGCGCAGCCAGTCAGGCTCTCGGGGGTCGGATCAAACCGTCGGGGGCCAATGAAGCGAACAGGAGGCCGGGTGGAAGCGTAAGGCTCGCGCCCATCGTCGCCGGTTCAGGGCCTTCCGAACCTAGAGGCGGCACATCAGCGAACGAGTGGCAGTGACCGTGCCCGCACGCGTGCGCGACATCTGACTCATGGGAGGTGTCATCCTGGGAATGGACGCCATCGGTGAGAACCGCCTCGCAGCTATCCACCCCTTCCAGTCCACAGGTCGCCGCATCCACCAACGGTCCGGCCACGAACAGGCCGAGGATCAACGCGAAAAGCGCTGACACAAGAGGGGAACGGGTGCGGGTGAGGATCACAAGGCGGCCATAGCACGCCGGACTGGCGCAGGCCAGAACAGTCCGATGTTGATCAGGCTTCGCCTGCTATGAGCCGATGCGCCTCGGCAAGGAGCGTGAGCGTCGAGCCAGCGTTGTCAGCTTAACGGAGCGGGCTCGCAGCCAGGTCTGGGTGCGCTTGTCTTATGCCGCTGCGCTCGCTTGGGTCCAAACGTCATTCGCCGTGCTCCGGAAGGTCCGGAGGGTGTCTCGGCTGATCAGGTGGCGCTGGGTATAGAAGGTGTTGTAGACGCTGGCGTGAGTGGTGAGGAAACGCTGGGCTGAGCTCTGGGACTTGAAGAGCTGCATCTTCCGCTCCCGCCTTCGGATCGGCAGGTGGGAGTTCTCAGCCCTGTTGTTTTCTCGAAGCCGGCCGGGTCGGTGGATGCCGTCCAGGCCGAGCTCCCGTAGGGCCGAGCCGTAGGACGCCAGCCCGTCGGTCACGATCGCCTCGGGCTCGACGGGCTGGTTACGCAGCAGGCGCTTCATCAGTCTCAGCGCCGCGTCGTGATCCCTGCGCTTCTGCACAACGACATCCAGCACCTCGCCCTCGTCATCGACGGCGCGCCACACGTACATGCGCTTACCGCAAATGGTGCAGACGACCTCGTCGAGATGCCAGCGTGGCGAAGGCCCCGGCCGCTTGCGCTTCAAGTTCCTGGCGATGAGTGGTCCGAACTTGATCGTCCAGCAGCGAATGGTCTCGTAGCTGACCTCGATGCCGCGCTGGGCGAGCATCTCCTCGACGTCACGGAAGCTCAGGGTGAAGCGGAAATAGAGCCACACCGCGTGGCGAATGACGTCAGGCGGGAAGCGGTGACGCTTGAACGAGATCGGACGCATGCAGGCCTGCCACAGTGGGCTCTCAGGCAGCCCGAAGTGGAGACTTGTTAGCGTTAGACTGACAGCACAACCAAAGAGCATTGATGGCCGTGGCGCTCGCGGCGGGCCTCGCAGGCTGCGCAACGCCGACGACCGAATACCGGATGATCCCTACCGGCGACCATGGCGTGGGCGTTCGGTTCTCTCGTGGAAATGCGGCGATGGTCTCGCAGGGACCGTCGGGAGCCGTAATGCTCTTGCCCGTCCGCTACAACGCGACGAACAAGCTGTTCTTCGCACTAGCGGCGTTCAACACATCGGGACAGCCCATCAACCTGGGGACCGAGGATGTCCGCATCTACCTCGACGATGGGGCACCCGTGCGGTTGCAAGACTTCAACTACCTTCGCCAAGAGGCGAGGCATTCAGCCGAGCGGGCGATGGCGGCGGTATGGGTGAGTGCCGGGATCGAAGGCTATCTCGCCTATCGCGCCGCCGGCGATCATCCGCGCCGGACGGAGATCGCGTTCCGCCGGGCCTCCGGCGAATTCTATCTGTCGAGCGCCCTGATTGAGCGCGGCCTGCGGCAGGCGATGGCCGAGCGGGGCCGCACGGTGTTGCAGACCACCACCGTCGATCCCGGAGCCGCCACGGGCGGTTTCATCTTCGCCGATCAGCTTTCGATCCCGGAGGGGACGGTTCGGGCGATCCTGGTCGAAGTGAACTTCGGGGGCGCGCCTCACCAGTTCACCATCACCTTGGCGCCGTCAGGCACATCGGTTGAAGTTCCGACCAACATCCCCGCCGTCGCTTCGCAAAGGATGCAGGCCATGCAGCGCAAGCCGGAGACTTGGCACTGGACCGACGGACCTCCGCCAACCCCTTACGACGGTCTCGAAATTATCGAATGACCTTTGCTGCCAAGGTGCAGGCCAGTAGCAGCTTGATCAGTTCAACCCTAATTCTTGGATCACCGGACAGCGGATTTCCCGTCCGTCGCGACAATCGGCGACGGCTTGTTGCAAGACGGCTCGAAGGCGTCGCAGGTCGGCGATCTTTGCGTCGATGCTGGCGACCTGCTCCTGGGCCATGTCGCGCACCTCGCTGCAAGCCTGAACCTCCGGTTCGCTCAGCGCGATCAGCCGTCGAATGGCGTCGATGCCGAAGCCGAGTTCGCGGGACCGACGGATGAACTTTAAGCGCTGAGAATGACTTGGCGCATAGCTTCGATGGCCGCCCTCCGTCCGGGCTGGGGCTGGCATCAGCCCGATCCGCTCGTAGTAGCGCACCGTCTCCAAATTGACGCCGGCACCACGCGCCAGGCGTCCGATGGTCAAAACCTGACTGCGCATCCTCTTGATCCCGTAGTGGCTACGGGTTGTAGGCTGTATCAGAGATTGAGCAGGAGACACCATGATGACCGATCAGAACCGTCCTCGTATCCCAGAGGTCGCCGTCGGCGCGTCGGCGGCTGTCAGTGGAGTCGCCGCCGTTTTCGCTTGGGCGGCCTGCTGCGTCCTGCCGCTGGCTTTGTCGGTAGCCGGTGTCTCGTTCGCCGGCGCTGCGATCATCGCCGGCGCGCGGACTTGGTTGACGCTTCTTACCGCCGTGATCTTGGCGGCGGGTTGGTTGCTGCACTGGCGCCGTCTTCAGTTATGCAAGCGCAACGCCGCCTGTGCTCGCCCTTCGCCGCTGGCCTTTTGGTTGCTAGTCGTCGCCTCGTTCCTGGTGGCGCTGTCACTAGCTTGGGAGCCCTACATCGAACCGTGGGCCATGCACCAATTGGCGGCGATGCGATGACATCTATCCTGCTGGAATCGACGCTGACCTGCCCACAATGTGGTCATATGGCGACTGAGATGATGCCGACCGACGCCTGCATCTGGTTCTACGATTGCCTCGGCTGCGGCACCAAACTGCGACCCGAGCCCGGTGACTGCTGCGTGTTCTGCTCCTACGCCGATGTGCCGTGCCCGCCGATCCAGGTGGATGGCAAGGGTTGCTGCGGCTAGTGTCCGCTACAAGCCGCTTCGATCTGGAGATCGCCGTGACCGACCATGCTACGCCCAATCTGCCGTCGCGGGATTTCGAGACGACATCGCGGTTCTATTCTCAATTCGGCTTCGAACAGGGGTGGCGCGACGATGGCTGGATGATCATGAAGCGGGGCGAACTGACGCTGGAGTTCTTCCCTCACCCGGAAGTTGACCCGCTGACGAGTTGCTTCAGTTGCTGCCTGCGCCTCGACGACCTTGATGCCTTCTATGCCATCTGCAAAGCGACGGGACTGCCCGAGACGTGCATGGGCCAACCACGCCTGCACGCACCTAAGACCGAGGAGTCGGGATAGCGTTGTCAGGTTAACTCGGCCGCCGGCAGTGAGATCAGTGCTCGCCGTTCTCAGGCGGCCGCGGCCGCCTCGGCCCAGGCGTCGTTCGCCGCACTTCGGAAGGCCCGAAGGGTGTCTCGGCTGATCAGGTGACGCTGGGTGTAGAACGTGTTGTAGACGCTGGCGTGAGTGGTGAGGAAGCGCTGGGCTGAGCTCTGCGATTTGAAGAGTTGCATCTTCCGCTCTCGTCTGCGGATCGGCAGGTGAGAGTTTTCTGCCCTGTTGTTTTCTCGGAGCCGACCGGGATGGTGAATGCCGTCGAGGCCCAGCTCCCTTAGCGCCGACGCATAGGATGCCAGGCCGTCGGTCACGATCGCCTCCGGTTTGATCGGCTGATTGCGCAGCAGGCGCTTCAGCAGCCTCAAAGCCGCGTCGTGGTCCCTGCGCTTCTGCACGACGACATCGAGCACTTCGCCTTCATCATCGACGGCGCGCCAGAGGTACATCCGCTTGCCGCCGATGGCGCAGACAACCTCGTCGAGATGCCAGCGAGGGGAGGGGGCCGGCCGCTTCCGCCTCAAGTTCCTGGCGATCAGCGGCCCGAACTTGATCGTCCAGCAACGGATGGTCTCGTAACTCACCTCGATACCACGCTGGGCGAGCATCTCCTCAACGTCGCGGAAGCTCAGCGTGAAGCGAAAATAGAGCCACACGGCGTGGCGAATGACGTCAGGCGGGAAGCGGTGACGGCTGAACGAGATCGGACGCATGAAGCCCTTGTCACACAGGGGCCTCAAGCAGCCCGGAGCGGAGACTTTTTAGCGTTAGACTGACAGCACCATTGCCGGGGCCTCAATGGAGCTTGAGTTTAGGCGCCGCGCGAACGTCGTCTTTGATCAGCATTAAATCCCGCGGCCGCCAATTGCGATGTCCCAGGCGGATCGGCATCGTTCACGCGCTGGGCAGCGACTCAAAGCGCGCCACCAGCGCCGCAACCGATTCGACGCAGGAGCCAACCCGCACGTCGATCCCGCGCGCCCGCAATAGCCGGTGCTCGGCTGCGCCGATGAAACCGCATACCAAGCGCTGGACCCCGCTTTGTGCAATCAGATCACAGATGTCCCCTTCGATTCGCACGGACTGGACTAGATAAGTCTCCACGCAATTTCCTGACGAGAAAACAACGAGACCTTCGCAACCGAGGAAGAAGGGCGAAAGGATCGGTCCCTGCGGGCGCAGGGCGACAAGCACTCCAGTGCGCGCCATTTCGGACTTGGGCGGCTCAAGCTGAGGCGCGGCCATGGCGGCTCCGGGGATGCGATCGCATGCGCGACGCATACGCCGGTAAACGGCGCAAAACATTAACCCCGGTCAAATTCGGCTGAGGGCCGCACCAGGCGCGCGCGTATCCAAAGGGCGTATAGGCGCGCGCTTCCGAACCACCAGCGCGCCAGAGGTGTAATATGGAGACTGCCTCAGCGTCTTTATCTGTCGGGACGCCGCGCGCGCGGCGAAGCGATGAATGGCGTCCCCTCAATCACGGATGGGGCGCGCGCTCACATGAAGAAGGTTCGACCAATATGGGGCTGCCGACGCCAGCCCCACACCCACCGCTGGCGTCATATTCCGCGTTTTGTCGCGATGCCCCGCCTGTGATGGATGGCCCGGACGCTGGAATTGAGACGCGAGACCTTCGGCTGTTGCCGACCCTGCGCGGTCATGACCGCAGCTTCGAGGCTGGCGAGGAGTTGTTCAGCGTTGGCGCACCCTCCGACAGCATTCACAATTTAATCGACGGTTGGGCGGCGCTTTACACGCTGCTTGAAGACGGTCGCCGTCAGATCGTCCAGTTTGTGCTGCCCGGCGCGCTGTTCGGCATGTTCGGGGCTGGGGGCGGGCGCGCCATCTACGGCGCGCGCGCACTCACAAACGTGCTTGTGTGCGTCATCCCGCACCCGGTTTTAACAGCCAGTCTGCGCGAGGATTACGGGGTTGCGATGCACCTAATGCGTTCCTTGAGCCGTGACCGGACACTCGCCTTTGACCATCTGACCAGTATCGGCCAACGTAATGCGCGCGAACGCGTCGCTTGCCTGATTCTGGAATTGTTCGTCCGTTGCCGCGCGCAGTGGCCGGGCAATCGGATCGAGGAAATGTATCTGCCGCTTACCCAGGAGCATCTCGGCGATGCAACGGGCCTCACTTTCGTCCACGTCAATCGCGTGCTGCGCAGTATGCGCAAGGAAGGCATATTGGAGTTTCATCATCGTCGCCTGCGCATACTTGATCCTGATCGCTTGGTAGAGGTCGCTGGCGTTGACTATCATGCAGCAATGGCATGGCTTTGACACAAGGGCGCCAAGTGTCCCAGGCGGCTGGCTATTTGTCGGTAGCTCGCGTCGGACGCGGCCCGGATTGAGCGCGTCCGCGCTTAGGCTTGCCCGTTGAGCGGGCCGACTTGGACGCCTCCTCCTCGCAGCGGCAATCGAGAAAGCCATGCGTCGAGCAGGTGCGACACATTTCTTCCAAGCGCTTGCGCAGCGCCTGCCGACCGCGATGGAGACGCACGGTGACATTGTTGAGCGATGTGCCGAGGCTTGCGGCAAGCCGGTCGCGCGGTTCGCCGAGAATGTCGATGCGCCAGATGACCTCGGCATACTCGGACTTGAGTGTCGGCAGTAGCCGATAGAGGCAATTGCAAACGATCGCGTCGATCTCGGCGTCGGGATCGGCCGGCAGCGCGTCGAGGGCAACCCCATCAATAGTCGTTTCTCGCCGCCGCCGCCGCGCTGCGCTGCGCTGATAGTCGGCGAGCGTGGTTGCCAAGATGCGTCCGAGCCAGCCTCGCACGGTGCGAACGTCGCGAAGCTGATTGGCACGCTCCAACACACGCAGCGAAAAGCGCTGGAGCACTTCCTCAGCCTCGTCGCGGTTGCGCAGGCGATGGCGCAGGAAAACAAGCATTTCCTCCCGAGCCTCGACCAACGCGCGCTGGACAGCCGCATCAAGCGGCTTGACGGCTTTCTCAAGCGCGGCCTCATCCGCTGATTTTGCGTCCTTCGACATAGTCATCGCCCAACGCCATTCTAGCCAATGCGGCCGAAGCGTTCTTGCTCACTCTCACAGCCCGACCGGCGGCCGTCTTCGATCCAGATCAAATATCGGCGGCGGCCTCGCGGTCTAGAACAACGCCGCACTGTGCCGCTATGGTGTGTTCCTCGTCGGCCGTCACCACGAGCACAGCAACCTTACTTCCGGCCGCCTCGATCCTGAAACGCCCAGCCCGGTTAGCCTCGGCGTCAAGCGCAACGCCCAGCCAGGAGAGGCGCGCGCAAATCCGCGCGCGCATGTCTGGTTGATGCTCACCGATCCCGCCTGTGAACACGAACGCGTCGATCCCTCCGATCGTCGCGGCGAGGGCGGCAACTTCGCGCGCGACGCGGAACGCAAAGATCTCCAGCGCCTCCCGCGCGCTCGGTGCATCGCTCCGCGCCAGCACACGCGTGTCGCCGCTGATCCCCGACAGACCCAACAGGCCGGACCGATGGTAGAGCATCTCTTCAAGCGCATCGGCGGATTGGCCGCCCGCGCGCATCAGATGAAAGAGAACGCCTGGGTCGATCGCCCCGCAGCGCGAGGCCATTGGTACGCCATCGAGGGTCGAGAAGCCCATCGTTGTATCGCGGCTAAGTCCGCCTTGGAGTGCGCACAGGCTTGAGCCTGCGCCGAGGTGCGCCGCGATGACGCGCCCACCCGCGAGTTCGGGCTCATATCGTTCGAGCGCGCGCACGACGGAATAGTACGACAGGCCGTGAAAACCGTAACGCTTAACACCTTGGTCAAACAAGATGCGCGGAATGGCGAAGCGGCGCACAAGATCGGACAGCGTCGTGTGGAAGGCTGTGTCAAAGCATGCGATCTGTGTGACCTCGGGATGGAGGTTCCTGAGCGCACGGATCATGTTCACGCTCTTCGGCTGGTGCAAAGGCGCGAGCGGCGCGAGCGCCTCGATCTCGGCGAGCACGGCATCAGTGATCACAACCGGCCCGGTGAAGGCGTCGCCGCCGTGGACGACTCGCTGACCGATCGCCTTGAGCTGCCCCAGCGAGAGATGATCGGTGAGGCGCGCAAGCGCCCATTTGATCGCTTCATGCGGGGAGTCGGGAACGGACGGGCCGTGTTCAATGCGCGTTGCGCCGGCTTGGATGCTCAGCACTCCTGACGCCTCGTCGAGCGTTGCCCGCCCAATCGGACGCAACCCGGCCACATCGCGTTCAAATAACCCGAGCTTGATCGTCGCGGAGCCGGGATTGATGGTGAGGAGCGTTTCGGCCATCGGCGTATCCTATGGTCGGACGGGCCACGCAGCTTTAACCGCGATCAAGCCGGCGTCGAACAGCGCCCGGTCGAGGGGCGACCGCCGCGACTGCCGGTGCGATCAGCGTGAGGAGCCGGGAGGCCAGGCGGGTATGGGTTTCAAGATAAAAAAGCAGGGCCGATCCGCCATCGTCCATCATTCGATGGCGGACGCCAGGGCCGATGATGAGCGCTTGGCCCGTCAAGACACGACCGTCGTCCAGCATGACGCAGACCGAACCTGAGCGCGCCAAGGCTAATTGGGTCGCTGCATGGGCGTGGGCGCTGTGATCGGTGTGCGGACCCGCATAGGCGGCCCAGCCGTCACCCACGGAGAAATCAACGCTCGGTGGTGGCCAGGACATGGTCGTCGCGTTTTCGGCGCAGCCCCGAAAACCGGAGCTAACGCCAAGGTTCATCGCTGTTCCTACCCCACCTCGCAAGGGCTCTGTCAGCCCAAACTTGGCCAGCCGGTAACCTGGCCTCGCCTGGCGGCGCGGCCATGGCCAAGTCAACCAACCGGATCCGCTATTTTGAGAGCCACGGTTTTCCATGAATGACGCAACACCCAGTTAGCCGTCCGGAAGATATCCGTGAGGAAGTCATTGGTCGGATTATTTTCCAAGCGGCCAGCCGCAGTGTGGCGCCGAGCCGCGAACGGCGATCGCGCCTTTCGATGGGCCTTCGACCCCCGGCCAACTGTCGCTCCCGACCCAGCCTCAACTACGGCCCAGATCCGACAAGATGGGACAATCGGGACGATCATCACCGGCGCATCCCTTCGCTAGGGCGCGTAGCGTATCGCGGACCACAAGCATCTCTCCGATACGGCTCTCAAGATCTTCGATGTGTCGTTCGGCGATCGCCTTCACCTCGCGGCTGGGCCGGCTCTGATCACGCCATAAGGACAGGAGGTGCTCGATTTCCCGGATCGAGAAACCGAGCGTTCGGGCGCGCTTGATGAACTGCAGATCATTGAGGTCCCTGTCGGAGAAGCTGCGGTAGTTGCTCTCGGTGCGCGCGGCCGGTCGTACGAGGCCGATGCTCTCGTAGTAGCGGATCATCTTGCTCGAAACGCCGGTGGAGCGGGACGCCTGTCCAATGTTCATCGGAACCTCGCATCGAGATAAGGCTTGACCTTCCCATCATGTCAAACCTGATGAGGTCTGTCATGGTATTTGGAGCTCAACCATGACCGATGACCACGCCCCCGCAACTAAACCGCCGGCGTCATGCTGCGGCGGCCACAAAACCACGCCCGGCGCCGCTACTGAAAGCGACGCGGCGGCGGCGACCTTGGACCATCAGGTGAAAGATCCGGTGTGCGGGATGAGCGTGGACCCGCATGCGACCCCGCACCGAGCGGAGCACGCCGGCCGCCCGTACCATTTCTGCTCCGCCGGTTGTCGGACCAAGTTCGCAGCGGACCCGCTCAAATACCTGGACCCTGCAAGCAGCGTCGCGGAGCCGGTGCCGGAAGGCGCCGTCTATACCTGTCCGATGCACCCTGAGGTGCGTCAGGTGGGTCCCGGGGCCTGTCCGATCTGCGGCATGGCGCTGGAGCCCCTGCTGTTCGACGCGGAAGCCGGGCCCAACCCGGAACTGGCGGACATGTCGCGCCGGTTCTGGCTCGGGCTCGCCCTCACCGTCCCGGTTCTGGCCTTGGAGATGGGCGGGCATTTGACCGGTCTGATGGAGGCTCTGGGTCGTCAGAATTCCAACTGGATCCAGCTAGCGTTGGCCACCCCTGTGGTGGTTTGGGCGGGGTGGCCGTTTTTCGAACGAGGATGGGCGTCGCTTGTCTCGCGCAACCTCAACATGTTCACCCTGATCGCAATGGGCGTCGGCGTGGCGTGGATCTACAGCCTAATCGCGACCGTCGCGCCGGGTGTGTTCCCTGCCGCGTTCCAGGACCACGGCGCAGTGGCCGTCTATTTCGAGGCGGCGGCCGTCATCACCGTCCTGGTGTTGCTGGGGCAGGTGCTCGAGCTTCGGGCGCGGGAAAGCACTGGCGGCGCCATCCGCGCCCTCCTCGACCTGGCGCCCAAAACCGCCAGGCGCATCGGGGAAGACGGCGTGGAGACCGACGTCTCGCTAGACGAGGTGGCCGTGGGCGACCGGTTGCGAGTACGGCCTGGCGAAAAGGTGCCCGTCGACGGTGAGGTGCTCGAAGGGCGAAGCGCTGTCGATGAGTCGATGGTGACCGGTGAATCCATGCCCGTGACCAAGGAACTTGGGTCATCCGTCATTGGGGGCACAGTCAACCAGTCCGGAACACTGGTCCTTCGCGCCGCCAAGATTGGCCGCGACACGATGCTGTCGCAGATCGTGCAATTGGTCGCCGAGGCCCAGCGCAGCCGCGCGCCCATCCAACGGCTGGCGGACAAGGTTTCCGCCTGGTTCGTCCCCCTCGTCATCGGCGTCGCGTTACTGGCCTTTGCGTCGTGGTCATTTTGGGGGCCTGAGCCCCAACTTACCTACGGCTTGGTGGCCGCCGTCTCCGTGCTGATCATCGCCTGTCCATGCGCTCTTGGACTGGCAACGCCCATGTCAATCATGGTCGCCGTCGGTCGGGGCGCGCAGGCCGGCGTGCTCGTCAAGGACGCCGAAGCGTTAGAGCGCATGGAGAAGGTGGATACGCTGTTGGTTGATAAGACCGGCACGCTCACGCAGGGACGTCCCGAACTCACCGATGTGGTTCCTCTATCGGACACGCCGGAGCTCGAACTCATTCGTCTGGCCGCCAGCGTTGAGCGGGCAAGCGAGCATCCCCTGGGTGCTGCGATCGTGCGCGCGGCGGAGGCCCAAGCTCTCACACTCGCGGCGGTCTCAGATTTTGACTCGCCAACGGGACGAGGCGCCATGGGTGTCGTGGACGGACGCCGGGTCGCACTCGGGAACGCGCGGTTTCTACAGGGGCTGGGCGTAGAGGCCGACGACGCCCCAGCGGACCGGCTGCGCTCCGAGGGCGCTACAGCGATCTTCATGGCGCTCGACAATACGCTCGCCGGCGTCTTCGCTATTGCCGATCCCGTAAAGCCGACCACTCCGGTGGCCGTCGCGAGCCTGAAGCGCCTCGGCGTGAAGGTGGTGATGTTGACCGGCGACAACCGTAAAACGGCGCTCGCGGTCGCTCGTGGCCTGGGTATCGACCACGTCGAGGCTGAGGTGCTTCCGGAGGCCAAGGCCAGTATCGTGAAGAGCTATCGCGACGAGGGACGGGTCGTGGCGATGGCCGGGGACGGTGTGAACGACGCGCCCGCGCTCGCAGCGGCAGATGTCGGACTAGCGATGGGCACCGGTACTGACGTCGCCATGCAAAGCGCCGGCGTCACGCTCCTGACCGGCGATCTAAATGGCATAGTCCGGGCCCGCACCTTATCGCGAGCTACGATGCGCAACATCCGCCAGAACCTGTTCTTCGCTTTCGCCTACAACGCGCTGGGGGTGCCGGTCGCGGCGGGGGTGCTGTACCCGATTTTCGGGCTGCTCATGTCTCCGATCATCGCAGCAGCGGCCATGGCGCTGTCGTCTGTGAGCGTGATCGCGAACGCGGCGCGGCTTCGGAATGTGAGGCTCTAGGCCCGGCGCGAGATGGCGGCGAACTCAAGGCCCGCTGCCGCCAGGGCAGGCCGGAACTCTTATGCTGGCCGGCGGTTCACTAGGTCTAATCAACTAGGACATTCCGATGAAAATCGCTTTACTGGCCGCGGGCGCTCTACTCGTCGCTGCGCCCTCATGGGCCCAAAGTGGCGCCGCTCATGACCATGGAAAACAGCCCACACATCCGGGCCACGGCCAGCCGCAAACACCGAGCGCACACGGTCAGGCTCACGGCGGCCATGACCAAATGATGATGGCGGTGGACCCTGCTCGCCACGGCGGGCCAGCCGCTAGCGGTTACCACCATGCTATGATGACCATGCACCAGGGCATGATGCAGGTAAATGAGAGTGACCCCGCGCGTGCCTGGGCCGCCATGATGATCTCCCATCACCAGGGCGCGATCGATAGCGCCCGTGTGCTCCTGGAGCACGCCGAGGATGCCGAAATCCGGCGCATGGCTGAGGAGACCATCCGCGCCCAGGAAGAGGAAATCGCCGGGCTTCGGTCTTGGCTAGAGCGGCATTAATCGCCGCCTCTCCGGCGCCAATGCCTAGCTCGGCCACCGAAACTAGCCTGCTCGCTGGAACCCCTGTCGTTGGGCGGGGTTCTCCCTCACATTGATGGAGGACACCATGCGCGGCATTTACGTGTTACCTTTTGCCGTGGCCGCTTTAAGCGTGGCCGCGTGCCAACCCAACGCCACGGAGACGACTGACGGAGAGACGCCGGCGCCGGCGGGTGAGCAAGCTCTAGAGGGCGCCGAGCAAACCTCGGAAATGCCCATGGGGCCACGCACGCTGTTCACAGACGCCGAACAACGCATGCATGAGGGCATGATGGCGGTCAGCGCCGGTGACGCCGCGGAGGTCTGGGCTCGCAAGATGGTGGCGCACCATCAAGGCGCGCTCGACATGTCTCAAATCGTCCTAGATGAGACGGACGACCCCGAGATCCGGGCCATGGCGGAACGCACGATCGAGATGCAGCGCCAAGACATCGCAGAACTAGAGCGTTGGATTTCAGAGCAGTCGTCTTAGCGACAGCGTTGAAGCTGCACAGCCGCAGACGATCACGTGAAGGAATGGGCATGAAGGAATATTCGAGCGGCGACGCCTATCTTAAGCTTGGTCTAGAGCTCGTAATCCACTTCGTTATCATGTACCTCGTTATGTACACGATGATCGCTTCACTCAGTCACTTTAGGCTAAATTTAAATAACCTCTACATGACCCTCATGATGGTGACGCCGATGGCGCTCCTCATGCTCGTCCTCATGAGGCACATGTATCCATCGAAGCGGATCAACATAGTCGTTTCTGCAACGGCCATCGTGGTTTTTGCTCTCAGCTTTTGGGGCATGAGGACGCAAATGGCCGTGTCGGACGAGGAGTTTTTGCGATCGATGATCCCCCATCACTCGGGGGCCATCTTGATGTGTCGCGAGGCTGCGATCGCTGACCCTGAGGTTCGCCAGCTCTGCCGTGACATCGTCGAATCTCAAGAGCGTGAGATCACGCAGATGGAGGCGATCCTCGATCGCATGTAGCCGGTCGAGAGGATCTAAGTAGTCCCAGCTCCCCGCGACGCTCGGCTTTGGACTCGCCATGACTTCCAGTCCCGGCCCAGCCGAATGGCCAATAGGATGAATCCCGAGATCACAATGCTCAAAGTCAGGGAAGTGGCGATAATGATGAGTGGGTGGTTGAAGTCCTCGCCGTTCTCCAAGTCCATTATGTGAAGCCGCCAGAAAAAGTCGTAGAAGCGCCAGACATCAGAGCGGCGCGTGAGAACCTCGCCTGTCTCTGGAGAAAGATAGAAGCTCGTTCCCTCGGCGTCGTCGAACTCCACGCGCCACATGGGCCCCTCTCGGCCTGTCTCCTGAGGGGCGGTCTGGAAGAACACGGCGCCAACGGCGCTGTCAGGGTAACCGCCTTCGGCCGAAGCTACCCCGACCCGGGTCGTTTCAGGCCGTGGCCGCCGCCCACGCG
>Ga0209573_1003541_pt1 | contig 16962 bp, 15 predicted proteins | sample TNRBio252014_DNA_FD_185870 | JGI IMG/M metagenome (GOLD analysis project Ga0209573, IMG submission 185870) | Wastewater treatment Type I Accumulibacter community from EBPR Bioreactor in Madison, WI, USA - TNR Reactor_6/25/2014_ DNA (SPAdes)... | ecosystem: Engineered > Bioreactor > EBPR >...
CGAGCGTGGAGGACACCATCGCCATCCTGCGCGGTTTGAAGGAACGCTACGAGGTGCATCACGGCGTGCGCATTCAGGACGGCGCCATCATTGCTGCCGCGTCGCTGAGCAATCGCTACATCACCGACCGCTTCCTGCCGGACAAGGCCATCGACCTCGTCGATGAAGCCGCCAGCCGCATCAAGATCGAACTCGACTCCATGCCCACCGAGATCGATGTCATCGAGCGCCAGATCATGCAGGACGAGATGGAGCGCCAGGCCTTGAAGAAGGAAAAGGACGCCGCCTCCAAAGCGCGCCTCGAAAAACTCGAACGCGAAACCGCCGACCTCAAAGAGAAGTCCGCCGCGCTGAAAGCCCAGTGGATGAAGGAAAAGGAATCCGTCGATGCCGGCCGCAAGGTGAAGGAAGAGATCGACCGCCTGCGCACCGAACAGGAGCAGGCGCAGCGCCGTGGCGACTTCGGTCGCGCCGGTGAGATCCAGTATGGCCTCATCCCCGACCTCGAAAAGAAGCTCGCCGAAACCTCCACCGAGAACAAAGAACCCCGCGCCGCCCACACCTTGCTTCGCGAAGAAGTCACCGAGGAAGACATCGCCCGCGTCGTGGCGAACTGGACCGGCATTCCCGTCTCACGCCTGCAAGAAGGCGAACGCGCGAAGCTCGTGAAGATGGAGGACCGCCTCAGCGCCCGCGTCATCGGGCAAAAGGACGCCATCACCGCCGTCAGCAATGCCGTGCGCCGTGCGCGTGCGGGCATTCAGGATGAGAACCGGCCGATCGGGAGCTTCCTCTTCCTCGGTCCCACCGGCGTCGGAAAGACGGAGCTTTGCAAAGCGCTCGCTGAATTCCTTTTCGACGACGACAGCGCCATGACGCGCATCGACATGAGCGAATACATGGAGAAGCACAGCGTCAGCCGCCTCATTGGAGCACCTCCCGGCTATGTCGGTTATGAGGAAGGCGGCCAGCTCAGCGAAACCGTGCGCCGTCGTCCTTACAGCGTTGTTTTGTTCGACGAGGTCGAAAAAGCGCACCCGGATGTCTTCAACGTCCTGCTTCAGGTCCTCGACGACGGCCGCATCACCGACGGCCAGGGCCGCACGGTCGATTTCAAGAACACGGTACTCATCATGACCAGCAACATCGGCAGCAGCGCCATTCAGGACGTCAGCAATCCTGAGCAACGCGACGCCTTGGTGCGCGACAGCCTCAAGCAGTTCTTCCGCCCCGAGTTCCTCAACCGCATCGACGAGATCGTCATCTTCGACCGCCTCGACGCCGCGCAACTCGACCAGATCGTCAAGATCCAGCTCCAGCGCGTCATCGACCGCCTCGCCAAGCAGAACATCCACCTCACCGTCACCGACGACACCACCCGCTACCTCGCCGACGCCGGTTTCGATCCCGTCTTCGGCGCGAGACCCCTCAAACGCGCCATCCAAAAGCACCTCCTCGATCCGCTGAGCTTAGCGGTTCTCGAAGGCGGCTTCAAAGACGGCGATCACATCACGGCGGTGATGAAAGGCGGGAAGCCGGTGTTTGAGAAGAAGTGATGGAGCGCGGAATTTATTCCGCAGCACTCCGCCAACAGTCAGCGCTCTACAGCCTCGCCAACACCCCGCCAGCATCTTGATGTTGGCGGGGTGTTGTTTTGGAAATCAAACATGACTTCCGCAAACGACCTGCTGCGGACTCGGAGGTCCGCGCTCCAGCCCCTCTTCGATCCGCTCAGCCTCGCCGTCATCGAAGGCGGCTTCAAAGACGGCGATCACATCACCGCGGTGATGAAGGGCGGGAAGCCGGTGTTTGAGAAGAGGGAAATAACATTTGATCAGCCTTGCTGAGACTATTTGTTTTGAGACGCTTCAGTCTCCTGAAGTTTTACCCTGTGTTATCAAATAATTGTCCAACTTTTCTGGATCGAGATACTTCTGATGTCGAGCCAAGGCGAGAATTGAATGCCTTAACAACTTAACCCCCAGGGCAACAGTTGGAATCTCGACTTTATGCTTATTTGCAATAGTGCGCTTCGTCTCAGATTTCTTTGATCCATGAACAACCGCTGATCGATACTCGTAGATCTTCTTCATATACCTGAAAATTTCACCAGGATCACCTTCGGAGCAGGGCTCTATGGAAGTAAGCGCAGCCATTCTCATGGCCAGTTTATGAGTCATTTCGGTTTTCGCTGAGTCCCCCAATAGCGCCTCAAGTGCTATTGTAATATCGAGTATGGAGTCCTCCTTATCTTTTCTCAGATGAGCTGTATTGAGTCTGCGCGCCGCGATTGCCATGCTGTTTGATTTTGATTCAACAAGAGTTCTATAGACATCAGCTACTGTTTTCATCTGGGAGGCGCTAATGGATGGAGGCTCTCTGAGCCAGCCATATTCGTCGAAATGGTCTGGGTATGCCCGTGTTGTGACGACATTTACACGAGGAAGAAATGCTTCCCAGCTATGTCCCCAGCCCCTGGGCCTGGCCACAAGTTGACTGTAACCTGTTTCAATACCAAGAACCGCGCGAAGAGCCGCAAAGAAGCAGTCGATATTAAATATGGCCGCTTGAAATGAATTGAACTCGTTAAGCGATTCTTCGGTCTTTTTTCTGGTTTTGTTTTCAACAGACCACCCAGACAGGACGAGCGAATGAGTCGCCGCACCTATAACGCACTCATGCACCGAAGTCTTGAAATCATGCTGGACGTTTCGAGCCAGTTGGAAACTTTCGGTCATTTTTTCAACCGATGTAGCCTCGTCCAATTTTTCTATTTCGGAATCAAATTTGACACAAAGAATAGGCACGCAAATCGCAAAAGGGAGATTCTGAAGAGCTATAGACGCCTCCCATTCTGCATAAACGTGCCTGAATTTTTCCTCGTCGAATTGAGTGCCGCCGGTCACATGAACGAATCGGTCAACAATTTGTGCAAGCACACCATAAGTGTAGTATTTGATATTCCAATCACTCCAATCTGGAATGTGCGGGTACTCGAGAGAAGGTTCCGCAATAGCGAAGTAGTTGGCTAAATGTTTATCAGCTTTGGCAAAGTCACAAAATTCTCGCCATGACGGAATGCTATCCCACCTGACTTGAGATCGTTCTGTGTCACCAAAGATGTCGGAAAACTTAAATGGGCCAGAGTCGAACGGTCGGCAAAAATGGGGAAGACCCGAGCTGAATTGTTCTAGTTTCGGAAAGCGGTAATACCGCCCAATATATTTCCCCGAATCCTGAACCTCTCGCACTTTTTCGAGGCCGTCGATAACGGCGTTCATTACAATGCGATAGAGGTCGGCTCGTTGGATTTCGTCGTTCATAACATTTTTTTAGAATTGAACTTAATGGTGGCCTTTTACTTCGCCACCCGCTTCTCCACATCCGCGAGCGTGGCTTTGCCACTGGCGAGGCGATCCTCACTCACGCGGGCGACCATGATGGCGGCACCGTGGTGCAGGGAGTCTTTGCGTCGGTCGGACCAGCGATAGACGCAGTACACATGTCCCGCTTTGTCGAAGGCGAGGCGCGGGTATTGGGCGGCGATGGTTTTCAGGTCGCCAGCCGGCTCGATGTTCAGGGAGCGCTGGAAGCTGCCGGGTGCGCCTTCTTGTTCGCAGAGGACGAGGGTGAGATCGGTGCGGGCGCGGGGGTCGAGCTGCGAGTCGTTCACGGCACCGATGACGCGACCGGAAGAGGGCGTTTCCAGCCTATCGCCGACGTTTCAGAAAATCCCAAATCCGCACGATCACATAGATCCCGCCGTAGAACACCACGCCCATCACGATGAACATGATGACGGTCGCGCCAAATGACTGCCCGCCTCCCGACCCACCGGGCGGGGGATACGGATACGCCGGTCCTGATCCAGAGGGTCGTGAAGGCGGCACCACCTGGGCGTGAGCCAGGCTGTTTAACAGGAGCAGTCCGGCCGTGAGGCATGGGAAGGTCTTCATCATAGGGTGCCTGGGGTTTCTTGCGTGGATCAAGGATGAGTCATAATCGGCCCTGAGTCCCACTGTTTTTTCCGGGAGCAGCGGGCTTTCAGTTCCTGTGCGGTCTTGGTCGGCGTGTGTTTGGGCAGGAAATGGGGTGAAATGGGCGTTTAAAGTATGGGCAACGCCCCAATCAGTTTGCCCGGCCCATCTTGCATAATGGCGAAATAGTCATTTGATGGATTCATATTTGAATCAAAGAAATTCAATATAGAAAGATATTGATTCTTTTTTGATATTATATTCATCAATTTTGCTTACAATTTCATCAAACATATTTTTATTTATTCATTAAGTGATTTTATACTTTATATTATGTATTAATATATTTCATATTTAGTTTATAATTTATTTAATTGTATTTTGACTAATTCTCTTTTGAATCATTACTTTTATTTGGTGAATGGTAGTAATCCATGCTATAGAGCGAAGTGTTTTGGCCTCTTCTTTTCGCTTGAGCGGGGGCCTTGGAAGACATGTTGGAACAGACGTTGAGGTCTGGTTGGTGGTCGGGCCGAGGCGGTATCCTTGGCCCGACCCTTCCCTGGCAGAACCCTGTTCCTGCGCGCCCCCTTTCTCACCCCGGATAACCCAGGTCTCACTCCCACCCCGCTATGGCCAAACCGCGACTCGATCTGCGCACGAAGAAGGACAACGAACTCCAGCACTTCGCCGAGGGCGTGGTGCGGGCGATGCGGGAGAGCGCGCACTTCGCCGCGCATCTGGCGATGGTGGAGGCGGCGGCGGCGCAGGTGGAGGAATTTTCCACGGCGCTGGTGGAGCAGGCGGTGGCGGAGACCTCGCTGCGGGCGGCGACGAAGCGGAAGCAGGCGGCACGGAAAAAAGCGGAGCTGGCGCTGACGACACTCGCCTCGCTGACCGCCTCTGTGGCCCAGGGGAACGCGGTGGTGATCCTGGACACGCAGATGCCGCTGCGCCGCAAGCGCACCCCGGTGGGCCGCCTGCCCGCCCCGGCCGACCTGCGGGCCGAGGCGTCCGACTTTGAAGGCGCCTGTGACCTGACCTGGGAGCTGGTGAAGGGCTCCAGCGTGTATGAGGTGGAACACAAGCTGCAGGAAGACAGCGCCCCGTGGCAACGCTCGGTCATTGTGACGGCAAGCAAGGCGCGTGTGTCCGGCCTCACGCCGGGCGTGCTGTATTACTTCCGCGTCCGAGCTGTCGGCTCCGCCGGACCTGGCACCTGGAGCGACATGGCGCTGCGAAGAGCGCCGTGAGGCAGAATCGTCACTTCCGGCGCGCGCGCTTGGGCTTCTCTGGAGCCAGGGTCATCTCGGGCGTGACTTTGATACCCATGCGCTGATAGTAGTCGAGCATCTTCTCGGTGGCGACGCGGCTGGCTTCGAGGCCGATGCGCACCATTTCCGACATATCACGCGGCGGAGCTTCCTGGAGAGTGGTGGAGGCGAGCATGGCTTGGAGTTGATCGAGAGTGTGCGTGCTGCTGTCAGCGATTCGACGGTGAGGTGGCGATTGATTGTCCCACAGCACCCATTCGTCGGCAAGCGGCAGGTAATCGGCGATAAAGTGCCGGCGGCTGCGGTCAAAGCGGCGCAGCACATCTGCCTCGGGCACATGATGGCCCCCCAGCTTTACTCGCAGCGCCACACGACCGAGGGCCTGGGCACCGGAGCCAATCACGATGTAGTGCAGCAGAAAGTGGTAGCCGCGCGCCTTCGCCTCGCGAATGAGCGCGATGTAGGTCTTGCCGCTGAGCGTGGATTCAATGGCGAAGCTGGCCTTCGCTGCGATGAGCGAACGCGCCTCCTCCAGCAGCAGGCGGCCCGCCTTGAAGGCGCTGAGCGTGGGGTCGAGCGGCGAGAGGCCGCGCGCGATCTCGTCGGCATTCAAGAAGCGCATCAAGCCGAGACGCGGCAGCAGCTCGCGGGCGAGCGTGGTCTTTCCCGCGCCGTTGCAGCCGCCGAGGATGCAGAGTGTTGGCGTCATGGGGGCATGAATGCTCAGAAGAGGGTGATGATCCATGCCAAACATGAGCGGCCGCAGGCTTCACGCTCTAGGAAACACTGATTTAACACCGCAGAGGCAGGAACGCCGCAGAGAAAACCTTCTGGGTCAATCCTCTGCGGCGTTCCAAACTCTGCGGTGTGGCTTTAATCAGCGGTCCCCTAGGAAAGCCAGGCGAGTTAAAAACTCGCGCTCCGGGCGGAATGAGTTTCCGTTTGAGCCGCCCGTGCTTTCGGGCTAGTCAGCGGGCCATCTTTTTCCCATGAGCAGCCCCTCCGCACACACTTACAAAGCAGCCGGCGTCGATATTCACGAAGCAGCGTCGCTGGTCGATGACATCGGGGTGCTGGTGAAGCGCACGCAGCAGAAGCGGAAGCTGGCGAATCCTTTTGGCCTGTTCGCCGCCGCGTATGACCTCAGCGGTTACAAGCATCCCATGATCCTCACCGGTTGTGACGGTGTGGGCACGAAGATCGAACTGCTGCTCAAGCACGACCAGCTCGAAGCTGCCGGCAAAGACCTCGTGGCGATGAACGTGAACGACGTGCTCACCACGGGGGCCGATCCGATCATGTTCCTCGACTACGTGGGCATCCCGAAGATCGACAAGCGGCAGATCACCCGCATCATCGCTGGCATGACCGAATACCTGGAGGCGTGCAACTGCATCCTCGCCGGTGGTGAGACGGCCGAGATGCCCGGCATGGTGCCTGAGGGCATGGTGGAGCTCAGCGGCTTCGCCATCGGCGCGTGTGAAAAGGAGGACATGCTCGATCCCGGCACCATCGCCGCAGGTGACGTGCTCATCGGCTGGCCCAGCGCGGGCTTCCACGCGAACGGCTTCAGTCTCGTGCGCCGCATCATCGAGAAGGAAAATCTTCAGTTCAGCGAGGACGAAATGCGCACGCTGCTGCTGCCAACGCTGCTTTATCATGAGGAAACGAAGGCGCTGAAGGCCGCTGGTGTCCGCCCGCGTGCCATGGCACACATCACGGGTGGTGGTCTGCCGGAAAATCTGGGCCGCATCTTCCTGAAGCGCGGTCTCGGTGCGAAGCTGCGCATTCCTTTCTGGCAGAACGACGTGGTGCAGAAGGTGCTGCGCCATGCCGACCCGAAGGACGCCTTCGACACCTTCAACATGGGCCTCGGCTGGGTCGCCATCGTTGCCCCTGGTGATGTGGATAAGGCGCTGGCCTGCGGCGAGAACGCGAAGGTCATCGGCACGATGGACACGAGCGCCCAGGTGAGCGTGGCGATCGTCTGATCCCTTGTTCCTTCAGGCGGGGGATCATCCTGATCCCCTTTCTGACTCAACGCCGACGGCGCAGGTAAAATCCGATGCCGAGCATGAGCAGCAGGGCGCTGCCGGGCTCCGGCACGGGGAGCAGCAGAGTGTTGAAGGTGTTGTCAGCCACGGCTGCGCCGAGTGCGGCACCGTCTGTGTTGTCCCAAGAATAATGGATGCCGCCGTAGATGCGGCTCATTCCGGCCTCTGCGGCGGCCTGGCTGAAACTGGTGAAATCGCGGGTGTAGCCCAGCGGCAGGAAGGGGGACTCGGAGTCGGTGGTGAAGGCGATGTTGTCCGTGCCGAAGAATTCGGCCAGGATCGTGGCTGCGGCCATGCTGAAGGCGCTGTGGCCGCTGGTGTAGGCCGGGAAAGAAGGCGTGGGAATGAGAGGCGACCAGGCGGCGTCCTCGAGGGTGTCGGCATTGCCATCGGTGCTGGCGGTGTTGATGGCGTGCATCGGCCGCCAGAGGTCATAGGCGCGTTTGGCATCCCAGGTGGCGATGCCGGTGTCCGCCTCGGCGAGGTTGAGCAGGGCAAAGAGACGCGCATTGTCCTCCACCGAAAGGTTCATGCTGGCGGAAACGGTCTGGGCGATGCGGTTCCAGTGCCCCGGCGGCGAGGCGGTGCCGGGACCATCCACCCAAAAATACGCGATGTTGGTCTGCTCCGTGGTGCGGGTGGAGCCGGTGGCAGCGCCGAGGTTTTTCACCTCGTTGAAGCCGTCGGTGTAGGTCTGGCTGCCAACGAGCGAGGCCATATCATTGGCCTGATAGCCCGCCAGGGTCGCGGGGCGGAACTGGTCGCCACTGCTCATGGTAAAAGGTGTCACATAACCCCACTCGGACTTCAAAAAGGTGCCGGAGGAGGCTCCCCAGGCGCCTGCGGTGTTCCCCGGCTGCCATGCTCCCGGCGTGCCGACGGCCTGCGTCGTGTAGGTCGAAGCGGCATTCCAGCCATCTCCAGCACGGGCCGTGATCATTGCCTGGGCCGCCGCCAGACCCACCTCCATGCCGCGTGTTTTGGCCTCACCATCGGCGATGCTGCTCATCTGCGAGTTGTAGAGGCTGGTGAAGCTGGAGGCGTAGGAGTTGCTGCCGCCGTACATGTCGTTGTAGTTTGAAATGAGCACGTTGTAGGCGGCGGTGGCCGCCGCCGCCGTCACGTCAATGCCCGCCCCTGCGGTCGTCGGATCATAATAACCGAGGTAGGAGCTGTGGGCGCGGTTGACCGAATTCACCGCGTCATACATCGCCGCGCCCATCATGCCCATGGTGCGGGAGTTGGTGGGCGGCGTCGCCGAAGTAGTTTCGGCCTTGAAGGTCTGGCGCATCAGGGCGTTCCAGTCCGTGATCACATCCGCCCCGGCCATGCCAGCGCAGGCAAGGAGCAGTGAGAGGGACAGACGGAGGGTTTTCATGGAGGAATCCCAGACAGAAAATGCTTAACAGAGCCTTATTTTATGGAAATTACATCTTTGGGCAAGCCCTCTTTTAAAATTTCCATAATTTGAAAGGTCGGGCTGATTTGAACTGTGAAAGGAGAGCCATGCATCGCCACTCCCCTGCTCTCGCCCTCGTTTTTCTGCTCTCCGGCCTTCTTTCGACCTCCGCCCAACAGCCTGCCGCCCCGGCCAAGGCCAAAAGCGCTCCCAGCCCGGCCATGGCCCCGGTTCAAGATGTCGCAGGTCTGCCACGAGTGCTCCTCATCGGCGATTCCATCTCCATCGGCTACACCCAGCCGACGCGGAAGCTGCTGGAGGGCAAGGCCAACGTCCACCGCATCCCCGCCAACGGCGGTCCAACCAAAAGCGGCGTCGCGAACATCAAGAAGTGGCTCGGCACGGGCAAATGGGACGTGATTCACTTCAACTGGGGCATCCACGACCTCAAGTTCATGCCCGATGGCAAACGCCAGGTCGAAGCCGCCGACTACGAGGCCAATCTGCGCAGCCTCGTCGCCACGCTGAAGGCCACCGGTGCCAAGCTCATCTGGGCCAGCACCACGCCCATCCCCGAAGGTGAGCTCAATCCTCAGCGCAAGTTCGGCCAGGTGCCCGAATACAACGCCATTGCCGCCAAGGTGATGACCGAGAACGGCGTGACCATCAACGATCTCAATGCCTGGATGGCTCCCCGCTTCGAGGAACTTCACAAGCCGAAGGATCTGCACTACACCGACGCCGGGAGCGAGCATCTGGCGCGGAAAGTGGCCGAGGCGATCACGCAGGCGCTGGCAAAGTAGCCGCGCCGGTTGCGCGGGCGTGAATCCCGCTTATCTACGCGGCCCGCTTATGCACAGCTTCCGTTACCACCAGGGCGAATTATTCGCTGAAAATGTCCCGCTTCAGTCCCTCGCCGAGAAACACGGCACGCCGCTCTATGTTTACTCCAAGAGCACGATCTCCGGGCACTTCACCCGCCTCGACGCGGCGCTGGGCGGGCTGGACCATCTGATCTGCTACGCGGTGAAGGCGAACTCAAACCTCGCCGTGCTCAACACCATCGCCAAGCTCGGCGGCGGCTTCGACATCGTCTCCGCTGGTGAATTGTACCGCGTCATCAAAGCCGGGGGCGATCCCGCGAAGTGTACCTTTGCAGGCGTGGGCAAGACCCGCGACGAGATCGAATACGCCCTCAAGCAGGGCATTTACTGCTTCAACGCCGAGTCCGAGGCCGAGCTGCACTACATCAACAAAGTCGCCGGTGAACTTGGCCTGACAGCTCCTGTGGCCGTGCGTGTGAACCCTAATGTCGATGCGAAGACGCACGCCAAGATCACCACCGGCAAGAGCGAGAACAAGTTCGGCATCGACTTCGACCAGATCCTTGATGTCTATGCCCGCGTGGCGGCTGATTGCCCGAATCTCTTCATCAAGGGTCTGCAAATGCACATCGGCTCGCAGCTCACCAACGTGGACCCGTTCCTCGAAGCCGTGCAGAAGGTCATCCCGCTCGTGACGCAGGTCAAAAAGAGCTACGGCATCGAGTTCTTCAGCATCGGCGGCGGCATTGGCATCAATTACAAGCAGAGCCTCGACTCCGGTGACTCCGCGTGGTGGCAGGAGAATGCGGAAACACATCCTCTCACCGTCCAAGCCTACGCCGACGCCGTCGTGCCGCATCTGGCACCGCTCGGGCTGCGCATTCTTTGCGAACCCGGCCGTTTCATGGTCGGCAACGCCGGCGTGCTGCTCACCAAGGTGCTCTACGAGAAGCGCGGCTCCGCCAAGATCTTCAAGATCGTCGATGCCGGCATGAACGACCTCATCCGCCCGACGCTGTACGAAGGCTGGCATCAGATCGTGCCGCTCAAGCAGCCTGCGAACGACAAGGTCGAGAAAGTCGATGTGGTCGGCCCCATCTGCGAATCTGGCGACTTCCTGGCGCAGAACCGCGAACTCCCGCTCGTCAACGAAGGCGACTACCTCGCCGTGCTCAGCGCCGGTGCGTATGGCTTCACCATGGCGTCGAACTACAACACGCGCCCCATGCCCGCCGAAATCCTCGTCGAGGGTGACAAGGCAACCGTCGTGCGCGAGCGCCAGACTCTTGATGACGTGCTCAAAGGCGAGCACATTGCCTGAAAAAATGCCGGTCATGAGTTTCAAGTTTCATGTTACAGGTTTCAAGTTCCTACTGTCTGTTGCTGCCGCCTTGAAACTTGAAACCTTAAACTTGGAACTGATGCCTCTCATCCCGGCAACCGTGAACTGAGAACAGCGAACCGAGAACCCAATTAGATGCACATCGCCGACATCCTCCAAGCCCAGCGCCCCACTCTTTCCTTCGAGTTCTTCCCGCCGAAGACCGCCGAAGCCTTTGAGGCGCTGTATCAGACCATCGGCGAGCTGGAGGCCTTCAAGCCCTCGTTTGTCAGCGTCACCTACGGCGCGGGTGGCTCCACGCGTGAACTCACGCACGACCTCGTCGTCCGCATCAAGACCACCACCTCGCTCGATCCCATCCCGCATCTCACCTGCGTCTGCCACGGCGAGGCCGACATCGCCTCCATCCTGGAGCGTTACGCGAAGGCCGGCGTGAGCAACATCCTCGCCCTCGGCGGCGATCCGCCCAAGAACCTCGCCAACTACGAACGTGCGAAGGACGCCTTCCAGCACGCCGCCGATCTCGTGGCCTTCATCAAGAAGTTCAACGACAGCGGCGCGCATCCCGACAAACGCGGCTTCGGCATCGGCGTGGCCGGTTTCCCCGAGGGCCACCCCACCACGCCGAATCGCGTTTTGGAAATGGATTATCTCAAGGCCAAGGTCGATGCTGGCGCGGACTACATCTGCACGCAGTTGTTCTTCGACAACCACGACTTCTTCGACTTCCGCGAGCGCTGCCAGATCGCCGGCATCAAGATCCCGATCATCGCCGGCATCATGCCCATCAGCAGCGCCTCTGGCATGCGCCGCATGGCCGAGCTGGCCGCCGGTGCGCGCTATCCGGCCAAGCTGCTGCGCGCCATCCAGCGCTGCGGCAACGACGAAGAAGCCGTGCAGAAGGTCGGCATCCATTACGCCACCGAGCAGTGCCACAACCTGCTCGACCACGGCGTGGACGGCATCCACTTCTACACGCTGAACAAATCTCACGCCACGCGCGAGATCTACGCCAGCCTCGGCATTCGTGACTCCGCCGCCGTCCGCCCGCAGTCATGAGCGAGGAACTGCCGCTCATCGCCGCCATCGAGGCCGGTGGCACGAAGTTTGTCTGCGCCGTCGGCACCGGGCCGCATGATCTGCGGGAGGTCACGCGCATCCCCACCACCACGCCGGAGGAGACCCTCGCTGGGGTCACACGTTTTCTTTCCTCCGCCAAATCGAAGCACGGCCCCTTCGCCGCCATCGGCATCGGCTCCTTCGGCCCCATCGATCTCGACAAAGAGAGCGAGACCTACGGCTTCATCACCACCACGCCGAAGCCCGGCTGGCAGTTCACCAACATCGTGCCGAAGCTGCATGACCGCTACCACGTCCCCGTCGCCTGGGACACCGATGTGAACGCCGCCGTGCTCGCCGAGTTCCTCTGGGGCGCGGGTCAGAACACCGATCCGCTCATCTACATCACCGTCGGCACCGGCGTCGGTGGCGGCGTGCTCATCAACGGCCAGCTCCTGCACGGCCTACTGCATCCCGAGATCGGCCACCTCCTGGTGCCGCCGCCGCAGAATTCATCGGCCATCCAGCAGGCCTGCCACTGCCCCTTTCACAAAAGCTGCGTCGAAGGCTACGTCAGCGGCACCGCCCTAGCCTCCCGCTGGGGCGTCAAAGCCGACGCCCTGCCGCCCAATCATCCCGCGTGGGAGGAAGTCGCCGATGTCATGGCGCACGCGCTCATGAATCTCACGCTCAGCCTGTGTCCGAAGCGCATCATCCTCGGCGGCGGAGTCATGAGTCAGGAACACATCCTGCCCCTCATCCGCGGCCAGCTTCACAAGCTCAACAACGGCTACCTCCGCGTCCCCGAACTCGGCCGCAACCTCGACGACTTCATCGTCGCTCCAGGGTTGGGCGCGCGCTCGGGGTTGCTGGGGGCCTTGGCACTCGGGAAGTATGAGCTGGACCGGCATTTGAATCAAAATATGGAGACCCTCTAAGCCTGAGCACAAGTTAGGGGGCGAAGCGGCTACACGCCGAATGCACAGAAACGGCTCCAACTCCAACGTCTGCCAGCTCAGGCCACCTAATTTTCCACCCTTATTTTAGCACTCTGGAGATCGTTGTGGTCGTACCGAGGTGAGAAGTCACCGTCGCACTGGAAAGCTCCTGATCTGAGAAAACGACTGTCATGGGAGGGTCCCCACCAGGTCTCTGAAGCGTGATCGTAACGTTGTTGACTTTTTTCCAAACTCCCGGTGATGGCCATGCTGTGTGTATAGCTTTCCCGCTCTTTTCAAGCTTCAAGGTACCGCCTGTTCCCCATTGCCATTCGCTACCCTCAAGGTCCTTGGCGGCTATAGTCAGCTTCTTTTCCACGGCATTGCTCTGCCCGGCAAGTTGCATCTCTTCCCTCACGATCAACGCCTTGTCGAGATCACCGTTTTTGGTATAAAACTCCTGAAGCTTTTGAAGTGCATCGAGATACTTCCTGTTCACAGGCTCTGTGACTCGGGAGAGCTCGGCCTCATAAGAGGCACGGAGTTTGAGGAGTTCTGCCGGTGATGCCTTGTCAGCAGCAAAGGCGAATGACACGCTCAGCACAAGGAACGAACAAATGGTATGGGCCAGGTAATTCATGGTATTTAAATTGAATGCTTTTTACTTACTGCCAGCAAGACTATTCTCCACATTTCTGCTCTTCAATGCGCAGCCCCTGACGTTTGCGTTTTGATTCCCAAAAAACACAGTCCACCGCATTTGACGAGGAGTGCAAATTTCACTCCCACGCCTTCATCCAAAACGTCAGCGTCTTCGGTGATTCGGTCTCCTCGCCGATTTCCTTCCACACAAAAGTGGCCTGAAGCTCGGGATGCTTCACATAGCCCTGGCTGCGCCAGAACTCATCGAGCGGGCGGTAGCCGGCGGGACAAGCGGGTGGTCTGAGGCTCGAGATCGGAGTTTCGGGGCACGCCCCCGGATCTGGGGCTTCGAACTGCGGTTTGACGGTCCAAACCTGGGTTGGGTGGGCTCCGATCTCGACCGCAGGGCGTCAGGCCCGGATCTGGTGGAGTTTACTCCGGACCGCATGGCATAAAATCCAACTCTGGCGGCGTCCGGTCGCGACCGGATGGCGTGAGATTCAGACCAGACGGCATCCGGTCGTGACCGCATCGCGTGCGGCCTGAATCTGACGGCATCAGACCCTGACGGCACGGCACGAGATCTGAATCTGGCGGCATCAGACCCTGACCGCATGGCTCACGACCGTGGGGTCGAACGCTCCACCCTGGATCTGACGGCGTCAGGAACCTCACCGGCCGGGACCGAATGAGGTATTTCCCGGGGGCCAGAAGCAGTTCATTTTCCTCCAATCTCTTCACCCAAAACGTCAGCGTCTTCGGTGATTCGGTCTCTTCGCCGATTTCCTTCCACACAAACGTCGCCTGTAACTCGGGATGATTCATGGAGCCCTCATGCCAGCCTTGTGAAGAGCCTCTGGTAGCCGTCGAACTCGAGCTTCCAGCCTCTCGACCTCAGGAATGGGTCGCTGAGGCCGGCCTTGCCGCCCGTCTCGAACTTGCAGTCGTCCAATAAAATTCCTGCGGGCCGCTGAAGTTTGCCGAAGGCCGCGCCGACCTCGGCGAGCTGGTGCAACTGGCACGGCAGAGGGTTGTTAGGATTGTGGTCGAAGGAATCGAAATAGATGAAATCGATCGGCTCGGCACGCCGGGACAGCGCATCCACCGAGTCCCCGACATGAAAGCTGGCCGAGTCCTGAAGGCCAAAGAGGCCCAGCAGAGCACGCGCCCGCGCGACATGGTTGGGATCTTTGTCATAAGAGTCGAAGACGCAGCCGAGCTCCCTGGCCAGCAGCGCAAAAATCACCGTGCTCTGCCCGTCATGATTGCGATTCTCAATGTGCGCCTGCGGCGTGGCGGCCGGGTGTCCGCGATAGCATCCGGTCTCGACGATTCGGCGCAGCCTGTGACGGATGATGAACTCAGCGGCGAGGCGGAAGGATTTCTTCCTCGTGTTTCCCGCCAGCAACTCCACTTGCTCAAGCAGTTCGGTCTCTTGCATGTTCATCGGAGATCGGAGGTTTTGAAAAGTGCGCGCCAGCAGGAACACCCCAATAGGTTGATCGCCGTCGGGCCGAAGATCAATGATCATCTGCTCCCCCGCTTCTGCCTGTTGCCTTAAAAGTTTCGATGCCAAGCTGTCGGAGCCCGCCCCCTGGACAACTTTTTCGCATAAGAGCAAGCCGCGCTCAACAAAAGGCATCAACAACGCACATGAAAATATTGAGCATCCATGAATGCGCTCTATTCGTCTGAGTTTTTTGTGACGCTAAACGCCACACTGTGATCCGTGCCATGAGTAAGCTTTCCATCATCCTGCCTCTGCTTATCTGGGCTCCTGTGGCATTCAGCCATGATATGACGAGGTCAAGCCTCACCCATCTGAACGCGCCCGTGGGGACGTTAGAATTCGCCTCCATTCATGAGGCGGGGCATGTGGTCTGCGCCAAAAGTATGGGGATGATCGTGACGCGCGCACTGGTCTTTCAGCGCTCCAAGCCCGGAGTCGGCGTCTATTGGAAGGGGACCACCACTCTGCGAGGTGGTGAGAGGGGCCGAGGCATGGCGGTGGCCAAGCTGGGCGGCAATTTTGCGGAGCTCTTTCTGTCAGATCGAACCAACGCGGTCGTGGTTCCCACTTTTCTGGATGTCGTGGGCAACAGGAACGTGATCAGTCAGTCCGATGTCGTCACCGAGGTGGATCTGGGCTCTGACAGCCTCCTCTGACCGCGCAGCACAAAACTTACCGTGCGCTGGCTGGCAATGTGGCCCAGTTGACCAAGGTTTATCAGCAGCTTCGCACCACCCACGCCTATCCATGACCAACACTCCTGCCTCGGCTCCCTTAAAGTTTAGCCTTGTACGCGCCGCCACCCTCTGCCGCGCAGGCTGGGCACTCCTCGCCACGCTGACAACCCACCACGCCCTGTGCCAGGCAGCTCCCGAGCCCTCGGTCATCGTCCGCAAAGCGGAAACGACGGTCACCCTGGATTCCCCCGAACCCATGGCTGTCCTCCTCCAGGCGGCGGCGAAGATCGCCACTCCGGTGTCCGAGGAAGCGCCCTCAGCCCGGCTCGCTGAGATCCTCAAAATCAAAAACGACGACCGACGCCAGGAACTGCTCACCGTCTTCGGCATTGAGATGGGGAAAACGAATCCTGAGCGCGGCATGCAAATGGCGCTGACGGAGTTCCAGACCATCCCCGACAGGCAGTCCTTTGGCGTCCCGATGATGCGTCACTGGGCTGAAAAGCAGCCTCTCCAAGCGCTCGAAGCCTGCCAGCAGATCCCCGAGGGCGAACGCCGGGCGCTGGCCTACTCCGCCGCCCTCGCCGGCTGGGCCAGCGTGGCTCCGAGTGAGGCGGCCACCTGGACCCTCGAAAACCTCTCCGGCATTTACCGCCGCACCGCCATCGCCCGCATCGGCAAGGTGTGGGCCAGCACCGAACCCCGCAAAGCAGCCAACTGGACACTCACGAACACCGCTGAGATCGATCTGTTGTTCAGCCTCAGCGAGGTTCTGGACACCTGGGCAGACACCTCGGGGCGGGATGCGGCGGAATGGACCCTGAAGCTGCCCGCCGGGAAGCTGCGTGATTTAGCTCTCTCCAAAGCCATGTTCACCTGGGCTGACTACTTTCCCCAAACCGCTTCGGAATGGCTCGTCTCCCACCCCGAGGATCTCTGGCTGATGCCGCGGGTGGCCGCCCGTTGGGGCCAGCATGACCCGGCCACCGCCTCGGCCTGGCTGGACAAGAACGTCAGCGCAGCAGTCGCGCAGGAGAGCCGCCAGGCCATGGTGCTGGAGTGGGCTGAGTACAACCCCCGCGTCGCTTTTGAATGGGCCGCCTCCTCCTTGCAGGGCACCTCACGCGAGATGGCCTTTGCCGCAGTCTTCGGCCAATGGGCCTCCGAGTATCCCCTGGAGGCGCAGCTCGCGGCCCTCAAGCTGACGGATGAAGCCGAACGCGACAACGCCCTCGCGTCCGTGTTCGCCGCCTGGTGCGGCCAGAA
>Ga0209573_1003542_pt1 | contig 16958 bp, 13 predicted proteins | sample TNRBio252014_DNA_FD_185870 | JGI IMG/M metagenome (GOLD analysis project Ga0209573, IMG submission 185870) | Wastewater treatment Type I Accumulibacter community from EBPR Bioreactor in Madison, WI, USA - TNR Reactor_6/25/2014_ DNA (SPAdes)... | ecosystem: Engineered > Bioreactor > EBPR >...
CCCAACTACGAGGATTATATCCTCAAAGGCTTCTATCCCCGCATTTACGACCTTGATCTTAACCCCACGAACTGGCTGCTCGATTACATTCAAACTTATGTAGAACGGGATCTTCGGCAAATTTTGAATGTCAGCGACCTGGGCGCTTTCAGGCAGTTTCTTGAAATTTGCGCCGGACGTATTGGGCAATTAGTCAATTTTTCTGAGATAGGTAACCTCATCGGGGTCACGTATCACACCATAAGCAAATGGCTCAGCGTCTTGCAAACAAGTTTTATAATTCATACGCTTAGGCCCTATTACCAAAATTTTAATAAGCGCATCGTCAAAACGCCAAAGCTTTACTTTTATGATACGGGGCTTGCCTGTGCCTTGCTTAACCTTCGAACGACAGAAGACCTCAATCGCCATTTTGCAAAAGGCGCTTTGTTTGAAAATTTTGTCATCAACGAAATTTTGAAAAACCGCCTCAACAGGAACCTACCTCCCAAGCATTATTTCTGGAATGCAGCCGGCGCACATGAAATTGATCTGCTGCTTGATCAGGGTGGGAGGCTATTTCCTATTGAAATTAAATCAGGAAGAACCATCGCGTCAGACTTTTTTAATGGTTTAAAATATTTTCAACCGCTGGCAGGCGCTCTGCCGGAAGAAAGTTTTTTGATTTACGGCGGGGATGAAATGCAACAGAGAAGTGTTGCACAAGTGCTTAGCTGGAAAAACCTGAATCATATTCCGCTTTGACATGGAGCCGGATAAGAATCAGAAATCTTAGCGCTCTTTTTGTGTAATTTTGCACCATGTCAGGGTTATGCTTACGGTCAAACAACCTGATGCACCAGTCCCAAATTTGAAAATCATCAATCCCTATGTTCAGGTACCTATGCGCTTTATCTGCGCTTTTGCTCTTTACCGCCATGTCTGCACAAGATAGCATCCAGTACTACAGCTTAGAACGGGCCATAAACTTGTCGAATCGCCTGTTGGAAGCCGTCCGGACAACCAGCAAGGTGGCCGGAATTACGGCAGGTGTGGCCAAGCCCGAATGCATCTTGTGGGAGGCGGGATACGGCTATGCGGATGTTGAAAAACGCATTCCCATGGATCCGTCGAAGAAGTTCCGGATTGCCAGCTTATCCAAAGTCCTGACGGCGGCGGGTCTTGCACGGTTGTATCAGGAAGATCGGATTGATTTGGACACCACAGTTATGAAATACCTGCCCGATTTGCCCCCGGCTTTTGCAGGGGTCACGGCCCGGCAATTAGCAGGCCATACTTCCGGTGTCCGGCATTATATAGACTCGGATTTTTCCAAAACCCTGATTGACTTCAGAAGCTACCCGACCATTCGCGATGCGTTGCCCATTTTCATTCGCGATCCATTGGTGTTTGCGCCCGGTACGAATTTTCAATACAGCACCTTCGGGTTCACCCTGCTGAGCGCAGTGATGGAAGTTGCCGGCGGTCAAAATTTCCTGACGATGATGCAGAAGGAGGTTTTTACCCCGCTGGGTATGTTCAATACCATCCCCAACCACCCCGACAGCAACATCACCAACATGACCGTGACGTACCAACTCAACAAAAAAGGGAACCTGGAGTCGGTTAAAAACTCCCGCCCTTCCTACAAGTGGGCTGGTGGCGGCTACTTGTCCAATGTCACCGATCTATTGAATTTCGGGCGGGTACACTTGCGCCCGCCAGCGGTATTTTTCACTGACATAGGGCAAAAGGCGCTGTTCACACCTACGGTGTCCCTCAGCGGCAACTGGAATCCTGCCGGGTTGGGGTGGTTTCTATCCAAAGACATTCGGGGGCGCCGACACGATTTTCACAGCGGCAGCCAAACCGGCGCGCGGGCCATGCTGGCGCTATACCCGGAGCAAAACCTGATCGTTTCCATGCTGTCGAATACAGGCAATACGCCGGTTCACATTGAAACGGTGACGATGGCTTTGGCCGATTATTTCGATGAAAAACAAGCCTTTGTGATCCTGCCGGATTCAACTTTAGGCGATTACCATTTTGAAGCCTGTGAAGGATCAGAAGCCGTGCAGGAAGGCTTTATCCATTTTGAAAAAATTAAAAACAGCGAAGTTGCCGGTCATTTTGTCCCGAACGCAGACAAGCCAAAAACGAAGCTGCCCATGCCCGTCGTGCTGTATGATGGCGCCCGGGTAAGGGCTTATGTGACAACACCCGACGGCATTATTTTCGTGGATGCCGAACCGCTGGTGGACGGCCATTTGAAGTATGGGAAAATGACATTTTTTCAGGGTAGTGGCCCGAGGACGTTGACGGTGACGTTTAAGCGGGTGGAGGCGGTGGTGCCTTAAAGTCTCACTTTTTTTCTGATGTTAGTAGCTGGCGTAACGCTTCCAAATTGGCTTTTTCGTCAAAAATTGCCCGCAATTCAATGGCAAACCCCTTGATAACGATGCTTTCAATCAACCCTTGATCTAATTTAAGGTGTAGTTTATATTGGCCATTTTGAAGAAAATATTGCTCGACGGTTTCTTCCACTGGGTCAATAATCCAGTACTCCTCCACGCCATGAGCTTCGTAGTCGTTTTTTTTGATCCCACGATCCCGGCTTTCTGTGCTGTCAGAAAGTACTTCGACTGCAAAGTCAGGGACAGGATATTTCCACTGGCCTTTCACAAATTTATCGGACTTTTCAATACCGAAAAACACGAGATCGGGTTCGTAGTCATTGCGGGTAAGGGAAGTCATAACCTTTTCGTAACCCACGAAGCCGAGTTGAGAAAGGCGGACATAAGTGTCCATGATTTTGTATAAAAACCCTACAGCTTCTGTATGCTCTTTTTTCACGGGACTGTGAATGATGACTTCACCGTTGATGAATTCTGCTTTTTCATCATCATCTATTTCTTTATAGAATTGAAGCCTGCGCATTTTTTCTTCCTCCAAAGCCTTATTAAGCTGCGCAGCCAATGCAGGAGCAGCAGGACTTTCGAGAATCGCAGCGATGTGTCGTTCAACGGTTTCAATCATTATATTGAGGTGCTTTATCCAACAAAATTAAAGATTTTTAGGCTTATTTGCAAAGACAAAACCGTTTCAGGGATTTTATCCGATTCGATCAAAAATACGAACTCACCCCAAACTGCCAGCCCGCCGTCCGCGCAGGCGGGTTGCCCAGTAAGTCGCGTTGCCAATGATAGCGATAGTTCAACCGCAACACCGTTTGGGCGCTGGGGCGAAAGCTAAGCCCTGGCACAATGGCTTTAAAGTCATCTGCGATGTTGCCGCCCGTTTCGCGGAAAGCGCCCACATTCCAGTCCACGTATTCCAATCGGCAGGCGATGCTGAAAACGGCTTTTTCCCAGGCCAGGATTTTTCTTTGCAACACCGGCTGCACGAAGTCTACAAAACCGCCGTATTGCCGGTTGCCGAACTGTTGGCTAAAGGTCTCCGGAACATCCACGCTCACCCAGGCCCACTCGCCGGTGATTTTAGTGCCAAGCTTCGGTATTGTCGCATTCCAATCCACTGCCCAGGTATGCACGCTGCGTTTTTGGTCAAAGACTAAGCCATCCTCCTGAAATTTGTTGAAAACGCCGCCCATGTACGAAAAGCCGATTTCGCCGATGTCCTGCTGCCGGACACTGAGTTTGATGGTGCTGAGGGGTTGCCCGTTGAAGCTTTCTTCAAAGCGTTCCGGGTTGGCTTTGGCGGCAGGCAGGAAAGTGCGGTTCTCCGTATTGCTGATGATGCTGTCGTCGAAACCATTGCTCAGGTAAGCTTCGTAGCCGAAGGTCCAGGCGCCGGAATAGAACTTGCCGTAAAAACCAAACCCTGCGTTCGACCAGGTGGCGGGCAGCATTTGCGTGGCCGACACCGGGCGATCTACAAAATCCCATTTCGGGCCGTCGTGGTTTTGGTTGAACGCCCCGATGGGGTTCATCAGGATGCCGCCGCGCAGGTTGAACGCCGGGTGGAATTGAATATCCAAAGCGGCAAATTCAATGTTGATTTCACGCCCGCCTTCTTCAAATTCGACTTCGGTCAAAAATTTGATCTGCCGGGTGATGGTTGAAGAGATGAACATGGTCAAACGGGGCAATTGAAACGAAAGCCCTTCCGAAACGCCGTCTTCGGAGAACCAGGCGGTATTGGCCTCCACATAGCCGCCGAGCGCAACGGGCGTTTTGCCCAATTGCAGAAAAGGGCGGTCGTAAACGGCGTCCATGTTCAGTTTTTTGGGTACAGAGTCGGCGGCTGGTTCAACCCGTTGCAACCAGCCGTTTTCGGTTTGAGCCTGCGCTTTATGGAAGCACAGCAGTAAAGCTCCACTAAGCAAGCCAGATATGAATACTCGTTTCATCTTGTGTCGTTTTGAATGTTTTGAGTGGTTGGTCGGCGGGGCCGTTGAGCAGGGCGCCATCGGTGGCAAATTCGCTGCCGTGGCAAGGACAAACGTATCGCGCGCCCTGCACTTCTACTTCGCAGCCCTGGTGGGTGCAACGCATCAGGCAAGCGGTATACCCATCGTCTTTTTTAAACAGACAAACCGGAAATTCTGCGCCTTCGGGCTTCACCAGCAGGTAGTCACGGGCCTGTACCTCGCCTTTTTTCAGGTATTGAAACTCGGATTTGCGCACGCTGACTTTGTTTGCTTCCACGGTCGCTTGCGCGAAATAAGCGGCGCTGGCGCAACCCTGCCCCAACACAGCCGCAAGGCAAAGTCCAAGTCCGGCCTGGCTGCCGGTAACGACAAAGTCTCTTCTGTTCATATTGGAAGGTTAAAGGAGAAAGTTTAAAGGGTAAAGTAGAAGGTAGAAAGTATGAAGTAGAGGATAGAGATGACAAAACTGGTTGCGAGTGAGGGTGAAGTATGCTTTTTCATAGGATTAAAGAATTAAAGCGATTCTAAAAAGGTGAGGAGTTGATTTTTTTCAGCAGCGGTCAATTGTCCGTAAACTTCCCGGCTTTGTGCGCCTTCGCCGCCATGCAATAAAATTGCGGCTTCGATGCTGTTCGCCCGCCCGTCGTGGAGCAGGAAATATTGCCCGCCCTGCGAGTTTTTGGACAGGCCGAGACCCCATAAAGGCGGGGTGCGCCACTCGGAGGTTTTGGCCGAACCTTCGGTGTAGCCGTCGTCGAGTTCGGGGCCCATGTCGTGCAATAGCAGGTCGGTGTAGGGGTAAAATTCCCGGTTAGCCAGCGGAGCAATCGGGGATGGCCCGGTGATCAGGGAAGGCACGTGGCATTTGGCGCAGCCAATTTGCCCAAACAGCATTCTCCCGGCGCTGACTTCCGTTCGGTCCACCTCACGTGCAATCGGGGCTTTGAGGGTGCGCAGGTAAAATACCACATCGTGGATGGTTTGGTTACTCACTTCGGGGTCTATTTCCTCGCCGGTATACGTGTCGAACGGCTCATAAAAAGAAGTGATGCCGATGTCCTGATTATAGGCATTGACGGTTTGTTGCAGCAGGTCATAAACGGCGGCTTTTTTGCCAAACCGGCCGATATATTTGCCGTCCTGTGAAATGGCATCCGGGCGGAGGCTGAGGTAATTGGGCAGGGTTATCCAGTTTGGCCTGCCGCTGATGCCGTCGCCGTTGGCGTCATCCGGGTCGGCAAGTGCAAGCAGCGCGGCATCCGGCACGATTTCCAGCAGTCCCAGCCCCGTGTTGGCGGGCGGCAAAAACTTGCTGAAAGACGCCCCGGCTGGCAGTTGCTCGGGCGAAAAACCAGACAGTGCGCGGTGCTGGAGCTGAGGGCCGCCGAGGTGGAGGAATTGATTGCCGGTTTCGTCCCGTTGGCCGAAGCGGGTGAGCGCTGTGAAGGGGTGGCCTTTCCCGTCTCCGGCGTGGCAGGTTCCGCAACTTGTGGCAACGAAAACCGGGCCTAAGCCGGTGGCTGCCGTAAATACTTCGTCGTTGAATGCGATGTCGCCGTTTAAAAAGCGCTTTTGCTGTTCGCCGGTCAGGCCTTCAATCGGGCCATCTAACAGTTCCGAGTCATCCGGGGCAAGGGGGGCGGTTTTTTCGCAGGCGGCCAGCAAAAAGCAGGCAACAAGGGTGATGGGAATAAGTGTTAGGCTTTGCATCGGTACAAGTTTGATGCAAATATAAGGTGTATTTTAAAATAAATTTAGATTAGCCTAAAAATAAATTTTAAATGCCAATTTTTGAGGTGCTCTGGTACCCGGATTTTGCACATCCTACTTCTTCTTACTCGACTTCGCCTTCGGGTTAAACTCAAGACATTTCTCCACCCAAAACGCCAGATCGGCATCCAGATCCAAACCGTCGGCTTCGATGAACAGGTAGCCGGTCATGGGTCTGCCACCGTGGATCATGCTGCTGGCGCCGGGGCGTTTGGTCAGTTCGGCTTCTTCTGCAGGATCAATGCGGGCCATGAGGCCGTTTTTGTAGGTGCCGATGCACATTTTGTCGGCTACCATGAAGCAGTCGCCGCCGAACATCCGTTTTTGTTCGAAGGCTACTTTTTTTGCAGTGAGCACATCCGCGATGCGCTGGGCGGTGAAATGGTTGTCCATAAGTGTTAATTTTTGAATAAGTATCGCGGATAAAGGTATCCTCTTTTTATTAAAATATTTATCTTGCGCTGGTTATCAGTCCATTACTTCTACCATAAAAACAAAAAACAATGAAGCTGCGACTCGTATTGGCTCTTCTCCTTTCTGTATTCGTATTCCAGTTTTGCACCAGCACAAAAAAGGCAGTATCCGCTGCGACAATCACTTACAAAAAAGACATTTCTCCCATCATGCAGGCGCGTTGTACGCCTTGCCATTTCCCGGAGCAGGGGAAGAAAAAATTTTTAGATACATACGCGGCAACCAGAGACAACATTGATGACATTTTGGCCCGCGTACAATTGCCCGTGACGGATGAAAAATTCATGCCTTTTAAAAGTAAAAAAGCACCTCTGAGCGATAGCCTGATTATGGTGATCAAGGAATGGAAGCTGAAAGGGATGCCGGAAGGATAGTCCTAATGGCCTAAAAAGGTAATTCTTGATAAAGTGAAACGACAATTTAAAGAAAAGCCCGGTGATTTGCCATTATTTGATCAAAAACAATCATTATGGCAAAGAAGGTACTCCTCTTCACCGGCATTGTTGCGATTTGCTTTTTAGCGCCGCTTACGGCCCAGCAATTTCACGTTTACATCAGCGACGCCGTCAATTTCAATGTTGCGCCCTGGAAAATCCTGAGGTTTGATGAAAACGGCCAAAATGGTCAGGTTTTCATCTCTGACCACTTAGCCTGGCCGCAGGACATCCTCTTCCTTGAAAATGAAAATGCGGTGCTGGTTACCAACCTGAACAATGGCCGAATTTCTAAATTTAACGCCACCTCGGGCGTTTTCATCAATGAATTTGCCACCGGCATTGGAGGCCCCACCCGCATGGAGGTTGGCCCCGATGGGCTGCTGTATGTGTTGCAGTGGACAGGCAATGGCAAAGTAAAAAGGTACAATTTAGACGGAACCTTTGTGGATGATTTCACAGCGGTTGGCGTGACCAATAGCATCGGGCTTGACTGGGACGCTGGCGGCAACCTTTATGTATCTTCGTACGACGGCAAATACATTAAAAAATTCAGCCCCACCGGCGCTGACCTCGGCAATTTTGTGAGTACCAACTTATCAGGGCCGACCAATATCTGGTTTGCAGAAAATGGCGATCTTTTCGTGGTGGATTATCTTGGGGCTTCGGTCAAGCGCTTCGATAGTCAGGGCAATTATCTGGGGATTTTCATTTCCGGGTTGCCACAAGGCGAAGGCGTAGATTTTTTCCCAAACGGCAACATCATCATTGGAAGCGGCGGGCTGCATTCGGTCAGGATTTATGACGCATCCGGAAATTTTCTAAACAACCTCACGCCACCGGGAACGCTTGGTTTGCAAACGCCAAATGCCGTTGTGCTGAGGCCGGTTTCTCCTTCAACAACGCGCGAGGTTTATAAAGAATTGACTTTCGTAACGCCGTCAATTGGGGTGCTTTTTCAACTTTCCAAACCGGAACTGATGCAGCCCGGGGCTTCATTTGCAGTTCATGATTCAACCGGCGTTTTGGTTCGCAAAATCAATTTCGCAAATACGACAAGCTGGGATGCGGCTAACCTTCCCAATGGCGTTTATTATATTACTGCAAAATTGAAGGACGGCGTCATTGCCCGGCAAGCGGTGGTGGTGCAACATTAGATTTAAGCTATGAAAACCAGACAATTACCGATACTGCTGATTATCGTTTGCAACGCCAGCTTTGTTTTTGGGCAACTAACGGAGGAATCCTTAGCGTCGGCAGTGGCGCATCAGGAATGCCATAACATTGCTTCAGAATTAGAAAAAACGCCCCTCCTCAGCGAGGGTATGAAATTCAACGGGGCCGTCTGTTATTACCGCAACGGGGATACGATGCGGGCGTTGAGCCTCTTTCGGGAGGTTCGTCAACTGGAAGCGCAAAGGCAACACATTGCCCGTTTTTGGGAGGCCAAATGCCATGCTGCGCTCCAGGAAGACAGCTTAGCGCTGGCTTATCTCCAAACCATTCCGGCAGGCATCCTCAACCCGGGGATGTTGTCGCAGCCGGAGTTCAGCAATTTAACCCGTAAGAATAAAGCGTTTCTTCAACTGAAGCAGTCCTTAGCGCCCCGGTTCAATAGCTGGACCAGCGTGCTTGCGGTAATTGCAGTATCGGGATTGTTGATTGGTTTTTTACTGTTATTCGGAAGGTCGAAGTTTTCTGCCGGGGAAAAACGACTTTCAGTGGTGGTGTTTTCGTTTTCGGTGATCCTTATTGCTTATATCCTCATTTGGACCGGATACATCATAAAATTCCCTTACCTCCAAAATACCTGGCAGTTTTTGACCCTTTTGGTCGGGCCGTCTCTGTATTTTTACTTAAAAGACACGTTTAAAGAGGATTACACCTTTAAGGAAGCAGCGTGGCACTACCTCATCCCAATCATATCGGGCTTGGCGACAATCCCCGCTTTTTTGTTAAACTTTGGCATACAAACCGGCGTACCGAATGATGTTTTCCTCATCGGCGCCTCGTCTACCTTGCTCACAGCGCACCTGCTTTTTTATGCAATTCAAATCTATTCCATGACCCAAAATGAATGGCAGGTGGATGCCAACATCAAAGTCTGGACAAGGGTCGTGGCCTGGGGCATGATGCTCTACACCTTCGCTTTTATTTCTTATTTTATTTTGGTCGCCTGCTCTTTTTTCAACCCGGAATGGGATTACGCCATCAGCATGGTTATGGCGCTTTCGATTTTGGTCATCGCCTACATGGGGCTGGTGCAAAAACGGGTTTTCAGCAGCGAACCCATCGGCAATTTTTTGCCGGTTAAAAAATACCAGACCTCCAGCCTGACCGAAAGCGCGAGCGTCTCCATCAAAAAAAGGATGGAACGGCTTTTGAATGAAGAACAGGTTTTTAAAGAAAATGAATTGCGCTTAGCTGATTTGGCAACCTACTTAGACATCAGCCGCCACCAGTTGTCGCAGGTCATCAACGAGCATTACGGGGTCAATTTTTTTGAACTGATCAATACCTACCGGGTGGAGCACGTCAAGCGCCTGCTGGCGGATCCCAATTTCAAACACTACACCGTCATCCAGATCGCATACGAGGCGGGGTTCAACAATAAGGCTTCGTTTAACCGGTATTTTAAGCGGGAGATTGGAATGACGCCGTCGGCTTATCGGATTAAGGAGGGAAGTGAGGGGTATTGAAAACAACACTTAGCAAGAACGGATAAATAGCCAAGTTCCTTGTCCCCTATTTTTATGCATTATTCATTGGACAACAAGGCTATGAAAATCCGCTATCTCTTTCTCATCCTGCTTTTGGGCATTGGTGCAAAGTTCATTGTTGCACAAACCGACGAGCGCAGCCTTCCTCCGGCAGCTTTTTCCGTCACTGATCCGGGGCTTACTTATTGGGAGGCTTATTTTGAAGCACACTACTTCTCCAAAGGCATCCCGGCTGACTCGCTTGGCGAAGGCACAGGTTACTTACCATATCAACGCGAAAAAAGACTGTACGACCTCCGGAAAGACCACCGGAGAGACGCCGGCGGTGCAAAGCGCTGGGAAATTTTCCACCAAATCCGTGCCCGCACACTCAGCCGCTTTGGGCCAACTCCTGCTGCCGACTGGCAAAGTCTGGGCCCCAACAAAATGGAAGAAATGGGCGGGCGCATGATTTCCCATGCTTTCGACTCTAATAATTCGCAAGTCTTATGGGCTGGCTCGGCGAGCGGCGGGTTGTGGCTCAGTGAAAATGGAGGCGATTCCTGGCAACCCATGAGCGACCAAATTCCTTCAACCGGGATTGGCGCAATAGCAACCAATCCGTTGGATGGCAATACCTTGCTCATCGGAACGGGCGAGGGATACAGCCTCGGTTCAAATTCGATTCGCCCCGGATTAGGCGTTTTTAAATCCACTGACCGGGGGCTGACCTGGCTGCCCACCGGGTTCGATTACCTGCAATCGGCGGGCGTTTCGGCTTTTAAATTGATCTGGAGTTATGCCGACACCAACGTGGTTTGGCTTGCCGCCACCAACGGCATCTGGAAAAGCACCGACGCAACGGCAGGAAGAGAAGCGGTAATTCAACAATTGATTCTGAAGTAATTTACAGATCATATTCAAATCATTGGCTTATGTTTTTGTCTGATTCTTATTATATCGGCAGGCTGTGTATAAAAGCAAGCATTTTTGCAATTTTTTATTCGATCACCTGCACTTCTTCTGCCCAGGAAGTCTTTGTCAGTAGCCGCAACACCCATTCGGTTAAGCGATACGACCTGGATGGCAATTTTTTGGGAGATTTTGTGGCAGCAAACAGCGGCGGGTTATCCTTCCCACAGGAAGTCGTCTGGCATCCGGATGGCTTCCTGCTGGTGACTGGCCGAGGGAATACGGCAATCAAAAAATACGATGGGGCAACAGGCGCTTATTTGGGCAATTTTACTTCGGGTTATGTGCTTGACAACCCGACCAAAACGACCATTTGGGAAGACAGTCTGCTGTACGTCAGTCAATGGGGGGCTGTGCAAAACAAAGTCGTAAGATTTAATTTAAAAACCGGGGTTTTTGTAGATGAATTTACCTCGGTGGGCGTGCCCAATGGTTGCGGCCATGCCTGGGATGCGGCTGGTAACCTGCTCGTGGCTCAATACGGCGACGGCGCAAACGGCAAAGTGTATAGATTTAATCCAAACGGGGTACTTACCGATATTTTCATTCCTACCACCATCCTACAGGGGCCTGTAAACCTTTGGTTTGACCACGAAAACAACTTGCTTGTTGCTGACTGGACATTGGGGGATGTGCTGAAATTCAACGGCGAAACCGGGGCTTTTCTGAACACGGTAGTGATTGGGCTGGCCAATGTAGAAGGCTTTGCTTTCGACAACAGCGGCGCCCTTTATCTTTGCGACTGGACAGCAAACCGGGTTTTTAAATATAATTTTACAACAAACAACCTGACTTCTTTCATCACTTCCGGCAGCTTGCAGGCGCCCAACAGTATCCTTATCCGGGAAGCCGTTTCGGCAGGGAAAGAGGTTGAAACCGCAAACCCCTTCCAGCTTTCTGTTTCGCCAAATCCCGCTGATTCGTTTGTTCAGATAGGTTATTTTTTAAAAAAATCTGCATCCGCACAAGTGGAAGTCCTAAATGCTTCGGGGCAAAAAGTAGCGACTGTTTTTTCAGGTAATCAGGCAACCGGCAAGCACCAGTTGGTTTGGAAAGGGAGTATGGCAAACGGGCTAAAAGCGCCGGTCGGAGGGTATTTCGTTCGCCTGGCGGTGGGAAACAAGGTGCAGGTGAAAAAGCTGATCTGGAAATAACCGGCTTAGCCGAATCTCAACAAGTTGAATCCTTTTTTGTCTAAGGAACGGGGAGTATAGCAAGAAATAACAAATCTGTATTTGAAAAGGAAGCCACCTTCACACAAAAATCATTGTCTTTTTCAATGTAATTGCACTACTTTTCTAAAATTCACCCGACTATGAAAAAAATCTTCACCCTGCTGCTTTGCAGCTTCCTTTGTTTTAATGCTTTTTCTCAATCCCGGGACAGCTTAGCCATTCAACGCTCAGCACTGGACTACATCGAAGGTTTTTATGAAGGCGACACCCTTAAACTTCAACGTTGCCTCAGTCCGAATCTTTATAAATACGGGTATTACAAGGGCAAATCTGGCCAGTTCGAAGGCAGCCAGATGACCTATGCCCAAGCCATAGACTATGCCAAAAATGTGCTTGCCAAAAAGAATTTTGCCAAAGCAGGCTCGCCGAAGGAAGTCGTCCTGCTGGATGTACAAGCCAATATTGCGTGTGTGAAAATCACAGCCTGGTGGGGCATGGATTATATGTTTTTGGCAAAAAAAGGCGATGCGTGGATCATTGAACAGATCATTTGGCAAGGGCCGCTGAATACAGTGACTAAGTAGGCTTGTTAAGCGGCGTGCAACCTATCTTGTATATTGCCACGTCTATTGGTAAAATCACCCGAATCCTTTCATTCAAAACGATGAACGTCATGAAAAATAACAAGTTATATGGGGTTTTGCTTTGCCTGCTTCTGGCACAGGTAACGAACGCCCAGGATGCCGCCCTGACTTCAGATTTCAAACAAGCTACCGTCGAACAGATCGGTAAATTGCTCAATGAGCGCTACGTGTTTCCCGACATCGCCAAAAAGACCGGCGAGCACTTGAAAAGCCAGTTTAAAGCAGGCCATTTTGACAAATACGAAGATGTAAAATCTTTCGCAGAAGCACTGACAACGGAAGCGCAAGCTGTGGCCAAGGATAGGCATCTGCGCGTCCGCCCCGCGCCGCCGAGGCCTGCGCCACAGGCTGCGACGCCAGCCGAAAAAGTGGATGGACGCCTGCAGGACATGGCGTGGCAGCGGGAAAACACAGCGGGTTTTGCGGAAGCTAAAAAACTCGAAGGCAATATCGGGTACCTCGACCTCCGCGGCTTTGCACACCCCATGGCGGGCGCCCCCATAGCCGATCATTACATGGCTCTTTTGGCTACTTCCGACGCCGTCATTATTGATTTGAGGAAAAACGGCGGTGGCAGTCCGGAAATGGTTCAATACCTGTGCAGCTACTTTTTTGACAAACGCGTTCACCTGAACAGCCTGTACTATCGCGAAGGCGACCGCACGGTTGAATTCTGGACGCTTGACAAAGTAGGTGGCAAAAAAATGCCGGAGGTACCGTTGTTTGTGCTGACAAGCAACCGCACGTTTTCAGGAGCGGAAGAGTTTTCCTACAACATGCAAACCCAAAAGCGGGCAACGCTGGTGGGCGAAACCACCGGTGGCGGCGCCAATCCCGGCGGTATGATGCCGGTGAACGACAAACTCATGGTGTTCATCCCCACCGGGGCGGCCATCAATCCGATCACCAAAACAAATTGGGAAGGCGTTGGCGTGATGCCCGAAGTGCAGGTTCCGCAAGCCGAAGCAATGGACAAAGCGCTGGAATTGGCCGCAAAAGCCGCCGCTGAATTCCGTCAAAAAAACAAGGCGAAGTACAAGGCCCTGCTTGGCGAGTTGTTCGACAAGTTAGACAACTACGCCGGCGCCGAAGCAGAGGTTTTGGCAAGCCTGAAAAAAACCTGTGCAGCGGGCTTGCTGGATGAAGCAGAAATCAACGGCTTGGGCTACGAATACCTGATGCAACACAAGCAATCCAAAACCGCAGAAGCCATCTTCTACAGCAATACCGTGCTTTTTCCAAATTCCGCCAACGTTTATGACAGCTACGGCGAAGCGCTTGTGGCCAACGGCAAATTGGAGGAAGCGCTGAAAATTTATCAAAAAGCCGTAGAAATCGCAAAAGCGATTAACGACAGCAACCTCAACCTGTTCATGGAAAACCTGAAAAAGGTGGAAGACGAAATAAAAAAGCGTCCGTAATGTAATGTTATTTCATTCTTTAGTGTCTGTCCATTTAGTCCCGTGTCTGTTCTTTAGAGTTCGAGAGCAAGGCACACTCGCCCCCAAAGACGGGAGTTTACTCGCGTAAATGACCGATTTTGGGGGCGAGTGTAACGCAGCTATCGGACTATAAAGACAGACACTATTTAGCAGACTAAGTTAACCTAACCGCAACTTCCTCCAAACCCAATACCCCACCGGCAGCAACCCAGCCAGCAACCACCACATCCAGCCGCCATCCGGCAAATCCAGTGGTTCCATATCGCCGATCGTCACGAACGCGGCCCAGAAGAAGGGGTGCGCGCGGTTACCGGAAGCCTCGTCGAGGTAGTTTAGTTTGGCCTGCCGCAGCGCTTCGTCTTTGGAAAGGTCGTTTTTTAGTCCCTGGTAGTAGCGTTGCATGAGGGTAGCCGATTCGCGGTCGCTGATGCGCCACAGGGTGGTGACTAAGCTGTTGGCGCCGGCGTAAGAAAATCCGCGGGCTAAGCTCACCACGCCTTCGCCGCGCCGAAGTTTGCCGACGCCCGTTTCGCAGGCGCTGAGCGTTACCATGTCTGCGTGCAGGGGAAGGGTGTATAAATGTTTCAGGTACAACAAATTACTGGTCGCGGTGTCGTTGGTTTCGCTGAAGGCAACGTAAGCGTATTCCCCGTTTTCGTTGTCTGCTTTGGCGTGGGTAGCTAAGTGCAGCACCGCGTAATCGCCCGCCAGCGCTTTGAAAGAAGCCACGGTAGCCTCCCTTCCAACCAACGTTTTGGCCGGAAAAAGGTCCCGGATGCCGGCCACTTCGACGAGGTTGTCTTCCAGTGCGCCAAAGCTTCTCCGGCGCTCTTCCGGACTCCGCACCGCCAAGGCCGGGGAAAAGCTGGGCGCAATGGCCAGCACCTGCCGGTATTTTGGGCGGTTTTGGCGCTGCCGCATCTCTTCCAGCGACAACACCGAATGGGCGTAGTAAAAACTGTATTTCCGCAGGCAATAAGGCCAGGCGCGGAAGCTGCTGTTCGGATCGGCTTTTGCGGTCAGCAGCGCCTCGAAAGGCAGGTATTCCAGCAGGCCGTCGGGAATGATCGTCACGCGGTAGGGCAGGTAACCGCTGATGGGTTGCAGGAGTTTTTGGTAGAGGTGGTAAGCGCCATCCCCGTAAGCTTTGGCTAAGGAGTCGGCCGGTGTCAGCACGTAGCCGTAAATGTTTTCCCGCAGGGCTTTAACGTTGCTGTCTAAGTCGTCCACCGGCGCTTTGGTCATGGTATATGCGCCATCGCCGCGATAGACTAAGGTATAAATATGGTCGTCGCCTACAAAATATTGCACTAAGGCCTCCTGCGGCTGCAGCAGCCGGTTCACGATGGCCGCCGTTTCGGTGCTGCGGTCGGCGTGTTTCATGGTGTAATATTCCGGGTAGCGCTGTTCGATCTGTTTCAGCAAAGCCCAGTATTGTTCGCGCAGGATAAAAAGGCTGTCGTTGAGCTGGTGAAAAACGAGGTCGCTTTGCTGTCCGGCAGGCAGCTTGCGCTCCGATTCGTACTTTCGGTTTTCCAAACCCGCAATCTGCTCGCGCACCCCGCGTTCCTGCGCCAGCATCGTATCGGGTATCCCCGCCCGGATGACGGCTTTGGCGTGTTGCATCATTTCTTTCAGCAAAATGCTCCGGCTTTTTTCCATGTAGCGCATGGCCCGATCCACGTATTTTCGCTCGCCCCCAAGCTGGTAAAACTGGTAATTGACCTCGATGATGCTTTCAAAAATATAATAAAACCGGTCTACCAAATACTGCCGGGAATCCGAATCGTCAAACGAGCTGATGATGTGGTCAATCAACCGGATGCAAACATCGTAATCAGCGTGGGCCTGCTCTAAGTCTTCTTCGCACCCGTATTTTAAATAGCGTTGCAGGTTGTTTTTGGCTTTGAAGTAGAGGGTGATGAGGAGGGTAGGTTTGGAACCGATAATCTGTTCGAAGGGCAGGCTTTTTCTTTTGTCAAACCCTACAATCAATAAGGCGCTGTCTATCAAAGCAGCCGCCTCGGAAAACCGGCCAAGGTTTGTGTAACTGGCACCCGCTTTTGTTAGATTTTCAAATATTGTAACCCTGAAATCGTCTTTAACATCATTAAGCTTTCTGTTTGCAGATAAAAAATACTTTGCCGCTTGCTCAGATTTCCCTAGATAATAATAACAATTTCCAATTGTTCCGTAAACCCTCCCCACTTGTATTGGGTCTTTTATTTTCAATATATTTATCGCTTTATTATATAATTTAATTGCGCCAAAATAATCTTCTTTTCTTTGGAGTGTCAATCCCATAGATCGATAAAAATCTGAAAGCTTATCAGTGTCTGGATTTGCAACATTCTGTGCGATTTCTATGCCCTTATTCTTAAAAGATAAGGCCTTCTCATAATCACTCAATAAGTCATAGCATCCACCAAGTCTTACATAGATACTAGCAACATTAATGCTTTTACTTCCAAATTCCGAAGCCGCTAAATTAATAGCTTTCTCATAACAACTAATCGCTCTATCTATATCTCCTTCTGAACGATAAATCTTACCTTTAATTTCAAGAACTTTGATAATTGAAGGCGCGTGGTAATATTTATTTTCTTCACTTTTTTGTATTACTATATTTGCGTGAAATAAAGCTTTGTTTATATCTTCATACCATTGATAACAACTTGATAGCGAAGTATTTATTTCTATTTCGTTTTTTATATTACCTCCTGTGTATTTTAAAGCCCTTTCGAAATATTCAATTGCCCCCTTTATTTTATTATTTGTTCTGAAGAGAGTTGCTATTGCTTTGTTAAGTTCAAATAATTCATTTCTATTCTTTTGAGCATCAAAATTAATAGTTGTTTTATTGTAGTAAGAGGAAATCTCTTCTAAATTATGATTTCCATGGAATAATTTCTCAATTTTAGCCATTGTTTCGTTTAATGAATATTGTGATAATAAGCTTAAAGGAGCAATAATCCCTAA
>Ga0209573_1003543_pt1 | contig 16955 bp, 15 predicted proteins | sample TNRBio252014_DNA_FD_185870 | JGI IMG/M metagenome (GOLD analysis project Ga0209573, IMG submission 185870) | Wastewater treatment Type I Accumulibacter community from EBPR Bioreactor in Madison, WI, USA - TNR Reactor_6/25/2014_ DNA (SPAdes)... | ecosystem: Engineered > Bioreactor > EBPR >...
ATAAAAAATCGTCAAGAAAAAGAAATCGCAACATTCTTTTTTTAGTTTTTTTAAAAAAAACATGGATAAAAATCAGACACCAACGAAAAAACAACAGAAATTACCATTACAACCGCGGAATTTAGGTCTAAATAAGATTCTCGCCGTCCTTTTTCATCACTATAATGCGGGCAGAATGAACCTTTCAATAGCCCGATACCAGGCAGAGGGTTAAATTCACCAGGTATAAAATCGCTACTGCTTTCTTCAAACCAACAATTTGCACCGGCCGATGCACCCGAAATAATTACGCCTGCCTGTAATGCTTTTACTAAAATTTTGTCGATAGCCCATTCGCGCCAAAGCGCCAAAAGATTTTTAGTGTTTCCTCCTGAAATATAAATGGCATCAAAGTCTAGCAACCAACTTTCCAAGTCTTTTGTTGGGACCGAAAAAAGGGAAAGATAATTAGGGTGAGCCCCCATTTTATTGATTACTTCGATAAAGTTTTGAATGCCTTCTGGACGGTCCCCTGAGGCAGTCGGAATCAGACAAATTTTAGGAAACCGCTTGTTGGTTGTCTTCAAAACTTCCAAAATTATACGATTGGGGCCGCCTTTTGGCCCATAATAACCACCGCCGCCCATTACAAATAAATGTGTATTCATTTTGAACTTCCTTTTTTTTACCCTTTGTATGATATTCGCTTTTACAAATAAAATAAATAATTTTTTGTCAAACAAATGGATATATCAGAATTTTACCATAATTGACCCATCTTTGGTTTTAAGTTAGGTCAATATTTAACTTTTTAATTTAATTTTGACTTTTTTAGTTTCTGACCCTTTAAAATCATTTAAAATTACGAAAAAAGAGTAGAAGTAGAGCAATTTATATTTCCTTCAAAAGGTTTCGGAATGGATTTTTTTGGGTTAGGATTATCTGAGTTATTTTTTATTGTAATTTTTTGTCTGCTTTTTTTTAAACCAGACGAGATTCCAGGTATTGTAAGGGCCATTGTAACTCATATCAAAAAATTTAGAACAATGACTTCAAAGGTGAAACAGGAAATAGGTGATATTTATCATCGAGAGATAGAGTCTAAGTTTGAAGAGGCCAAGGAAGAACTGGCAAATGAAACTTATGGTTTTAGATCCAAAATGATTGAAGAATATGAAAATATTAATCATCAATTGGGCATGGTTCAACACGATATAGAAAAATTTGATCATGAGCATCATAAAGTTACTGATGTACAATTAACTCCAGAACAACCAACGACTAACGGCACAGCTGTTACTAGTACCGATGCAACTCCGTCAACTGAAAAAAAATAAAGCCATTCTTAATTTAGCGATTTGCATTTGATGGCTTGAGGCAATTGGCTATTTTTTACGATTTGTTTTTATGAGTAATCTTTTGGTTTTTTCATTGCTCTTAAAATTGCTGTAGAGAAGGGCTGCAAGCCCTGTCTCTACAATTGATAAATATAAAAACCACCAATTCAAACTAAATTGATCTTTCATTTTGGTTTTGTTATTGCTGATCAAATAGTTTGCTGCTCGTTTTTATGATAGGTTAAGGGGTTTAAATGGCTTTTTGCTAAATCACCAGGCTTTAAGCCTGGAAACCACGAGTTCAGGTCATTTCCTTGGTTTTTGTTGATGGGGGTAGATACTCTTTCTCCATCTGCCACGAAGATAATGGTCATAACTTCACGCATTTTTTTTGTCGTGTTTGGGCCGGCGCGATGTAATGTCCAGCCGGAATGAAAAGTAGCTGAACCTGCATTTATTTTATCATAGGTAGTGGCTTCCCATTTTTCTTTTTGCAGTTTTTCAGTATAAATTCGATCGGAGGTTTCAGAAATATTTATATTGGCAATCATGCCATTTTTATTTGACCCGGATACAAATTCCATAAGCCCCATTTCTCTAGTTGCATCAACCATTGGCATCCACATTGTAATCGTTTTGTTTCCTTCAATTGGCCAATAGAATTGATCTTGGTGCCAAGGAGTATGCCCGCCGCCAGCTTCTTTATACAAGGCTTGGTCGTGATAAATTCTTACGCCATCTACCCCCATTAAATCAGCAGCGATTTTTCCGAAGCGTTTTGCTAACACAAATGATTTGATGATTTCTGATTTTTGCCAAATATTTCCTATTTGCAGAAAAGCTCTACCATAAACATCTCTTTGGTCTAAAGAGATTTGTGTTTGCCGATAATTTTCGACAATTTTTAATAATTCTTCTCGAAAGGGCTCTAGTTCCTCGGCAGTTGTTATATCGTTGATTTTTATAAAACCATGTTCCTTATAATTTTGAACATCTTGTTTAGATACTTGATAGGTAGCATTTAAGGGGGGAAGTTTTTTTGTTAAAGTAGCTGTCATTTGAGTTCCTTTGTTAAAATGAAGTTGTTTTGTTTCATTAATAAAGAATCCTAACCTAAAATTTACCATCTTCTAAGCCTAGAATGCTAAAATATGATATAAAATTGAATATAACTGTGTATAATTACAAAAAATTATTCAATTATAGCCTATTATGAAGCCTTTTTTAGAAAAAATCAAAACCAATCAGGATTCTAGCTATAAGTTCAAAAAATTTGAGGGTAAGACTTACCCTTTTCATTGGCATTTTCACCCAGAGTATGAATTAACATTTATTTTAAAAAGTGTTGGGAAAAGATTTGTGGGAGATCACATTGGTGTTTTTCAAGAGGGAGATTTGGTTTTACTCGGTTCTAATTTGCCACACACTTGGTTTACAGAACCCAATCACCCTCAAGATGCCAAAGATGGAACGGAGTCAATTGTATTTCAGTTTTCAGAAAATTTTTTGGGGGAAGCAATTTGGCAAACGCCAGAGTTTTTTTCTATCAAGAATTTATTAGAAAGATCGAATCGCGGCTTATTTTTTCCAGAGAAAGTTTTTAAAAAAATCATGCCTCTTATTAGCGATTTTTCGGAAAAAAATTCAATGAATAGGTTGACGATATTTTTAGATATTTTAAATATTTTAGCAAGTGAAAATGATTTTCAATTTTTGTCTTCTGTTTCCTTTATGCCTCAAATTAATAAGATTCATCAGAATCGAATGGATAAAGTTTTTCAATTTACCCATGAAAATTTTTTAAAGGAATTCATAAATCAAAAAGTGGTTGCAAATATGATTAATATGAGCGAATCTAATTTCAGTCATTTTTTTAAGAAGGCAACGAGTAAAACCTTTACCGAATATTTAAATGAATTGAGAATTGGTTATGCTTGCAAAAAATTAATTGAAACCGATGAAACCATTGTAAATATCTGTTACCAGAGTGGGTTTCAAAATGTCAGTAATTTTAACCGTCAATTTTTAAGCCAAAAACAATGTTCCCCAAAGGAATTTCGAAAAGAGTATTTGCAATCAAAATGAAAACTTGTTATATATTTGAAATCATTACTTGCAAAAAAATGAATTCAAAGGTTTTTTGTTTTTCTCTAAAGCTTTATTTCTTGAAGGCTTTTGTTTCTTCCCATATTCTTGATTCAAAAAATTTGAAGTTAGACTCAAAGTCTGCAACAATAGTTTTGTTTTGAAGGTGAATTCCTATGGCCCAAATCAGATTTTTAGTGTAGATGCTAAATGATTGTGTTTTTGATTTATCTATTAATTCCGTAATTAATTCGCTTTTACCTAAAAAGATTAAAAATTGAATAGTTCGAATAAAGTCCAATTCCATTTCACTTACTTGAAAATCGGGCATTTCTTTGGCAAAGGTTTCTATTAGGAGGTTAGAAACTTGATCGGGATTGTCAAAATCAACAGGCTTTTTTTGGGTTTGGTTTAGTAAAAAATACTCTAACCATATTTTTTGATCCGTTTTGTATTTTTTTGAGAAAAACAAACCTAATTCAGAGTAGTAGGTGTTTTTAGGGGGAGTTGTTTCTAATAATTGAAAAAGTTTATAAGCAATTTCGGATTGGTTTTGTAGTAAAAATCGTAATGACATTCTGAACACATATTCTTGCGTTATATTATCGGTTGCTTCAGCAGATGGGCGGTTAAAATTCTCCATAATTTTGTTATATATGGCGCGCTTTTTTTCTAGCTCAAGTAACAAATTGTCATTGGGTATGGTGTTCAATTTTTGCATCCAGTTTTCATTTTTTATGTTTTTGATGTATAATTTAGTCGTTTTTATTAGCGTCGCGGAATCTTTTTCATGCACCTTTATTTTTTGGTAAGCCAGAATAGTTTTAGCGAAATTGATTTTGTCGACAGTTGCTTTTATGGATTCTGGAGTATTTTTTATATTTTGAGAAAGCTCAATGGGTTTAATATTTTGTTGGGTCATGTTTTTAATGGGAAGAGGCAGGCGGTATTTTAAGACGGGAATAGAAACCAAGCCATAACCATTGCGTTCGTTAAGTAGAATTTCAAAAAAGGCTTCTTCGAAATAAATGTTTTCGGGAATTTTGTTTTGTCTGAATAGAACAAACAATAGCTTTTTTTGCAGATAATTTTTAAAAGGCAATGCGGAGTAATAATTATTGGGCGGTGTAAAGATGATGCTCAGCGAGCTAGCGGTTTCTAAATTAATTAATATATCTTCATTTGTATTTAATTTGTGATGATCTTTAAGGCTATCGAGGTTTTTATAAATATTAACTAAGAATTTCCTTTTAAATTGTAACCCCGTAATTTTTTCTAGTTCATTCATATCTTCGAGTAATTTGTTACTTATGATTTGGCTGAAGTATTTTAATTCTATGGCATCGTAGACGATTGAGAATTTACTGTTTCTTATTTCCTGGCCTTTCAGAATACCGCTACTTAAGCATTCGAAAGTAATCAATAATATCATTAGGCAGTAAAGTTTCATTTTGCATTCTTTTGAGTGATTCTTTTTGTTAAGGGTTGTAATTCTAAGGCTAGTATGTTATAGAGCAATACATACCGGTGGAATAAATGGGTTATCTGAAAGATTTTATTTTGGGTTTTACTAAGGTGAATATTATTGTTTGCAACCATTAATTGGTTTGTGAAAAACCATTTTTGTATATAATATACCCCCATGATATTTCTGCGGATTTATCTTATATTGGTATAAAAGGTTTTAGATGTCGTTATTTAAATCATATAAACTCTATTTGAAGAAGAGTGATAAGGTAATTTCAGTTTCAAAAGCGCGGAATGTTCTTGATGTTCTACTGGAAGAGGGCGTTGTCATTGACTATGCTTGCCAAAATGTTTTTTGTGGTCGTTGTAAGGTTACTGTTTTGGAAGGAATGGAAAACATTGAGGCGGAAGGAGCTTTAGAGCGAGGGGTCAAAGCGAAATGTGCATATGGGCCAATGGATAGAATTACTTGTAAATTGCGATTAAAAGGTGATGTTACCATTGATTTGTAATGATTGTTTTTTCAATTATTTGACCTTTTTTAAGCCTTTTTATAATCGTCTACCAATCTAGTAGACAATAAAAGCCCATGCACTATAATAACCCCCGATTGTGACCCTAAAATAAGATCAAAATAATCATATAAATTGTTGAAAATAATGGAATTACAAGAAAAGCTCTCAAAAAAAATCTTAGATATTTCTTCTAAGCCTCAAAAACGAGGTATGTATACGATTGACGATGCCTTAGAAAAAGGCTTAGGATTAGCAACTAGTAAAGTTCGGGATATTAAGTTATATTTGCTGGTCAACATTGAAACAGATATAATTTACGATGTGAAATTTTTTTCCTATGGTAAAAAGCTTTCGGTTGCGATAGCTGAAATTCTTTGCGGTTTGATAATTCAGAAGAAAATAGAAGAAATTCGTGAAATTTTGCCATCTCAGGTGGAGTTAGCCTTACGCGATCAACCGGAAGTAAAAAGTGTTGAAGACGAAGAAATTGAAAAATTTGAGATAGTTAGCGAGTTAATAAAAATTATTATTTCAGAGTATAACATGGTTAAAGGAAAGACTTTGGCCATGCGAGAAGAAGCGAAGATACAAAGTATTAACTTAGAAGAGCAAGATAAGGAATGGTATAAATTGACGGATGAGCAAAGAATGGCCAAAATAGAAGTGGTTTTGGATGAAAAAATAAGAGCCGGTTTGCAGATGGATGGTGGTAACTGTACTGTCGAAGAGTTGAAAAATGGTCGTGAATTATTTATTTCTTATCAAGGAGCCTGCGGTAGTTGTGGCTCATCAACAGGCGGTACTTTGTACTTTATAGAGGACACTTTGAAGAAAAATGTGTTTCATGGAATTACGGTTCAACCTGTTTAACAAATTTGTACACCAATGAATAAACCAGCCGAATTTTCTGCTATCAATAATGAATACAAATATGGTTTCACGACTGAAATTGAAACGGATTCATTGCCAAAAGGCCTAAGCGAGGAAGTGATTCGCCAAATATCTGCCAAAAAGAAAGAGCCTGATTTTATGTTGCAATTTCGGCTTAAGGCTTATAAAAAATGGCAAACAATGAAGGAGCCGAATTGGCAAAACTTTGAATATCCTAAAATCAATTATCAGGATATTGTATATTTTTCTGCGCCAAAACTAAAAAAGCAATATCAAAGTTTAGAGGAAGTTGACCCAATTCTTTTGGAAACTTATGCAAAATTGGGGATTCCTTTAGAGGAGCAAAAGCAATTAGCCAATGTAGCTGTTGATGCGGTTTTTGATAGTGTAAGTGTTGCGACGACACACCGTAAGCGTTTAATGGATATGGGTGTATATTTTTGTTCGATATCGGATGCACTACAGGAATTTCCCGAGTTAGTAGAAGAATACATAGGTTCGGTAGTGCCAATTGGTGACAATTACTTTTCGGCTTTAAATTCGGCAGTCTTTACAGATGGTTCTTTTGTGTTTATTCCGCCTGGTTTGCGTTGCCCATTAGAACTTTCGACATACTTTAGAATTAACAATAAAGAGTCTGGGCAATTTGAGAGAACCTTAATTATAGCTTCGGAAGGCAGTTATGTTTCTTATTTGGAAGGTTGCACAGCGCCGCAGTTTGACAGTAATCAATTGCATGCGGCGGTTGTAGAATTAGTTGCATTAGATGATGCTGAAATTAAGTACTCGACCGTGCAAAATTGGTATTCTGGAGATCGTGAAACTGGCAAAGGTGGCGTGTTTAATTTTGTAACTAAACGCGGTTTATGCAAAGGTAAAAGGTCTAAAATTTCATGGACCCAAGTAGAAACGGGTTCTGCAATTACTTGGAAGTACCCTAGTTGCATTTTAAAAGGCGATGAAAGTGTCGGTGAGTTTTATTCTGTTGCAATTACTAATGGTAAAATGCAAGCGGATACTGGCACTAAAATGATACATATTGGTAAGCATACTAAGTCTACGATTATATCGAAAGGTATTAGCGCGGATCAATCGCACAATGTTTATCGTGGTTTAGTAAAAGTTATGCCTGGTGCAAGTTATGCACGAAATTATAGCCAATGTGATTCTATGTTAATGAATAGTTCATGTGGTGCGTTTACTTACCCATATATTGAAACGGCAAATTCCACTTCGTGGATTGAGCATGAGGCTTCTACTTCGAAAATAAGTGAAGAACAATTGTTTTATTTTATGCAAAGGGGCATTTCTCGAGAAGATGCTATATCAGCCATAGTGAACGGGTTTTGTAGCGATGTATTTCGTCAATTGCCAATGGAATTTGCGGCAGAGGCTGAGGCATTATTAAAAATTAAATTAGAAAACAGTGTGGGTTAAAAGTTAGAGGTGAAATTATAAATATGATGTTGAGTGTTGAAAATTTGCATGTCGAAGTTAGTGGTCATAAAATTTTAAAAGGCTTAAATCTTCAAGTAAACAAAGGCGAGATACATGCGATTATGGGGCCAAATGGTTCTGGTAAAAGTACTTTGTCTAAGGCAATTGGTGGCCACCCTGATTATCATATTACAGAGGGTAAAATATTATTTAATGGTCAAGATTTAGCACAAAAGGACCCAACCGAAAGGGCTTTGTTAGGTATATTTATGGGGTTTCAGTACCCAGTTGAGATACCTGGTGTAAATAACGAAGCATTTTTAAAAATGGCATTTAATGCCCAAAGAAAGTTTTCAAATTTGCCTGAAATCAGCCCAGATGAATTCGACCAGCTCTTAAAGGACAAAATGACTTTGGTGGATGCTGATGAAAGATTTCGCAAGAGAAATTTGAATGTTGGTATGTCGGGTGGTGAAAAGAAAAAAAATGAAATTTTGCAATTAGCCATTTTAAACCCCAAATTAGCGATCTTAGATGAAACCGATTCTGGATTGGATATAGATGCTTTGCGCATTGTAGCTAGTGGCGTGAGAAAGGTTGTTGGCAAAGAGCAGGGTCTAATCTTAATTACGCATTATCAGCGATTGTTAGACTATATTGAGCCAAATTTTGTTCATGTTTTAAGCGAAGGTAAGATTATTAAAACAGGGGATAAATCTCTAGCGTTAGAGCTAGAAGCTCAAGGGTATGATTGGTTAATAAAATAAAAGATTTTTAGTAGATAGTAAAGGTTTAACATGGCAGTAGCAGGGGCAACAATGATGATGTTGGATACGATGAAAAGTATCTATCAAAAGCATTTGGAAACAATTACAGACCCTCTTGTCAAAGCACTATCGGAAGAATGTTGGGGCATTTTTAATCAGATAGGTTTGCCGGAAAAAAGCTGGGAAGATTGGCAATATGTTGATTTGATTAATGCCTATGAAAACTTTACCAATGCACCAACTTTAATTATGAAAAAAAATATTAGTAGCCAGAAATATTTCAATCATTCTGGCGACCAAATTTTGTTGGAAAACGGTAAATTAAAACAAGCTAGAACAAATCAGTTAAAAGTTGCGCCGATTACCCAGTTGAACTCTATTGAAATGAAATCTCTTTGCCAAAAGATTAAAGGTTTGATTGCAAAGGAAAAGAACCCTTTTGTGCTTTTTAACTATGCATTGTTTTCAAGTGGCGTGATGATCTCTGTGCCAAGTGATCAGCTTTGTAAATTTCTAATTTCGTCCGAGTGTAATTCTAGCAATTTAGTAGCCCCATTTGTTTATATTGCACTTTCTGAAAACTCCAATGCTGAAATTACTTATCAGGAGCTTCATGAACAAAAAGGGCAAGAAGGTGTTAGTTCTATGGTAGTGGTAGAAGCTAATGAAAATTCTAAGGTCGAGTTGAATCATTTACAGCTTGATTGTTCAAGTGGTTTTAATTTAAGTCATTTGCGTTATGTGTTGAAGCGATCTGCATGTGCCAGCGTGCAAGGTGTTTATGTTGGTTCCGAATTATCGCGATTAGATTCTATAGCTGAAATAAATGAGGAAGGTGCCGCATTTAATTATTATTCTCTTAACATTTTAAAGGGTTTAAATCAGCAGCATCATTATGTGCGAATAAGGCATAATGCTAAAAATGGCAATAGCAATCAACTTTTTAGAAATGCTTTATTTGGTAAAAGCAGAGTTAGTGTAGATGCAACGGTAGAAGTGGCAATAGGGGCTAAGCAAACGGATTCAAAACAATTGATTAATAATTTGTTTTTGAGCGAAACAGCTCATGCCTTTACCAAACCAAATTTAAGAATTTTGCATGAAGATGTAAAATGCAAACATGGTGCAACTAGTGGCTCTTTAGAAAAAGACCATTTGTTTTATTTGAAGTCGCGCGGGTTAGAAGAAAGTGCTGCAAGAGTTCTTATGCTAAAGAGTTTTGCGGGTGAAATTACTTCGCAAATCAAAGACCCAGAAGTACAAGAATTTGTTTCAAAAATAATTTTTGAGAACCTATTAGTAAGCGATAAACAATAATGGCATTCGATATAAACCCGATTCGTGGGCAGTTCCCCAGCTTAAAAAAACAAGTGTATGGCAAACCTCTAGTTTATTTAGATAGTGCCGCAACTACACTAAAGCCTCAAAAAGTGATTGATGAGATTATGCGGTTTTATAGTACGGATTATTCGAGCGTGAGACGCGGGGTTTATCAATTATCTGAAAATACTACTTTCGCGTTTGAAATGGCGCGCCAAAAAGTAGCAAAGTTCATTAATGCTGATACAGAAAATGAAATCATTTTTACAAGTGGCACAACCGACTCTATAAATTTACTTGCAGCTACTTTTGGCCGTAAGTTTATTGATAAAGACGACGAAGTCATTATTTCTGAAATTGAGCATCATGCCAATATCGTACCTTGGCAAATCATTTGTGAAGAAAAGGGTGCCAATTTAAAGGTAATTCCGGTAAACGAAAAGGGTGAATTAATTTTAGAAGAATACAAAAAACTTCTTTCTTCGAAAACAAAAATCGTGGCTGTTGGTTATGTTTCAAATGCACTTGGTACAATTCACCCAGTCAAAGAAATAATCAGGCTAGCACACGCAAAAGGTATTCCTGTTTTATTAGATGGTGCCCAGAGTGCGCCACACATTAAAGTAGATGTGCAAGACTTAGATTGTGATTTTTATGCCTTTTCTGGTCATAAAATATATGGGCCAACTGGCGTTGGGGTATTGTATGGCAAAATGAGTTTGCTAGAACAGATGCCGCCGTATAGAAGTGGTGGCGACATGATTTCTGTAGTATCTTTTGAAAAAACTACTTTTCAAAAACCTCCACATCGTTTTGAGGCGGGTACACCTGCCATTGTTGAAGTCATTGGGTTAGGTGCAGCAATTGATTTTGTAGAATCTATTGGTTTAGTGAATATAGCTGAACATGAGCGTAAATTGTTAGAATATGCAACTAGTGAAATGTTAAAAATTAAGGGTTTAAAAATTATTGGTACGGCGGCTGAAAAGGCTGGTGTGATTAGTTTTACTTTGCCTGGGGCTCACCCCCATGATATTGGTACCATTCTTGACCGTGAAGGTATTGCAATACGAGCGGGTCATCATTGTGCCTTGCCAACAATGAAACGCTTTAATGTGCCTGCTACGGCTCGTATTTCGTTTGGCATTTATAATACAAAAGAAGATATAGACATACTGATACAAGCCATATATAAAGTGCTTAAGGCATTTGCATAGAAATATCTTTAAGGCTTTTTCATCTGCTCTAAATGACCTAAGCAAAAGGGTTTTGCTTTTAAAATAGAAAATCTCAGAATCGCTAAAAGCCCTTATACTTAGGATTTTAAACATAGTGTGTTTAGCAACCTGTGTTCTATATTTTGCCATACTTGTGAAATTTTGAATTTTAAAACCTTAATTTTATTGTATAATGAGCTAAAAGATTGATAGAAAAAAAATAAGGTATTTGATATGGCTTCAAACAGTTTAGGGCAAATTTTTAGAATTACTACTTTTGGCGAAAGCCATGGTGTTGGGGTAGGCGTCATAGTTGATGGCACGCCACCTGGGCTACCATTATCAGAAGATGATATTCAAAAAGATTTAAATCGAAGAAAACCTGGTCAAAGTCGTTTGACGACTCAAAGAAAAGAAGGCGATATAGTTAAGATTTTGTCTGGTATTTTTGAAGGTGTTACTACTGGTCACCCCATTGCTCTGTTAATTGAAAATACAGATGCTAGGTCAAGAAATTATGATGATATTAAAAACTCCTTTAGGCCAGGTCACGCCGATTTTACCTACCATCATAAGTATGGGGTAAGAGATTATCGTGGTGGTGGCAGATCTTCGGGCCGTGAAACAGCTTGTAGAGTGGCGGCAGGTGCTGTTGCCAAAAAAATATTAGATACTAAGGGCATTAAAATTAAGGCTGCTACGATTCAGGTAGGTAAAATAAAAGGAAATAAGTGGGTTGAAGATTTTATTGAATCGAATCCAGTGCGTTGTGCCGACCCAGATGTTGAAAAGGAAATGGCAGCATTAATTGATGGTGCTCGTATGAATTTGGATTCTGTTGGCGGCATCATTGAGTGTCGTGTTACGAATGTGCCAATTGGGTTAGGGGAGCCTATTTATGATAAGTTAGATTGTGAGATTGCCAAAGCGATTCTATCGATTGGGGCTTTTAAAGGAATCGAATTTGGTAATGGATTTGAAGCCGCCGAAATGGTTGGTTCTGAGCATAATGATGCTATTAGCAAAAATGGTTTTTTGACTAATCATGCAGGTGGAATTTTAGGCGGAATTAGCAATGGGGAGCCTATTATCTTTCGAATGGTCGTAAAACCTACGGCATCAATAGCAAAAAAGCAAAATTCCATTGACATAAGCGGTAATGAGATTATTTTAGAAACCCATGGAAGACATGACCCATGTATACTGCCGCGTGCAGTGCCTGTGGTAGAGGCGATGACGGCAATTACCTTAGCGGATCATCTTATAAGATCTGGGCTATATTCTAAAAAGGTTTAGTTATGCTTGATGGTAATATTCAAACGCGAAAGTACCCAGCCGAAGGCTTAGTGATTTTCTCGTTCGTAGGTGATTTTATTGACCCTGATTATATCAAAGATACTATAACCCCTTCTATCAATGAATTCAGAAATATTGTTTTAGATGTGCAAAAACTGGAATATATAAATAGTGCGTCTTTTGGTTCTTTTTTTGAAATCGTATCTAGGGCAGATTATGGCAAATCAAAAATTTGTTTTATGAACCCTAATAAAAAATTTAAAATCATTTCGTCAAGTTTAGGGGCCAATAAGATATTTAGCAGTATTTCCTCACTAAATGAATTATAACTAAGAGGTTAAGAGCAATGAAAATTAATATTTTGTTATTGATACTAATGATTAGCGCCGTATGGGTAAGCGCAGAAGATAGTAAGATTTTATCTTGGTCTTCCGCTTCTGGGTTAGACTCAAAGGTGAAGCGTAAGTTTTCTGCTAAATTTAAGATTAAATTAGGCGATATGTGGAAAGATGAAAAACCGGAATTATTAATTAAAACTCTTGATGAAGACGATTGTATTATGCAAGTTTCAGATGTTGTTGCATATACAGACGAAGCGACGGAAATAGAATTAGCAGTACCTTGGTTAGTTGAGTTTAAGAGTTATCGTTTATGTATTCGTACTAAGCATAAGATTGAATATTTTCGTCAAACTTGGGTAAAGAAGGAAAAAGAGCCTATAAAAGAAGAATTGGTGCTAGGGGAAGGTGTAGCGAATGTTGTGTTCTTTAAAAAAATAGAAGCGAATTCGGTTGGTAAATCAGTTTCTGATTGTAAGTTGACAGGTTCTGTTATCAATACGGGGGCAGCACAAGCCAAAATGATTCGAATTAAAGCTACCATTACCAATGCCTTATCTGAAAAAATAAAGGAATTTGAGTTTTTGTTAGAGCAAGATAAAAAACCTGTTATTTTAGATGGTGGTGATAAATTTAAAATTGATCGAATAGAAGGTGGCTGCAAAGGCTTTGCTGGCGGCAGATTTGGTATTACTTGGGAAGGTGGCAAGGAAAAAGAAATTCAAGTTGATAGTGGCATTGTAACTTCAGGGGAAAGCGTTTTTGAATATGGCAAAACCGAAGGCGATGTTCAGATAACCAAAATTGTTGCCAAGGTAATTAATCGAAACGACTTGAGTTTAAACATAACTATTTATAACGGTTTAGGCAAAACAATGTTCAACCCTGTTATTACGATAAAGTTAACAAATGACAAAGGCGAAGTGATTCAACCGATTACTCTAGAGTTTGAAGGTGAATTAGCCAGCAAGGAAACTGCTGAAATCCCATTTGAGCATAAAAATGCTCCGCCGTTTAATGGCATTCAACAGAGCATTAAATATTCAACCAAAAACTAAAGATGAATTTAGACCCGATTTCGTTTGCTGCTATAGAAAAGTTGGGTTTCAATTCTGTTTTTATCTGCAATCATTCAGATTATTAATTTTTACTTGTAGTTGAGCTCATCAAATTATAAATTGCTGATGTCGCCTCTATGACTATGTCTAACTCATAATAATCACATTTTTTATGAATTTCGACTATTTAAGCTAATAAGATGCATTTGTTTAACTTTGTTAAACATTAAATACCACTAGAACTTTAGGCCATATGCCATATTGACTTTTTCGTAAAAACTGCAATAATACAAATATGCTACAGATAGTGCTACAGATTAGAATTGAGTTAAAGCCGAAACAAACATTTTAAACATTTGAAATCACACTTTAAAAACATGAGAGCAGCATGATTGCCACGAAACTATTTGATGGTTCTTATATTTTGGATAACGGGTTAATTTGTGCGAAATTTCAAAAAAATGAAGCGGGTCATTTTGGGCATCAGGAAATTTTGCTAAAACGAGGCCAAGATTGGGTTTCAATCATGCAAAGTGATTCCTTGTTATTTTGTAGAGGTGGTGGTTATGCGGGGTTAAATGGGTTAGTTGCAACGCGAGTTCAAATTATAGAAAACTCTGAAAATTGTGGTTCTTTGTTATTAGAAGGTTCATATGATAGTTGGGTTTACCGTTTAACTTTGTGGGTAAGGAACGGTTCCAACTGTTTAGAGGGTAAAGTAAATTTTAAAACGCGTATCAATCGAGTTGGTTGGATCTGCTATGCATTAACTTTACCCTTAAAAACAGATTGTTGGGCATACCCATGGGTTATGGCTGATCGGTTGAGGTTGCCGACTAATATTGGGCGTGAGATTGGTGTCAGTCGCCCTAATCATATATGGGCTAAGCTTGCTGGTGTTCCAGCAATTACATGGCGTAGTAGTGATTGTCTTGGTCTTTTGGGTTTCCCACTTGATTACAATTACGAAAATTCAAGTTTGACTTGTAACCCAGAAGTAATTGACGGTAAACGCTTAGCTTTGGGTTGGGGGTTAGCAAGGGGTTACAATGTTGAAGATGCTAATGAAGAATACGCAATGAATCGCGAGTATTCCTTTCCATTTCAAGTTATAGTCGGTGCATCAGGTTTTGAGGAATTAGCACAAAAGTGGTGTAGTGCTAATCAATTTACATTTGATGTGACGCCAAAATATGCTATTGCAGAAACGGCAGCTATTTATGCAGAGGGGCACAGTCATGAAACTTATTTAGGTCAATTGCATTACCTATCTAGGCATAAACATGACAAATTTGTTGTTTCAGGCTATCAATCAGGTGGCGATGATGTTCGAATTATTATTGATCTTTTACCACGAAATGCTTGTGTTGATTTCAAACTTTATTTGGAAACAAAAGATGAAATGTGGTTACAGCGCGTTATGGATCAAATGAATTTTCTTGGTCAATGCCAAGATAATGAGGGCTGGTTTTGGGAAAATTGGTGTTTGAATACCAATACTTTTTATTTTCAAGGAATAGAGGAATTTGGACCAAGAATTGACCGCAATGCTCATTGCTGTGAATATATTGCAAAATTAGTTAAATTGTTTCAAGAGAATGGCAAAACTCCGCCAAATGAATGGCTAACACTCGCAAAGCGCTGTATAACCTGGATCAAAAAATATATTCAACCAGATGGTGCTTTACCGATGACGGTTGTTCCGGAGCGCTATACGGCAACAAAAGTTGTTGGTACTTCTGCAGGTTTTACGGCTTTGACACCTGGTCTTGCGCGCCCAGATACAACTACACGAAATAGCCCTTCCCCTCAAACGCGTCTTTTAGTTTCTTTTCTTGAATTAGCACGACTACTAGAAGACCCAACATTGGATGAAGTCAGAAGAAAACATGAAGCATGGGTTCTAGAACATGCATATGGTAGACAAGAATGGTGGGGGCATTGGAATGATACTGGGCATACGGCTACTGTTTTTAGTACAATGAAGTTCATCGAGTATTGTGTAAGGGCTCATGAATTGTTGGGTGAAGATAAATATTTGAAGATGGCAAGTGAAACTGCTTCTTGGGCATTTTTTCAACATGTACCGAAGCAATTAGAGTGGTGTCGACAATATACGCGAGGTGCTGTAATAGAACAAGATAATTATATGCAATATGGAAATGACATGGGTGATAACTTAATAATTCAGGCACTTGTTAAATTAGGGGCCTATCGTAAGAGTAGTTTTTTTCATGATATGGCGCTACAGTCTTTTGTAACCACTCAAATGAGTCTTTGTGATGACAAAAGGCACCCTTGGTACGGCTGCTGGGCTACTTATGTTGCCGATTCAACTGGGTTAACGGTGCCGTTTGATACAGACCCTTCGAATGGCGTAGCCACTCATTACGCAATTTCAGCAGGAATGTGGGATCTTTGGAATTTACCAAAAGATTTTGTTTTAAGTCGTATCGATTAGCTTTTATAGCCATCTTCGATGGGGCGTATTTCGTACGCCCCTTTACGCAAGTGTCAAGTATATGCGAACTATAAAAGCACCTCTGTAATTATTAATAAATATTTTTTTCGCCCTGTATTACCTGAATTCATCCTAAATTCCGCAGTTGGCCAGCCCATTTTTACTTAATTTAGGAGTATTGAATTTAACTTTGGAGTGAGATTTACTTCAATTTTTTTTGTGAAAGCTAACTGCGGAGCAGTACTTCTGATCCATTCGCAAACCCTTGTGTATCCGTCTTTTATTTGTTTTTCCCATGAATTTGAAACCGACAATTTGATAATTTTTTCTCGAGCAGTTTTCACCAATTTTGATGCAATTAGCGTATACCATCGTCTGCCTGTACCTGCCTCTACATGTCTATCTGGTTCCATTAAGCGAGAAAATAAATTCCAAAGGTTATAAGATAATAAAGTAAACCTAGCTGCAAGTTCTGTAACATTAGCGTTTTTTGAGCAAAACCCTTCTAAGCCCCATTGATTTTTTAGCTCGTCAAAAATGTTTTCACAATCACCCCTTTGATTGTACAGATCTACTATTTGCCAAGTCTGGACTTCTTCAATACTTAGATCTGTTACATAGGCATCGTATTTAAATTCGGCAAAATCAAATAAACTTTTTCCTGATTCCGCCGTTACTGCTCGGTGTTCTCTTCTGGCCAATATAACGCGTCGAGATTTTGTCCAACCACCTAACTTTATTTCTTTGTCGACAACTTGCAAAAGGCCTCTGCTCTTTGCTCCCTGCC
>Ga0209573_1003544_pt1 | contig 16944 bp, 14 predicted proteins | sample TNRBio252014_DNA_FD_185870 | JGI IMG/M metagenome (GOLD analysis project Ga0209573, IMG submission 185870) | Wastewater treatment Type I Accumulibacter community from EBPR Bioreactor in Madison, WI, USA - TNR Reactor_6/25/2014_ DNA (SPAdes)... | ecosystem: Engineered > Bioreactor > EBPR >...
CCGCCGCCATGGGTCATCAACCCATAGGAGGCGATCAGCAGGATCTCGAAGAACACGAAGAGGTTGAAGATATCGCCCGTCAGCATGGCGCCAAACAGGCCCAAAAGCTGGAACTGGTACAGTGCGTGGAAATGCCGCCCGCGCCGATCCCAGCCCGTCGCCACCACATAGGCCAGCACGACCAGCGCCAGCACGGCGGTCAGCGCCACCATCAGCGCCGACAGCCGGTCCAGCACCAGCACGATGCCAAAGGGCGCGGGCCATGAACCCAATTCGTAGCTTTCCACCAGACCACCGTTCGCGGCGACCAGCAATGCCAATGTGATGCCGACCAGCCCCAGCGTGGCCCCCAGCCCCGCCACCCGCTGCAACAGCAGCGAATGGCGCATAAGCAGAACGATGATCGGCCCGATCAGGGCGGGCACGACGATAGGCGCGATGATCCAGTGTTGCATCCCCTGCCCCTCCTCAGCGCCCGGTCTCGGGCTGTTCGCCGGGCTTCTCGATGTCGATGGCATCGGTCCCGGCGTTCAGATAGGCCCCCAGCGCCAGAATCACCACCAGCGCCGTCATCCCGAACGAGATGACGATCGCTGTCAGCACCAGCGCCTGCGGCAGTGGGTCGGTCATCACCTCGGCCGCGCCCAGAATCGGCGGCGAGCCACTCAGCAACCGCCCCGAGGCAAAGATGAACACGTTGACGGCATAGGACAGCATCGACAGCCCCAGCACGACCGCAAAGGTGCGCAGCCGCAGCATCAGATAGATGCCCGCCGCAGTCATGGCGCCGATGGCGATGGCAACCAGCAGTTCCATGTCAGCGACCCTCCGGCAAATCGGCCTGCGGATCGACATCCATCGGCGTCAGGTTGATGCCCTCGCCAGCCCGCTGACCGATCCGGCTGAGGCTGGCCAGCGCCAGCATCACGGCGCCGATCACCGTCAGCATGACGCCCAGATCGAACACCGCCGCGCTGACGAGGTGAATATCCTCCAGCCCGGGGATATGCAGGTAAGTGCCTGTCGAGGTAAGGAAATTCCAGCCCAGAACCAGACTGGCAGTGCCGGTCAGCACCGCAAACAGCACGCCCGAGGCAATGACCGCGTGATAGTCAAAACGCTGACGCGCCTCGCTCCAGGCGAAACCCGAGGCCATGTATTGCATCAACAGAGCGATCGACACCACCAGCCCGGCGATGAACCCGCCCCCTGGCACGTTGTGGCCGCGCAAATAGATGAACACCCCTACCAGCAGCGCCAGCGGCAGCGCTATGCGCGTCGCAACCACCATCATCAGCGGGTGGCGGTCGAACGATTGCCGCATGTCCGGTTGCCAATTCGCCAACCGGCGCGAGGCCGGGCCGTTCAGGATCACCTCGATGACGGCAAAGATCACCAGCGCCGCGATGCCCAGCACAGTGATTTCTCCCATCGTATCAAAGCCGCGGAAATCCACGAGGATCACGTTGACCACATTCGTTCCGCCGCCGCCGGTGTAGGAGTTCTGCACGTGGTAATCGGCAATCGTTGGCAGGCTGAGGTCGCGTGTCAGGATCGCATAGGCTAGTGCGCCGATGCCCGCCCCGGTGGCCAATGCAATCGCGCCATCGCGCCCCCGGCGGGCGGGCGACGATTCGATGGGCGTTTCCTTGGGCAGATAGTTCAGCGCCAGAAGCAGCAGGATCACCGTCACCACCTCGACCGTCAACTGCGTCAGCGCGAGGTCGGGTGCCGAATACTGCACGAAGGTCAGCGACACCACGAGGCCGCAGATCGAGATGATGAGCAAGGACAGGAACCGCCGCCGATGCACCAGCACCAGCGCCGACGTCGCCACCATCAGCAGGGTGAAGAACGTCAGTTCCAGCGGGCCGACGGGAAGCATCGTCCGTGCCCCGGTGCTGAAGGTACCACCCGACCACGCCCAGAACCCCGCCCCCGCCAGCGCCAGCGTAAAGATCGCCAGATAGCGCGAGACCGCGCCATCATGCAGCGTGTCGGTCAGCCCGCGCGCGCCCCGCGCCGCCGCATCGATCAGGGCGTCAAAGATCGCCTTGGCTTCGGGCCGTGGCGCGGCGTCCCAGACCGGCGCCAGCCGCCGTTGCGCCGCCAGCAGCAGCAGACCGCCCGCCACCGCGACGACGGACAGCATCAGGGCCGGCGTTACGCCATGCCAGATCGCCAGATGCACATGCGGGTGACCACGCGTGACAGCGCCTGCCACGACCTCGACAAAATGCCCGACCAGCGCCTGCGGAAAGAGGCCGATCGCCACGACCAGCACCACCAAAAACCCCGGCGCAACCCACAGGCCCAGCCCCGGATCATGCGGATGGTGCGGATAGTCGTGGCGCTCGGGGCCCAGGAACACATGTGCGACAAAGCGCAGCGAATAGGCGACCGAGAACAGCGCCCCTATTGTCGCGAAAGCGGCAAACCAGGGCCCGGTGCCCCAGACGGCCTCGAGCATCATTTCCTTGGACAGGAACCCGTTCAGCAGCGGAATCCCCGCCATCGATAGCGCGGCAATCGTGCCGATGGCAAAGGTCACCGGCATCAGCCGCCGCAAGCCGCCCAACAGGCGAATGTTGCGCGTATGCACCCCGTGATCGACGATCCCGGCGGTCATGAATAAGGCCGCCTTGAAGGTCGCGTGGTTGATGATGTGAAACACCGCCGCCGTCGCCGCATATTCGGTGCCCAGCCCTAGCAAGAGCGTGATAAGCCCCAGATGGCTGACGGTGGAAAACGCCAGGAGCGCCTTCAGATCGTCCTTGAACAGCGCAATCACCGCGCCCAGAACCATGGTGATCAGGCCCGCACCCGCGACCAGCCAGAACCATTCCGGCGTGCCCGACAGCACCGGCCAGAGCCGCGCCATCAGGAACAACCCGGCCTTCACCATCGTCGCCGAATGCAGATAGGCCGAAACTGGTGTCGGCGCCGCCATCGCATGCGGCAGCCAGAAGTGGAACGGGAACTGCGCGGATTTGGTAAAAGCGCCCAGCAGGATCAGCACCAGCGCGGGCACATAGAGGTCATGCGCGCGTATCGCCTCGCCTTGGGTCAGGATCACCGACAGGTCATAGCTGCCCGCGATGTTGCCAAGGATCAGCATGCCGCCGATCATCGCCAGCCCACCCAGACCGGTCACTGCCAGCGCCATGCGTGCGCCCTGCCGTCCCTCGGGCAGATGCTTCCAATAGCCGATCAGCAGGAAGGAACTGAGCGAGGTCAACTCCCAGAAGATCAGCAAAAGCAGCACGTTGTCCGACAGAACGATCCCCACCATCGCGCCCTGAAACAGCAGAAGATAGGTATAGAACACCCCCATCGGGTCGGATTTCGCCAGATAGAACCGCGCGTAAAGGATAATCAACGCGCCAATGCCCAGGATCATCAGCGCGAACAGGAACCCCAGCCCGTCGAGCATGAAGGTCACGTTCAACCCAAGATCGGGAAGCCATTGATACCCCTCGGTGATGACCTCACCGCGCATCACGGCCGGGGCATGCATCAAGAGGCCCAGCAAGGCCAACGCGGTGGCGGTCAGCGTCACCCCAGCGCAGGCATTGCGGCCGGCGCGGATCATCAGGCCGGGGAACAGTGCGCCCAGAAACGGCAGGGCGGCGATCAGGGCGAGGGACATGACGCTTCCTGTGTCCGTGGGCGGCCTTGATCGGGCGCCGGTTTGGGGAGGGCGGGACAGTCAGGCCCGCGGCCCTACCATTGAAATCTGGACCGGGAAGTCAAGCGAAACCGGACGCGACACGCCAAATGCGCGGCATGACAAAGGGGCGGCCCCTGCGGGCCGCCCCTTCACCGCCCGAAAGCGAAATGTTTCAGGCCAGCGCGAGGTTGGTCGCCGACTGGCGGCCGTCACGGCTGGTTTCCAGATCGAAGGTCACTTTCTGACCGTCGTTCAGGCCGCGCAGACCGGCGCGCTCAAGCGCGGTGATGTGCACGAAGATATCCTTGGCGCCGCCATCGGGCTGGATGAAGCCGTAGCCCTTGGTGGCGTTGAACCATTTCACGGTGCCGTTGGCCATCGTGAATACTCCTGTCAGTGCGCTGCCCACACGATGTGACAGCCCGGCGCAGTCAAATCGGCATCGAGCGCAGGGTGCCGGGGCAGCCAGAACAGGGTCGATAGAGATAACGTCGCGCGTGATTCATGCCGGAAAACGGCCCGGAATACAAGAGGAATTGCAAAATGCCGACAGGTGCGGGCCCCCGCATCGACCCTGTGGCCGTCAACGCTTCGTCAACCATCAGGGCGTTAAGGTGGGTGAAATGACTGCGGACATCGCGATGAAGAACTCTCGCCTGCTGACCCTGCTTTGGTGGCTCATCACCACGCTTCCCGCTCAGGCCAGCCCGGACCTGTGCGAATCCGCTGCTTTGCGCGCGGCCCAGGAAAGCGGGGTTCCGGGCGATGTTCTGTTGGCGATCACGCTGACTGAAACCGGCCGTGCGCAGGACGGACGGCTGCGCCCTTGGCCCTGGACCGCCAATGCCGCGGGCGAAGGCCACTGGTTCGCCACTCGGGACGAGGCCGCGGCCTTTGCCCGCCGCTTGCTGGTGCGCGGCCAGCCGCTGTTTGATCTCGGCTGCTTCCAGATCAACTGGCGCTGGCATGGCGAGCATTTCACCGCCCCGGAGGCCCTGCTCGACCCTCTGGTCTCTGCACGCTATGCCGCCGCGCTGTTGGCCCGGTTGCACGATGAATTCGGCTCGTGGGAAGGGGCGGCGGGCGCCTATCATTCGCGCACGCCCCACTATGCTGACCGCTACCGCGCCCGGTTCTCGCAGGTTCGCGCCGGATTGCGCAACCGTCCCGAGGCGTTGGCCAGTGCCGCCGCCCCCTCGCCGGGCGCGGTGCGGATCAACAATTTCGCCCTGCTCTCCGGCACCGCCAGCGGGGCCTCGCTGGTTCCCGCCTCGTTGCCCAATGCCCGCCCGCTTTTCGGGGAAACCCCATGACCCTCACGCTCTCGCGGCTGTTCCAGCCCACCGTTCTGCTGGCCCTCGCACTGATGGCGGTCATCGTCATGATGGTGCTGCCGATGCCGGCCTGGCTGTTGGACATCGGGCTGGCGACCTCATTTGCGTTGGCCATCCTGATGTTCACCATCACCCTCTTCATCGAGCGGCCGCTGGATTTCTCGATCTTCCCCACCGTGCTGCTGGCCTCTCTGATGCTACGGCTGTCGCTGAACGTCTCGTCCACCCGCCTCATCATCGGCGAGGGGCACACCGGCCCCCATGCCGCGGGCAGTGTGATCGAGGGCTTCGCCAGCTTCATCATGGGCGGCAATGTGGCGCTGGGTGTCGTGGTGTTCTGCGTGCTGCTGATCGTCAATTTCGTCGTCATCACCAAGGGTGCGGGCCGGATGGCCGAGGTTGGCGCACGCTTTGCCCTCGACGCGATGCCGGGCAAGCAACTGGCCATTGATGCCGACATGTCGGCCGGCGCCATCACCCATGCCGAGGCCAAGCTGCGGCGCGAGCGCGATCAGGCCGAGACCACCTTCTTCGGCTCGCTCGACGGCGCGTCGAAGTTCGTCAAGGGCGATGCAGTGGCGGGTCTGCTCATCACCTTGCTCAACATCGTCGTCGGCCTGCTGATGGGCACGCTGAAACATGGGCTTCCGATTGGCGAGGCCTTTGAAACCTATGCAATCCTGACGGTCGGCGACGGGCTGGTCAGCCAGATCCCTGCCGTGATCATCTCGATTGCCGCGGCGCTGTTGCTGGCACGCGGCGGGGCCAGTGGCGCCACCGATATCGCGCTGGTCGCCCAGATGGGTCGCCACCCGGCGGCGCTGGGCACGGTGGGTGTGCTGATGGCGCTGTTCGCGCTGGTGCCGGGCCTGCCCTTTGTGCCCTTCATCGCCGGCGCCGCGGTGCTGGGCGGTGCAGCCTGGCTCTCGTCACGCGGGCGCGCACGGACCCGGATCGCCGATACGGCCCCCCCGGCCGAGGTGCGGCCAACCTCGCTGGGCGACGTGCTCGACCTTGACGAGATCCATGTGACCTTCGCCCCCGATTTGGTGGCGATGGTGCTCGACCCGGCGACCGGGCTGGATGCCCGCATCCTCAACATGCGGAACCATGTCGCGCGCAACTGGGGCCTGATCCTGCCCGAGATCCGTCTGACCGACGACCCGGCCTTGGGCTCCGGCGAATACGCCATCCTGATCCAGGGGGTCGAGCAGGGCCGCGACCGTTTGCGCCCGGATCGGCGACTGGCGCTGTTGCCCGAGGGAGGTGGTGCAAGCTCGCCGCCCGGCATCGACGTACGCGAGCCGGTTTATTCCGCCCCTGCCCGCTGGATCGCTCCCGGCGACGAGGAATCGGCGGCGCTGGGCGGCCTGACCGTCGTCGGCCCGGCCGAGGTGCTGGCGACGCATCTGCTGGAGGTGCTCAAACGCAACTTTGCCCGCTTGCTGTCGTTGCGCGGACTGCGGCGCATGCTGGACGAGATGACCAACCTCGCCGATTCGCGCCGGGCCGAGGGCAATCGCCGCCTCATCGACGAGTTGATCCCCGACAAGGTGCCGGTGGACATGCTGCTGTCCGTGTTGCGCCTGCTGTTGGACGAGCGAGTGTCGATCCGCAACCTGCCGCTGATCCTCGAATCGATCGCCGAATTGCGGGTGCAACAGATGAACCCCGACAGCGTGTGTGAGCATGTACGCCAGCGGCTGGGGTTTCAACTTGTTGCCGGACTCAAACGGTCGGACGGCACCCTGCCGCTGGTGCAACTGGCACCGGAATGGGAGGATGTCTTTGCTCGCTATCAGATCGAGGGTGACCGGGGCGTCATCGACATCGCCCTGCCTCCGGGAGATTTTGGCAAGCTGGCCAATGCCTTGTCAAAAACCTTTGCCGATCTGACCGAACAGGGGACGCAGGCAGCGTTGATCGCCCCGGCCCGGCGGCGGCGCTTCCTGCGCACGGTGATGGCAGCGCGCGATGTTCCTGCGCCGGTGCTGGCCTTCGAGGAAATCGGCATGGAGGCCCGCCCCGCACTGGTCGGGCAGATCGCCGCATGACGCCCGAGATGTTCGCCGCGCTCGAGGCACTGACGGCGCAGGGGCAGGCGCTGTTGGCTTCGCTCGCGTTGGTCTTTGCCCGCCTTGGCCCGGTCTTTGCGCTGACCCCGGTCTTCGGCGAACGCGCGGTGCCGGCGCGTATCCGGCTGGTTGCGGCGCTGGCGATGAGCGTTGTCATCGCCCCCGCCGTCACTCCCCATATCCCGCTGCCAGATCCCCGTCTGATCCCCGCCGCCAGCTTCATTGCCTCCGAGGCACTGATCGGCGTGACACTTGGGCTGGCGCTGCGGCTGATGGTGATGGTGTTGCAGATGGCCGGCACGATGGCGGCACAGGCGACATCGCTGGCGCAGGCCTTTGGCGGCGCCGGCGTCGAACCCCAGCCGGCCATCGCGCATGTGCTGGTGATGGCCGGGCTGGCGCTGGCGGTGCTGACCGGCTTTGCCGAGCGGCTGGCGCATTTTCTGGTGCTGTCCTACCAACTTTTCCCGGCCGGGCTCTGGCCTTCGCCGGGCGATCTGGCGGCCTGGGGCGTGGCGCGGGCGGCACAGGCCTTTGCACTGGGGTTCTCGCTGGCAGCGCCTTTTGTCATTGGGTCGGGCCTCTATAACCTCGCACTGGGGGCGATCAACAAGGCGATGCCGCAGCTGATGGTAGCCTTCATCGGCGCGCCTGCGCTGACACTGGGCGGACTGGTGCTGCTGTTGCTGGCCGCGCCGGTGATGATGGGCGCCTGGCTGCCTGCCCTGCATGGCACGCTGACCGATCCGACGGCGCTGCCATGAGCGGCGAGGACGACGATTCCGAACGCCCGCACGAGGCCAGTGCGCGCAAACTCGACGAGGCGCGGCGCAAGGGCGACGTCCCGCGTGCCGCGGACCTGACCGCTGCCGCCGCAGCCAGCGGATTTCTCGCGCTGGCGCTCTTGCCCGGCGGCTGGGTGGCGCCGCGGTTGGGCGCGCTGGGTCAGGGGCTGCTCGAACGGGCCGATCTGCTGGGTCCGGACCTGCTGGGGGGCGGCACGGCGCTGGCGGGGGCGCTCTTGAGTCAGGTCGGGCTGGCACTGGCGCCGATGATACTGGTGCCTGCGGGGCTGGCGCTGGCGCTGCTGATCGCTTTTCGCCTGCTGGTCTTTGCACCGTCCAAGCTCGAACCGAAGCTGTCGCGCATCTCGCCTCTGTCGAACGCCCGCAACAAGTTCGGCCTGTCGGGGCTGGTCGAATTCGGCAAGAGCGCCGCGAAACTGGCGATCTATTCGATTGTGCTCTGGAGCTACCTCAGCGCCCGCCTTCCGCGCCTGATCGGCACCATTGGCCAAAGCCCGGGGCAGGCCAGCGCCGAATTCCTGCGGCTGATGGCCGAGTTCATGGCACTGGTGGTGCTGGTCATGGTGCTGGTTGGTGGCCTCGATCAACTCTGGCAGATCCTCGATCACCGCCGCCGTCAGCGCATGAGCACGCAGGAGTTGCGTGAAGATCACAAGGAATCCGAAGGCGACCCCCATATCAAGCAGCAGCGCCGCCAGCGGGCGCAGACCATCGCCATGCAGCAGATGGTTGCCGCCGTGCCAAAGGCGGCGGTGGTGATTGTCAATCCGACACACTATGCCGTGGCCTTGCGCTGGTCGCCACAGCAAGCCGGGGCGCCGGTCTGTGTCGCCAAGGGGGTCGATGAGGTCGCCGCCCGTATCCGCGAGGCCGCGCTGTCGTCCGGGGTGCCAATCCATTCCGACCCTCCGACCGCCCGAGCGCTCTTTGCCAGCACCCGGCTGGGCGACGAGATTGCGCCCACGCATTATCAGGCTGTCGCTGCGGCGATCCGCTTTGCGGATGCGATGCGCACCAAGGCCCGCGCGCGCGGCACCGCGGCTCCGCAACGGGGGGCGCGGCCATGAGCACTCCGCGACAGACCGCCACCCTCGCGCGGTTGGCCGAACTGGCCCGGATGAAGCGCGAGGCGGAACTGGCCCGGTTGTCAAAAGTCGCGCAGACGCGCGGGCGCCTGCAGTCTGCGCTCGCCACCCTGCGCGAGGCCGAAGCGCCGCTCGATCAGGCCGAGGCGGTGATCGACCCGGCGATGGTCGCTGCGCGCCTCACCCATCGCCGCTGGAGCGAGGCCCAGCAGCGCCGCCTGAACCAGCAGCTTGCACTGGTCACCGCCGACTGGCTGCGCGCCAAACCCGCTGCTGCCCGGGCCTTTGGCCGCGCCGCCGTGCTGGAGCAACTGCGTGATGAGGCGCAGGAAGACCTGCGAAAACAGACGGATCGGGCGCCACCTGGCATCACTTAGGGTCGCGAACGCTGCCCCGGCGCCAGAGGCCGTGGCCCGCCTGCCCCGCGGCAAGCCCGGCGCGAGGCCCCTCGACGGGGCCGAGCGCCGGCCCCGATTACGCCGGCATCCGCTGTTCGACGATCTCGGCCCACCACGAACAGCCCGCCGGAATCGCATTGTCGTCGAAATCGTATTCCGGGTGATGCACCATCGCCGTGTCGCCATTGCCCATGAGGATATAGGCACCGGGGCGTTCCTCGAGCATGAAAGCGAAATCCTCGCCGCCCATGACCAGCGGCGCCGGAGCGCAGCCGCCTGAGACTTTCGCCGCGACTTTGGCTGCGAATTCCGTCTGCTCGGGGCTGTTGACCATTACGGGATAGCCTTTGACATAGGTCACCCCGGCCGTCGCGCCGAAACCCGCGGCGATCCCGGCGCACAGTGCCTTGATGCGCACCTCGGCCATCGCGCGCGTCTCGGCATCCATTGTACGCACCGTGCCGCGCAGCTCGACGTGCTGCGGGATGACGTTGAAGGCCTCGGATTCGGTGCGGAACGACGTGACCGATACCACCAGATTCTTCACCGGGTCATGGTTGCGGCTGGCCACGGTCTGCAGCGCGGTCACCAGTTGCGCGGCGACGACTGTGGTATCCACCGTCTCCTGCGGCTTCGCGGCATGACCGCCCTTGCCCTCGACATGGATGGTAAAGGTGTCGGTCGCGGCAAAGAACGCCCCCTCGCGGATGGCGAACTGGCCCAGCGGCAGACCGGGCATGTTGTGCATGCCGTAGACCTCCTGAATACCCCAGCGGGTCATCAACCCGTCGTCGCACATTGCCTTGCCTCCGGCACCGCCCTCTTCGGCAGGCTGAAAGATGACGATCGCTGTGCCGTCGAAATTGCGCGTCTCGGCCAGATAGCGCGCGGCGCCCAGCAGCATCGCCGTATGGCCGTCATGCCCGCAAGCGTGCATCTTGCCGGGGGTTTTCGAGGCATGGGCCGCCCCCGTCGCCTCGAAGATCGGCAGCGCGTCCATGTCGGCGCGCAGCCCGATCACCTTGCCCGACGCATTCGTCCGCCCGCGGATCACCCCCACCACGCCGGTGCGCCCGATGCCCTCGACCACCTCGTCACAGCCGAATTCGCGCAGCTTTTGCGCGACGATCCCTGCAGTGCGGTGGGTGTCATAGAGCAACTCGGGGTTCTCATGGAAATCCCGGCGCCAGGCGGTGATGTCGGGCAGCAGTTCGGCAAAGCGGTTCTTCACGGGCATCGCGGTCTCCTCAGGCGCTCAGGGGCAGGCGTTGTTCGGCAAGCGTGGCGAACCAGCTCGCCCCGGCCGGAATCGCCTCGTCGTTGAATTCGTATTTCGGATGGTGCAGCCCGGCCGAGTCGCCGTTGCCCAGAAAGATGAAGGCGCCGGGACGCTCGTTCAGCATTTCCGAGAAATCCTCGCCGCCCATGAGCGGCTGGATGTCGGTGCTGACCCCGGCCTCGCCCGCGACGGCACGGGCCGCGCGAATCGCGTGGTCGGTGTTGGCCTCGGCGTTCTCGGTCAGTCCGACACCATATTTGTATTCAACCTCGACCGTGCAGCCATAGGCGGTGGCGGTGGCTTCGACCACTTCGCGAAGACGGCGCACGACCATGGCCTGCACGGTCTTGTCGAGGAAGCGCGCGGTTCCGGTCATCTTGACGGTGTCGGGGATGACGTTGTGCGCCATGGTGTCGGTCTGCACGCCCGTCACGCTGAGCACCGCCGACCCCAGCGCCGGCACTTGCCGCGCCACGATCTGCTGCAGCGCCATGATGATCGCGGCGCTTGCCAGCGTCGGATCCGTGGCCAGATGCGGCATGGCGCCGTGGCCGCCCTTGCCCATGACCAGGATTTCAAAGAAATCCGAGGCCGCCAGCAGTGGGCCCGGCTTGATGGCGAACTGGCCGACCGGCAGCGAGGGCATATTGTGCAGGCCATAGATCTCGTCGATGGACCAGCGTTCCATCAGCCCGTCGGCGACCATCGCCCGCGCGCCGCCTCCACCCTCTTCGGCGGGCTGAAAGGCCAGCACCACGGTGCCATCGAAATTGCGGGTTTCGGCCAGATACTTGGCCGCGCCCAGCAGGATCGAGGTATGGCCGTCATGCCCGCAGGCATGCATCTTGCCCGCCTCGGTCGAGGCATGCGGCAGACCGGTGGCCTCGATGATCGGCAGCGCGTCCATGTCGGCGCGAAAGCCGATGACGCGCCCCGAGGCATTCGTTCGGCCGCGGATCACCGCGACAATGCCCGATTGGCCAACGCCGGTGGTCACCTCGTCGACGCCGAATTCGCGGAGCAGGGCCTCGACCCGCGCGGTGGTGCGCGGCAGGTCAAATCGCAATTCGGGATGGGCATGGAAATCCTGCCGCCAGGCGGCGATTTCCGGCTGCAGGTCGGCGATTCGGTTCTTGACGGCCATGTGTCTTACTCCAGCGGCATGCGGCGTTCGGCGAGGGTGACGAACCACGAACAGCCCGCCGGAATTGCCTCGTCATCAAAGGTATAGGCCGGGTGGTGGCACATCGGCCCGTCCCCGTTGCCCAGAAAGATATAGGCGCCGGGCCGCGCTTCGAGCATGAAGGCGAAATCCTCGGCCGGCATGATCGGCTTGATATCGCGCAGGCACGACCCCGCAACCTCTTCGGCACAGCGGGCGGCGAACTCGGTCTGCTCGGGGTGGTTCATCGTGACCGGATAGCCCCACTGGAAATCGACGAGAGCGGTCGCGCCAAAGGCGGCGGCGGTGGCCGGGATCAGCGCCATCAGCCGATCATGCGTCAGTTTGCGCAGATCAGGATCCAGCGTTCGGACAGTGCCCTTGAGCACAACCTCATGCGCGATGACATTCGAGGCGACGGAATCGCTGTGAAAACTGCCCACGGTGACCACAACCGCGCCCAGCGGATCAATGTTGCGTGCTACCACCGATTGCAGCGCCACCACGATATGGCTGGCGACCAGCGTGGTGTCGATGGCGTGGTGCGGCATGGCGGCATGGCCACCCTTGCCGGTCACTGTGATGGTGAATTCATCCGCCGAGGCCAGCAACGCGCCCGGCCGGATGGCGAATTGACCGGTCGGCAGGCCGGGCATGTTGTGCAGGCCGTAAATCTCTTGCACCCCCCATCGGGTCATCAGACCATCATCGACCATCGCCTTGCCACCGGCGCCGCCCTCTTCGGCGGGTTGAAAGGCCAGCACCACCGTGCCGTCGAAATTGCGGGTTTCGGCCAGATACTTGGCCGCGCCCAGCAGGATCGAGGTATGGCCGTCGTGCCCGCAGGCGTGCATCTTGCCCGGCGTTGTCGAGGCATAGCCGACGCCGCTGGCCTCATGGATCGGCAATGCATCCATGTCGGCGCGAAAGCCGGTCACCTTGCCCGAGGCGGTCTTGCGCCCACGGATCACCCCGACGACGCCTGAAATGCCGACGCCCGTCACCACCTCATCGCAGCCAAAGCCGCGCAGTTTGTCGGCCACCAGCGCCGAGGTGCGCGGCAGATCATAGAGCAACTCAGGGTGAGCGTGCAGATCGTGCCGCCAGGCGGTGATCTCGGGGTGCAATTCGGCAAGGCGGTTGCGCACGGGCATCGGGGTCTCCTGTTCCTTCACCTGTTAAGGTGGCGCGTCGAGCGGCAAAGGGCAAGCCCCGGTTACAGCGCCGGACCGGGCCGCAGCGGCCCGCCGGCAAACCGCGCCAGCGCGAACCGCGTCAGATCATGCGCCGGTTTGCGATTGCTGACCAGATCGGCCAGCACCCGCCCCACAGCCGGCCCAATGCCAAAGCCATGACCGCTGAGCCCGGTGCCCAGCACCAGCCCCGGCAATGCCGTCACATGGTCGAGCACCGGCACCACATCGGGCATGGTGTCGATCATCCCGCCCCATGCGGCGCGCAGAACGGGCCGTCCGAGCGCCGGAAACGTTTTGGCAAATTCGTCGCGCACTCGCGCCAACGCTGTCAGATCGGGGCCCGGGTTCAAGATGCGCATCGCCTCGAAGGGGCCGGGCGATTCGACCGGCCAGCTGCGCGGCGTGGTCCAGGCATCGGGAAAGCCGCGCGGCGCAAAGGGCCGCAGCTTCGTGCCGCGCCACCCGGCGCGCAACACTGCCCAATAGGCAGCGAAATGGCGAAAGGCGTCAGGGCCGACATGCATGACATGCGAATTGCCGGGGGCCAGCGTATACGCGCCATCCTCACGCCGGCGCAGGGCAAAGGCGTCATCCACCGCCGCGCCGTCAAAGACCGAGGTCATCGGCGCCGTCGCCGCTGCCGAGGACAGAACAGCCAACTGTGGCAGGCTGACACCATGCGCGCGCAGCAAGAGCGACGACCATGCGCCACCTGCCAGCACCACGGCATCGGCGCGGATGCGGCCCGCTTCGGTGATGACACCGACCACCCGACCGGCGGCCAGATCGAGGGCGCGCACCGCGCAGCCCTCACGAATCGTCACCCCGGCCTGCGCCACCGCCCGCGCCATCAGTGGCACCGCCACCCAAGGTTCGGCCCGCATGTCGGACGCCGTATGCATCGCGCCAATCCAGCGCGGCGCAGCGCCGGGAATCATCGCCTCGACCTCGGACAGGGTCAGCAGGCGGGTGTCCAGTTCATGCGTGCGGGCATGCGGCAGAAAGGCATGATACTCGGCCATCTCGGCCTCGGTTCGCGCGAGGTATGTCACGCCGACCTGCCGCAGCCCCAGCGCCGGACCCAACCGCTCGCCCCAGCGCGCCCAATGCCGCCGCGCCTCGATCGCCAGAGGGATTTCCGACGGATCGCGGCCCTGCGCGCGGATCCAGCCCCAGTTGCGGCCCGATTGTTCCGCCCCGACCCGGCCCTTTTCGCACAAGACCACCGACAGGCCCTGCCCTGCCAGTTCCCACGCCGCCATCATCCCGGCGATGCCGCCGCCGATCACCACCACATCGGCGGCCGCAGGCAGCGCGCCACTGTGCTCAGGGGCGGTCAGTGCAGCAAAGGGAAAGTCGCTTACCGGCATAGCTCGACGATCAGGTCATCCATAAAGCGCTGCCCGGCGGCGAATTGTTTCAGCGTCAGGAACTCGTCAGGCTGGTGTGCCTGCGCAATGTCGCCGGGCCCGCAGACGACGGCCGAATAACCGCGCACCTGAAACTGCCCGCCTTCGGTGCCGTAACTGACGACATGCTGGCCGTTGTCGCCGGTCAGGCGGCGGCTGAGGCGTTCGGCGGCGCCATCCACCTCAGGCGCCAAGGGTGGCACGCCAAAGGCCGGGCTCAGGTCGATACCCGATTCGGGCCGAATCGCCTGCATCCCCACCTCGATCGCCTTGGCGGCCGCGATGATGCGGTCTTCCCAGCCGGTATCGCCGGGCACTTGCCGGGCGTTGACCATGAAGTGGCAATCCTTGGCGGTGATGTTGTTCGCCGTGCCGCCGGAAATCGTGCCGACATGCAGCGTGGTATAGGGCGGGTCGAACGGCGCCGCGAGCGGAGAGGGCGTGGCCTCGGCATTGACCGCGTTCATGTCATTGCACCACTGGATCAGCCGCGCACCCTCCATGATCGCGCTGACGCCGTAGGGTTGCAGCGAGGAATGCACCTCGAAGCCGCGAACATGGACAAACAGCCCGACGCCGCCCTTGTGGCCCGTCACCACCTTCATCATCGAAGGCTCGCCCACGATCACCGTTTCGGCGCGCGGCAGCGGGGCAGCGATCAGCGCATCGACCAGATCGGCGACCGCCATGCAGCCGACCTCCTCGTCAAAGGACAGTGCCAATTGCAGCGGGCGTTTCAGCGGCGCCGAGGCAGCATTGACCAGCGCAGCAATCGCCAGCGCGTCAAAGCCCTTCATGTCGCAGGTACCCCGGCCGTAAAGCTTGCCGTCTTCTTCGGTCACAGCCCAAGGGTCGCGCGTCCAGGCCTGGCCATCGACCGGAACGACATCGGTATGCCCCGACAGCACCACGCCGCCCGACGCATCCGGGCCGACGCTGGCATAGAGATGCGCCTTTGTGCCGCAGGGCGAGGGCACGCGCTGCGCGGTGATGCCTTGCCCCGCCAGATAATCCTGCACCCAGTCCACCAAGGGCAGGTTGGTATCGCGGCTGACAGTGGGAAAGGCGATCAGGCGTTCCAGAATGGCACGGGCGGACAACGGGCTTTGGCGCTGGATGGTCATGGCGGTCTCCGATCTGGGCGCCATCCTGTCGGCCCGTTGCCCGAGGTGCAAGCCCCGTCCCCCGGCCGCGGCCAACGCCGCGTCATATTTTTTACCGCCGTATATTCATGCAGAATTTTCCTTGCAGGGTCCGAGGAATGTTGCCAATCTCGCCCGACAAACACCCGAGTCAGCGCGACGACGGGCAAAAAAAACAAAACGGGGAGATGCGCATGCCCGATGGGGCAACGCCGGTTCTTGATGTCAAGAACCTGAAAACGGTATTTGCCACCCGCTCTGGCGAGGTGCACGCCGTCAATTCGGTCAGCTTTCATCTGCGGCCCGGCGAATTGCTGGGCGTGGTCGGCGAATCGGGTTCGGGCAAGTCCGTTACCATGATGTCGCTATTGGGCCTGCTGCCCTCGCCCCCCGCCGATGTGCGTGAGGGCTCGGTCATGCTGGGGGATCGCGACATCCTGCAGATGGGCGCCGAGGAACTGCGCGCCGTGCGTGGCCGCGAGGTTGGGTTCGTCTTTCAGGACCCGATGACCTCGCTGAACCCAGTGTTCACCGTGGGCTTCCAGATCATGGAGCCGCTGCGCGCCCATATGGGCATGACCAAGGCGCAGGCGCGCGACCGGGCGGTTGATCTGCTCGAACTGGTTGGCATCCCCGATGCGCGCAGTCGTCTTGACGACTATCCGCACCAGTTTTCGGGCGGGATGCGGCAGCGGGTGATGATCGCCATCGCGCTGGCCTGCGACCCCAAGGTGCTGATCGCCGATGAACCGACGACCGCGCTGGACGTGACGATTCAGGCGCAGATCCTCGAACTGGTCAAGGAACTGCGCAAGAAACTGGGCATGGCTATCATCTGGATCACGCATGATCTGGGCGTGATCGCCGGTATCGCCGACCGGGTGATGGTGATGTACGGCGGGCAGGTGGTCGAACAGGGCCCTGTGCGCGAGGTCTTCGCCGATCCTGCCCATCCCTATACCCGCGCCTTGCTGCGCACGATGCCCAAGCTGCATGGCGAGCGCGAGCCCAAGCTGCGGGTGATCGAGGGCCAACCCCCCATTCTGGGCCGCCACCCCACCGCCTGCCCGTTTTCGGCGCGGTGCGCGCATTCACATGACCGCTGCACGCGGGAAAATCCGCAGCGGCGAGACATCGGCCAAGGCCATGACGTTGCCTGTTTCTGGGACCACCGGGGGGCCACGGCATGACGGCAAAGCGCGCTCTGGTTCAGGTTCGTGACCTGAAGCTGCATTTTCCGATCTATGGCGGGCTGTTGCGGCGTCAGGTCGGCGCGATCAAGGCGGTTGATGGCATCTCGTTCGACATTCTCGAGGGCGAAACCCTGGGCATCGTCGGCGAATCCGGCTGCGGCAAATCCACGGCCGGGCGCGCAGTGCTGCGCCTTT
>Ga0209573_1003545_pt1 | contig 16942 bp, 17 predicted proteins | sample TNRBio252014_DNA_FD_185870 | JGI IMG/M metagenome (GOLD analysis project Ga0209573, IMG submission 185870) | Wastewater treatment Type I Accumulibacter community from EBPR Bioreactor in Madison, WI, USA - TNR Reactor_6/25/2014_ DNA (SPAdes)... | ecosystem: Engineered > Bioreactor > EBPR >...
TCATCGTCCCGGATCCCGGCGTGTTATGCCGCATCGCTTCGCAGGTACCTGCGGCGCAGTTGCAGGGGCCGGGACGCCTGCCGGATCGCGCACTCGGCATATCCGGGTTCTCGGCATAGTGGATCAACGAATGCCTGACGCGCGCCGTGGCGCTGTACCTAGCGCAGCAGTCGGGCCGGCGCTGCGACACGCTCTTCTGCGACGAGGCCGATGGCGCACTGGACGTTGACCGCAAGCGCATGTTCATGGCGATGAAGCGCGCGGTGCTCAGGCTGGGCGGGTACGAACGCGAGTTCTTCGTCTCGCAGACACCCGAGCTGACGGCGATGGCGGATGCGGTGATTGACCTCGACGGGATGGTGATCGCCTCCGAGCAGGCTTTGCATGAGGGAGGTTCGTGAGTGTCGCGGGCAATGAAGGGAAGCCGGACCCATTGCGGGTTGACTTCCCTTCCTGATCGCTCGCCGACGGTGTCAGGCCGACAGTTCCGTCACTCGCCCGTCGAGCGCGTGCTCCACGATCCGGTTGCCGGCGCGATGGACGCTGTCGGCGATGACGGAATCGATCATCGAGCGCGGCACCGAGACGGCGAATTCTTCGAGTCGCCGTACCACCGTGGCGATGTCACGCCAGTCTGCCTCGGGCTCATCCAGGCTGCTGTAGGCTGGCTCGTCGGCCTCAGCCTCCAGGCCATCGTCCCAGAGCTGCAGGAAGAACTCGTTCAGTTGCCGGTCGTAGCCCATCACGACGAGCAGTGGGCTTGTACCGCGCACCGTGCGCAGATGGTGCCGGCTCATGGCGCTTCCCCTGGGTCTTTGAAGCATTCGATGCCTTCGACCGTGGCGCCGTGTACGTCGAACTTGAGCCAGACGATCCCCGCGCGTTCGGCCAGCTCGAACAGCTCGGCGAGGTCGGCTTCCAGCGGCGTGTCGTAGCGCGGTGCGCCGACGTAGACGAAGCCTCCGGTGAGTGTCGGATAGGCGTTCACGGACAACTGATCCTCCTGCAGAAGTTGGCGCGTGGCCGGTGAAAGGTGCGCGGTCGACAGCGCGACGAGGGGCTCCGCGAGCTCGCGCAGGCGGGTCAGGACAAGCTCGTTCATGACGCCCTCCCGGCGGGCCGGAGGGACGGGCTCGGCGGCGCTTTCGCGCGCCGGTTGAAGTCGATGCCGCAATCGCGGCAGCGGTACCAGTGCAGGCGGCCGAGTTGGCCGAGTGGCACGCCCCGGCCCGGGCAGACCGGGCAGGCAGGGGATTGCGGCGATGTGCCGGTGAACATGGTGTGCTCCTTCTTTCTCGGAAGGGGCGCTCGCCCACGAGGGCGAAACGCCCCCTCGGGGTTGTCGATCGCGGCGGCTGCCGCGGGTCAGATCAGTCCGCGTTCGGCGAACGACGCGCACTGGTCGCCGGCCACGATGAAGTGGTCGAGGACCCGGACGTCGACCAGCGCCAGCGCCGACTTGAGGTTCTGCGTCAGGAACTCGTCGGCTCGGCTCGGCTCGGCCGAGCCGCTCGGGTGGTTGTGTGCCAGCGCCACCGCGGCGGCGTTGCGCTCCAGCGCGCTCTTGACGATCTCGCGCGGGTAGACCGAGGTCTGCGTCAGCGTGCCGCGGAACATCTCCACGGCGCTGAGCAGCCGGTTCTGCGCATCGAGAAACAGCACGATGAAGACCTCGTGCTGCAGCCCGGCGCAGTGCAGGCGCAGCCAGTCGCGCAGCGCCTGTGGCGAGTTCATCACCGGGCCGGCGCTCAGCTGCGCACGCAGGTCGCGCATCAGCAGCTCACGCGCCACGCCGAGCTTGTGGTCGAGCAAGGTGTCGCTCGCCTCGGTGGCGACGGCCGCGGTACCGAAGTAGGCGGACTCGAGGTCGTTCACCTGATCCGCGTGCGGATGGTCCTTGGGCAGGACGGGGGCGAGCAAGGCGCCGATCAGTTCGGCGCGCGACATGGCAGCAAGGTTCTGCATGGCGTTCTCCATGGGGTTCATCAAGAGGACGAACGGGAACGCCGCCCCAGCCGGGAACGGGTTCCCGAGCGGGTGGCGCCGCGAGGGCGCCGAAGGGGCAGGTGACGACTGCTACGCCTGGCCGGGCCAGGACCTCCGGTCGGAGGGCTTGATCTCGCGATCGATGGCCGCTTCAGTGTCGTCGGGGCGGGGTCTGGCCGACCGGGTGGCGATGCGAACGCCATCCGAACGGGCCGGCGGAATAGGAGAGTTCTGCGTGGCGCCAGCGCCCGGTCTCGCGTCGCGTTCTCGCAACGCGGCGCCGCGTGGCTGCGACTCGGATCGCAGCCTGACGCGACTGGGGTTTAACTGGCGAAGAAAGTCCAACGAGAGCGTGTTTTGCGCTTGCAGGTGTGCGCGGCTTGGCGCGAGCATGGCGGCGAGACCCTCGTTTGCGCGCCCGCCATGATCCGCCTTGGAACCCACATTCGACTGACTCGTCCCGAGGCCGAACGGCTGTTCCGGCTCACCGACATCGAGCCGGTGAACATCCACACGCCAGCCGACCTCGACGCCTATGTGGACCGCTGCAAGGCGCACTACTGGGGCCGCTCGCGCGACACGCAGTTCCTGCATTGGCTGATTGACCAGGAGCGTGCCCGGCTCGAAGTCGCGGCGTAGAGAAGGAAAGGGAGCCCCGAAGCACGAGGGCTTCGGGGCGAGGGGTGGGGTCAGGCCGTGCGCGCGGCGGCGGGCGCTGGCGCCCCGGTGTCCGACGAAGGCTGCCGCATGGCCTTGGGGTCGAAAGCGGCGAGGGCGTGGGCGACGTCGGCGTCGCGCCGCAGTTGCCGTACCTTTGCCGCGGCGGGTTCGCGACGCATCTCCGGGAGGCACTCGACGAGCAGATCAATCGCGCGAGAACTCTTCAGCCGAAGCGCCCGTAGCGGCTCAGCGACGAGCACGCGGCCAGCCTGCCGCACGAACTGCCCGATCCGCTTGTTGCGCTGCGACCGCGCCTTGTGCGCGCGCAACGACTCGCGGCAGCTCAGGTACAGCGCGAGGTGGTCGTGCCGCGCCTGCGCGTCGGCATCGAGCTGGGCCAGCACCTCGGCGGCGATGTCGGCCTGGCCGACCTGCCGGTAGAAGCGGACCCAGGCGCGCTCTTCTTCGATTTCCACGGCCGAGCGCTTCGCCTTGCGCGGAGCCGGGTAGGGCCTGTCGTTCAACATGGGGGACTCCTTGGTCGGCGAGCGCACCGGCACCCCGAGGGGAGACGGTGGACTCCCCTGGTTGGAAGATCGCCGACGAATCGGCATCGTTGGCGGTGGGACGCGGAACGCGACCGATCGGCCTCGTCGGGCGAGTGTCTGGCCGTGAGACCAGGCGACTCGCCGACGAATGCACTCTCAAGCCGCGGCAGGACGCAGCAACGCGGCCAGTCGCGGTGGCGGCGGGACCTGCGCGCGAACGCGTCCCGACCCTCCGAGTAGCACGCCGACGGGCCGCGGAGCTCTCGTTGCTTGGCTTGCAAACATGGCAGTTCTCCTTCGTGAAGCGAAGGGGAACGCCGCTCCCGTCGGGGAACATGGTTCCCCGTCTGGGATGCTTCGGCCCGCGTGGGTCGAAGCGACTGGATGGCAAGCCACGGCCCCATAGGGGCATGTGGTTCGCCATGAAAGGAAGGCCCGCGGTCTTTCGATCGGGGCCTTGCGCGGCGCCTGGCATCACGCTGCTTGCGCAGCACATGTCGACGCTGGTGAAGCGCGCACGTCGGCGGCTTCATCCACTCCGGCGCCCGCACGCTGGCAGGAGCCGTTGACGGACCGCATAGGGCGGCCTGACCAGGCAGGGGCCTGGCGCTCGAGGGCGGGTAACGACCGCGACGCCAGCGAGGCTGGACTTCAGCGCAGCCAAGGCTCCGGTGAAGGCTTTGCAGGCACGATGCCCACACGTAGCGCCGCCAGTGTTGGCCGGAGGCCTCGCCGAAGCAAGGGTGCTGGTGCGGGCGTCGATGACCGCCACGCGCAAATGTGCGCCTTCGTCGGTCCTGTGACGTGGCGGAATCGGTCGACCTCGTCAGCGATGACGGAAGCGATGGTCAAGCTCGCCGAAGACTCCCGTTCGTTTGCCCACCTGGCCGTCGCTTGAAGACACGCAGCACGGTCAGCCTTTTTTGGCGCGCGCCATTCGCGCAGCGTTGAGCGAAGAGCGCTGGCGTGCGCATCATCGGCGGCCGCCGCTGCTGCAAACGCTGGATGGCCCGCAGGCGCAATCCAGCCGCGCCGCCCGCCCGACGAAGTGCGCGTAGAGCAGCGGCGCAAACTCGTCGGCTTCGGCCGGCGCGGTGATGTCGAGATGCACCGCGTCGGGCGTCCTGTACAGATCGAACTGCAGGAACGCGCAGCACTGACGTTCCCGCGCCACGAGCCGCTCGAGCTGCGCCGCGGCACCGAGGCCATAGCGAAGGCGCAGCGTGCGACCGTCCTGTTCATGGTGCAGCAACGCGTGGTCGGCCAGCGCGCCGATCTCGCCGAAGCGGGACTTCAGTTCCCGTGCCTCCAGCGTGCAGGCGATCGGCACGCTGACATCAGCGTGCCGGTCGTTCACGAAGCCCTCGCGTCGCCACCGGCGCAGGAGGACGGTGGACAGCCGCAAGCGGCACCCGATGCCGCCGCGGCCTCGCGGGCACGGGCTCGCCCTCGGTTGTGAAGAACGATGGCGATCCCCAGTGCCGCCGTGGCGGTGAGCACGGCGGCGGCAGCCTGCCAGGCCAGCGTGGCCAGGCCAAGCCCCGAGACGGTGAGCCCCGCCAGTAGGGGCAGCGCAAGGGGAATGGTGCAGCAGGCGGCGCAGGCGGCAGCGACACCGAACACAGCCCAGACTTTCTTCATCGTGTCCTCATGGGTAGCGGGGCGTGGCACCCCGATACACTCACTGTAGAACCTCAAGTTGCTTGAGATGCAAGAGGCCTTCCATGAAAACCCCGCAGACCGAAGCGGCACTGACGATCGGTGCGCTGGCCGAACGCAGCGGCTGCAGCGTACCGACGATCCGCTACTACGAAGAGATCGGTCTCATCCCGCCGGCGAGGCGTCGCGACAGCGGTCACCGTGTCTACGACGCGAGCGCCGTGGACTTGCTCACCTTCGTGCGGCATTGCCGGGACTTCGGCTTTCCGATCGAGCAGGTCCGCGAACTGGTGTCGCTGGCCGCCAGCGAACAGCGCGACTGCTTCGAGACACTGGACATCGCACAGGCACACCTGAAGACGGTGCGGGCCAAACTCGCCGAGCTGCGCGCGCTGGAGCGCAGCCTGGCGCGCTTCGCGAAGTCCTGCTCCGAGATGTGCGCCGGCGGTCCGGCCGCGCGTTGCACGATCCTCAGGGATCTGGGCTCGGCGCCTTCCACCGTTGCAGCGAACTGCTGCGGCTGAGGCGACGCTCTAGCGCACCGGCTGAAACATGATGATGCCCATGCCGAGAAGGGCCACCGCGACGCCTGCCAGGTCCCACGGTGTCGGACGCACCTGATCGACGGCCCACAGCCACGCAAGCGCCACCCCGACGTAGACGCCACCGTAGGCCGCGTAGACGCGCCCGGCGGCGGTGGCATGCAGGGTCAGCAGCCAGGCAAAGAGCGCCAGGCTCAGGGCGGCAGGCGCCAGTAGCCAGACCGAGCGACCCTGCTTCAACCACAGGTAGGGCAGATAGCAGCCCACGATCTCGGCCAAGGCCGTGACGACGAACAGCAGGAAAGTCTTCATCGCCCCATTCTGCCGGGGCACATCCGCCGCGGGTCAATCGCAGCACGACCTGCTTGCCTGGACCGGAGGACACTTCACCGAGCCGTAGGAGCAGAAGACGCAGCAGTCGCCCGGCCGTGGCTTCAGCAGCGTCTTGCAGGCCACGCATTGGTAGAAGAACTGGCAGGCGTCGACCGGCATGGTCTCGTGCGCAAGGTGGCCGCACTGCGGGCAAGTCAGCGCGGACTCGACGACGATGGTGTCCATGCGTTCACTTGCGGGGCGTCGACGGAAAGCCGGCTTCGGTGGTCGCCTTCACCAACGCAGCCACGTCGGCCTTGCCGGTGTCGAACCGGACCGTCGCGGTCTTGCGCTCGAAGTCGATCTTGGCATCGGTGACGCCGGGTACCTTCTGCAGCGACTTCTTGACCGTGATCGGGCACACGCTGCAGGTCATGTTCTGCACGTCGAGGATGGCGGTCTGCTCGCCGCCGGCCAGCACCGCGACGGGAATGACGAGAGCGAGGGTCGCGACGAGGATCTTGCGCATCGTGGGGTTCCTTCAGTAGAAGAGCGGCGCCATCCATGGCACCGCGAGCAAGCTGGCCAGGGCGACAACGACGATCCAGAACATCAGTCGTTGTCGCCTGACGATCCGCGGATCGGCGCAGGGCGCGCCGGGCTCGCAGACCTGGGGCACGAGGTACAGGCGGCGGAAGGCGAGCGCGACGAAGAGCAGGGTCGCGCCGATGAAGAACGGGCGCATCGGTTCCAAGGCCGCCAGGTTGGCCACCCAGGCCCCGCCGATGCCCATCAACAACAGCACGAGTGGCCCGACGCAGCAGATCGACGCCCCGATGGCTGCCAACGCGCCCGCAACGAGCGAACCCTTGACGTTGAGCGATGCCACCGCGACCTCCGAGAACCTATGACGACGAACGCAGTCTAGAGTCCGTACCATGGTACGGAGTCAAGGGGTGAGACGTGACTTCTGAACTGTCGATCGGGCGGCTGGCCGCCGAGGCCGGTGTCAACGTGGAGACGATCCGCTACTACCAGCGGCGCGGCTTGCTCGCGGAACCGGAAAGGCCGCTCAACGGGCAGCGCCGCTACCCGGCCGAACTCACCAAGCACGTACGCTTCATCAAGCGCGCGCAGGTGCTCGGTTTCACGCTCGAGGAGATTGCCGGCCTGCTGCGGCTCGAAGAGGCGCGCGCCTGCGCCGAGACGCGAGAACTGGCGGACCGCAAGCTGCAAGTCATCGACAGCAAGCTGGCCGACCTCAAGGCCATGCGCAAGGCGCTCGCCAAGCTGGTGCGCCAGTGCGATGCGCCCGACAGCAAGGGCCGCTGCCCCATCATCCACGCACTGGCGATGGACTGAGGCCGGTGTTTGGTGAACCGACCCGCGCTGGGAAGGGAGCGCCCTCCCCGCGGTAGCGGGGAGGGCCAAGCCGCTGTCAGGGCGGTGAGCTCCGCGTCCTCGAATCGGCCGGGCTGCGCGATTCGTCGGGCAGTGCAACGAGGTGATTGAGGTGAACGCGTCGCGACGTGCCTCACCGTCTGGCAGCCAAGACCTGTCTTTGAGCAAAGGCTGCTTGCCGGCAGTGAGCCGGGCGCAGCGGCACCTGCTATGAAGGACGCCGTGGCTGGGCTTCGTTGGCCGCGATCTCTTTCACCTTGATCCTGTACTGCAAGCGCTGCAGAAGCGCCTCGTACTTGCGAGCCTCTCGCATGTTTTTTTCGATGTACGTGTCGGAAGGGTCCATCGACTTAATCGCCTGGTCAACGTAGGCAATGGCCTGGTTCAGCCGCTCCGGGGTCTCCTTCGCCTGGGGGGCCTCCTTGGCAAGGTGGTACCGCGCGATGCCCATGCGCAGCATGCACAGGGCCTGCGGCTTGCCCTTCTTGCCCGCGACCAGGATCTCCTTGTCACCCTTTGCAAGTTCGCCCAGGTAGTACCAACAAAGACCGAGCGTCAGGAACGCGTCCGCGTTGTGTGAGTCGAGCTCCACAGCTCGCTGGGCAAGTTTGACGGCGTCCGCGGGCCTCTGACACCGGATCAGCAAGAACCAGGCAAACCGGTCGTGTAGCGCCGCGTTCATCGGCTCATCCTGGAGGGCGAGCCGAAAGTTCTCTTCTGCCGACTTGAGGTCACCCTGCGCAGCGGCAATCTTCGCCGCCTTGGCGAATTGGCTACGGAACGCCTCAGCGACTCGATCTTGCCGATAGGCCCGATCGACGATCTGGCGTCGCGACGCTCGCTTCTCCACCTCGCGCGCGAATTCCTCGATCCGGCGCCGATCCGCGTCGTCGCGCTTGCGCAATTGTTGCTGGAAGAACCGTCCCGCAAGTTCGACGATCTGCAACTCGTAGTGATCGCCGTAGTCGGTGAGCGTGGCGAAGTACGTTTCATCGAGTCCCTTCTGGAACTCGATGTGCTGAATTCCGACAAGGGCACAGGAATCTGCGACGCACAGGCTATCCAGTGGAACAACCGAGGACACTAGGACAAGGAAGACGTCCTGCTGAAGTTCGTTGATGCGCAGCCAGGCGTCGTTGTAGAGGAACTCCAGCAGCTGATCGTTCGTCTTCATGAAGACCTGTTCGATCGCATGCTTGATGCCGATGCCCGGCGACCTCGCGAGGTACTTGACCAACGTGTCGATGAGGAGCGGCTTGTTGCTGAGCTGCCGCGCCGTTTGACGCAGGGTTGCCTCGCCCGCTTGTTTGATGGCGGTAGCGTTGTACTCGTCGCCCAGTCGCCGCATGAGCGAGGCGCTTTCTGCGTCCGACAAGGCGCTGATCTGCAAGGGCTCGGAGGCAACATACTCCCGGCGTCTGGAGGTGATGAGGACGCGTCCAAGGCGCCTGCCGATCTGCTTGAGGAAGGTGCTGAAATCCTCCACTTCATTGGGAGTCGTCGCGAGTGTTTCCGTGTTGTCTAACACCAGGAGGATGTCGTCACGCTTGAAGCCCTGCTGGGAAAACTCGCCCGCGACCCGGTCGATCAGGGCATTGCCAGAGAGCTTGTAGTAGTCCTTGCTAAGCACCGGAGTCAGACAAAACAGCAACTCCCGAACGCAGTCCTCCATGGCATCCGAAATGCCGCGCAGGTGGACGATCCCCTCGTCGGTCCAGCGTGTCATCTTGGCCGAGTAGTAGCTGATGACGCTGGGAGGGCGGACATTGAGTTGTTCGTTGCCGTCCAGGACGCGGTTCAAGAACTCGAGCGTCAATGTCGTCTTGCCAAACCCTCCGTCGCCATGGATGAGACAAGACCTCGACTCCTCGGGTTCGTTCATCCAATCGCGCAGCGCGATCAGTTCCTTCGCGCGCCCCTCGAACGTACTCGTCTGGCGCACTGGCACGTTGCTGAAGACCGAGTGCTTGGCACCCTCGTACTCAAGCTCGATGACGGTGAATTTGCTCGGGAAATTCGACTCGAGCTCTTCAAACACGGACCCGGCGGGCAGGTCGACCGTGAACGTGTCCGACTTGTCCCAACTAAGCGTTTGGCCTTCGAGTTTCCAGATGCCCTTGCGGGTATCCACCGCGGAGATGACCACGGGCAGCCCTGCGCGTAGCAGGGGCGTCTTGAGCGTCACCTCCGACGAAGCGATCGTGACTCTCAGAGTATTGGCGTCCATCACGCGCGGCAGGGAGTCGCCGAAGCACGCCAGACAGCGAGTCAGTAGAACGGAGAGCTTCGGGGCCCATTCGTCGGCATCGGCCTTGCTCAGCACTCCGTGGGCCGGCTTCTTGTTCCTGAAGGCCACCCAGGCGGCCGCCTCAGCAGCAAGGGGTTTGCCGTAGGCCGGGTCTTGCTCGAACCAGCCTGTGTGGTACGTCCGGGAGACAAAGCTACGGATCACTGGAGTCGAGACCTCAAGGATCTCGACGGGGAGCCCGTCCGTGGGCTGGCTGAAGCGCTTCGCAAAGGCACCAAGCGCGGCGTTGTCCACCGAGGCCGGCGTTTGCTCGCGGATGACTTCGAGTGCCGTCACCGCCGCCACCTGGAGCAGCGAGCGAAGCACCGAGCAGAGGTAGCTGACCTTCTCCGAGCTTGACGTCAGTTGCTCGGCAACGGCTTGCTGGGCTTCGAAGAGATTGCGCATCGTCTTGCTGATGTGGTCCTATTGCGGGGAGGGTGCGCTCCCACACTTGGTTCGGTCAACTACGTCACGCCAATGGATCCGTGTCGCCATTGTGGCGCCAGCGCCAAGCGGCGGGTCGCGGCCCTACCGCGGCATGAGCGTCTGGGCCCCTTCGGGCTTAGAACGCACATCGTTCGCTGAGTGTCGTAGTCGCTTGGTCGGTAACCGCTGTGAGGCGACCAAGGCTGCGCCCCGGGTTGCCGGTTCGAGTCGCTGTGAGCCGGTCAGCGAAACGCACTGAAGGCGCGCACGAACGCCGCAGCTAGGCCGATGCAGAGGGCCCCTCCCCCGGGGTGGGGGAGGGGCAAAAACGTCAGGCGGCGAGCTTCGAATCCTCGGCGTCCATGCGGCCGGCGCCCGCCGAGTCCTGGTCGAGGTCGAGTTGGCGCTGCAGACGGCGCTGCCGCGCGAGGAGGTCCGCCAGGCGACCCTCATGCTCGAACGGGCGTTCGAGCTCGATCCGCAGATCGGCCAGGCGCTTGCCGCGTACCGCCAACTGCTGGCGTGCCGCATCGCGCTCCTTGGGCACCGACGCCAGCGCTGCGAGCAGCGCCGCCGCCAGGCCCTGGGCCGTCTGGTACACGTCGGCGTCGTACCGGCAGTAACCTTCGAGGTACAGGCCGGGAACGCCGTCGTCGTGGCTGGCGCGCAGTCCGAGGTTGAAACCAGCAAACCGGCCGACGCGCTGCTCGACGCTGCCTTGCGCGGCCTTCGCCGCACGCACCAGCTGCCGCAAGCCTTCGCCGACAGCCTCAGCGTCGACGAGCACCTGGCCGGCCAACTCGACGCGCATGTCGTTGACCGACACCGGCTCGGCACGCTCGCAGTCCTGTTCCAGCAACGCCAGCTTGCGTTCCAGCGCCTCGATCAGCATCGGCAGCCGCGCCACCTCGCTCTCGTTCGCATAGCGCTGGTTGCGCCACACCGAGAACAGCGTCGACAGCTTGGCCACCTCGGCGTCCACGCCGGCCTTCTCGATCACGAGCGGGTTGCCCGAGGCGAGTGCCTTCACTTCGGCGTACGACAGCGCGGCCAGTTCCACGTCTTCGATCGAACGCAGCCCCTTGTCGCCGCTCATCACCTGCGCGATGAAACGCGCCTTGGTCTCCAAGGCCTGCCACATGTAGCTGTCGAAGCTGCCTTCGGTGACGTAGCGGAAGATCTCCACGTCCTCGCACTCATTGCCCTGGCGCAGGATGCGCCCTTCGCGCTGTTCCACGTCGCACGGCCGCCACGGCGCATCCAGGTGGTGCAGCGCCGCCAGCCGGGTCTGCACGTTGGTGCCGATGCCCATCTTGGCCGTCGATCCGAGCAGCACCCGCACCCGGCCCTCGCGCACGGCCTTGAACAGCGTGGCCTTCTGCGCGTCGCTGTCGGCTTCGTGCACGAACGCAACTTCGGTTGCCGGCACGCCGGCATCGACCAGGCGCTGCTTCAGGTCGTCGTAGACGCTGAAGGCCTTGCCCTCCTTCGGCGACGACAGGTCGCAGAACAACAGCTGCGCGCCGCGGAAGGCCTCGGTGCGTTGCCGCACCGCGACCACTTCGCGGACACATGCTGCGACCTTGCCCTGCGCGTCGAAACGCGCGCTCGGTGCCACCAGCCGGAAGTCCAGCGCGGCCTTGCGGCCGTCGGTGGTTACCGCGAGCATGTTGTCCTTCTGCGGCTTGACGCGACCCATGCGGATCGCCTCCGCGCGCTCGACCAGCGTGCGCACGTAGGCTTTCAGCGCGCTGCTCGCCGGGCAGGCCACGATGCGCGGCTTGCCGCCCCGCAGTGCCGGCACCGGCAGCTTCAGCATCTCCGCGGTGCGGATGTCGGCCACTTCGCCAAACACCGCCATCAGTTCGGGCACATTGATGAAACGCGCGAAGCGCGTGTTCATCCGGTAGCCGCTGCCGTCCGGTGCAATCTCGAGCGCCGTGACACTCTCTCCGAAGGTGGCCGCCCAGGCGTCGAACTGCTGCAGCCCGAGTGCCTCCAGCCTTCTGGGCTGCAGGTAGCGCATCATCGTGTGCACCTCGGCCATCGTGTTGGCCACCGGCGTGGCTGTGGCGAAGACCACGCCGCGCTGCGCGCCGCCGTGCAGGCGCATCGTGTAGCGCGTCTTCAGAAACAGGTCGAAGGCCCGCTCCGAGTTCGCCAGCGGCAGGCCGGCGACGCGCGTCATCTTCGTGAACCGGTACAGGTTCTTGAACAGGTGGGCTTCGTCGACGAAGAGCGTGTCGATGCCGAGCTGTTCCCAGCTCAGCAGATCGTCCTTCTTCGCCTCGGCCAGCAGCTTCTCCAGCCGCACGGTCCAGTTCTTCTTCATCGCTTCGAGCTGCTTGACGATCCGGTTGCCCCGGTCGTTGCGCCGCTCGGCGCGCACTGCCATCTCGATTTCCATGATGAGTTCCTTGATGAAGGTTTGTGTGAAAGCCGGCGACATCCGGATGCGCTCGAAGCTCGAGTGCGTGATGACCACCGCGTCCCAGTCGCCCGTGGCGATGCGCGACACCAGCTCGCGCCGGCGGTCGCCCTCCAGGTCTTCCTTGCCCGCCATCAGCACGGCGGCATTGGGGTACAGCCGGACGAACTCGGCTGTGTACTGCGCCAGCATGTGGTTCGGCACCACGTGACAGGGCTTGGCCGCGAAGCCGAGGCGCCGCAGCTCCATGCCGGCGATCGCGCAAACCGCGGTCTTGCCGGCGCCGACGACGTGGAACAGCCCGGTGTTGCCGGACTGCACGACGCGCCACACGGCGTCCCGCTGGTGCGGGTGCAGCGCGTAGCAGCGCGAGAAACCTGGCAGCTTCAGGTGCGAACCATCGAACTGCCGCGGCCGCGTGGCGTTGAACAGATCGTTGTAGGTCCGGCACAGCCGCTCACGGCGCTCGGCTTCGTCAAAGGCCCAGGCCGCGAAGCGCTCCTTGATCAGCGCCAGCTTCTCCCGCGCCGCCAGTGTCTCGTCGGGGTTGACGATCATGCGGTCGCTCTCCGGGTCCGGATCGCGGACCGTCGGCACCTGCACGTTCAGCGCGCATTGCACCAGTTCGATCGCGTTCAGCCGCGAGGTGCCGAACTCCTGTGTCACCTTGACGTTCTGGCGCGCGCTCCACTCGGGGTAGCGCACGGACCAGGCTCCGGCCTGCGCCGAGTAGCCCACCTCGCAGTCCTTCTGCTCCAGCACCTGCCGGATGAAGTCCTCCACGTCGCCGGCGGGGATCCACACCGCGCCCAGGCGCGGCTCGATGGCTGCCGGGAGCAAGTCCTCCGGCTGCACCCGCTCCAGCGCGGTCACGTTGCGCGCGGCCTCCGGGCCAGCAGCCAGCGCCTGCCTGAGCTTGGCCTTGACCTCGCCGGACAGGTAGTCGTCGGCGGTCTTCCACAACCCGGCCGCAGGGTCCAGAAACACCAGCCCGCGCTCGGCCAGCGCATCGAGCACCGCTCGTGGCGGCGCCGACAGCAACTGGCCCATCCAGGCCGGATCGACCCGGCCGCGCCATTGCACCGAGGCGGCGAGCGCCTCCTCGGGCTCAGCCGCGGCATCGGGCTCGACGATCCTTGCCAGCGTGCGCCGGCTGAACAACGCCGCCTTGGTGGCGGTCTCGGTCTCCTCGTCGTAATGCTCCAGCGACAGCAGCAGCGGGTAGTCGGGGTCGCGCCGGAACGCGAGTGCGTTGGCCCGGTTCGACAGGCACCCGAAGCGTGCGACGTAGCGGTCGTAGCTGCCGTTCAGCATGGCGCGCTCGTGGCGCTGCCGGCTGTCGTCGGCGTCCGCCAACTGCAGATCGAGCAGGGCCCGCGCGTGGTCGCGGATCGAACATAGGCCCGCGATGCGGGCGCGCTGCGTGGCGGTCAGGCGCTCGTGGATCTCCACCAACTCGCCGTCTTCCACGCGGTGCACGCGGCCGTGGTGGAGGTGATGACTTCCGGGGCGGGTTGCGCCTGCCGCAATCGTTCCGCGGCGCGGGGCCAGCGTGGTCTCTGGCGCGGCGGCGCTGTATACGCCGCGTGGCAGCAGATCAATCCGCCGCGGCAACTCGTCGGCCAGGTCGCCGTCGAACACCGCTGTCGGCACCGGCTCGTGGCCGTTGCTCTCCTGGCGGATGCGGCCGATGCAGAACTCGGGCTGCGCCGCATACCACTGGTTGATCTGCAGGTAGCGTTCGCCGCAGCGTGGATCGCGCAGCGACTCGGGCACCACGCTCAGGCCCAGCCAGGGCTGCTCGTCGGCCTCACCCGTCACCCGCTTGCGCAGGAGCAGGATGTCTGCCTGCACCTCGGTCGAGGCGATCTCGGCGAAGGCGCCACGCGGCAGGCGGATCGCGCCTACCAGCACCGCCTGCGACGCGAGGTAGCGCCGCACGGTGTCGTCCCAGGCATCCATCGTGTGGCTGCTGGTGATGAAACAGGCCAGCCCACCGGGCCGCAGCAGATCGAGCGCCCGGCCGAGAAAGTAGTTGTGGATGCTGAAGCGACCATAGGGCCGGTTGCTCGAATCGGCCACCTTGTAGGCGCCGAAGGGCACGTTGCCGATTGCCAGGTCGTACCAGTCGTCGGCCAGCGGCGTCTTCTCGAACGCGCCGATGCGCACGTCCACGCCGCTGGCGCCGTACAGCGCCCGCAGCATCCGACCCGAAAGCCGGTCGATCTCGATGGCGGTGACCGTGCATTGCTCGGCCAGCACCGCCGGCATCGCGCCGAGGAAGTGGCCGATGCCGGCACTTGGTTCGAGCACGCGGCCTCCGTTGAAGCCAAAGCGTCGAACCGCTTGCCACATCGCCGCGATCACGGCGACCGGGGTGTAGTGGCTGTTGTTGACCGACGCGAGCGCGGAGCTGTGGTCATCGGCATCGAGCGTGTCGCGCAGTTGCGCGGCGCGACGCGCCCAGGCCGGTTCCTGCGCCTCGAGGTTGAAGCTCGCGGGCAGGCCACCCCAGCCGGTGTAGCGCAGCAGCGTGCTGCGCTGGTTCTCGTCGGGCTCGCTGCATGACGCTTCGAGCGCGCGCAAGGTTTCGATCGCGGCCAGGTTGGCCTCGAACTTGGCGACGGCGCCACGCGGGATGTCGAGCCCGCCGGCGGGCAGTTGGGGCCAGTGGTGCCGCGCGGCGCTGGGCGTCGGCGGTTCGCTCGGTCGCCACAACGGCTGTGGTGACCGAGGCTCGTGTTCCTCTTTGTCCGGCTCGTCGTCGAGCGGCGGATCGGGAGGAACGGGAGGCATGGGCGGCGCGAAGGCCGCGGCAGGCTCCGGCTCGAAGCCGGGCAGCCAGGAACAGGGCTCGGGGATGCGAGTCATGGGGTCTCCGTGGGGCGACGGAGACGCACCTGCCCCCGCGGGGAGATGGCTCCCCGTCAGGGTGGATGGATGGCCCACCGGATGCGCAGGCGCATGGGTGGGTGGCTCTGGTGCCGCGCGATGCGGCGATCAATCAGTCAGATGCGGTGTCGGTGTGCCGCGGGCATCGGGCTCCTGGCGGAGCACGAAGGGGCTCGGAAGGCGGGTATCGACCGCGGCGCCGACGCAAGTCGGGGCTGGGCAGGCTGACGCCTGCGAGTAGCACTCGCACTGTGCGCGAAGGCCTGCGGGTTCGATCACGCCAGCACCGATTGCCACTGCGAAGCCCCGCCCGCGTTGGCGGCACGCGGTGGCGATGGAACGGATCGGTTCGATCCAGCAAGCACATCGTGCACGTCCTCCCCTCAAGCCGCCCGGCACTTGATAGCGCCCTCCCTCATGGGAACCTGAATCCACGGGCCGATGTCGTGCCCGCCCTCATTCAGGAGCCCCCATGAAACTCTCCAAGCAGGAGCTGGAAGCCGTGATCGCGGCTTCACCGCGCAGCTTCGTTCCCTTCAACAAGCTCGTGCTGTCGCCGACCTACCAGGCGCGGCCCGAGAACCCGGCGGCGCCGCTGCCGCTCACCGAACTGGCCGCGTCCATCGAGGCAGCGGGCCTGTTGCACAACCTGATCGTCGTGCGCGGTGCGCGCGGCCTGCATGAGGTCTGCGCCGGCGGGCGGCGCCTGCGCGCGATGGCGCTGCTGGTGGATCAGGGCCGCTGGGCCGAGAACCAGCCGGTGCCGGTGCTGGTGGTGCCGGCCGAGCAGGCGCTGATGGCCAGCCTGATCGAGAACGTCGAGCGCGAGGCCTTGAATCCGGCCGACGAGCTCGCGGCTTTTGCCCGGCTCATCGACGACGGCCGGTCGGTCGAGGATGTGGCGGCGGCGTTCGGCGTCACGCCACAGGTCGTGAAGCGCCGGCTCAAGCTGGCGGCGGTGTCGCCCGCGCTGCTGACGCTGTTCCGCGACGGCGGAATCGGGCTGGATTGCCTGATGGTGCTCGCGTCAATCGACGACCCGGCGCGGCAGGAGCAGCTGTGGCAGCAGCTGCCCGAATGGAACCGCAGCGCGGATCAACTGCGCCGGCTGCTGTCCCGGGGCGAGGTCGAGTCGGATCGCGACGGCGTGGCGAACTTCGTGACGGTGGCGGCCTACGAGGCTGCGGGCGGCCCGCTGCGGCGCGACCTGTTCAGCGACGACGGCAAGGCCTACCTGCAGGATGCCGCGCTGCTGGAGCGGTTGGCGCTGGACAAGCTGCAGCAGCCGGCCCGCGAGGTCGCCGCCGAAGGCTGGAAGTGGGTCGACGTGCGGGCCCGGTACGTCTACGAGGACTACGTGCGTCACGGCGAGGTGCGCCGCGCGCGCCGCGCGCCGAATCCCGACGAAGCGGCGCGCCATGCGCAACTCGAAGCCGAACTGGAGACGCTGCACGCGCGCATGGAGGCACTTTCGGACGACGACGACGGCGACGAGAACGAGCGCGACGGGCTGGAAGCCGACGAGGAGCGGCTGCAAGCCGAACTGAGCGCCATCCACGAAGCGCTGGCGGTGTTTCCGGCGGACCTGATGGCGCAGGCGGGCTGCGTGGTGTTCGTCGGATCGCGGGGAACGGTCGAGGTAAAGCGCGGGCTGGTCCGGCCGGAGGATCGTGATGCGGTCGTGCAGGCTGCGAGGCAAGCCACGAGCGGCGAGCCGGCCACTGGCACGGCCCTCGTGAGTCTGCCCAAGGGCGGCGCCCGCGCGGTGCACTCCGAGAAGCTGATGCGCAGCCTGACC